>Ga0214473_10001577_pt1 | contig 29717 bp, 30 predicted proteins | sample RVTome_7_FD_203509 | JGI IMG/M metagenome (GOLD analysis project Ga0214473, IMG submission 203509) | Soil microbial communities from uranium-contaminated site in the Upper Colorado River Basin, Wyoming, United States - RVT98D197 | ecosystem: Environmental > Terrestrial > Soil > Contaminated >...
TTATTATTTTTAAAATCAATATAGTGGTGGCCGATTTCGCCGGCATTGCCCCGGCCGTGAAAAAGTTTTTTATTCAGAACGATGCCCCCGCCGACTCCGCTACCTAGAATAATGCCGATTACTGTTCGGTATTTTTTGCCAGAACCAACCAAGGCCTCTGCCAGGGCGAAGCAACGGGCGTCATTATCGATTATTATCGGCAGTTTTAGCTGACGTTGGATTAATTTTACGATCGGTGTTTTGGATAATGGCAAATTAGCCACATTGATAACTTCTCCTCGCCTAATATCTATCCGTCCGGGCAAACCAACACCAACTTTATTTATTAATAAGCGGTGGTCTTTAATTAACTTAATTAACAAATTAACTATCGCTACCCTTGTTTTTGGTGTAGCGATTTGTCCAAAATTAGACAGTTTATTTTGGTTATTAACCAAGCCGTACTTTATAAATGTTCCGCCAACATCAATCCCTAAGGTTAATTTATTCTTTGGCATATTTTGCTTGTATTATAACAGAATAATGATATAATTTGAATAACATTAACGCGAATATGCGCGAACGACACGAATGTGCACGAATGTCGCGCGAATATATTAATTTGCGGTTTATTCGCGAGGATTCGCGTTATTCGCGATTGATTCGCGTTATAAATATATGTTAAAAATTAACATAGATTCCCAAAAAATCCAAGAACTTTTAACCAGAGGCGTAGTAGAAATAATCAATAAAGCTGATTTGCAAAAAAAACTGAATTCAGGAAAAAAATTAAGAGTAAAACTTGGCATTGATCCGACTAGTCCGAATTTGCACCTTGGTCGGGCCATCCCCTTATTAAAATTACGGGATTTTCAAGATTTGGGCCACCAAATCGTTTTTATAGTCGGTGATTTTACCGGTGTTATCGGTGATACTTCAGATAAAGACAGCGAGCGGCCGATGATGTCGCCGGTTTTGATAAAAGAAAATATGAAAAATTACGCCAAGCAAGCCGGTAAAATAATTGATTTAAAAAAATGCGAAATCAGATATAATAGCGAGTGGCTGAAAAAATTGACTTATGACAAGATCGGCGAACAAGCAGACCAGTTTTCCGTAGCTGAATTTATCGCCAGAGAAAATATCAGCAAACGTTTAAAAGCCGGAACCAGAGTTTCCTTGCGGGAAGTACTTTATCCTTTGATGCAGGGGTATGATTCAGTTGCCGTTAAAGCGGATGTTGAAGTCGGCGGCACTGACCAACGTTTTAATTTGCTTGCCGGACGGGAGTTGCAAAAATATTTTAAACAAGACCAGCAAAATATTATCATTGGGCCACTTCTGGAAGGCACGGACGGCCGGAAGATGAGTTCCAGTTGGGGTAATACTGTTAATTTAACCGATCAGCCGAATAATATGTTTGGTAAAATTATGTCTATTCCTGATAATTTGATTATCAAATATTTTATCTTAGCGACGCGTTTACCAATGGAGGAGATTAGCAAGACAGAGAAAGAATTAAAGACCGGCGCCAACCCCCGTGATATTAAGGCCAAGTTGGCTAAAGAAATTGTTAAATTTTATCATGGCGATAAAGTAGCCCAACAAGCCGAGGAAGCTTTTAATAAGCAGTTTAAAAACAAAGAAATTCCTAATGATATACCACAAGTTAACATTGAATGTCGCTTGTGGAACATTGTTGATTTATTGGCAGCAACCAAGCTGGTTTCTTCAAAATCAGAAGCCAGGCGGTTGATTGAGCAGGGCGGGGTGAAAGTTGATAATCAAAGATTGGCTATTAAAGATTTAAAAAATTTAATTAAAGTTAAATCAGGAATGATTATTCAGGTGGGGAAGAGGAAATTTATAAAGATCAGATAAAAAAATCGTCCCGCAACGCGGGACGATTTTTTTATTACTTACTTCCGATAAAACTCTGCCGCCTCTTCCGGTGGTATCGGGTTGATGACAATGCCCGAGCCAATCTCAACGCCGGCCCAGACGCTGCCGCGGGGCGTGATTTTCAGATATAAATGCTGGTCAGTATCATGGACCACCTGATGAAAATAGTAATTATACGGCAGATTTAGTTCATTGATTTTTTTTAGCAGTTTTTTAAGGATGTTGGCAAAAGACATTCTTTCTTCAGCGGTAAGCATAGTGATATTATCAAGATGGCGTTTGGGCATGATCCAAACTTCGTAATTATACATTGAGGCATAAGGCGTAAAAGCAATAACCAGCTCATCCTGATAAATCAGACGCGGACCGTTGATTTCATCCTTAATGACATCGCAATAGACGCAGGTGCCATGTTTAAGTTTGTATTCCTGTTGTTTTTGCGATTTATCAAATAACTGTGGCGGCAGGAACTGGGTGGCAAAAATTTGCGAGTGGGCGTGCATCAACGAAGCGCCGGCATGGCCGCCATTATTTTTAAAAATTAAAATATATTCAATTTTATCGTTTTTGGAGATGGTCTTTGTCCTTTCGGAGTAGACTTCCAAAAGCTTGGCAATGTGCTCGGTTGGCAAGTCTTCAATTTCCGGATGATGGTGGGGGGTTTCAATTATTACCTCCTGAATGCCGTAGGCTTTAGGATTATCCAAGCTTACTGCCGGAAAGATATTAGCAATAACTTTGATTTGCCAGTCGTTTTCCAGACCAATGGTTAACAGAGTTTTCACATTTTTTAAATTGTCAGGACAAAAAACACACTTATCTTTGTCAACATAAGTGACTTGTTCGGGCCGTTCCAGCTCATGCGGCCGCTGGGTGCGCTGGGGAGCGATAATGACGTATTTTTCCTGAATATAATCCTTGCGGATTTCTGGTTTGGTGAGTTTTGGCATGTATTTAATTATTAATAATAAACGGCTGACGATTTGATTGGTGGTAATTGGTTATAGGTTATGGGTAAAAATTATTATAACCTATGACCAATAACCTATAACCCTTACTTTATTAGTTTGTTGTATAAAGTCACGTATTTTCTCGCCGACTTATCCCAGGAAAAATCCTGATGCATCGCTTGTTTGATCATTTGTTGATACTTAGTCTTGTGGCTAAAAGTTTTTATGGCGATCAGACAGGCCTTAAGCAATTCTTCTTCATTATAATTCTTAAAGACAAAGCCGTTTCTTAGATGCTTGACCGTGTCTTTTAAGCCGCCGGTGGCTCTGACAATCGGCAGGGTGCCGTAGCGCATGGCGATCATTTGCCCCAGGCCACAGGGCTCAAAACGCGAGGGCATGATGAAAAAGTCGCAACCAGCATAAATTTTTTGGGCAAACAGCGGGTCAAACTTAGTTTTGACGTAAAAATTCGGCGATTGTTTGGCGATTTTTTGAAAAAACCTTTTGTAAAAACGGTATTGTTTAGCCAGTCCGACAAAGAAATTTTCATACAAGGGGTCGCCTGTTCCCAGAAGAACAATTTGGCAGGGGAAATTTAACAGCTCCTTGATTATTTTCATTAATAAATCCAGGCCCTTTTGCTCGGCGAAACGGCTGACCAGGCCAAAGACCGGTATTTTATTGGTAATTTTAAAATTGCAGAGTTTTTGTAATTTATTTTTATTAATATATTTATCTTTAATATTTTGGCTGGTATAATTTTTCCAAATCGCGCGGTCAGTCGCCGGATTAAAACGATTGGTATCCAGGCCGTTTAAAATACCCGATAAACGATTTTTTCTTTTTGCTAAAGTTTTTTCCAAACCACAGCCATTAGTCACGGTTAAGATTTCCCCGGCATAAGTGGGACTGACGGTATTAATTAAGCCGGCATTTAAAATGCCTTGTTTAAGATAGTTTATTAATGGTTTATTTTTTCCGGTTGTTAAATTTTTAAGATTAAATTTATTATTGAGCATTTTGGCCACTACTTTTTTCTGGTAAACTCCTTGATAGGCTAAATTATGGATAGTCAGGAGCGTGGGGATTTTTAATTTTAATAATTTAATCAGCGTCGGAATGATCGCCACGTGCCAGTCGTGGCAATGCAAAACATCCGGTTGCCAGCCCAAGGACCCCAAAGCCTTAAGCACGGCCCCGCTAAAGAAGGTGAAGCGGTGGGCTTCACCAGCAGAACCAGAAGAGGCAGCATCGGGCGAGGAATAAATTCCATCAAGGCCTAAGTATTTCTTGTGGTCGACCAAGTAAACAATAATCGGCGAGTGGGGCAGATAAGTTTGATAAAGGTCAAATTTTTCCCTTCGTTTATCAAAGACAAATTTTATCCCCTTTTTAATCAGCTTTGATTTATATTTTATTGGATCAATAATTGAATATTTGGGGATGATGATTCTCACGTCCAGCCCCAGTTTAATCAAGGCTTTTGGCAGGGCGCCGACCACATCAGCTAGACCACCGACTTTGGCCAAAGGGGTAAGTTCAGCGGCGACAAATAATATTTTTGTTTTAGCGGTCATGGTAAAAGCGATCTTTGACGATTAAATCAATTTGCTGTTTCATAAAAGAAATAATTTTTTTAGCCCGTTTTTTTTCATCGGAATCGGTCGTGCCGCTAAGATAGGGCAGATTAGCCATTGCCTGAACAACTATTTCAACCTTAAATAGTTCCCACCAATGATTTTTCAAAGGAGTGGATAGGGCGAATTTTTTTGCCAGCTGATCACGCCAGTTTTTATGAGTAAAAGCTCTGAGCCAGACCACTCCCAGGTCGTGGGCACTGTTACCCCAGCCGACGTTTTCCCAATCAATAATGACAAAACCTTTGGCCTTTTTTATAAAATGGACCGGATAAGGCTCAAAATGGGTTAAAGCTTTTTGATTATGATCAAAAATCGACTGACGTTTCATCAAAAATCTATAAATATCGTTTAATTGCCGGCCTAAAATTTTTCTTACCCTTTGCCCGTTTATTAAATTAAGATAATCTTTAAGCTGATGATGATGAAAAATTTTTTTAAAGCTTTTTGGGGCAGTCAGGGAAAGCTGGTGTAATTCGCTAAAAAATTTCACCACCCAATTTAAATTTGTTTCATTGAAAAAATTTTTTTGATAAAGAAAATTACTTTGCCGCAAATTCTGAAACTTGCCCTCATCATAACTTTTTAAATACCAGACCCGTTCGCTGGTGGGGCGGCTGTCAATTATTTGCGGTACGCTTTTTTTGATAAACGGGTATTTATTTTGTTTGTTTAGATACTCGAGAAAATAAATTTCTTTAGCCAAGTGGACGTTGTGGGTGCGACAATCCTGACTAATTGTTCTTTCATAAAGATTAATCTTCAAAACGCATTTTTGCTGTTTTTTCTCACCCAAGGCAATAAAAAAACGCGGTCCCAGCCTAATCACCCTAATAAATTTTAAAAGGTGCTTTTGGATAATTTTATTGATTTGTTGAGCCAGACCATAGCCTGTTCCCATAAATTTAATTGATTAATTGTTAATTGAATAATTGTCTAATCGATCTTATTTTATCAAATTATTTTTTTTCTCTAGCAACTCTTTAATTCTATCACGGATTTGCGTTGCTCTTTCAAATTCTTCTTTGGCCACTGCGGCTTTAATTTGCAATTTTAGGCTATTAATAATTTTATTAAATTCTCTTGGTGATATTTTGACCACTCCTTTAATCATTCTTTGAGTGACATCTTCATCGGCATCAGCAGCCAAACTTTTTAATTTATCGGTTTTTTGCCATTGGAAGCCGGTCAGGGCAATTTCCTGATAAAGTTTATTGGCTAGATTTTTTATTTTATAAGACAAGCGGGGGATTGAAAAGACAACGTCACGCAATTCTTTGGCACCGGCTTCAATGATTTCCAGGCTCCACCAGGGCTGAGCCGAAGCCCACCAGTATTGGTCGCTATGGAGCGCCCGATCCAAAGCTGCTCTAATTTTTTTATAATTTTTTTGTTGGGGATCAAGCTGATTAACTAATTTAATCGCTAAATATGTTAATTGCCATTGTTTTTTGTGGATGATGTTATTTTTATTATACCAGCGAGAAAAGGGGGTATTCCTTTGCAGATCCTCATGCATCATTGCCCAGCTTGAAGGCCGGGGTTCAGTTATTTCAATTTTTGAAAAATGATTTTTAATCTCGGAAATATTAATGAATTTTATTTCATTTACTTTATATAAATCAAATAATAATTTTTCCAGGCCCGGTCGGTGATGGCCAAAGGTTTCGCCGTCCATGGCGGTTATCAGATATTCATTTTTTTTAATCCTCGCCTGTAAATCAGTCAAAACCATTTTGGCGCTGAAAATTGTCGCGGAAAGGATTTTAAAACTTAAATCACGGCGGCGAAAGAAAACCTGAAAGTTATCCAAATTTTTTATTTGATAAAGCCGGTCGGTTTTAAGCTGATTAACATAGCCATTATAACCAAGCTCGTCAATGATAATCCATTGATAACCCAGGCGCTTGGCAATTTGCGCGATTTTTTTCTGATAGCCCATTTCTGTCGGAAAAAATCCCTGGGGCCGATAAATCGGACCAAAAATTTTTCTATTAGTCGTAGTATTCAGCTGGATTTGCCTGATAATTTCCTTTTCAGGAAGCAGCGGGAGGAAAGGATGGTATTTGGCGGCGGCCGTAAATTCAATTTGGCCGCGAGTAGCTAAAAATTGAAGATCTTTTACGACATCGCGGCAATTATTTTTAATTAGAAGCTCGGTTAAACAGGCATTGATATTCAGAGTTATTTTCGCTTTTTTATTATTTTTCAGCCCCTTTACCAACTTCCGATAACTCTCGTCGGCTACTCTTTTTATCCAGTAGGGTTTTTGGTTCGGCGGCTGATAGATGTGAAGAAAATTTACCCAATACATAGTTATAATTCTTTTAATTTATTAACAATGGCCTTACGAAAAAGCTTAACATATTTTTTTGCGGGAATTTCCCAGGAAAACGATTGTTGCATCGCTTTTTTAACCAACAGGCGCCATTTATCCTCGTGCTTATAATTGGTGATTGCCCGGATAATCGCTATTAAAAAATCATAGTGATTATATTTTTTAAAGACAAAACCGTTGCCGTTTTCGGTTCGCGGGTTGTAGTCAGTGATGGTATCACAGAGCCCCCCCACCTCATGAACCACAGGAATTGTTCCATATCTTAAAGACTCTAATTGGGTTAAGCCGCAGGGCTCAAAACGCGAGGGCATCAATAAGATGTCAGCCGCGGCAAAAACTCGAGTAACGTGCTTGGTGTCTAATTCTAAATTGGCGGCAAATTTTTTCGGATGTTTTTTGCAGAATTTTTCAATAATTTTTTCATAATTTTTATCACCCTCTCCCCAAATGATTAATTGTAAATCCAGTCTGGCCAAAACCTCAGTTATTCTCAGCAGTAAATCCAGGCCTTTTTGCTCAGTCAGCCGGGCAACAATGGCGAGCAACGGAGTTTTTTCTTTAACTGGCAAGCCAAAACTTTTTTGAAGAGCGCTTTTATTTTTATATTTTATCTCTAGGTTACTTATATCGTAGTTGGCTGACAGCCCGGGATCGGTCGCGGGATTATAATCTTGTTCATCTATCCCATTAATTATGCCGAATAATTTTTTTTGGCGATTGGCCAGCATTCTGTTTAGATCTTGGCCGAAACTCGGCTGTAATATTTCTTGGGAATACCTTTCGGAAACCGTATTAATTAAATCAGCGTATTTAATCGCCCGTTTGGCGAAATTAATATATTCTAAATCCGGATTTTTAAAATCAGGCAAAGGCGCATCAGCGTAGTCTTTTTCCTTGCTCGGCACCTCCCACCAGTTGTGACCCAGCTGGAAAGTTAAATTATGAATGGTGAAAAGCGTTGCGGTATTTTTTAACAACTCATTATTTTTATATTTGGTTCTAAGCAGTTGAGGAATTAAGCCGGTTTGCCAGTCGTGACATTGGATGATGTCCGGACTGATTTTTAATTCTTTGATTAATTCAAAACAGGCAACGTTAAAAAAATAAAATCTTTGATTTTCATTTTTGGCGCCATAAACTCGGAGGTGGTCAGAAAACAACTGGCCGTGGTCGACAAAATAAATAGGAATTTTTTTTTCTAGCCGGCCTTCCCAAAAACTGGCACTTTTGCTGGTAGCCTCGTCAATTTCTATTTTTAAATCGGTAATTACCTTTTTTAGGCCAAAAGCTTTTTTATTGATGCTTTTATACAAAGGCGTGATAATAATTAAGCGATGACCTAATTTTTTTAAAGCCAAAGGCAGCGATTTAGCGACATTAGCCAGACCGCCGACTTTAGAGAAAGGGTTGACTTCCGAAGAAACAGAAATAATTGTTAATTTTTTGTCCATGGTGATTTTTGGGCGCAGCAAATGGCACAAGCCAAAGCATCGGTTGCATGGTGAGGAATTAAGTCGGTTTTTAAACGAAGAATTAATTTAACGATTAAAGCCAGTTGTGACTTTTCCGCCCGGCCGTAACTAGTAAGAGTTTGTTTAATTTCCAGAGGGGTAAATTGATAGACGACCAATTTTTTTAAAGCAGCCGTCAAAATCAGACTGCCAATTACCTGGCCGATTACCGAAGCGGTTTTGACGTTTTTAGCAAAAAATAATTCTTCAATCGCCAAAGAATCAATTTTATATTTTTTTATAATTTTTATTAATTGCTTATGAATCATCAATAAACGCTGGGTTAGCCCCTGCTTTTTTGAAGTTTTTATTACTCCGGCATTTAAAAAAGTTAATTGGTTACCTTCTTTTCTTATAACGCCGTAGCCAAGATTGGCCAGTCCCGGATCAAGACCGAGAATTATCTGTGAGTATTTATTTATCATATTAAAGAGATTGTCACGTATCACGTATCAACATTCGTCAAAACCATGCTCATAGAATAAATTATGATACGTGATACGTGACACGTGATACGTGACTAGATATCCGCATTAGTATAAATATTATTTACCTCATCTAAATTATCCAGGGCCACAAAAAAACTTTCCAATTTATCTTTATCCTTAATTTTAATTTTTTCTTTGGCCTGCCAAATTAAATTAGCTTCAATGACGGGAAAATTTTTTAAAGTATTTTTTACTTTTTCTAGACTCTCCGGCTTAGTCAGGATAATTATTTGTTGATTTTGTTCTTGGAGATCTTCTGCCCCAGCTTCAATTATCTCCAGTTGTTCGGCCTCAGTTAAAGTCGGTAGGTTTAAAACAATAATGCCCAGTCGTTCAAATTGCCAGAGCACGCTGCCGGCGCCCCCTAAATTACCGCCCGCTTCACTAAAAAGATGTTTAATGGCGCTATAGGTACGATTTTTGTTATCCGTCACGCCTTCGACTATTACCGCGGTTTTTTCCGGGCCAAAACCCTCATAAATTACTTCTTCTAAGTGTTCGCCGGTTAATTCACCGCTACCGCGCTTGATCGCTCTTTCGATATTCTCCTTTGGCAGGCTAAAAGATTTTGCTTGATCAATTGCGATTCTTAATTTAAAGTTAGATTCAGGATTCGTCCCCGATCGGGCAGCGATAGTTATCAAATTAGTAATTTTTGTAAAAATTTGACTGCGTTTAGCGTCAGTTGAAGCCTTCTGTCTCTTGGTGGTTGCCCACTTCGAATGACCGCTCATAAATTTTTATTTATTATTTAAGGCGTGCTGAACACGCCCCCTTGTTAAATTTATTATAGCAAAAACGACGCTTTTCAACAAGGCTAAAAAGCTTTATAATGATATTATGAAAGACGAAAAAGATCTCGATTTATTTAAAAATTTTACCGGCGATTATCAGAAGGCCCGGCAATCAATTCAGAGACTGTCGATTCAGGTAAGTGAAAGTTTTAAGTTGGGTAAAAAAATATCTCCAGCGATTAATCTTCGGAAAACGGCCAATATTATCGTTTGTGGGATGGGCGGCTCGGCTTTGGGCGCTGATTTAATCGGGTCTTTGTTTGCTGACAAAATTAGAGTGCCCCTTATTATAAACAGAAATTATGAACTGCCATTTTTTGCCAACCAAAATTCGTTAATAGTTATTTCAAGTTATTCCGGTAATACGGAAGAGGCTTTAAGCTGTTTAAATGAAGCCTTAAAAAAGCATTTTAAAATTTTTATTATTACCAGTGGCGGCAGATTAGGCCGCCTGGCTAAACAGAAAAAATTGCCTGCGGTTATATTTAAGCCGGTAGATAATCCTTCTTTTCAGCCGCGTTTAGGCACGGGCTACAGTTTGGGGATTTTTTGGCAACTCTTAAAAAAAATAAAAGCCCTTCCTACAGACGATAAACAAGAAAACGAATTTATTAAAGCGCTTCGTCTGGCAGATAAAAAATACTGGCTAAGCTGGCCATTGGCCCAAAAAATTCATAATAAAACGCCGATTTTTGTCGCGGCAGAATTTTTATCAGGTAACGCTCATATCATCGCCAATCAGCTAAATGAAAGCGCTAAAATTTTTGCCAGCTATTATCTTTTGCCAGAGTTGAACCACCATCTTTTAGAAGCGGTGGCCGCGCCCTTAGATTTGAGAAAAAAATGGTTGTTTGTTTTTCTTAAATCTAATCTATATAACAAACGAAATTATCAGCGCTTTTTCCTGACGCAAAAAATTTTTAAAAAATTAAAAATTAATTACTTAAACTTTCCGCTTACTGGCGCTACCAAGATCGCCCAAGCAGCGAGTGTCTTGGTTCATGGTTCATACTTAAGCTTATTCACTTCAAGGTTATTGAAAAAAAACCCCTTAAAAATACCTTTGGTTGATTATTTAAAAAAAGAATTAAAGCCCTAAGTTAATGACAGTTAATTCTATCAAGGCTTATAGTTTTATCAAGCACTATCGTCTAGATTACTTTTTTATTTTTATCATAGCGCTAGTCGTCTTTTTTTATTTACAAAGCCCGGCCACCCTGCCTGATCCGGATTCTTTTTATCATGCCAAAATAGCCGAGTTAATACGCGACCAGGGGATTGTTAAAAGTTTTCCTTGGGCGCAATTCTCCACCCTCAAAGACAATTTTATTGACCATCATTTTTTGTACCATCTTTTTCTAATTCCCTTTACTGTTTTTTTTGAACCCCTGATCGCGATAAAAATTGCCACGATTTTTCTGGATATTTTATTGATTTTAACCATCTATTGGCTGTTGGATCATTTTAAAATCAGAGGCAGATTCTTATGGGCGTTATTGTTTTTAGCAGTCAATCCTTTTATTTTTAGAATCAGCCTGGCCAAGGCGCCGGCCCTTTCAATAATTATTTTATTAATTGCTTTTTATGCCTTGGTTAATTATCGCCGCTGGCTGGTGTTTGCTTTAAGCTTTTTTTATGTTTGGGCTTATGGCGGCTGGCCGCTTTTGTGGATAATTACTTTTATTTATTTGTTAATTGATTATCTCTTTGACAAGTTTAAGAAAGAAGCGCTTTTTTGGCATAATTTAAAATTAATCATTAGCCGTTTTCATCCTCAAAAAAAAACCAGAAAAAGAAAAGAACTGGCCTTGATTGTTTTTTTGGGAACAGTGGCCGGACTGGTTATTAATCCATATTTCCCTAAAAATATTTATTTTTATTATCAGCAAATTTACCAAATCGCCATCGTAAATTTACAAAATATTATTGGCGTGGGCGGCGAATGGTATCCTTATGGTTTTTGGAGCTTAGTCAGAGACACCGGAATGTTATTCCCGGTTTTAATAATAAGTCTGGTGGTTTTCATCCTAAGCTTCAAGAAACAATCCAGGCTATCGGTAATCTTATTTTTTATTGCAACTTTTTTCTTTATTTATACCCTCAAAGCCCGGCGCTCAGTCGAATATTTTGTGCCTTTTAGCCTGCTGTTTGCCAGCTTTAGTTTCCATGACTTTCTAAAAGAAGCAAAAACCTTGGTTAAGCGAAAAATTAATCAGCGCTTTCTTTTTGGAATGAAGAATTTATTTTTAATGGTTTTTACTTTAATAATTGTTATTTGGCTGGTTTTTAGCTTTAAAACCTGGCAACAGGTAAGAAATGACATGAAAAACAGCACCAGAATAAATTATTTTCAACCAGCCGCCACCTGGCTAAAAGCCAATACTCCGGCCGGCGCCATTGTTTTGCATAGCGATTGGGACGAATTGCCAATCTTATTTTATTTTAATGATCATAATTATTATATTAACGGCTTGGACCAGACGTTTATGTATAATTTTAATAAGAATGTCTTTTGGCTGTGGATGCGCATTACCCAGGGAGAATATTTAGAAAATTTAACGATGGTTATAAAAAATAATTTCCGGGCCAGTTACATTTTTATCGAGAACGGTCATTGGGGAATGGAAGCGTTATTTGCCAACAATCCTGATTTTAGTTTGGTTTATCAAGATGGCGAGGTAAAAATTTATCAAGTAAAATAAATTAAGCGTAGGTTATTAAATTTTTAAAAGCTTAAAATAAATGTCCGATAAAAAATTTTTTTGGCTAAGTACGAGCCTTATTATTTTATTCATCAGTTTACCGTTTTTGCTGGCCGGGTTCATCCAATTAATTACTGGCTATTATTACACCGGGGTAAATTTTTCCGCCGGCGGCGACAAAACCGTCTATCTTTCCTATATGGAACAGGCTAGACAAGGCCAGTGGTTATTTAAAAATTTATTTACCAGTGAAGCCCAGCAAGCGCTGTTATTTTCACCATTATGGCTGGTTTTGGGTAAGCTAAGCTGGCTTTTTAATTTATCTAATATTTTAATTTTTCATTTAAGCCGGGTGGCCTTGGCTTTTTTATTTTTGTCTTTAATTTATCGGTTTTTAAAAAATTATTTTTTCGATGTTATCCGGCAAAGACTGGTTTTTGTCTTTACCATGTTGGCCTCGGGACTGGGGGTCTGGTCATTTCTCAGCATCATTTTAAAAGGGACGATTGAAACAAACATTAACAACGAAACCATCGGGACAGACATGTGGATCTCTGAAGCCAATACTTTTACCACGCTCATCCACTCGCCTTTATTTATTCTTTCACAAATTTTAATTTTAATAATTTTTATTGTCTTTCTTAAAAACCTTAATCAATATTCAGTTAAAAAGGTTTTAACTTTATTTTTTTTAACTTTAATTTTGGGTATTTTACATCCTTATGATTTAGTAATAATTTTTGGCGTTTTAACCGGTTTTACCGGGGTTTATTCAATTAGGCAGAGAAAAATCTGCTGGTCGAGTTTATTTAATTTATTTATTATGGCCAGCGCCGCTTTTATCAATTTTGTTTATTTTTATTTTATTTTTAACCAGCAGTTCGCCCTGAAGGGCTGGCTTGGCCAAAACGTCATCCACTCACCAGCTTTTTATTATTACCTTTTGGGCTATGGTCTTATTTTTTTATTTTTTCTTTTGGGTCTACCCCAGGTTCTTAAAAAATCTAAGAACTATTATTTTCTCTTTTTGTTTTGTTGGGCCTTTATCCAACTAAGCCTTTTATATTTTCCGCTTCAATTTCAAACCAAAATGTCCAATGGTCTGCATCTGCCCTTGACGATTATTGCCGGACTGGGCTTTTTTTGGCTGTGGCAGAAAGCCCGTGAGTATTTCACCAGTAAAAGGTTTAAAAATATTTTATTTAAAAATTTAATTCTGCAAATTTTTATAATATTATTGATTTCCAGCAATATTTTTATAGTTTTTTTTGAATTTTCCAATGTTTTTTCTTTAAGCAGACCCTTCTTTTTGAACGATAAGGAAATGACGGCAATTAACTGGTTGAAAGATAATACCGCCGATGAAGCCGTCGTCCTTTTTTCCTCCAAAGAAATGGGCAACCTCCTGCCGTCGATCATTACGCGGCAGGTTTATCTTGGCCACGGCCACCAGACAGTTAATTGGTTTATCAAGCTGGAATATATTAAATGGTTTTATGACAACAATCTCGATGACCAGGAAAAAATTCAGTGGCTAAAGGATTCAAGGATAACCCACGTATTTTTTTATAAAAACGAAATCAACCGGCTAGATTTACGGCCGGCCGAAAAAAAATATTTGGAAAAAGTTTATGAAAACTTGGAGGTTAGTATTTATCTGGTAAAATCTTGAATTGCGCAATGATTTTTTCCTCCATTGTGCCAGGCACCACCTGGCGTATTTCATTTAAGGTTAAAAAGCCGGTTTTGGTAAAAAGCTGAAAGCTTATTTCCTGATTATCACTTAGCTTTTGCGGCAGCCAGAAGTTATAATTAATTTTAATCAGGTCACCAATTGGCCAGGCCGAGCTGGGATATAGGCCATAAGCGAGGGCATAATCTTTTTGATAAATAACCGTCTTTTTTTCATTTAAAACCGCCAACCGGAGATGATAATCAGCGGTTATTTTAGCCGAAGTTTTAAAATAAAAACTAAGCGGCAATTGACCATTATTTAGCTTGCCTTGCCAGCCCAGCAAAGATAAATTATCTGTTAACCGCAGATTGGACAGATTAATATCTTCTTCCAAAGCGGGGTTAATTTCATATAATTTAAATGGCGCCACGGCATTTTTTTCCCACAAGACATAGCTGTCTTGGACCAGGACCGGCTGGAAATTATTTTTCTCAATAAAATTTTTGATATTTTGGTGGCTTTTGTCATCCTGTTGTTCGGGAAAGATAAAAGGGTAGTCAATTATTTCACTGGTATCCGCTAAAATTTTTTCTGTATTTTCTGGCAGTTGATAAGGGATGTCAGAAAATTGTTGTTTGCCGATATAAGCGTAATGCAGGGAGGCGAGGTTTTGCCGTGAGGAAAGAGGGGTAAGAAAAGCAAAAGAGGCCGCCAAGTTATCAGCCGGGGAAATCGAGGCGGTTAATGATTTTTTTAAAGCAACATCTTTTTTATTAAAGTTGTTTTTAAATATTCCCAAAACCGGTCCGAGAGTAAAAAAGCCATAAAGATTAATAGTTAAAAGCAAACCGAATAATAATAATTTTTCCCGGCCCAGCCATTTTTCCAGCTTATTTGGTTGGGTTTTTTCTAGAATTTTTTTTAATTCAAAGACCAGCGCTATAAACAGGCCAAATAAAAATAAGGCGCTGTAATGAGTCTTTAAGGCGACCAGGCTATTTTCACTAGCCAGCATAATTTGCAAAGCCGGTAAAATAGCCAGGAGTAAATACTTTGCTTTAAAAATTACCAAATAGCCAAAAGGCATCAGCAAGCCAAAAATAAAAAGAAAATTTTGCCAATTAAGAAGATGGGATAAAACTAAGGTGGGGTTTGCAAAAAAATTTTTAATTATTTCACCAGTGGTTTGACCCAGCCAGGAATAATAATAAAGGAATTTATACTGACCCAAGCCGCTGAAATAGCCGGTAAGTTTAGTTGCCATAATTAACCAGCTTAAGGAAAAAATTAAGGGCACCAGGCGCCAGCGCCAAGCCCTTTTTTCCATCAAGGCCAGCAGAAAAAAACCAAAAATAACCAAAGCGACGTCTTCTCTGACTAAAAGAGATAAAAAGACAAAGATTAAAAACGGCCAGAATTTTTTTTCTTGAAAAAAATAAAAAGCCCAAAAAAGAAAAAATAGGACAAAGGGCAAAAGATGAAATTCAAATAAATTGATATTTTGGACAAAGGGATTAACCAGCCAAAGGATGGCAACGAATAACCCAACTTTTTCGTTTAGATTTTTTTTGACTAGCAAAAAGATTGGCCAGGCGCAACTGGCCAGAAAAATGGTTTGTAAAATTAATAAAGTTAACGGGCTTTGGAATAGATAATAAAAGGGCAAAAGCAAGATGATAAAAATTTCAAAATGATCGCCAAGATATGAATGAGGATGAATGGTTAGCCCAAAAAGTTGACCATGAGCAGATTTATAAAAGACCTGATTATAAATAGCCAGATCCAAACCATTATATCCAAAATTGGTATATTTCCAGAAACAAAACCAGCTAAAAAAAACTATATAAAAAATTATAGCGGTAAATAATATTTTTTTATACATATAATAAAAAGGGATTTCTCCATTCCGTCCCGCAAAGCGGGACTCCAGTCGAAATGACAAAAAGGTATTTTCTGGTGGTCTGTCAATAATAATTATAAACTATTGACAAAATTTGTAAAATAGGGTATTATTTAATATTCATTAAGAACCTTGAAATATCAAAAAAACTAAAATAAAAGGAGGCTCTCATGAAAACCAATCAATCGTGCTACGTCCTAATGGCAATTCTTATTGCCAGTAGCTTCTGGGGGTGTACCAAGGTTTACGTCGGAACGCCGATGTATGATTATGGGGTTTACACTTTAGGGCAGTGGGACTCACTGCGGGAAGCTAAAGCGACAGAAGGCTATGTCGGCGCTTTCATCAACGAATACAGCGACCGAACGGTCATTGTTCAGCTGCCGACCCGCTTTCTAAAAAAATCTTTTTTCAGCACCAGTGAGATTTCGCTCTCGCCAAGCACCGAATTGATCGTTCTGGCCAATGCCTGCGATCCCAATTTAATGGATAGCGGTTTGGGCTGGAAGATCAAGTACCTTTATATTTACACTGACGGTAAACGTGACTGGCGCTGGCGCGAAGATTGGCTCTATATTGACAAATTGCCTGGTACTGATGATTCTCGGTTATCACCGAGACATCGCGGTCGGGGATTTGACTGGTTTTGTAAATTTGAAAACAACAGAGCCTATCACTAAAATAAAAGTCCTGTACGACGTACAGGACTTTTTTAGTATAATTTTTTATAAATTATTGTTTGCTGCATTAACCAATTGGTTGATGATAAAAACCGTTAGGATATAAGCAAATAATATTACTACCAAGCCAATCAAAGCATTTTTTATCCGATCCCGGGCGTGACTTATCTTATCTTCATTGCCGCCAGAGGTTAGCCACTGATAACCGGCGACGATTATGATAATAAAAAACAATAAACCCAAAAAACCGAGGACCAGCTGAATGATTAATTCTGCCAAAGTATATGGATTAATTGGTTCATCGCCTTCGTAGCCGGCCGTATAAGAGACATTGACCGCCCGATCGATTGAATTGGCCAGGCCGCCCTGGGCAGAAGTGACCATTGGTATTAATAAGGAAAAAAACAGCAGGCTAACCATAAATTTTTTTAGAAGATTCATATTTTATGGTCCGGTATTAATTCCCCCGCCGCCACTCCAGCCAGTGGAAACGACAAATAAATTCCAGATGACGAAAAAAGTAATAATCCAGGCGGCCAAAACTATCCCCAGGCCGATTACCGCATTAGTCATTCTTTTTTTTGCCGCAGTAATCGTATCTTCATTGCCGCCGGCGGTCATCCACTGAAAGCCGGAATAAATTACCAAAATCAAAAAAATTATTCCTAGAAAACCTAATACAATCGCGATGATTTGGCCGATGGTGGTGTCAATCAAATCATTAATATCACCTTCCGGCGGATTATAGCCAGCCTGGCTCCCGGCTGATTCCAAAACATTGAGCGGGCTTTGAGCAACGGCGATTGGCGGGATTATTAGAAAATTGATTAAACCTAAAAAAAGCAAAAAAATTGATAGTTTAGAATAAAATTTATAATTCATAGCCAGTGGTATTAATTATGGTTTGAGTTATAAAATAAGTTATTAAATAAGCCAGAAATATTATCACCAGGCCGATGACTGAATTAATGATTCTTTTTTTGGCCGTTGTCACGGTATCTTCATTGCCGCCGGCGGTCATCCACTGAAAGCCGGAATAGATAATAATTATAAAAAAGATTACGCCCACCAAACCGAGAACGATAGAGATCAGCTGTCCGATATTTGCCACCAAGTCGCTGGAATCCAGCGGGGCTGATTCTCCGAAGCCGGCCATGCCCCCAGTCTGATCTAAACTGTTTTGAATTTGTTCGCCCAGTTGCGCCGAGGCCGTCAGGCCTAGGCTAAGCCCCAAGACAATAATGATAAGCGAAAAAATTAATTTCATAAAATTTTAGAAAATACTTTCTATTCCCGCAATATCAAGGACTCTGAAGATTACGAAATTGGTGATAATAAAGGCGGAAAAAACAATAACCAGACCAATAGTTGATTGGATTAAGCGATTTTTGGCTTTAGTGATAGTATCTTCATTGCCGCCGGCAGTCATCCACTGAAAGCCGGAATAAATTATGATACATAAATAAATTACCCCAATTAAACCCAAGATCGCATTTATTACCAAGCCAATGATTTGGGAAACTGTCGGCGGAGTTTGTCCTGGTTGGACTAGACCAGCCTGCTCGGCGGTTTGGCTCAGGCCGTAAGGATCGGTTTGGTCAACGGGTTGTTGTTGAGCTTGAGCCAGGGCCAGTAAAGGAAAAATAACCGCCAAGGCAATAAGGATCGATAAAAAATTTTTCATAATTAGATAATCCGCACCTCAGCCCTGTAACGTTTGCTGGTACAGGGCTGTAGTCCAGATTATAAATTTTAGCCTACAGCATTGCCCAAAGCACCAATGATAAAGGTGGTGATGGCATAGGCAGCCAGAATGATTATTAAACCAATAACGCCCGCGCCCAGCATTTTTTTGGCCTGAGAAACCTTTTCCTCGTTACCAGCGGCGGTCATCCACTGAAAGCCGGCAACTAACACAATAATAATGGCAATAACGCCTAAAAATCCCAAGATGATTTGGATAATATTGGTTATAGTTTCGACTAAATCTTGGGTACCGAGACCCGGATTAAAGTTTAAGTTTATCGAAGCAGCTTTGGCTGCCAGTGGTAAGCTTAATAAGCTAATAATCCCAATTATTTTTTTCATTATCCACCCCCTTTCTTTAACTTTTAACTTGTATCTTATAACTTATAACTTGTAACTTGTAACCTTTAAGTTGAAGCTTAAATTTTTAAACACCAAGCTACAAGCTATGGGCTACAAGCTACAAGTTATAATCCGCACCTTAACCATGTACCTTACCTGGTACATGGTTATAGTCCAGACTATAAAGTCTATAAAATTTTAACCAACGGAATTACTTAAAGCACCTATAACAAAGGTGGTGATGGCATAGGCAGCCAAAATGATTACCAAACCAATCACACCCGCGCCCAGAAGTTTTTTGGCTTCAGACACCTTTTCTTCGTTGCCGGCAGAGGTCATCCATTTGAAACCGCCGATTAAAACGATAATAATCGCGATGACACCCAAAAACCCAATAACTATTTGAATAATATTAGTGACAGTGGCAACTACATCTTGGGTACCGAGGCCTGGGTTAACATTTAAGTTTATCGAAGCGGCTCTGGCTGTTAAAGGTAGTAAACCAATTAATCCCGTTAAACGTAATAATTTTTTCATTCGTTCACCTCCCTTCGTAAATAGCTTATTATAAATATATAAATATTATGATTATAACGGAGTAATTGCTTCAAAAACAAAACGTAAAATTGCATAAGCGGAAAATATAACAATTAAGCCAAAAGTTGCCCATTCCAGGGTTTGTCTGCCTTTTTTTACCCGCTCCTCATTGCCGCCGGCGGTCATCCACCAGAACCCGCCAATGACAAACATTAATAAAGCAATGCTGCCGACAATTCCCAAGATGGCATTTATAATATTGCCAATAACTTGCTGGACGGTTAAATTTGGTCCCAAAGGATTTGGTAAGCTTGCGGCCAGGGCTTTCTCTGAAATAGCTTTTAAAATAAAAAATATAAATAATTGCATAATTTATTCATTGGTAGTTGGAACACAGCAATATTGCTGGTTGGGACAATCGGTTTGCGTACAAGTATATCCAGAAACTTGGCTGGTAAAACAACTGGCAGTAATAGTTGCAGTAGAGTTATTATAAGCGCAGGCGGTCAGACAATTACCATTTTGACAGACCAGATTATCACCGCAACTCTCACCATTTTGCTTACCCGTACAAGCCAGTCCTTCAGTACAATAATTATACCACGCCGTCGTGCCATTAAAAAGATTGGGTTCGTTACCTGTCGCCAGACTGCTGACCGTAAAATTAATGGCCATCCAGGCGCCAAAAATAATTAAAATTCCAATAATGGTATTAACCATCACCGCTGAGCCGTGCTTAATTTTATCTTCGCGCCCCCCGGCCGTCAGCCAGACAAATCCGCCATAAATGAAAAAAAGCAAAGCCACCGAACCGACGATCGCTAAGATAAAATTGGAAATATTGACAAAACCAATAATAAAATCGCATAAGCTGCAATTGCCATCAACGGCGCAGGCCGGCAAAATAAAACCAGTGACTGGCGTTGTTGTTTGCGCCAAGACTTTGGCAATTATATTAAAAATAATCATCTCAAAAAGTTGAATTAATTTGCGAAGCGGCCAGATTGATGCTTTCTTGGGGAGTGAGGGCGCCTGTGAGCACATTATCGATCATCTGGGAAAAGTAATTCTCCGCCGCCAGCGGATCTTTGCCGTGATACCAGGAGCGGGCCGTTAAAACTTGGCTGGCAAAGACTTGCAGTTGAGGGTTTTCCTCATCAGCCAGTTGTTCTTCGACTAGGGCCCGCAGAGCGGTTGGTCTTTTGGTCTTATTTAAATAAATTTTATTATTCTCTTTTTGGACCGCGAAATTAATAAAACCCCAGGCCGCATCGCTTAATAGTGATTTTTTGGAAACTGACAACACCCAATAGTTGGCATAGTTTAGCGGTGAGGCGGTTTGATCAATTTGCGGAAACTGAGTAATGCCCAAATTAAGCTGGGGAGCGCAATTTTTTATTTGAGAATAGTGATAAGAATAACCGAAAAAGAAAGCAACTTTGTTGCTGCAGAATTGTTCATAAGCATTAGGCATTTGGTTGTTCCAAGTATAGATTACTTTGGCCGGATTGGCATAGTCAGTGTAATAAGTCAAAGCCACTAAGCCGGGGTTGTATTGCGAGTTTGCGTTGGTCGGTTGTAGTTGGTTAAAGGTTGCTTGGCGATTATCTGAGCTAGTCATGGCCGTGCCGTTTTGCATCATTAAAAGTGATAAAATATCAAATGAACGCGGAACATTTTCCGCCGTCCCCAGGGTGGCCCCGGCTTGAATTATTTCTTCGTCCTCATTAAATAAAGTTAATTTTTGCACGGCATTATTAAATTCATCCCAGGTTTTGGGAGGGGTGGCGACGCCAAAATTATTCAATAAATCGCTGTTATAATAAAGGGCGAGCGTGTCGAGGCTTAGCGGTAGCCCATAAATTTGATTGTCTAAAACAACGTCTTGATAAACCGTTTCCACGAATTGGTTTTTAATCTGATTAAGCGATAAAGTATTTATCTTTTTTTGGGTTAAAATTGGTTCTTTTTTCAAGGCGCCTTTTATTTCTTGAAAAGTCAGGGTGACGGTGGCCGGTTGCGCCAGCAGTTTAGTCTTGTACTTATTAATCCAGGTATTAGGCAAAGAAAAAATATCCGGTCCACGGTCTTCGGCCAGGGCTTCAAGCAATTCATTTTCATAATCTTCATAGCGGAATTTTCGATAATTAATATTTACGTTGGGGTGACTTAATTTAAAGCCGTTAATGAGGTCAGTCACGTCGTCATTGGTTTCCCAAACCCCCCACCAATTCAAAGTGATCGGTTTGTTTTCCACTTTTTGAAAAGGACAGCTTTTACAGCCGAAGCCCGATACCATAATCACGGTCAGTAAGGAAAAAAAGATTATTTTTTTTAATTTTATAGTCATTTTATCTTTAGATTTTTTAAATATTTTTTAAATTCTTTGCTTAGCTCTTGATGTTTTAGGGCGACTTCGACATTAGCTTTTAACCAGCCTAACTTTGAACCAACGTCATAATAAACTCCTTGGATTTTTTTGGCATAGATCGCTCTTTTTTTCGATAAACGGAAGATGGCATCAACCAACCACAGTTCTTTATCTTTACCTAAGGGGGTTTGCTCCAAGGCGGCAAAAATATCAGGAGTAAGGATATAACCGCCTAAAGAAGCGATCAACGAAGGTGCTTTTTCTGGTCCGGGCTTTTCAATTATTTTTTTTACTTGATAAATATCTTTTTCAATTTCCAGGCCGTCAATGATGCCGTATTTTTTTGTCCCTTGGCGATCCACTTGATAAGCCGTCAGGACGGGATCTTGATATTTTTCATAAACTGCCATTAGTTGTTTCAAGCGGGGCCATTTCTGGTTTATTATTAAATCATCGCCCCAAATGACGGCAAATGGTTCATTGCCAATTAAATGTTTAGCATTGAGAACGGCCGTGCCGTTTCCATAAGGACCCTTTTGTCTGATAAAAATAAAATTGGCCAGGGTGGCGACGTTTCTTATTTCATTTAATAACTTTTCCTGGTGATTTTTTCTTAACCAGCTTTCCAGCTCCCAGGAATTATCAAAATGATCTTCAACCGCTCTTTTGTTCCAGCTAGTGACGATGATTATATCAGTAATACCGCTTTGGACCGCTTCTTCAACAAGATATTGAATGGTCGGCTTATCAACCACCGGCAGCATTTCTTTGGGTTGGGCCTTGGTTACCGGTAAAAACCTGGTGCCATAGCCAGCGACTGGGATTATGGCCTTGCGGATTTTTTGCATAAGTTAGATTAAGTGGTAAAATCTTATATATTATACCAAAAATTTTAAAAATAGAAAAATCTAAATGAAGAAATACCGTCAAAAAATTGGTCAATTAGGAGAAAGAATTGCGGAAAAATTCTTAAAAGAAAAAGGCTATAAAATTATTGACAAAAATATCCACAGCCGTTATGGCGAGATAGATATTTTGGCTAAAATTAAACAAAAATATGTTTTTTTTGAAATAAAAGCCAGAACTTCTTTGAGCTGTGGATATCCTGAGGAAGCGATTAATTATCAAAAATTAGCAAAAATTAGTCGAACCATTAATAATTATTTAATCAAACATTACAAAATCACTGATTGGCAAGCAGATTGCTTGAGCATTAAGCTTGATTTATCTGATAAATCAGCCAAGATTTATCATCTTAAGGACCTGGACTTCTCGGACTTAGAGTAAACTAACCATCCAAAAATCCCATAAAATGAGCAAAAAATATTATTTCCATCTGTTTTTTATAATTATTAGTTTTTTGTTTATTAATATTAAAATTTTGAGAGCCGCGGGGCTTGTCCTGAGTAGCACCGAGGGAATCTGTCATATTAATAATTGTTTTGTCCCGGCCCCAACCATTGTTCAGCCAGTTAATAATCAAACCATAAAAACTACCAGGCCGGTGATTCGCGGGTTAACCTGGAAAAGAACTTTGGTTGATATTTATCTGGACGGACAATATCAAGGAGCGGTTTTTTTGAAAGAAGAGGAAAATCATTTGCAAAGCTTTTTTTGGCAACCAGCAACTGATTTGCCGCCGGGGAAACACTATCTTTTTACCCTGGCTTATAATGCCAGGGGTTATGATAAAAATTTAAAAGGCTGGGATCAGAGTAAAGAGTCATCTTATATTTATTTTACCGTCATTAAAAAAGATTTTATTCAGACTGATAATTTTAACTTTTTTCCGGGGACAGAAAAAAGCTCAAATGATAAAATTAATAACTCATCTTCCCCGGCTGGCCAGAGCCAAGACGAGACAAAAAATAACCAGCCATTAAAAACCGAGGTTAAAAAAACAATTCAGAGAAAAATAAATAAATTTGATTTTAAAATAATTATTCCGTTGGTGTTTGTAATTATTACCTTGGCGATACTATTAATTAATTATGCATTAATAAGAAAGAAAAAATATTTAAAATTATTAATAGAAAAAAAAGACGATGATCACCGCCTGCCCGGGCCGCCACCAAACCAAAGCACCCTGGGGATTTAAAAAATAATCAGGCGCCAAAGCACCAATGTCAAATAACCGCCAAAAGCCAGATTTGCTTAATTAGTGTAAGTTGACAGAAAAAACATTTGGCGTTATATTAATAAAGGCTAGTTTGATTTTGGACTAGCCCATTTATTTAAAATAATTAATTTTACTTATGAAATCAGACATTATAAATGCCATCCAGCAAATCTGTCAGGAAAAAAATATTTCCTATGAAGCGGTCATTGAAACGATCCAGCACGCCTTGGCCGCGGCTTATCGCAAGGATTTTGGCAACAAAAATTTAAATTTAAAAGTTGAATACAATCCTCAAACCAATGAGACCAAGGTTTATGATGTTAAAATGGTGGTGGAAGACATGTCCGAAGAAGAGCTGCAAAAAGCCACTGAATTAAGGCAAAAAGAAAAAGCCGGCGAGACCGTAGACGAGGAAATAAAAAAATTTAATCCCAAGACCGATATCATGCTTAGCGAAGCCAAAAAAGTAAAAAAGGGTATAAAAATCGGCGAGGAAATAATTACCGAGTTGGCCGTGCCGGCTGAATATGGACGGATGGCCGCTCAAACCGCCAAGCAAGTCATTATCCAGAGAATTAGAGAGGCGGAAAGAGACACGATCTATAATGATTTTAAGGCCAAGGAAAATACTTTAATTAATGGCCTGGTGCAGCGCCGTGAAGGGCGTCTGGTTTTAATTGATTTAAATCAAGCGGTAGCGATTTTACCGCCAGATGAACAAATTGAAGGTGAGAATTATTATCCCGGCCGCCGCTTAAAAGTTTTTATTATTGCCGTTAATTTATCTGCCCGCGGTCCGGAAATCGTGGTTTCTCGGACCCACCCCCAGATTGTCAGAGAGCTATTTAAGACGGAAGTCCCAGAAATTAGTAACCAGATGGTGGAAATTAAAAGCATTGCTCGAGACGCGGGCTATCGGAGCAAAATTGCGGTAGCGAGTAATCAAACAAATATTGATCCGGTTGGTTCTTGCGTCGGTCAGCGGGGGTCAAGAGTCCAAACAATAATCAATGAACTAGAGGGAGAAAAAGTGGACATAATAGAATGGTCAGAAGAACCAGAAAAATTTATAACTAATAGTTTAAGCCCAGCAAAAACAATAAATGTTGAATTGGATAAAAAGAACCAGATCGCTCTGGTGACCGTAAAGCCCGACCAATATTCGCTGGCGATTGGTCGTAATGGGCAAAATGTCAGGCTAGCCTCCCAATTAACTGGCTGGAGAATTGACGTTGCCCAGGAGCAGGAGGCAAGCACTCAAGCGCTGGCTGGTGAAAGCGAAGTTGTGCCAGACAAAAAAAAGAAAAAAAGCAAAAAAGCCGAAGCTTAATAAATAAAATTAAAATTAAAATTTATGACACTCCCATTAATTATGACTTTTGCTGCCAGCTTCTTGGCAATTTTTTATGGAGGGTTATTAATTAAATTGGTTTTACAAAAACCCGCTGGCGATGAAAAAATGCAAAAAATTGCCGGTGCCATTCAACAGGGTGCCAAAGCTTATTTGACCAGACAGTATAAGACCATTGCTTATATAGCTTTGGTTCTTTTGGTAATTGTCTGGATATTTTTAGGTTTTAAAATTGCCCTAGGCTTTATCATTGGCGCGACGCTCTCAGCATTGGCTGGGATTATTGGTATGCAGGTCTCGGTCAGAGCCAATGTCCGCACCTGCCAAGCTGCCAAAGGAGGGCTTAGTAAGGCTTTAAATTTGGCGGTTCTTGGGGGGACGATCACTGGTTTGTTGGTGGTTGGCCTTGGACTTTTAGGCGTTGTTGGTTTTTACTTGATTGGTGGGTTAAAAGCGATGATTGGTCTGGGGTTCGGCGGCAGCTTAATTTCAGTTTTTGCCCGTTTGGGCGGCGGTATTTATACCAAGGCCGCTGATGTCGGCGCTGACTTAGTCGGCAAAGTTGAGGCCGGCATCCCCGAAGACGATCCGAGAAATCCCGCCGTCATTGCTGATAATGTTGGCGACAATGTTGGCGATTGCGCCGGCATGGCCGCCGATCTTTTTGAAACTTACGTAGTCACGCTGATCGCCGCGATGTTGCTTGGCTCATTAATCTTTCCTAATAATGAAAATGCGATAATTTACCCAATGTTGATCGGGGCCGCCGCCATCGTTGCTTCAATAATTGGAGGTTTTTTTATCAAGTTAGGCAAAAAAAACAATATCATGGGCGCGCTGTACAAAGGACTGGCGGCTAGCGGGATTATCGCGGCCGTGCTTTTTTATCCGCTTACCAAATGGCTGGCCGCTGATTTAGTTAAATATAGTATAAAGAATATTTATTTATCAACAATTGTTGGTTTAGTCGTCTGCGCCTTAATGGTCAAAATAACCGAATATTACACGGCTAAAAGATATAAACCAGTCAAAAGCATAGCCGAGGCCTCACAAACTGGCCACGGGACTAATGTTATAGCTGGCCTGGCAGTCAGTATGCGCGCAACGATTTTACCGGCCTTGGTAATTGCCGGCGGGATTTATTTGAGTTATAACCTGGCGGGACTGTATGGCGTGGCGATTGCCGCGGCCAGTATGCTGTCATTGGCGGGAATTATTGTGACCATTGATTCTTATGGACCGATTACTGATAATGCCGGCGGGATCGCGGAAATGGCCGGCTTGCCTGAAGAAGTTAGAATGGTGACCGATCCCTTGGATGCGGTGGGGAATACTACCAAAGCAGTCACCAAAGGCTATGCGATTGCTTCTGCAGCCTTGGCGGCTTTAGTTCTTTTTAGCGCTTACATCCAAGAGTTTATTGACCGCGGTCAGCAACTAATATTTATGCTTAACGATCCTTTAGTCATAATTGGTTTATTTATCGGGGGGATGCTGCCTTACTGGTTTGGTTCACTGGCGATGCAGGCCGTTGGCCGGGCCGCTGGTAAAGTTGTTGATGAGGTCAGAAGGCAGTTCAAAGAAATGCCGGGGATTATGGAAGGTACCACCGCACCAGATTATTCTAAGGCAGTGGATATTGTCACTAAAGCGGCTTTGAAACAAATGGTTGTTCCGGCCTTACTGCCGGTACTTACCCCGATCTTGGTCGGCTTTATCTTGGGTCCGGTGGCCTTGGGCGGAGTTTTGGTTGGCAGCATTATCACCGGTTTATTTATGGCCATTTCCATGACTTCTGGCGGCGGCGCTTGGGACAATGCCAAAAAATATATTGAAGAAGGTAATTTTGGCGGCAAAGGTTCGTTTGCCCATCAAGCGGCAGTAACTGGCGACACGGTCGGCGATCCTTATAAAGATACCGTCGGACCGGCGATTAATCCGATGATTAAAATCTTGAATGTGGTGGCCCTACTTTTAGTCGCGTTGTTAATATAATAAAACGCTACGCCTGCGGTTTTGTGCCGGAGGCTAGTTTTATTAGCCAGATAGAATAATTTAATAAAAAATTAAATTTTATAATTCTAAATCATGGAAAATAATCAATTAAACGAAGCAGAAAAAAAATATTTATTAAATTTAGCCAGAAGAACCCTGGAAGAATATTTAACAAAAAGAAGTGTCTTGCAAATAGACGAGGCCGAAGTTCCGCTTGGCCTAAAAGTTAAACAAGGAGTTTTTGTCACCCTGGAAAAGAAAGGCGAATTAAGAGGTTGTATCGGTTGCCTTGAACCGCAAAAACCAATTTATCAAGCAGTGATTGAAAATGTTATAAACGCCGCGGTTAATGACTGGCGTTTCCCAGAGGTTTCCCCAAGTGAATTAAAAGACATCAGTATTGAAATTAGCATTTTATCGGTTCCTCAATTATTAAAGGCGAAGGCAGAGGAAAGAGCAAGGGTTTTGCGGCCTTTGGTTGACGGCGTGATTTTGGAAGAGGGTTTGAATCTGGCCACTTATTTACCGCAAGTTTGGGAGCAGTTAGCTGACCCGCAGACTTTTTTATGCAGCTTATGTGAAAAAGGCAACTGGCCAAAGGACGCTTGGCAAGACGAAAAGATAAAGCTATATATTTATCAGGCAGAGCATTTTAAGGAATAAAAACGCCCTGTAGGGGCGGGGTTACCCCGCCCCTACAGGGCGTTTTATAATAAATTCATCGGATCTAACCAATTATTTAGAGCTTCTTTTTTTTGAACATATCCTAAAATATTTATTGTTGTTCCTTTGTGAATGCCAAAATGTAGATGTTTTCTTTCGCCATTGGTTTCCGTGGAATAGCCAGTGCCCAGGACGCCGATTGTTTCGCCTTTAATTAAACTATCATCAACTTTTTTATTAATAGAGGATAATCGGAGATGGCCGTAAATTATGGTCACTGGTTGATTTTCTACAACACAGCTTTGGACTAGGACGCCGCCGTAACCGCTGGCATATTCTTTAACTAAAATCTTGCCATCACAAAAAGCATAAATCGGCACGTCGACATTCGCTTCGTCAGAAAAAGTTTCAAAGTCTACCCCAGTATGATAGCCGGAAAATCTTTCTGGCTGGACTGGTGAGTTTTGTGAAGTAATGTAAATGCCGAATGGCTTTTTAGTGACCCGATTTTGCCAATCAGTAATCGGCGGGGAAAACGAAGCAGCAGGATTTGTCGAATTGGTATTAGTATTAATATTATTGTTTAGCGTTGAGTTAGCATTATAATTATTATTTATCATTACATTAAAGATATTATTTTGTTGATTCGGCGCGCTGAGTCGGGATTTAAATAATATAATTAAAATAATTATTATAACAGCCGTAATAATTATGATAGAAATAATTTTTTTGTTCATAAATTATGCTTATAATTTTAATATACACTGATTATTGAAAAGTTCAATTAGATAAACTTGGGTAAAAAAAACACATAATGGGCGGTATTGGAGTTGAACCAATAACCTTTACAATGTCAATGTAACGCTCTATCCGGGGTTCGGCCGTCTGCGGACATGGCCGAACCCGTTTTTGGCTGCTCGAAGCAAAGCAGTTTGCTTCTCGCGGACACCAAAAACCCAACTGAGCTTTAAATAGAATTTATGCAAACAAAAAAGATTTGGTGGGCGACACTGGAGTTGAACCAGTGACCTTCACAATGTCAATGTGACGCTCTAACCAACTGAGCTAGTCGCCCACCAAATCTTTTTATATATTTATTTTTATGGACAGCGCCGCTTGCCCGCTTTGGCGGAAGCCTTGCCCCGATCCGCCCGCGGCGGAGAGGGGTAGCCGCCCACTAAAGGTTTTTATGGACCGTGCCGGACTTGAACCGGCTACCTCTACAATGCGAATGTAGCGCTCTACCAGATGAGCTAACGGCCCGCGTCATAGGTTAATTAAAATTAAATTATAGGAATATTAATATAAATAAAGGATAATTACAAGAATGATTACTTTATTAAATTTAAATCTCCGTTGATAACAATCGGTTTCATACCGAGGATTTCTTCTTTGTAGGTAATTTCTGGTATTGGATTCAATAAAAAGATTTTTTTATTCAAGTGAAAAGCTACGCCGATTTCCAGAAAAGTATTGCCGCCGATGTAATTAGGAATATTATTTTTATCGTAATTGAGAATTAAGACGGTATCCGCCCAAGCGACTTTATCAAAATGCGTTCTGATCGCTTCTTCTTTTCGGTCCCAGATCCAGCCGGTGTCGCTGGTTTCCGTTTTTCGCCGGTCATAGTATTCTTTAATCGGAATCATTTTTCCGTTATCATCTGGTATTTCAAATGGCGGCAATTTAACCACCTGGCCCCGTTGTTCAAGCTGTTTTTTTATATTTAGCATCTCATCGTAAAAGGCGATACTGCCGAAGATTGTGATTTTCATATAATTTTTTGTATTTGCTGAAAAATTTTTAAATTATCATTTTCCAGAATTGTTGGAATAAAACGTTTTTTATCTTCTGAAGATAAATTAAATAATTTAGCAAGTGTCCAAGATTCAAATCCAATAGCTTTTTCTTTCTCAACTTTTAAATCATCCAATTTTCCTTTATAACAATAAGCATATATCGCCCTGATAACATTATTTGTCATGCCGGTAGATTGATCAAAAGCTTTACTTCTTATTTTTATGATAAAACGAA
>Ga0214473_10001578_pt1 | contig 29713 bp, 31 predicted proteins | sample RVTome_7_FD_203509 | JGI IMG/M metagenome (GOLD analysis project Ga0214473, IMG submission 203509) | Soil microbial communities from uranium-contaminated site in the Upper Colorado River Basin, Wyoming, United States - RVT98D197 | ecosystem: Environmental > Terrestrial > Soil > Contaminated >...
ACTCTATGCGCCATGACCGATCCTCCCCAGCAACAAAAATGACCGGAGTCATATTACTATAGTCATAATAATATTTCAATGATGAGGGGGGCCTAAACCGCGCGTGTGGTGCGGTACCACGCGATCAGCTCGGGCAACGCGTCCTCGAACGTGACCCGCGGTCGAAAGCCCAGCTCGCGCGCAATCTTCTCGGAGCTGTACCACGCGCTACCGGTCAATTTCTCCAGCGCATCGGAATCGAACACAAACCGCCGCCCGCGCAACCGCCCGATCGCGTCGCCCACCCGCGCCAATCCCTTGAGCGCCCCGAGCGGGACGTGCCATCGGGGGATCGGTTTCCCCAAACCGCGGCAGATCATTTCATACAGCTCGCGGGTGGAATAGGGCCGGCGGTCCGTCACGATATAGCATTGGCCGTTCGCCGCTGGGTGAGTGGCTGCGAGTACCGCAGCGTCCACGACGTTGGACACGTGGACCATGCTTCGGCGATTGCCCACATCGGGAAGAGGGGGAAAACACCCGCGGTCGATAGCGGAGATCATGCGGAAGAGATTTCCCTTGTTGCCGGGGCCATAGACCAGGGGAAGCCGGATACAGACCACATAGAGTCCTGTGCGTTTCCCGAAGTCGAGCACCAGCCGTTCCGCAGCGAGTTTCGAGCGACCATACGGCGTCTTCGGTCTCGGCTCTATCGATTCGTCAAGGCACGCCGGCGATTCTTCACCCATCGCCTTGACGCTGCTGAAGAACACGACGCCGCGAGCGCGCCTTGCCTCGGCAACCTCTAGGACGTGTCGGGTGCCCTCGACATTGGCCTCTTGATAGAGGTTCTCATTCCCGGCCTCTTCAGAGACTGCGTGGGCACGCCCCGCCAGGTGAAAAACCGCATCGTAGTCTCCCACCAGCCGATCGAGATCCCTTCTCACACAGATATCGCCCTCGATCACGGTTACTTCCTGACCCCATGTCCAACCCGGCGGGGGTTGACGGACCAGGGCGTCGACACGAACCCTCCGCGCGACGAGTTCTTTGATCAGGTGGGATCCGATGAAGCCCCCACCGCCTGTTACAAGGACACACTTCAAGATGGCTTCTCGGAATCAGAGCGTAACGGGGGTCGCGCAAAAAATTGTGGGAGGCGCGAAAAGACCTTTTTCGCTATGAACAGCGGAGTGACCGGGAGATGGTGTTTCTTGCAGGCCCGATAAGCCTCGAGGTTTCCTTGCCAGATCCCGGACAGGCTGCTGTTCGATAGCCCACCGGTTCGCATTCTGATCCAAATCTCCGGGATATAGATGGAACGGATCTTATGGACGGCCAGAAAACGCATGGTCAGCTCAAAATCCGCTTGGCGCTTGAAATCCAAATCAAACCCCCCGAGGCGCTCGTAGATCGCCCGGGTGGCAAAAAAGGTCGGATGCGCCGGCATCCAGCCCTTCTCAAACAGGCCTTCTTCATATGGCCGGGACTTCCAGTACCGTACCACCCGGCTCGGGTCGTCGGGGCGGACGTACACCAGATCGGCATAGCATGCATCGATACTGGCCTGGCGGAAGGCATGGGCGACACGTGAAAGCACACGGGAATCCACGTAGACATCGTCGGCATTCAGAAAGCCGATCACCTCCCCCGTCGCCATGCCGAGCCCCTTGTTCATCGCGTCGTAGAGGCCCTTATCCACCTCGGAGACGTACTTTGCGACGGTTGCAGTATGGCGTTTGATGATGTCCAACGTGCCGTCGGTCGAGGCGCCGTCGACAATGATGTGCTCGACGTCCGGATAATCCTGGGCGGCAACCGAGCGAATCGCTCCCTCGATTGTATTCGCGCCATTGCGGACTACCGTGATGACCGAAATCTTCATGGCGAGATGGCGCGGCTCGGCATTGTTCTACGCCGTACCAGTCCGGGTCAACATCCAGCTTCCCATGACCAACACGTCCATCTGGGTGCGCAAAAAACAGTCGAGCGCCTCTTCGGGGCGGCAGACCACGGGTTCGTTCTCGTTAAACGAGGTGTTGAGAACAATGGGTATGCCAGTAAGATCCCGAAATGACTCTATGAGGCGGTAATAGCGTGGATTGGTGCCGCGATGGACCGTCTGCAGTCGCCCGGAGCCGTCCACATGCGTGACCGCGGGAATCAGTGGACGTTTCTCTTCCCGTATTGGGAAGACCTGCATCATGAACGGAACATCATCGTCGGTCTCAAACCATTCGGTCACCGCCTCGCGTAGGATAGACGGTGCGAACGGACGGAAAGATTCCCGTCGTTTGATCTTCAGGTTAAGAATGTCTTTCATATCCGCGCGGCGCGGGTCGCAGACGATCGAGCGATTGCCGAGCGCCCGCGGTCCCCATTCCATACGCCCCTGAAACCACCCCACCACCAGCCCTTCCGCGATATAGGCCGCTGTATGCTGACACAACTCTTGCTCGTCCGAGATTTGTTCAATTCGGCAACCTTGTCGGTCGATATCCGCACCTCGTTTGTGCAAGAGTTCACCGATATGGGCATCACTGAACTCCGGCCCCCAGTAGGCATGATCCATAGCGGCGTTGCGGCCGCCAGCATTAAGCCGGTGCCAGAGCGCCATGGCGGCGCCAATCGCCCCGCCGGCATCACCGGCAGCGGACTGGATGTAGACATGCCGGAAAGACGTCTGGCGATAAATCTTGCCGTTGGCTACCGAGTTCATGGCGCAACCCCCTGCGAGCGCCAGTACGTCAAGCCCATGTCGCCGGTGCAGGGCATTGAGTAAGTGGAAGAACGCTTCCTCGTACATGGCCTGGGCGGAGCGTGCGACGTCTTTGTGACGCTGGCCCAGTGGTTCCTCCTTGTTGCGAGCCGGGCCGAGCAGCTCTTCCAGGGACAGGCTGAAGAGCCGCCCCACGCTCGGGGCACCGTCCTCCCAGGCGTAGTCGATCTTCTCGCGGTGATGGCGGAAGAACTCAAGACTAAGCCGAAAGCGACCGTCGTCCTCGAGTTGCACAATACGGCGCATCTCGCGTAGATACGTAGGGTCGCCATACGGGGCAAGTCCCATCATCTTGTACTCGTCTCCGTAGTGTGGAAAGCCGAGATATTGGGTCATGGCCTGGTAGAAGATCCCTAGAGAGTGAGGGAAATAGACCTTCCCTTCTACCTGGATGGCATGTCCACGCCCTACACCCCAAGCAGCACTGGCAAAATCGCCGAAGCCGTCGACCGACACTGTGACGGCTTCCTTAAACGGCGAGACGAGAAATGCCGAGGCCAAGTGCGCCAAGTGGTGCTCCACATATTGGACCTGACCGTGAAATGACTGCCCGGGAAAGGCCTTCCGTAACAGTGCCCCAAGCGCTTCCCGACGGCCACGGCTCCGGAGACGTGCAAACACGAGTTTGAGATCTGGGCGGCTCAGAAAAACATACTGGACCTTCTTCCATAGGTTGGCGTACCGATCGTGATTGACAGCCAAATAATCCACGTCATCCAGGTTGATTCTGCCAGCACCAAGACAGTAGCGGATCGCCTCGGACGGAAAGCCCGCCCAGTGCTTGATACGGCGGAAACGCTCTTCCTCTGCCGCCGCAATCAGCATGCCCTCCTTAACCAGGCAGACCGAAGAATCGCCATGGTAGGCGTTGATACCAAGAATATAAGTCACACAACCTCCTAAAATTGAAAATAGATAAATTGGCTAACCGGGCGAAGAAAGATAAACACCATAAAGATAACCACGCACAAGGTAACAACCTCGCCGACCTGCCTAAACCACGCCCTATTCAGCAAGGGGATTTTCGTATAAGTGACAAACCACGCCACCAACATCCCACAAGTTATTACGAAAACCAACAGGTAGAAATTCTCGCGGAACCCCAATACGCGATAGCTCGAAAACTCGAATACCCGTCCCAGCAGAGCCAGTGATGCCTTCAGCGAATCCGCTCTAAAAGGGATCCAGCCAAGCATAATTATAGGCAAGGTCAACGCCCAGCCGATCAGCATTCTGAAACGCTCCGGAACATTCGGCAGCCACCCGCTACTCGCCCGGTACGCGAAAATCATGGCCGCATGCCAAATGCCCCACAGCGCGAACTTCCAGGCAGCGCCATGCCACAGCCCCATGATGAACCACGTAATAATAAGGGCGATGGTTAGGCGCGCGAAGCCAGTCTTCCTCTCATTTGTCTGAACATCAATCCCGCCTTCAGAGCTATCCCTGAAACGAGCCCCGCAAAGCGGCAAATAAAGGTAATCCCTGATCCAGGACGAGAGCGTGATGTGCCAGCGCTTCCAGAAATCTCTCGGCGATGTCGCCAAGTAGGGCCAGTTGAAGTTCACCGGAAAATGAACACCGATAAGTAAAGCCGATCCGATGGCGATCATGCTGTAGCCCGCAAAATCGAAATATATTTGCAGGCCGAAGGCAAAAGCCATTGTCCAGACATCCAGCCCCCCCAAACTGGTAGGCGACGACGCAAAAGCCTCATCGACCCAAGGAGCAAGCTGATCTGCCAACGCGACTTTGAGGAAAAGGCCTATCAGTATCATCTTGATTCCATCGGTCACATTGACCAGATTGACATGAGGCTTCCTGACGATCTGCGGAATCAGTTCGTGCGCCCGCAAAATGGGGCCGGCAATCATATGGGGCCAAAACATCACGTAGGTCAGATAAACCCCAAAATTCCGAACTGGATCAAACAGCCGGCGATAGACATCAAGGGTGTAGCTTATTGACAAAAAAGTATAGAAGCTGATCCCCAATGGCAAAATAATATTGCCAGGAGAAAACACCCAATCCTGACCAAGCGCATTGCCCAGAGTGGAAATGTTGTCAACAATAAAATAGGTGTATTTGAAATACGCCAGCAAACCGAGGTTGACCGACAGGCTGGACAACAACCAAACCTTGCGCCGCCCTGGGTGTTTTTCATCATAAATTTTGAGCGAAAAGTAATAATCGACAAATGCCGAGAATGCGACGAGAAAGACAAACTCTATACGCCAGAAACCATAAAATACTAGACTCGCGGCCAAAATAAGCCAGAGACGAAATCGGCCAGGCAATAGCCAGTATGTCATCACGACCATCGCGAGAAAGACAAGATAGGTGACGGAATTAAAAAGCATGGCGCCTACCTCATAACTCGCTGGACAACAGGGTAAAGTCCCTCTGCAACCAACTTATGACCCTCCTCCTGGAAATGCATGAAATCAATGTCGGTCCCGAAATTACTCCCCCAATGTTGCGGGGGGACCAGCTTTTCCAGATTGATGCAGCTCGCGGAATAGCTCCTTGCCAAAAACCCAACCTGCTCCTTCCATCGAGCATACTCCGTCCTGTCGTAAGGCAAAGGCTTGTCCTGACGTACTGGGGCAAAATAAAGCACAACGGGGATGTTCGCATCACGGAAACTTGCTAGCAGGTCTTCCAATGCTCGCATATTCCTTTGGTAGCGGGGCTTGATTATTCTTCTCTCGCTTTGGGAACTGATGTTAAATATCCAATTTCGAAAGGTGAACAAATCTCCCAGCAAGCTGGCCCGCAAATTTACACGGTCTTTCCAAAGCGGCCAAATTTCGCTCAATTTCCCTGAAAGGTAATCTTCTACATCTTGCTGGACAACGCTGTCAAGCCCCGACCTCTCTCCCACATCATCGCCTTTTTTCGCCGCTCCACCGGCCAAAACGGCAAGATCCCCTCCTACTGGATAAGCCCGCAAGGCGTTGACCAAGTCATCTGACGCAATTTTCGAAAACTCGCCCCGCAGACCATCTTCCCGAAACCCCATGAATTCGACTTCCAGCACCAACGTGCTGAAAGGAACACTTCTCGCGACATACTGACTCAGCACAAACTCTTCCTGGGGGTTGGCGTTCGATAGCGACAACCCGAGTGGAACCAAACACGCCTGGCAGGGCGCAAGCTTCCGCAACCAGTAGGGAGCGAGATGTTCGCCCTGCTTGTACTGGTTTATGGTATGAAGCTGAGAATTCCCGAACCAGGCGATGATCTTTTGCTCCTTCGAGTCTGGTTTGGACTGCAAAATAGAATACTGGCTGACGATTGCAGAAATATCGGCTATTGTATGCCCGGTAAACGGAATCCCGTTCCAGCCTTCGGCGCGGCTGGTATTTTCCTTGCCCAATGCGAAGTCATCTGCCTGAATTCTTCTTCCGTCATAAGCATATAGCGAGATCAACGCCACTAACATCGATAGCAGCAATGCAACCAGCGATTTATGTCGACTCATCAAGCTTTCTCAAGACAATGCAACCGTTCATGATTATCTATATCGTGATCTACTTGTTCCAAACCAATGTTCTCCTCGTCAAGGCAGTACTGATTGCCTGAGCCGGAAAGTCTGCCCAACGCTTGAAGCGGCGGAAGCACTCCCCTTTCGCGGCGGCTACTCATTGTCCATCGATAACGAACCAAACCGCCTCATTACCATGGTAGGCATTAATTCCAATAAGTTCGGTCATTTAATTAGCCTAGAAAAAACAATAAATTATATGTTCAGCTTTGACGTAAACCGATCAAAGGTCTGAAGATTCCCTGATTAAGGATTTTGAATTCAACTCTTTGCTCGGTCGGTTGGGGAGCGATGCCGACCCTTCAGCTAAGATCAGTTGGCGGGTAAGGCGCCTGAAACATTAGCTCACATTAGCACACATACCCACCACACTTTTTGTAAATGCATCCCACGAGAAATCGTTGGCACGAACCAGCGCACACTGCCCCAGCATCGCGGCGCTATTGGGATTAGTTAATATTTCGCTTATTTGTTTCGCCAGATCAGTTGAGGACATGACCTCAAAATAACGTACTCCGTTTGCACCAAACTCAGGCATGGGTTCGATGTTACCAGCCACAATCGGCAAGCCGTAGGACATCGCTTCAAGCAGGATATTCGGGCTGTTCTCTATAAGTGAGGTAAACACAAAAAGGGATGCATTTCGATAACACTTATCCAAAGTGGTGCGATCCGCCCCGGGAATGATCTGCACTCGCCCCTCGATCCCAAGTTGGGCAATCAGCCCTTTTATTTCCTTGGAGTATGCTGCATCGTATGACTCCCCAACAATAACCAAGTGAAAGCACTCCCTCAGGGATGACGGGAGCAAGCTGTAAGCCTCCACAAGTCGCTCAAAATTTTTGTACCGATAAAAATGGGATACTGAAAGAATATAAGGAACTCCACACTCAGGATCAGGCTGTGACGCCTGACTGGCGCACGATAGCAGTGGCTCGACCCCATTCGGTATCGCTTCGATCTTTGACTCATCAACACCATGCTTTACTAAGATACGCTTACACGTATTGGAAAGCGCAATGACCTGGTCGGCCCGCTTAGCCGATGAGATGATGGTATGATGCAATAGCCACATTCTAAACCGTACTGCGTTGCTTTCGACACTCCACGCCTCAGCCGAGAACGGGGCAAGGTTTGATACCCCAACGATAGAATGGATCCCAGAACCCAGCATTCTTGGCAAGTAATGTGAGAACGTCAAATATACATTCAACTGCTGCTTGCACATTAACCGCGGCAGGGCGAAGTTCTCCCATGCCATGCGGCGAACCGCTCTTAGTCGCCCGGCACCAATGGGAACGTTTATTACCTCCCAATCCGCCCCACCATCAATAAAAGACAACGAATCACGATCTTTGACAATCACCAAGCGAGTCTCTGGCGCATAAGCGCGAACCCTGCGCAAAAACGCCTCCGCCCTGGTAACTTGACCACCAGTAGTTGCCGCTAGAAGATCCAGCAATATTCCCGCCATAATTTGAACCTTGTCGTTCTGTCAGCCAACGATCCCTTGGAAACTGACCACAATTAAAATGGCTCTTAGCAAAGGGTGTACATTACGGCGACGTGAATCATGCACCTAAAAAAGCTTTATCACCGCTTTATTCTTAGATTTTTACTATCTGCACTTGAATCATTCAGACTCTTCAGCGCCCAATCACGCAGCGGACCCCGCAACCATTCAGTTTTCGGACAGCGGATGATTGCAAGCAATTCAATATGCATATTCCCCACCTTACATCGTGATTTGATATTCCCGACGCCACAGTTCGAACAACACCAACCCGAATAGGCGCTCGCTATTATTCCTCCCTTGATCCTGCCCACGGATCAGTCCAGTTACCGTGTTTTTATCAAATAGGCATTTCTGATCCAGAAGGATCTCGTTGAAATAATTTCGCCAGGGACCATTTTTCAGCCAATCTGCAAGCGGGATGGAAAATCCCTGTTTGCGTCGCTGGTCGAATTCTGGCGGCAGCAACCGCGTCGCCATTTTTTTCAGGAGAATCTTGCGCTCACTCACAGTCGTCTTCAGATGAGAAGGAACACGACCAAAGGCGAACTCGATAATCCGGTAATCCAGCATAGGCGCGCGCAACTCCAGCGAATTGAGCATGCTGGCGCGATCAACTTTAACCAAAATATCTTCAGGCATATAGTTTTCGAATTCCATCCTCGTAGCACGCTGCAAGAGATCATCAACAGCCGGAACGCGGGAACCCCAAATGCCTTCCGCAACCAGCGGCCAGGAACCATCTGTGACGCCGTCCATCAATTGCCGCCGCGCCGCGCCGTCAAAGTACGAGGCGATCAGCGGCAGGCCACGATTGAAATCACAGCTCAACGACTGCAACCAGTTGCGCCCTTTAAATCCCAAAGGCAGGATAGCCCCCGCGCTGTACGCAATAGTCTTTCTCAACGCCTGCGGAATCCATCCGAACTTCCGCTGTGCCCATAGCAAACGGTTATAGTGGATATAACCACCGAACAATTCATCGCCACCATCTCCACCCAGAGCCACAGTACAATGCCGCCGTACTAACTGACTGACTAGATAGGTGGGAATCATGGACGAATCCACCATTGGTTCGTCATACTGCCGCGCCAGTAGCGGCAACAGGTCAGGACCTACACTCCCCGCTTCCAGCTCGATATGTTCAGTGTTGAAATGCTTGGCGATCAGGCGCGCGTGCTCGGTCTCGTCATGTTTACCAAAACCGGTAAAGCCAGCGGTAAAGGTCTTGACCTGACTCGATGCCCGCACCGCCATGGCTGTTATCAAGCTGGAATCCACCCCACCGCTCAGCAGTATGCCCACCGGCACATCCGCTGCCAACTGCCTACGCACTGCATCGGCCAGTAGGTCCTCCAGTTCGTCGAGTAACCCCTGTTCATCCAAACTGTCTGCGTTCGAGATCTGTGGTGGCTCAGGCAATTGCCAATAGCGCCAGACCCGGGTAACGCCGCTCGCCAGATCGAACAACAGAACATGGGCAGGCGGAAGCTTCTTCACGCCCCCTACCATGCAGCGGTCGCCCGGCACATAGCCCATAGCAAGGTAAATATCGAGCGCCTCGGGTTCGATGCGCCGTGAAAAGGCCGGATCGGCCAGCAAGCCTTTCAATTCCGAGGCAAATCGCAACTCGCCGTCGGCCAGCGCATAGAAAAGCGGTTTTTCCCCTGCTCGGTCGCGGGCGAGAAATAGCGTCTGCTGCGTGGCGTCGTAAAGGGCAAAAGCAAACATGCCGTTTAACCGCGCGAGACAATCCGCCCCCCATTCGCGGTAAGCAGCCAGGATGACCTCCGTGTCGCTGTGCGAGAGGAAGGAGTGACCCTTGGCGATCAGTTCCTGCTGCAAGTCGCGGTAATTGTAAATCTCACCGTTGAAGACAATAGTAAATAACCCAGTGGCATCCTGCATCGGCTGGTGCCCAGCAGGAGACAGATCAATGATCGCTAGACGCCGATGGCCGAAAACCACACAGCCATCCGCTGACCACCATATGCCAGCATCGTCCGGCCCTCGGTGCGCCATAGCATCACGGCCGGCTAGGAGCCAGTCGCGACCTTCGTTTGGAAAGCGAGAAGCAACTCCTAGAATTCCGCACATTATTGACTCATCCCGCTTATCACCTTTTCATAAACGGACTCGTAAGCATCCGCTGCCGACTGTATAGTCAAGCCAGCCACGCAAGCAGATGCGCGTTCGGCTCGTTGGCGTGCAGACACCGGATCCGACAAAATCGAAATAATGGCTTCGGCTAGCGTGGCTGGGGCATCTAGCGGTACCAGGATGGCGGAATCCTCATCTAGGAATTCCCGGTGTGCCGGAATGTCACTCACAATAAGCGGGCACCCTGCCGCCATCGTTTCAAGGACAACATTCGGATGCCCCTCGTAGCGGCTCATGCTGATAAGTGCACTGGCGTTCTTCAACAACCCCCACCAGGCCGGTCGAAAGGGCAACAAAGAAATGCGATCATCGAGTCCGGCCTCTCGAATACGGACTTCAATTTCCTCACGCAACGGGCCTTCCCCAATGATCAAAACACGAATATCGTGCTTTACTGGGACGAGGCGAACTGCCTGAATGACGATTTCCAATCCTTTTTCAGGACTCAACCGCCCAACGACCAAAATGTCATTTTCCCGATTCTTTGAATTTGAAAGATTACCGGACACAGAAGCCGCATTGCGAATTACTGCCACATCGACCGCATTCGCTACCGTAAAAATACGAACGTCTGTAGGCCGCATTCCGCGCCAGTACGCAGCGCCATTCGATGAATTTGCTACTACAGCGTTTGCATAGCGAGCAAGATAAGAGCGAGCCCAAGCTTGCAACTTCAAACACTCGAAGGCTAATTCACTACTTCGTTCAGAAATAATCCACGGAACCGAATTCCACAAGGCCGCTATGCCTCCGACGATGTCCATTTGGGGAAGCCATGTATGAACAACATCTGGTTTGATTTGTTTAATGAGGGTGTTGATGCGTGCTAACAACAGAGGATTAACGCCTTTGTGATCCCCTAACAAATGAACCACCACCCCACTACTATCCAACGATTCCTCATACACCCCACCCCGCCGAATCCCGACGTGAACACTCCCCCCTCGCCCAGATTGTTCGGCAGCAAGCATCGCCAATTGACGCTCCGCCCCGCCTCCACCTAAGCTCGGAATAAGATGTAAGATTTTCAACATGGCAAACCCATCTTTGTAACAACCAGAACAACGCAAGACATCGGTTGCCTTAACCAACGTGCAACTCCATGCCCGAGCGATGTTTTACTATGTTCGTTCGAAGGCCAGAACCTCCTCGAACTTGCTAAAGCTCGCGCAGCATCCTCAACACAAATGATAAACCCCAATCACGTGTGCAACTGGACGCGACGTCGATCTTTGATGTTTCGCGACAGACAAATACCGGCCAGCGCGAAAATCTGGACAATTACCCACGCGACCTTGCTCGTGCCAATAACCTGAGATATCGCAGCAATATAAAAAAATATTATTACACCGAAGAGGTTAATAAGGATTGGCTGCGGTTGGGGATTCCGTTTAATGAGCCGAAGGAGTCGCAGTAGAGTATGAACACCAAAAAGCGAAAACAAAACCACAAACACCAGCCCATAATCAAAAAGAAAGGTTATGTAGGCAGAATCAATTGCGCCTTCGATGCCGCTACTACTCGAACGCGCAGCATCTGTAGCCTCATTACTTATACGAGTTGACGCATCCGGGCCAAAACCGAAAAGCAAGCGTTCAGGTTGCTGCAATAAAATCTCGAATGACGACGAAACAACAGCCAGCCTCTCAGTGAATGAATCAGTGCTAAATTTATAATAATCAGAAGTGCCAGTGATTTGCGAGAGAACAAACAACAAAAGTACAGATGGGAAAATGATGAACAGAGATTGTGCCACTCCCCTATGTTTGTGAGTCAATCTTCGAATCGAAAAAGAAAGTAAAACAAGAATAAACAGACAGACCATTAAAGCGACAAGTGCCGTCTTAGCAAACATAATGAAAAGCGTTGATAACATCGCTACTAGAAACCCGCTTGAAATAACTTTGTAAATGTTTTTGTTCGCGGTAAAGATTGCCACTAATGAGACGACAGCTGCGGCACCAAGAAGATAGAATATATTCGCGTAAAAATACGAGGCCCGAAATAACGATTGTACTTTTTCTCTGTCCACGAAGACGTTGTCGGAATCAGTCATAAGATTTACCAGTGGCATTCCGTTGACGAACCCAGTAACTATAAGAGCCGACGCGAACCCCGCCACCACCAACAATGATAAAAAATAGACAGGCATTAAACCTGTTGATCGCAATGTCGTTCTGGTAACAGCAAAAACAATAATTAACGCGATCCAATTCAACAATGAAGGGAGAAGAGCAGCATGCTCAAACGATAGAAGATACGAGAGGAAGCTGATAAGCACCAACCCAATTAGGTAGGCATCGCCCGGAAGAACGTTAACGTGGTTTTTGTTAATAATGAGAAAAATCAATAGCCAGGAAAGCGCGCAGTATCCTAGGAATATTTCAGACGGCAATAAACCCATAACCCGGTCGGAGTGGGCTAATGGAGAAAACATCGCCACAAAAGGGATGGCAAGTGCAAAAAATCGTCGATCCGCCATGGTAAACAAAAGCGTTACGCCCATCGCAAGCCACACGGGCCATGTCTGAGGGCTATAACTTGGGTTTATGACAAAATTCGCAACAGGGATACTCCAGACCACATATAAGCCGCCGAGCATCAGTTTGTTGACATGAACGTTTTTCATTTATCCATTCACAACTTTACGTAAGACGGGCTAACGAAAGATACTCGAAAGAACCTTTCGAATTACGGCGCGCATTTTGAGAACTAGAGCATTCAACCCACTCCAGATAGCAAGTATGGCTCTAATGCCAAGACGCCTCAGAAATCTATCATTTTCTTCGAACACTACTACAGTCTCCTGACGACACTCCTTGTCGTTGATGCTGCTTTTCACTTCCTTTATGGCATCTACAACTTTCTTAAAACAGGCCACCTCATTGTAATCGCTAATAGCCCGCTTCCAGCCTGCAGCAGCAATACGCCTGCGCTCATCATCATGCGCAAGATAATAACGCGTTAGTTCAATCGCCTCCTCTATCGAGTCATACCCTATTGCCTCAACCCCGAGATCAAACACTTGTCCAAGATGCGACTTATTGTCACAAATCTGCATCACGCCATTGGCAGGCAAATAGAAGGTTCGGAAATTGATAGGGCCAGTGCTGTTGTGGATGTTAATGCCTATACGAGTCCGTTGTAACAAGGGAATTCTCTGACGTTCGGGAAGAAAACCGGATGGCCATCCTTGACCATAGTAAGCGCCATCCGGAAATGCCCGCACAAACTGATCAACCCGATTCTTTCGGTATCTCGTCACTCGCTCACAAAGCAACGCAACTTCAATGTCACGGTGACCGTCTAGAATTCCCTGTCCTGTTAGAGAAGAATCATAGTCATCCTGTCTGAAACCAAGCGGCCACCATCGGACGTTTTTGACGCCCCAAGACCTATAGGCATCGATTTCTGCAATATTACCAACCATTGCCATATCAAACGCTGCAGCAACTGGTTTTGATAACTTCGCAGACGACTCTGGATCATCGAAACAACCATATACGGTAAAACATTCCAAACCACGCACGAATTCAGGATGCACATTCGCGCCGTTAAAACAAATAAACACCTCATACTCTAGCAACGTATTGGCGAGAGTCTGGTACATGGTGAGCAATCGACGATCTCGATAACGCCAAAGAAAGTTGAGCTCATTGAAATATATCACCGGACGCCGGTGGTCCAAAACTAAGGAAAATGGATACACCTCAATCCCAGCAGATCTTAGTCTTGCCAACCAGTCTTCAATCCACGATGAACCAAAGTCAGTACGATCAGGAAATGTGTGACCAAGAAGTATTCTCACTTCTTCAGTGTTTCCTCTCAAAGATGGCTTCGATCATTAACCCTTGCCTCACCAGAGATGCAGCGAACCACATTACCTTTTTAAGATGGCTCATAAAGCCAACCGCGGGGTAACGCGACCAATTGAAAACTTTCATTGACCTACATTTGAACCCATGATTATCAAAAAGCTTCTTTAAAGTGGCTGGCCTGTAAAACATTGGATGATGCAAGGAAAACACGTCAAAAGCTTTTCTTTTTCCACTTAGCCGATATTTAATAACCTCGAATAAATTAAACTGAAAAGGAACTTCTACGTAAACTATCCCTTCTTTGTTGAGCAGCGAATAAACACGCTCAAGAACCTGATGTGGCGATCCAAAATGTTCGAACACATGATTCATATGAATCATGTCATATGTCTCACTACCATGATAGTCAACGATCCCTGTTTCGTGAAAAGTAAATCCATACTTCACCTTTGCCCTGGCTGAGGCATAGGCTGAGAGCTCGATACCTGTTGTCGAGAGCCCGTTTTCTCTTGCAATTGCCAGGAAATCACCGGTTGCAGCTCCGATATCTAGTATGCTACTGGCGTTTGGAGCATGCTTGAGTAATGTTCTCACCGTTTCGCGAAATTTACCTAGCCTGGCCGCCACAAATTCACTCTCGTAATCAGTGCTGGAGGAAGGAACGTATAACCTGTCCTCACTCTCTGACACGCCAGTGAAATATGATTTGCTATAAAGTTGAGAGAGCAGCTCGTTAGATATGTACGGCCAAAGGTAGTAGACACCACAATCTTCACAAAGAAAAACACTTGACTCGTTATTACCTGGCAAATTGAGAATAGCTGTGTAAGTGTTCATCTTTTGCGATTTCTCGCTTTGACATAAAGGACATTCTGAGTTTGGTGATTTCAGAGAAGAAGCATTCACCAGATTAGGCACGACAGAAATAACTAATTAATGCGCTGGAGCGTATCGCCACGCTTTGTTGGAATAGATTGGGATGGTACCCACGTAAATTCATGAAAAATACTTTGTGCTTATGGACTATTCGGATAAATTTCATACCCTGTGTATGATGCCAAGAGTTTCAAGTGATAGTCATCCGTGAGTTCATGATTTTCTTTGAAATTCGGCGACTTACCCGTATAACTTTGGTAACTGATATTCTTGACATTCCTTGATTGCCCGTCAAACGAAATTGTATAAATATCAGCCTCTTTCTTAAGGATCTCCAAGAACTCAGTGGCGAAATTTGTAGCCTCGAAAAAACGTCCCTCGCCCAATTCATACCAACGCGAAGTGCGAGCTGGTTGTATGGTCCAGGCATCAAATCCAATGAGGTAAATTTTCGAAAATCCAAGATAATAAGCAAGAGTAAGCGATGCATGGAACGAACCGGCAAACAAATCAAATTGACCAAGCAACTCATCCGTTCTATTTCTGTTCTTTGGCAGTCCCCGAAAAACGTAATTTATATTTTTGCCTGACAGTGAGAATATGTTCGATAAGCTTACGAAGAACTCTTTATCCGGCGAACGTTTGACAAACCTTTTATATTCTTCTGCTATAGGCCTGAGTTCGTGCAATATCTTGGGTTGAAACAGTTTAGGCACGAATAACCATGGTTCTACCATCGTAAAGTATTTTACGTTTAATTTATGGAAATCATTGTGAAAAGGTATCAGTCCGCAACAAATAGAGGGACGATCATTAAATAGACTTAAATCAAACCATTTAATCGACGGCCCGTCCCCAAAGACATAGCACGACTCGCCTTTATGCAGATTGCTAAATCTTCTCAATCCAGGTGTAAGAATCTTTGCTGCAAGGTGCTTAATGCTCATCTGGCTTTCTATGACGCTCGTAGATTAGAACAGTAAGTGCAACGGAACTTCCTGGCCGCCCTTCACTTCGGGGTCAATGGCGGTATTGTTGACCCTGCTGTAGCGTCTCCAACTGCACTCAACGCCGCTACCCCGTGATCAACCGACAGGCAAACTTCGCTTCCACGGCAGGAACAACTTTTCCCGGAAGATTTTTTCAACAATAATTCGATTCTACGCATCGCCCCTTTAAAGCCACGTCCCTTATCAAGATGCCCCTGCCATATCTCCGGAATAAAACCAGGATTTATATTGGAGAGGAGAGCAAACAGTTGCGAGAAATCGATTTCACCATCTCCAATCTGCAGACCTTCATGGGTCACACCTTTTGCGTCAGAAATATGGAGGTAATGAACGAATCTGTGAATATGTTTGGTGAAATCAAGTATCGATATTCCAGCATGAGAACAATAGAGCTGTGCATGTGATGTGTCATAACAAATACCCCAATTCATTGTTTCCGCAAATTGGGCAATCTCCCTTGGATCAAGAAAAATTGTGTTTACCCATTGCCCTCCGAAATACCAAGGAAACGGCGGCATGTTTTCCACTAAAATGCGTACCCCTTCGGAGTCAATCGACTTCAAATTGCGCATCAGAAGACGATATTGCTCGCTCTTGTTGGTCTCTCTCTTGTCTGTAAAGTGCCCACCTGGATGGACCACGACCCTAGGCCCACGTGGGTCTTGCTGCCCGGAAAAGTGAGGGGACAGGTCGCGAGCGATATTGATCGTTTTTTGTAGCATTTCGAGACTCAGCTCGGTAATCGCTGGGTCATCGGAAGAGAAATCAATCAAGGTGTCCTGGTAATACTCTGGAGCATGGACGACCAGATCCTGCTTGAAGACACCCTGCAGAGGACTATAGCCAACGATATCTCGCCAAGTCATATGCATTTCGATTAGATCAGGTTTCATATCGAGGTAATCGCGAAAATCGTTGAGGCGGCCCACGATCCCCCATGTTTTTGGAATGTCGTAACCCTCCACTTCCTGAGTCTCACCATCCATAACAACTGAGCGTGCTGATAAATATTCTCCCTTCAACATCGATCCCGCCAAAGTCTTCCCCAGGAACTCGCCGATGCGCAGCGGAGACGCACCTTTGGCGGGACTCCGCACATCGAAATCAGCCTCAGTCAACACATGTCCCTTCGGCAAATCAGATGCCGCAACCAGAGACTTCGCCAGACTCAGCCGGTTATTTAGCTCTCCCTGGCTGATCCGTTTTTCGGGGATGCCCAATGATTGTTCCACTTCTCGGATGGCATCCACCATCGCTCGGAATTCCGAGGGTTCAAGGGATGCACGATGATCCGGCCCTTCAGACATGCGGTTGAAGGTGATGTGTCGTTCGATTATTTTCGCCCCAAGGGCGACAGCAGCGAGAGTCGGCGCATATCCGCATTCATGGCCGGAATAGCCATGGCTTCGGGTGGACAGTTCGCGCAGACGACCCGCCATGAAGCGTAGATTGATATCGGTCGGAGCAGCAGGGTAGGTGCTACTGCAATGCAAAAGGGAAAAATCTGCCTTTTTCGATTTTAGGATCTGGGACACAGCAACAATTTCATCCTCGGTTGCCATACCGGTTGAAAGGATCATGGGCTTCCCAAAGGAGGCCACGTATTCAATCAGCGGTAAGTTTGTAAAATCTGGCGAACCAATCTTGAATAACTCGATGCCTAGGCCGTTCAAGAAAGTCGCCGACTTTTTGTCGAAAGGCGTCGCAAAGAAATCAACATCGTATTGCCGAGCGTAATGGTAGAGTTCTCCGATTTGATCGAAGCTCAAGAGAGTCTTCTTCAGTTGAGCCAACAAATACTGCGTCCCCTGCTCAGCCTTCTGCGGATCAAGCAGGATCGCCTCTGTATAAATGGATGCCAAATCGCGTACCTGGAACTTGACGCCGTTCGTCCCGCTCTGCACAGCGGCCGTAATCAATTGTTTTGCGAGATCCAGATCACCGTTGTGGTTGATCCCAATCTCAGCAATAATGTACACGCCGTCAAACGTATTTAGGACACTCATTTTTATAATCCTTTTCTTGCCCGGAATACATCCGGATCTCAAAATCCACGACTCGTTTAATGGTCTCTTCGACGCACACAGTAGGGGCCCAGTTAAGATCTCTGGCTGCCTTGCTACCGTCACCAACGATTATCTCTGGCTCGTTCGTGCGGCATAATGCAGGGGCGACTTCGATGTGCCCCTGCCAATCCAGCCCAAGATAATCAAAGGTCGCTTGCACCACATCCTGTACGCTTTTAGTTTTCCCCGTACACAGGCAGTAATCTTCTGGCATCTCTGCCGACATCATTCGATGCATAGCACTGACGTATTCCGGTGCATACCCCCAATCCCTCAGCACATAGAGATTGCCCAGCTTTAGTTTCTCCTTGCTACCGCACTTTATAGCCACTGCAGTTCGCACAATTTTCTTGAAGGCAAAGTTCGGGTGCCTGCGGGGCGACTCGTGGGGGAAGAGAATGGCATTCACTGCAAATAATCCGTGTTCCCTGCGATAGGCAGAGACCATACAATGGGCGAAGGTTTTCGCACAACCATATGGGTTGTAGGGACTGATCGGGAAAGTCTCACCGAGACGATCGGTTTCCCCGGGGCAGAAAAGTTCCGAACTCGATGCCTGAAGAAACCTAGTCGACCGATCATTCGCCAAGATGGCTTCCAACAATCGACTAGGAATGACCGCAAGGCTTTTGAATGTTTCCTCGACCATCTCCCAAGACTTGCTGACATACGACTGCCCAGCAAGGTTATAAATCTCGGTCGGTCGGATATTTTTGATAATATCCATCAGTTGATGAAGTTCGTAGCTAGAGGACACTAGCGTCACCTTACCAGCCAAATGTTGCAGGTTCAACGAGTAGGGCACAGCTGGATCGCGCGTGATACCGTACACCTGATATCCTTTACTCACCAATAATTCGGCCAGGTATGAACCATCCTGGCCGTTTATACCGGTAATCAGTGCAACCTGGCGCTTTTCTACCACGCTGTCCAGCCCCCGTCGACATAGAAGATCCCGCCCGTGCAATAACTAGCCTTATCAGAGAGCAGATATTCGACTATGCCGGTAATTTCGTCACCGTTCATCATGCGGCCAATCGGGCTCTCTTCAGAATAACGCTTGACGAACTCATCGGGCTGGCCGTTGTAGATCCCACCGGGCACTACGCAGTTGATCCGGAACTTGGGTGCCGAATGAACAGCCAGATGGCGAGTCAACTGAATCACCGCAGCTTTGGAAACACTGTAGCCTATAAACTTCTCGCCGCTTGAGTACAGACTTGGCTTGGGGGACACAACACCGTATATCGACGAGAAATTGACGATTGTCCCTTTTTGTTGGTTCCGAATGAATTCCCTGCACACAGACAGTAAGGCGACCACGTTGACATCAAGACACTGTTTGAATGACTCCAAGTCGATATCTAGAAACGTGGGGATTTCCCTGTCGGGCGTCACTGCGTCGTTCAACGCAAAGAGATTTACCAAATGGTCCGCCCGGTTTTCCAGGAACCACTCGGCAACGAAGCGGGGGTCAGCTAAATTGTGCCCGAGAGACAAATCAGCCTCTGTTACTTTGTAGCCGCTGTCACGAAGTTTCCGTGTCAATGTACGACCAATCACGCCGGTGGAGCCGGTAACAATCACCGACGTCACATTGTTCGCCATCCTTTACCCCTTGAACTTTCTGATGACCTTGCGAAGAATCTTCGCCTTGCCCTCGGCCAGCTTAATGTCGCGATAGTTTGTCTTGAACTGCATCAGCTTCCGCTGGATCGCTTCGGCATTCGGGCATAGGCCAGCCTCGTAGGTAACATTTTGATATACCTGGGGGCAGCGACCGACGAACTGGCGGTTTGCAACCATCGGCTCAAGATAGGAGACCATCCAAGCAGAGTAGATGCCGTCTCCCCCCTGTCTCACATACTCGGCGCGGAAGTCCTTCCAAGACACACCAATCCGCCCAAGGCCCTCATACACTACGCCAAGCGTATAGTAAGAATTGGTATAGCCTTCTGGGCAAGCCTGAGGAATCAGATAGTCGCATTCACTCATGACGTCCATGAATAGTTCCGCGCTCCCGATACGCAGGTCGACCAGTTCCTCCACCCTCTCCAACTGGGCCAGCGCGACGGCAGAACCGAATTCAGAAAGCCTGTAGTTCCATCCCAGTATGTCATGCCTGAGGTAATCCGGATTTTGGAAAACCTCCTGATTTAGACGAGTCCGACCTTCTTCTGCTCGAAGATTCTTAAATCCATGCCCCCCAATCTTGCGCGCTCTTTCGGCAAAAGATTCGCTGTTAGTGACCAGAATCCCCCCTTCGCCACAAGATAGATGTTTCGTAGTCTCGAAGCTGTAGGAAGAGAAGTCTCCAAATGTGCCAGCCACTTTTCCATTTACCGTGCTCAACATACATTGGGCATTATCTTCGATCAGCGCGACACCATGGCGATCAGCGATCTCCCGCAACCTGGGCAACTCGGGCGGCAAACCATAAAGGGCGACCGCGATGATTGCCTTGGTTTTCTTCGTGATTTTGCGCTCGACATCATCGGGGTCAATGTTGAACGTAGAAGGAACAACGTCGGCATAAATCGGGATAGCATTCGCATGAATCGTAGCGGTCGTATCCATGATTACGGTCAAGGCCGGCGAAATTACCTCATCACCGGCGCCAACCCCAACAGCCTCCAAGGCAGCATGCAGGGTCGCAGTACCTGAATTAAAGGCAATCCCATAGCGCATGCCGAATTTCTTTGCGAATTCCCTTTCCAATGCTTGCGTCCAACTACCCCCAGTTGCGGACCAGGATTCAGCCCGCAAAACCATGTCCAGATACTTGAGTTCATTACCTAGGTATTTCGAGGGATTGGCCTTTTCGAGAATGGTCATTTTCCCCTTCTTAATGAGCTGTTGATATTGCGGTTTGATCAGCAGTTTTGTTTTCTGGGCCTGATTCTGCGACCACCTTTCATTGAGGAAGGCGTTAATCTTCACCACCTCCGGATGCGTGTCCAGGTAGGCAAGAACGTCGATCAGCGGCATCTCCGGATTGCTGTCATACAATGCGTTGAAAACGGTGTCGAAAAAGCTGAGATCTTGCGGGTAATCCAGAGTGATCCGGACCCCTTCACGAACATAAGGCTTCGCGTCGCCGGCCAATTCCTCAACCTCGAATAAACCCGTTTCCGTGAAATAGACCCACATCATCTCGGTATCTTCGGTGTCCTTAATCTCGCAAACTCTCTCCAAGGCTGAGGTGCGGATCCCATAGGTAAACGCGCCGGGAATCACCACGGACGACTGAATAAAATCAGCAGCGCCTCTTTTGAACTGCTCAAGCGCCAAATCGTTCAGAAATGGTTCGCAGAACAAGTCGTCACCGTCTGCGGTGACAAAGTAATCGACGCCGAATTGCCGAGCAGCACCGAGCCAACGGGACAACTTGTCCATCTCGCTGCCGCGAAACACATGAACCCCAGCATTTTTCGCTATGCGGCAGATTTCCTCATCCTCTGATTGATCTGTTGTGCATACAACAACCATATCAGCATTGTGAGCGCGCTTTGCGCGGTCAATAACATGCATGATTGTGGGCTGGCCTTTGATCTTTCTCAACGCCTTGTTTTCCAGCCGAGAAGACCTAGACCTCACCGTTACAAAAATCGCCCCCGTCATAAGAGAACCTCCATCAATTGCGACAAATCTTGCCCTGCCGTGATGTTCATGAGTCCAGCATCCTGTTCATTTATCATATATAATTTTGGTTTACTGCGTAGGTTAGTGACCAGTTGCCGCTGTCTTTGAAAAAGAGGTTGCTTGATTCAAGCTTTATCCCGTTCCAGATATGCGATCAGGGTGTCACACTTGCCCACCACCGCCAGCGAGGCGGCATAGGCTGCGGCCAGCACAGGGGTATCGAGAAACGACCAGTGCTGATGTCCGCCAGGCCGGTTGCGACTCAACCAATGCAGGTGATTGGAAAGCGGATACCGCTGAAATTGCTGGATCGATACCACCCGCAACCCCGCCTGCGTGGCAAGACGGCGCAATGTTTCGGTGTTGAACAAGAACAGATGCTGGCTCCAGTAGGTGAAGCGCTGGAAGGAGTCGCTATCGTATAGCGTCAATAGTGCATCCTCAGAGTTGGGAACTTCAATCACTAGGCGCCCTTGGTCTTTGAGACGCGCCGCCAACTCTCTCAACATCGCGCGAGGGTCAGGCAGGTGCTCGACCACATGGAAGGCAGTGATCAAGTCATATCCCCCGCCCGCCTCTTCCAGGCTACCGTGAAGCGAGATTGCGTCACCCCAATACTCACGAACACGGCGCTCTGGTTCAACACCCGCGACTTCCGCCGCCAGAGATTGGGCCTTGCGCACAAAACCTGCAGAACCGCAGCCGAAATCCAGAACCCTGCGATTAGCCAAGGAGGCTTTGAGCAGTTCGAAGCGGCGCTGGTCGTCTTGTTCTGTGTCCCGTAACCAGGACTCAATAGACGGCAACTCATCGCCATGCATACCAGAATCTTCGTAGTGACCGGCCTGGATGTGCTGGAGGGAACTGAGCGCCACCAAGCCGCAGTTGGTGCATTCGAAAATCTGCAAAGCCGGGTTATCGCGCACAGCGCCCTTACGGACGCGGAGGTCGTGGTGGTTGCAGAGATAACAGGTCATATTAGGTTGACCGCACGCCGGTGACGAGGATGGATTTGTTGTTTGAACATGCTTTACGCTGTGCCCATCACAGGTAGTTTCTAAAAAATGTTTTCGATTGCCATGCTCACGGAGAAAGTTAACCATTATCTCGCCGCATGGGCCATTTGCCGAAAACTTGGGCTGCACTCGAGTAGCTGTCCGTACGTGCCTTGCGCCACCACCCGGCCGTGTTCCAGTTCCACGATGGTGTCGCAGCGCCGCACGGTGGTGAGCCGGTGGGCGATGAGCAGGATGGTGAGGTCGCGATTAAGTCCTTCGATGGCGTCAATCACCGACTGTTCGGTGGCGTTGTCGAGGGCGCTGGTGGCTTCGTCGAACACCAGCACGCTGGCCTGTTTGTAGAGCGCACGGGCGATGCCGATGCGTTGGCGCTGGCCGCCGGAGAGACGGATGCCTCGCTCACCCACATAAGTGTTGTAGCCTTCGGGTCGGCTTTCAATGAAGTCGGCAATCTGCGCTTGACGTGCTGCTTGTTGCACCCGTTGCAGATCGATCGCAGCGCGCGGCACACCAAAGGCGATATTCCCGGCCATGGTGGTATCAGCCAGGTAGATGCTTTGCGGCACATGAGCGATGGTTCGCTGCCAGGCTCTGACACGGTTGCCGCTGATGGACTGACCATCCACCAGAAGCTCGCCCTCTGTGGGCATCAGCAGCCCCATCAGCAGGTCCAGCGTAGTACTCTTGCCACTGCCGGTGCTACCGACAAAACCAACCCGGGCGCCCTTGGGAATGGTGAGATTGAGGCCATCCAGGACCCAGGGACCGTCGCTGGTGTAACGGAACCGCACGGCGTCGAAGCGGATGGCGTCCTGGTAAAGCAGCGGCGCTTGAGCGGGTTGAAGTACCGCCGCCGGCAGGGGTTGATCGAGCAGTTCGATGGTATCGGCTAGTAAAGCTTGGTTGCCGGCAATGCTCGCCCAAGCGCTATAGCCCTGCTGCAGGACCGGTAGCAGGCGCTGCGCGCCGAGTGCCAGCGCACCCAGCACCGGCAGTGCTGTGGCGATGCCCCCGGCCTGACGGCTAAGGCCATAGGCCAGAGCGGCGATCAACACCGTTCCCAAGGCTTCCATGGCGAAGCGTGGGCTTCCGCCAATAAAGAGGTTGTTGCCCTGCGCCCGCCGCAATGGGAGGTCGGCCTGGCGGTAGATGTCGCAGTAAACTGGCTGCGTTCCATCCAGCAGCACATCGCGAATGCCACCCAGGCCTTCTTGCAGTGCTTTAATAACCTGTGTTTGTTCGTAGGCGATGCGTTGGCTGTTGCGATGCAGCCGTCGGCGTGACATCCAGGCGATCAGCCCATAGGTGGCACCAAAGCCAACAGTTGCCGCCAAGGCCACCACCGGATCGATGGCGATCAAGGCGAGCGTTATAGCCACCAGCAACACGATTGAACTGATCAGTGTCAGCAAGTTGTACAGCACATTGACGGAACCACCCACCTTGTTGGTGATGCCGCTGATCACCTCACTGCTGTTGCGGGCCACATGCACCTGGTAGGGCTGGTAGAGGGTGCGGCGATACACCTCGATGCTCAGGTCTGCACCGCTGGCAAAAGCAAGCCGGGTGCTGACCCACAACAGCAGCATGCGGATTGCTCCCGCTATCAGGGCTGCAGCGGCAAACACAACTGTGAGAGGCAACACCAATTGATCGGCTGAGGTGATACCCCAAGCCTGCGCCACATCCGCGACGATAGGGTGCTTGAACACCAAATCGGGCGCAGCGAGTATGCCGATGAAGGGCAACACGGCGCCCAAGCTAACGACTTCCGCGAACGCGCTGACCAGCATCAAGCCCATGAGCAGCCCGAATTGGCGCTGACGGCGCCGGCTGAGGTGATGCCGGAGGCGTGCTAGTAAATTTGGGAGGGTGGCGGTGAAGGTGGTGGTTTTCACTGATTAAACTCCCGCTGAGCCACAGAGGACTTCAAATGTGATATTTCGAAGAACCGATTTCAGAGCCGGGCCACGTCATTGTTCACTGCGGTTCTTTTGCTCCTTCGCGTACCACGCGTACGCCCGTTCCAACCCCTCCTTCAACCCGATCTGCGCCTTCCACCCCGCCCCCTTGAGGCGCGACACATCCAGCAGTTTGCGGGGCGTGCCGTCCGGCTTGGTACGATCCCAGCCCACTGTGCCCTCGTAGCCGACGACCTTGCCGATCAGTTCAGCCAGTTCATGAACCGTGATATCATCCCCGACACCCACGTTGATCGGTTCGCTGTCGTCGTAGCGACGCATCAGAAAGAGACAGGCGTCCGCCAGGTCATCCACGTGGAGAAACTCACGCTTCGGATCTCCCGATCCCCACACCGCCACTTCCTTCTTTCCCGCCTCCTTCGCCTCATGAAACTTCCTCAGCAGCGCCGGAAGCACGTGGGCCGTCTCCAAGTCGAAGTTATCCTCCGGCCCGTACAGGTTCGTCGGCATCGCGCAGATGAAATTCGTCCCGTACTGACGGTTGTACGATTGACACATCGTGATGCCCGCAATCTTGGCCACCGCGTAAGGAGCGTTGGTCGGCTCCAGAGGGCCGGTCAGCAGATATTCCTCCTTGATCGGTTGCGGACAGTCCCGAGGGTAAATGCATGAGCTTCCCAGAAACAAGAGCTTTTTGACGCCGTGGCGGTAACTTTCATGGATGATGTTGGTCTGGATCGCGAGATTATCGTAAATAAATTCCGCCGGGGCCGTGGCATTGGCCCAGATGCCCCCGACCTTCGCCGCGGCCAAGAAGACATAATCCGGGCGTTCAACGTCAAAGAACGCGCGGACGGCGGCGCCGTCGCGCAAATCCAGGTCCTTCGAGGTGCGCAGCACGAGGCGCGTGCACCCTTCGGACTGCAGCCGCCGCACGAGCGCGGAGCCGACCATCCCTCGGTGGCCTGCGACGTATATCTTGGCGTCTCGCTCCATGTCCTTACTCGAAGAGGCCCCCATGGCCATTTCGATCACCCGATTCGATCAACCTTTGACATGATAGTGCGTAGGAAGAATACTTTCCAAGCGCACATGCTGGGAAGCATCCAAGATCTCAATGCCCACGATCCTTCCCCCCTCCCCGATATCAAGCACGATGTCCTCTGTCAGGCGTTGATTCTCGATCTCCTGGGACCGTTCGTCGAATCTCAGGTAGAGGAGATCCTTCCGGTCGTCATAGTAAATCTTCACGCTGGTTGCTCCCATCTGCCGTAGAATACATAGGCCGTCACAGTGACGATATCGTTCCCGTCCTGGACATAAATGACTTCCACCCGTTTGTGCTCGTACAACCGGCCTCGTCTCACGCGATTGAACGAATAGACTTTCGCTTTCCCGACACGCCGCCCCTTCACCGGGATGGGCACGCCGGTCTCAATCACATCGCGAATCTCCCCCTCATTCGTTCCCCGCTCTTCCGCCCGCTCCAGTGTGTGGGGATCGATTCGAATATTCAAACCAGCTCTCGGCCCCCATCACAATCAGCCACGCAGGTCACACGTACAACCGACTCACCGCCCCCGGCTTGAGTCCATCCACGATCTGGCGCTCGCGTTCCACATCGGCTTCGACCATCATCCGGACCAACTCGTGAAACCCGACCGTCGGCTTCCACCCGAGCTTCATCCTGGCCTTAGTCGCATCGCCGATCAGCAGATCGACCTCGGCCGGCCGGAAATACCGTGGATCGATCTCGACGTGTTTTGCCCAGTCCATACCGACCAGATCGAACGCCGCGTCCAGCAATTCCCGAATGGAATGGGTCTCCCCGGTGGCGATCACGTAATCCTCGGGGTCATCCTGCTGTAACATGAGCCACATTGCTTCGACGTAATCCCCCGCAAATCCCCAATCCCGCTTCGCGTCCAGATTTCCCAGATACAGTTTGTCCTGTAGCCCAAGCTTGATCCGTGCAGCGGCCTTGGTGATTTTCCGCGTGACGAAGGTCTCCCCGCGCCGCGGGGACTCGTGGTTGAAGAGGATCCCGTTGCAGGCGAACAGGCCGTAGCTCTCTCGATAGTTCACCGTCATCCAATACGCGAACGCCTTGGCGGCTCCATACGGGCTTCTAGGATAGAACGGGGTCGTCTCGCGCTGGGGCACTTCTTGAACTTTGCCGAACATCTCGCTGCTCGACGCCTGGTAGAACTTCGGTTTCAGACCCGATTCACGGATCGCCTCCAACAGTCGGACGGTCGCCACGCCGGTCACCTCGGCGGTGTACTCCGGGACGTCGAAACTGACGCGGACGTGGCTTTGCGCGCCCAGATTGTAGATCTCGTCCGGTTGAACGGTCCGAAGAATCCTATTCAGCGAGCTGGCGTCGTTGAGGTCGCCGAACACCAGCCGAAGCCTCGGATTCTGATCATGAGGATCCTGGTAAATGTGGTCGATCCGCCCCGTGTTGAACGAACTCGACCGTCGGATGATGCCGTAGACTTCGTACCCCTTTTTCAGAAGCAATTCGGCCAAGTACGATCCGTCTTGCCCCGTGATGCCCGTGATCAGAGCTTTCTTCACACTCACCCTTCCCGTCTCATCGCCATTGTGCACATGTCTCGCCGCCGCAAGATGAGGTCACGGGAGCCGCATGAACGCCGCCGCAAACGCACCGCTGAGGCCTTGCACCGATCACGCCTCTCCTTCCAGAATCCGGACGCGACGATCCACGTCCCCATAGACAAACTTGATCGACGCGTTGAGATCCCGATGCGCCGCTTCGTTCTCTTCCCGGAGTTCACGAATCTCTCGGCGGATGGCGCCGTGGCCTTCCGCCACCAGATGGATTTCACCCCGGAGTGCCTCGGCGACAACGCCAAAGTGTCGTTTGAGCTCGTTCATCTGTTCTTCCGTCATCGGCATCTTTCCGTATATTGCCTCCGAAGCCCTCGGCGTGGGTCTTGACTCGCCTGCACCGGCTCTGGGGTCAGGTCTTGAATCTTGCGCTACTTTCCCCCGAAGACCTCGGCGTGGGTCTTGACTCGCCCGGCCTGTTCATCAGCCCTCGCCTCGCAAATGCTCTTTAGATACTCGGGTGACGTCGCGGCCAGCAGATCTTCCAGAAACGCCTCGCGCTCCCGCTTCCTCATTTTCTTCACGGCATCCATGGGATCTTCCCCCCCTACCGCCGCCGGCACTCACCCGCGCACCTGATACGACGTCGGCAGGACGCCCTCAAGGCGGACGTGGCGCGACGCATCAAGAATCTCGATGCCGACGATCTTGCCGCCTTCTCCGACATCCAGCACAATATCTTCAGTGATCCGCCGGTTCTCAACCTCCTGCTTCCGTTCATCGAAACGCAAATACAGCAGGTCCGCTTGGTCGTCGTATGAGATCTTCATGCACTATCTCCAACTAACCGAAGAACACGTACACCGTCACGGCTCCTGCTCTCACCCCGCCTCCAGCGCTCTCACCCGGCGATCCACGTCTCCATAGGAGACTTTCACCAGCGTCTTCACCTCGGTGAACTGCTCATCCACGTCTTGGCGGAACCGCTCCAGCTTTTCATCCACGTTCACCACACCCTCGGCCACCTGGCGAATCTCGTTCCTGAGTCCTTCTGCGACCACGCCAAAGTACCGTTTTGTCTCTTCGAACTGTTCATCGATCCTGGAGAACTTTTCATCGATCCCGGCAAGCCGTTGATCGATCCCGGAAAACTTTTCGTCCATCCCGGAGAGCTTTTGATCGATCCCGGAAAACTTTTCATCGATCGCACCGAACTTTTGCTCAAGGAACTCCCGCGTCTCCCGATCCATCATCCCCTCACGTTTGTCATCACGACGGAACTCCCTCGCGAATGAGGTCCGCATTGAGCGTCACGCCGCGAACGCATCTTTGGTGGCACGCCGCAGAAGAGGCTCAATGTCCAGATAGCGGCGCGCGGTGTCCTCAAGCAGCGTCTCCAACCGGTCGTCATCACGGCACACCAGCAATTGCCCGCGGAACACGTGAAACAAGAAGGGGACGGGCGCGCCGTTCAGCACGCGGACGTCCACCGGCAGCCCCGCCCGGTCGCTCAGACGTCCGGACAAGTCCAGGGCTTTAGCCGAGGCCTGACCAGGCTCGGCGGCTTCGACATACACCCCGACATCCACGTCGCGAAACGGTCCGCCCTCGACGAACGACCCGTAGAGGTACGCGAACACGACGGCGGCTTCACCGGCGAGTTCCGCGCGGGCTTGCTCGGCCACGCGCTCGCGCTACGCGTCATCGGCCGTGTACACACGCCGCGCCGCGACTGTCCGCCGGTCGTCACCCCGACCCTCGGTCATGGCCGCCTCGCCTCCCGCCGCCCGATCCGATCATACCGGAACGCTGTGCAAGGATTTGGACTTCTCATCGGGGGAAGCCGGGCGTGCAGGTGAAGGGGTCGTCTGCGCCGAGGACGCCGAGCGCGCGCGAGCCGATGCCCCCGGCACCGCCCGTCGCCAACATCTGTGTGGCTGCCGGATCGCGCACCTGCGTTTTCCCCCATCCCTGTGGTGATCACGCGGGGCCGTCGTGGAGCAAGGCCTCGGCTTGTCGTTCGGCGCATCGAGCATCCCGTCCTCGACGCGCAAACGCCTCACTTATACACCAAATCGCCGGCCGGACTCAAGGGGAAATTCGCTCGCCGGGTTACGGTCACTCCGTCGCCCGGGCTATCCGAAAGGCCGGGTCGTCGGGACGCTCTGCCACGGGATAGCCTCCACATCATCTCCGATCTTCGCCATCACCTCGAGGAGGATATGGGGAAGGGTTCAAGGAGCGGGAACGGTTCTAGGCGCCGCCGACCACGCCGGGAACGAGGGCGAGCACGTCGATATCCACCGTCGCCCGCAGCGTCACCAGAGCGCTGTAGGCCAGGCCGCCGGCCAGGGGGGCATACTCGACCCGCTGATCGTTCAGCACCCGCACGATCGCCGTCAGGACCGCGCTCAGGTTGGCGTGGTACGCCATTGGCGTTCTTTCCACTCGCGGATCTCGGCAAACAGCCGCGCATCGAGCTGCTCCTCGGAAACCGTTCGGGCCAGCACCGCCCGCCGCAACATCAGACACAGGTCGGTGATCTCGGCCCAGGCGTGGAGGTTCTCGACGATGGTCTCAGACGGGGGCTGCGGGGTCAGGTCTTGCACTGCCGCATTCCCTTTCAACTTTCACGGATCCCAGACCGGTCCATCCGGACCTTTAAGGTTTGAAATCCACTTTCGAGCACTCGGATTCTCTGATCAAGTTCGGCGTAAGAAAATTTGATGGCTGATAATATCTCTCGATGAGCCTGCTCATTTTCTTCCCGCAAAGATGTCATTTCTCGATCGAACTTCTCATCCAGAT
>Ga0214473_10001579_pt1 | contig 29703 bp, 28 predicted proteins | sample RVTome_7_FD_203509 | JGI IMG/M metagenome (GOLD analysis project Ga0214473, IMG submission 203509) | Soil microbial communities from uranium-contaminated site in the Upper Colorado River Basin, Wyoming, United States - RVT98D197 | ecosystem: Environmental > Terrestrial > Soil > Contaminated >...
GCGTCACAATCGCTTTTGGGCTGCGAAATTTGGTCAGCCCGCAAGAGGGATTATCTGAACTTAGGCGCGTGCTTCGGCCCGGTGGCTTAGCGGTGGTACTTGAGTTTTCGCGACCCGTAACGCCACTGTTCCGCAGCTTGTTCCAGTTGTACTTCGCTCGGTTACTGCCGATTCTGGGAGGGTTGCTTAGCGGCTGTCAGCAGGCTTACGAGTATTTGCCCGCGTCGGTTTCGCATTTTGCTGATCAGAAGGAACTCGCCTCAATGATGAGAGGCGTCGGCTTTGTTGAGGTGGATTATCGAAATCTGACTGGAGGAATTGCCGCCCTTCATTTCGGCCGGCGAGGAATTGAAAATTGAGATTGGTTGCAATCAACCAAAGCTTGCAGCCATAAGAACGTAGTCCGGAGGTAAGCTCATGGGTGTGCGGTTGTCGGGGCCGTGCGGTCAATAGGGCGATTCTCGCGGGCTACGTTCTTCTAGCACAGGGGCACGAGCCGAGGTTCGTGCCCCTGTTGCTATGTTATTATCCTCACGAATTTTGGATTCTGTCTGCTGCCCTGAGCGCTATTTGGTGCGTTCAACTCTCAAACACAGATTATTCGGCACGCTGCGACGCATCGCCATTTTGCTGCTCGTAGTGTGGACTGTAGTTTCGGTCGTAACTCTTCTAATTGAGTTCGTTCCAGGCGATCCCGCTGTGGCCGTACTTGGGGAACAGGCCACGCCCGAACAATTTGAACAATTTCGTCAAAAGCATGGCTTAGACCGACCCCCATTCTTCTTCTCATTTCCAGGAGACAGCTCGGGCAACCGCCACTTTCGATGGCACGGAGCGGACAACCGCTACACTGATTATTGGCGGGCCATTCTAAAAGGCGACATGGGCTTGTCGTTTCGTACCGATCGGCCGGTGATAAGCCTGATTATGGAGCGTTACCCTGCAACAATAGAGCTGGCTATTGCCGCTTTGCTGATTGCCGTCGCGATCGCAATACCACTTGGTGTTATCGCCGGCCAGCACCGTGGAACATGGATAGACAATGTTGCGTCGATTGCGGCGCTGGCCGGCATCAGTCTGCCCGGTTTTGTTATAGGTCCCCTTCTGGTATACGTGTTCGCCGTCAAACTAGGTTGGCTGGCCCCCTCCGGCCGCTTCGACTGGAGCGACATTATTCTACCGTCTCTCACGCTTGGCGCCGCGCTTTCTGCAATACTCACGCGAATGGTTCGCTCTTCGGTAATCGAGGAACTGGGAGAAGACTACGTGCGCACAGCGCGAGCAAAGGGATTGAGTGAGACGAAGGTCGTGTACAAGCACGTGCTCAAGAATGGACTCATTCCTGTGGTGACGATCCTTGGTCTGCAACTCGGAGTGTTACTTGCGGGAGCCATCATCACGGAGAAAATTTTTGGCTGGCCAGGTCTGGGTTTGCTGCTGGTAGAGGATGGCATTGGGAAACGTGACTACAGAGTCGTCCAAGGTTGTGTGCTGGTCATCAGCCTGACATATATCGTAGCCAACACTCTTACCGACATGGTCTATCGGTGGTTGGATCCCAGGATTAGAGTAAGTTGATCCGACTGCGAATTGAGTATTCGTGGAAAAGACACCTGCAGTTAGGAGCAAAAGACCGGGGGGTGACAAGCACCGTTTTCTGATTGACCATTATGCGGGTTGCGAGAGAATCTCTTTACGATCTTAAAACACCATAACTGATGAACCGTCTCACCATCGTCGGCTTGATCATCGTGGCTATATTAGTGTTGGTCGCCTTTTCGGCACCATGGATAGCCCCTTATGACGTCGGAGCAACAAATCTCGCGCTTCGTTATCTCCCGCCCTCCGCTGCGCACTGGTTTGGTACTGACTCTACCGGACGGGACATCTTCTCGCGCGTTGTCTTTGGCGCCAGAATCTCTTTGCAGGTAGGATTAATTGTCGTTACTGTTTCGGCACTTGTTGGAACGGTGCTCGGCGCTTTCGCCGGATTCTATGGCGGTTGGATTGACCGAATCATCTCTGGCTACGTCTTCAACGTATTTCTGGCATTTCCCGGGCTCCTACTGGCAATCGCTATGGTTGCTTTTCTTGGTGCAGGCCTGAATAAGTTGATTCTCGCACTTTCAATTATCGGTTGGGTCGGATACGCGCGGCTCATTCGAGGTCAGGTATTAAAGGTTCGTGAGTACGATTTCGTGCAGGCAGCACGCGCATTAGGCGCCAGTGACAGCCGAATATTGCTGCTCCACATCTTGCCCAATGCCATTCAACCGCTCATTGTACAAGCTAGCCTCGGAATGGCTGGGGCGGTACTGTCGGAAGCGTCTCTTTCGTTTCTCGGACTGGGAGTGCCGCCGCCAGCGCCCTCCTGGGGAGTAATGATTGAAGAGGCGCGTGACCTGGCGACTTTACAAGCAGCTCCCCATGCTCTGATTTTCCCTGGTATCGCAATTGCTCTTACGGTACTCGCTTTCAATTTCATCGGTGATGGGCTGCGCGAATATCTCGATCCACGGCAGCGAGCTCGGTAGCCACCCGGACACTAATCATTCGAACATCGGTAGTTCCGCTTCCAATAGCTGTATGAAGATTATTGACAGCCCCCATGCGGCGGGCTACCATGCGTTACTACATTTGCCTCCTTCTGTGAGGTAGTTGATATCGGCAATTCATAACTGAATGACTCCTGCCGTCGCCGAAAGCGTCCTTGACCTTGTAGGCAATACTCCTCTCCTGCATCTTTCGCGCTTTGCTCCTGCACCCTTGGCTGACGTATACGCCAAGCTTGAGTGGTTTAGTCCAGGTGGGTCCGTGAAGGACCGCGCTGCCCTCGGTATGATTCTTGATGCCGAGCGCAAAGGTCTGCTGCAACCCGGGGCCACCATAATTGAACCGACCGCCGGAAATACCGGAATCGGTCTGGCCCTAATCGGGGTCGCCCGGGGTTATCGGGTTATTCTTTGTGTTCCTCGGGGCTACGCGTTGGAGAAGATGAAACTGATTGAGGCACTGGGGGGAGAGATTCACTACCTGCCGCAGGAGGACGGAATGGAGGGCGCCATCGCCTGTGCTAAGGAGCTCGCCGCTGGCACTGAGGGCAGTTTTATTCCGCAGCAATTTGAAAATTCTGCTAATCCTTGCTTTCATGAGACAACCACTGCGCGCGAGATCGTCGAACAAGTTAATGCGCCTATAGACGCGGTGGTGATTGGAGCCGGCACATCGGGCACGTTTGTCGGCGTCTCGCGAGCGATCAAGAAGTTGAACAATAATGTTCTTTGTGTTTTGGTGGAGCCGGAAGGATCAATCTATGGGGGCAAACCGGCGGGACCAAAAAAGATAGAGGGCATAGGACAGCGAGATTTTATTCCACCAATTTTTGACGCGAGCCTCGCGGATGAGATCATGATGGTAACCGATGAGGAGGCGTGCAACGCAATCCGCAGGCTTGCCAGAACCGAAGGCGTGCTGGGTGGATGGTCATCAGGAGCCGCAGCCGCGGCCGCTTACAAGGTGGCCGAACGACTCGGCACGGGGAAACGTATTGTTACCGTGTTTCCGGACAGCGCGGAGAGATACCTGAGCCAGGGAATCCTCGATTAGGATTTGGTGGAGTTTGGCCAGAAGGACCGTACAGAAGAACCATTTATCATTTGGCATTTGACATTTATCATTCGCCATTTGGCGGCGGAAATCATGTTCCAAGTTTTGTCATCCACGCAAAACTACTAGCACGCAAAATTTATCCATTCACTAATTTACTATTCACTATTCACTATTAACTAACTCATGGGCTTCGCAACAATAGCAATCCACAGCGGTCAGGAACCTGAGGCGACTACCGGAGCCGTAACTGTTCCGATCTACCAAACCTCAACTTATGCTCAGGAAGGCCTCGGCAAACATAAGGGTTACGAGTATGCGCGCACTCAAAACCCTACTCGAGCTGCGCTGGAGAAAAACCTGGCCGCGCTTGAAGGCGCCAAGTTTGGTTTTGCTTTCGCTTCTGGAATGGCGGCCATAGATGCCACGTTACGTCTCGTTAAGGCTGGCGATCACGTCGTGGTTTCCGACAATACTTACGGCGGTACGTTTCGTCTCTTCTCACGAGTGCTTACCAATTACAATATCGAGTTTGACTTCGTTGACACATCCGAAGTGCTCAATGTTGAAGCAGCTATCAAGTCCAATACGAGGATGGTCTTCCTTGAAACCCCTACGAATCCCGTGATGATCGTGACCGATCTGAGCGCTGTGAGCGAAGTCGCTCATCGCGCGGGCGCGAGGGTCGTGTGCGACAATACTTTTATGTCCCCATATTTACAGCGCCCGCTGGAATTCGGTGTCGACATCGTTGTTCACTCCACGACGAAATATCTGAATGGGCATTCCGACGGAATCGGTGGTGTAGTGATCTTGAATAATGAGGAGGATGCTGCCTGGATCGGTTTCATTCAAAACAGCGCCGGCGCCATTCTTTCTCCGTTCGACTCCTGGTTGGTGTTGCGCGGCACCAAGACGTTGGCCTTGCGCATGGAACAACACGATAAATCCGGCCGGGCTGTGGCGGCGTTTCTGGAAGAGCATCCGCGCGTGAAGAAAGTGTATTACCCGGGGTCAGCGGCCCATCCGCAGCATGCCCTGGCTAGCCGACAACAACGTGGCTTTGGTGGTATGGTGGCTTTTGATGTGGGATCTCTCGCAGCAGCACGGACGGTGCTCGAGTCCGTAAAATTGTGCACGTTGGCCGAAAGCCTTGGGGGTGTGGAAACACTGATTTCGCATCCGGCGACGATGACTCACGCCTCTGTCGATCCGCAGAAGCGAGCGCAACTCGGCATTACAGACGGCTTGGTAAGAATATCAGTCGGTCTCGAGGACACTGACGATATCATCAACGATATTGATCAGGCTCTCAGCAGAATTTAACTCAGTGCGCCAAAAATTGTCGGCAGATTAGATGTACTGGTTTTCTATAAGCATGTGACCCCTAACGGGGTTGAAGGAGACCCAATGGCCCCCGGTTTCATTAGAACAAAGGACGATACTCGTTTTACTGACAATTTTTTGCCGCACTGCCTGGCCGTAAAGAAAGTGACAGCAAAACGATACTAGCGTTAGAATTGTCCTATTCTAGCTCTTGAGTTATCTCGCTCTCCTATGCAGGTTGAATTGCAAGCTAAATCAGATGTAGGCCGGGTGCGTCGCGGCAATGAGGACAACTTTCTGATCCTGGAACTCTCGGCGCAGCGCACGTGGACCGCATCCGATGGGAAAGAGCCTCCGCAGGAGTTAACGAAGTTTGAGCTCGGCGAAAGGGGCCTGGTGCTGGTTGTCTCCGATGGAATGGGTGGTGCGCTTGCCGGTGATGTGGCAAGTCGAATGGCTGTCGATTCCGTTCGGGAAATGCTGATGGGCGGGAATTCTGAGGAAACCTGCAATCCCAATCTGCCGCTGGTCGACTGTCTCAAGAATGCTACCGTTTATGCTAACCTTGCTATCCACGTGCGCAGTCAGGAAGACTCGCGCTGCGCCGGCATGGGTGCAACCTTTACCGGCGCGGCCGTTAGAGGCGACATGCTGGACCTCGTGCAGGTAGGTGACAGCCGCGCATACATCATCCGGCAAAACCAGATTCGTCTGGCAACCAAGGACCAGTCGCTAGTACAACAACTCGTAGATGTGGGACAAATCAGCGAAGCAGAAGCTGAAACTCACATGTTCCGCAATGTGATCCTGCAAGCTCTGGGCGCACAGAGTGAGGTTCAACCGGTCACAGGTAGAATTCGTTTGCGGCGCGGCGACGTGCTTCTGCTTTGCAGCGACGGTCTATCAGGTAAACTGCGGGCTGAGGATATTCAGAACATTGTGACCAACTCACCTAGGCTCTCGACGGCGTGCGAAGAGCTGATAGCCGAAGCAAACAATCGCGGGGGCGAGGATAACATCACCGTCGTGCTGGCGCGGTTTGCTGGTGATGACCTCGCTGCGCCTGACAGCGATCGCATAACGATCGAATTACCACAGCTCGACGACGACAAAACTCTGGATGATAACTTCGAAGCTGATACCGAACCTCAGTAACTAATGATCGCTCTCCGGTAAAGCTCGTTGGTGCCAGTCCGAACCCTCCTGGATGCGCCGCACAAAAATCGAAGCCCCTTCCACGCTTTCTACTCGCACCCGTTCGCCTGCTTCCAGTGGCGACTCGCCTATTGCTGGATAGGCGGTCCACGTTGAGCCGAATACCTTCACTGCGCCTTCGTTCATTGCTCCCCTGCTGGACGAAACAACGGTGCCAATCTTACCAGGTAACGCGTCGACTCCCGTGCGTAGCTGGCCACCTCCTTCTTGACCGGCAAAGTAGTTAACAAAAAGGGTCCGTGAAGCTGCTGTAAGCCCTATTGACACGATAGCAAAGATCAAAAATTGCACCATCACGCTGTTGATGCCTACGAGGCCGGCAAAACCGGCTGCGAGAGCGCCAATACCAAACCATAAGAGAACGAAACCGGTGGTGAATATTTCGGCTACGATGAGAATCGCGCCAAGTATGCACCAAAGAATCCAAAGGAGTTCACTCATGTAAAATCTCCACGGCGAAAAAATCGTGGTTCAACCCTGAAAGAGGTTTCTTAACACAAACCAGATATTTGCCGGTCGCTCAGCCAAACGTCTCATAAAGTAAGGATACCAGTGTTTACCGTAGGGAACATAGATTCTAATGCGATAACCATCGCGTGCCAATTGCCGCTGCAAATCACGACGAATACCAAAAAGCATTTGAAATTCAAAACTCTCCTTTTTGATTCCCTGGCGCTGAGCAAAATCAATAGTCGCATTGATCATCTTGGGATCATGAGTGGCGATGCCATGGTAAATCCCGCTTGAGAGTAGTAATTGCATTACGCGAATATAGTTCTCGTCAACCTTCTGCTTTTCCGGAAACGCCAGTTCTGGTGGTTCATGGTAGGCGCCCTTACAGATACGAATCCGTGCCGGCAGTTTTAGCAATTCACCTGCATCCTGATACGTTCGCCTGAGATAGGATTGGAGTACTATCCCCACGTCGTCGAGTCCAAACTCCGCGCGCAGCTTTTTGAAGAGATCGATTGTTTGTTGGGTTACGTTAGAGCCCTCCATGTCGATGCGAACAAAATTATGGCGTCTGGCCGCATCGGCAACCACCATATGAACGTTTCTATAGGCCAGTTCCGGATCTATCTCCAAGCCAAATTGCGTCAATTTAATCGAGATATTCGAAGAGATGCCGTTTTCCTCGACGGCCTCAAGGATTCGCAAATACTCCTTCACCTCTTGCTCTGCCTCAGCCAGGCTGGTAACAGATTCATTTAAATGATCGAAAGAGGCGGTACAACCCTCCGTATTGATTTGCCGTATTGCTGCGACCGCCTCCTCGATGTTCTCGCCCGCAACGAACCGGGTGGTGAGCTTTTTGAAAGGCCGAAATCGAGTTGCGAACTCCTTTAGTTCCTCACGGTTGGAGAGGTAGATTAGGGCTGTTCTGGTAACCATCTTTTCAGTCTATCAGGCCATTCCTTCCGGCAACTCGCAGCGGCACACGGCTGGCGTAAGGCTCTGAATTGAAGGCTGTGGTATCCTTGCCGCCGCACTTCTGAGCAACGCTCCCAGGCAAGACAGATTCAAGAGGATGGCCCAAGAGGACTAGGACAGAATGCGCCTGAAGCTGGTATTGCTGGCTGCCGTGCTTGCCGCTATTGTCGGCTCTGGCGCTTCCATTACAATCATATTAACAGTCTTCTCTTCCTTTGGAGCGATCGCTAAACCAGGTTTATTAGTGCTGACCACATTCCTGCTGCCTGTCGCGGCGGTTTCACTGGCATCGATCTTCGTTTATCGCCATACCGCCAAACGACGAAAACTCCAAGCCTTTCTCACCGCGATTTTGGCCACTGTGCTTACTCTCGCACTGTTTATAGTCACGTCAATCTTCAGTTCACGAGGTGAGAAGATTCGCCCGCCGGCACCTCTTGGTCCACAGATGATCGGGTAAGCGCATTCAATTCTCAACCCAATACTAAGTAACCAAAAAACTAGCACGAGCTAGAGCAGTCAACAAGAGACGAACCCAAGCTTGATCCCATTCGCCGATTAGTCATAGTTAGTGCTGGCTGGTGACTCCTTCCCTTCCCGCCGGAGAAAACTTCTCAGAGCAGGCGCGGTACAGCGGCCCGGCCGCTACGAGGTAGCCAGGTATCCTGGCCGCGCTCTGACTATCACGTTTTTTCGTTTCGTCGTGACCTTGATTTTTCGATATTGGCCATCGCGCAGCTTGTTGCTCGGATAGTAACCCAACGCGTATTGGGTACGTAGTTCCGCGGCGATTTTGGCGAATGCGTCAGGAAGAGACGCCACTGTATCGGCTTGAAGTAACCGACCGCCAGTTTTTCTGGCGAGTTCAGTAAGATAACTGTCCGCCATCAGATACAGTTGATCGAGCATGCCCGATATTGAATCATCAGCACGACGATCTTTACTGCGCGGTACAGGACCGCTGCTGGGATCGGGAGATTTCCGGGGCTCTGGTGGCAGCGTGTCTGGCGACGGATAACGGCCAAGATTGGGATCTCTTCGCCGCCGAAATATTTCACCCGCCGGAGGCAAGCCCAATGGTCCCGTTCTGTTCGTGGTTCCCGCGGTTGGTACGGATGTGGGATCATCACTCGGGAAGGTCGGAACAGTGGTGCCGGCGCGAGGCGTGCGAATAACGTTAATGGTAGGCAATGACGCGCCTTGCTCCTCGGCCTGCCGCCGCAGCAGTTGCTCTGTTTCTGCGCGCGTGTTGAAGCGAATGGGATAAATTATACTGCCTTCTTCATCAATTCCCCGGCAGGTGCTGTCAAACGTCGCCAGATCACTATGCCAGTCAACTCCATCACTGAACAATACGATCGCCTTACGTCCACGGATACTGCGAAGACTGTCAAGAGCAAGAGAGACGGCGTCATAAAGCTTTGTGCCTTCTCCTGATCTCGTTTTGTAAATTGCTTCCTTCAGTTTCGCGCGATCGTTTGTAAATTCATTAAGACTGCGTACCTCGTCATCAAACGAAATTATCTTTACCTTGTCCACCGGCTGAAGCTGCGCAACGAAGGCAAGCGCGGCTTTCTGAATCAAGCTCAATTTCTCTTTTGTGCTGGCGCTGGTGTCCAACATCAACACTACGTTAAAGGGAGTGGTAACTGTTGCAAAAAACGCGATCTGCTGCTTAACACCATCTTCCCAAATCTCAAACTCCTCCTGGCGCAGGTCCGAGGCATAAAGGCCATTTGCGTCGGCGGCCACGACTGGGACGGTGACGAGATCGGTATCAACCCTTACAGTTTCGACTTCTTGCGAGTCCTCGGTCGTTGGTGACGGTGACTGCTGTTGTGAGGGATCCTTGCTCTGTCCCGTACCGAGAACCGACATCCCTATACAAATCAGAATGCCCAGCAACAATCCTCGGTTCAGCCTCTGGTTCATTGTTACTCACCTCCGGTTTAGTGGCGCCTCGATTGTGGGAATTGACTGTTGATAATAGAATACTTCAGGACCCTTTGCCGCCAATGATACCTCTATTGCTGGCTGTTCTCGCCGCTTACGTCGTTGCTGCAATTCATGCGGTGTTGGCGTTTACAAACAAACGCCGCTCATTGCAGCGAGTCTCCGACTGGTCAATGGCCGCCGGTTTTATCTTGCATACTGCGAGTCTAGTTGCCGAATGGGTTATCGACGGACACTATCCACTCTTCTATCTCCGCGAAACCCTGTCTTTTTTGGCTTGGACGTTAGTCGCCACGTACGCGCTCGTACTCTTCCGCTATCGGGCTCAGGCACTTGGCGCCCTTAGCTTGCCGCTCGTCTCCGTTCTGATTTTCCTGGCCTTACTCCTTGGATCCCGAGACAACTCGGCTATCGATGCTTCCGGTTTTTCAGCGACGTGGCTCTTTCCTGTCCACACCACTCTCCTGCTATTCGCGTATGCCGCCTTCTTTGTCGTTTTTTCCGCCAGCATCATGTATTTGCTGCAGGAACGAGCGCTCAAACTGAAACTCTTTGGGGCCATTTTTCACCGTCTACCTTCCCTTGCCACGGTAAATGAAATAGCCTCTATATCCGCAACAATTGGTTTGACTCTGCTCACACTTGGGATAGCTGCTGGGATGCTCTGGTCGTCAGCTCGCGATGGCCGGCTGTGGCACAACGACCCAAAGGAGATTTTCGCAGTGCTGACCTGGCTTCTATATCTTGTGCTCCTTGTCTACAGGTCAACGGCTCGGTGGCAGGGCCGGAGGGCCGCCTGGATCGGGGTTGCCGGTTTTGGCCTGGTCTTGTGTACGTTTTTTGGAACCCGTCTTATGGGAGGATATCACGTATTCGGCTAATGAAAATGTTCACCGCTCTTCCAGCGGTCTGAGATGGCGAGCCGTGATGTGGAACTCATGTCGATAGTCCTGGTTGGCGTTAACCACAAGAGCGCTCCCGTCGAGCTGCGCGAATTGCTCGCCTTTTCTGAGGAGGCGTGCACAGCTGGTCTACGTACATTGGTTGACGGACATATTGTCCGTGAGGGGCTGATTGTTTCCACCTGTAACCGGGTGGAGGTGCTCTCGGCTATTGTTCCCGAACAACTCACTGAAGGCGGCAACCGAATCATCGATTTTCTTAGTGGGTCCAGGAATGTGCCGCGAGAGATCTTTCAGCAGCACGTTTACCACCACACTGACGATGAGGCAGTGCGCCATCTCTTTCGAGTTGCTTCATCCCTCGATTCGATGGTTGTGGGCGAACCACAAGTTTTGGGACAGGTGCGACGGGCCTACTCACTGGCGCTTGAGGCTGGCACGGTAGGCCGCGTCCTAAACCGCTTGGTGCACCACGCGTTTCGTGTCGCGAAACGAGTCCGTACTGAAACCGGCATTGCCGCCAACGCTGTCTCGATCAGCTACATGGCTGTAGAACTGGGCCGCAAGATCTTTGATTCATTGAAGGGCCACACAGTCATGTTGATTGGCGCTGGAGAGATGGCCGAGCTCTCGGCGCGCCATCTGGTGAATGCAGGCGCCGCACGGGTGCTGATTGCAAATCGTACCTCTGATACTGCTGAGGCTCTTGCCCGGAAGTTTGGCGGCATAGCCCTTGGTCTTGATGATTTATCAGATCATCTGGCGGATGCCGATATTGTAATCTGCTCAACAGGGGCGCCTGATTACGTTGTCACAGCGGAGATTGCACGAGAGGCGCTGGACAAGCGTCGCAATCGCCCGGCGTTTTTCATTGATATCAGTGTGCCCCGAAACATTGAACCCGCCGTCGGCCAGCTTCCAAACACATTTCTTTTCGATATTGATGATCTCGAAGCTGTTATCTCGTCTAATATACGGGAACGTGAACGCGAAGCGGAACGCGCGGAGTTAATTGTGAATTCCGAGATCATGCAGTTTCAGCAGGCGCTTCGAGCATTGGATATTGGACCAACCATTGGGGCCCTACGTCAGAAACTTCAGGAAATTGCCCAGGTCGAACTGTCACGTCAGAGAAGCCGGCTGGGTCCATTGACCAAGGAACAGGAAGCGGCAATCGAATCACTCCTGATTGCGACCGTGAACAAGATCTCCCATCCGGTTCTAAACCAGTTACGGCGTTCCTACGATGCGCGCGATACAGACACAATCCAGGCCTGGCGCGATATTTTCGGGCTTGAAGAGTGAGCGAATAGGCCTTATCTAATGAGAGATCATCTTGTAATCGGCTCTCGCGGATCGAAGCTCGCCCTTGCTCAAGCATCGTGGGTACAGGCAAGACTGACCCTCCTTAATCCTGCACTCAAGGTTCGCATAGAAATCGTCAAGACCTCCGGTGACACTCGGAGCGAGCCTCTTTCAGTAATCGGCGGCAAAGGCGTGTTTACCCGAGAACTTGAAGAAGCCCTGCTCGACGCGCGCGTTGATGTAGCTGTCCACTCATTGAAGGATCTGCCCACGATACTCCCAGCGGAACTGTTGATTGCCGCCATCTGCGAGCGCGAAGACCCTCGGGATGCGCTTGTACTCAATAATGAAATTGAGCCAAGCCAGGTTTCATTAAATACCCTGCCATTGCATTCTGTCGTTGGAACTTCAAGCCAGCGAAGGTTGGCCCAGCTCAAGCACCTCCGTGGCGATATTATCGTTAAAGATCTTCGTGGAAACGTTGATACGCGTTTGCGAAAGTTGGACGAAGGCCATTTTGATGCGCTCATCCTTGCCGCCGCCGGACTGCTCCGCCTCGGACTCGAGCATCGAATCACAATGCCTATCTCTTCGGAACAGATGCTGCCTGCAGTCGGTCAAGGCGCAATTGCGCTGGAAACGCGCGCCGCCGACGAAACCACCATTGAATGCGTGAAGCCGCTCGACCACGAACCAACCCATATTGCATGTATCTCCGAGCGGGCAATGTTGCGGGCCCTTGGCGGTGGGTGCCAGCTACCTATTGGTGGCCACGCGGTAGTGTTTTACGACGAGCTTCGCATCGATGGTCTCGTAGCCGACTGCGAAGGCAAACAGGTAATCAGAGAGCATATAACCGGCTCCAGTGTCGATGCCGCAAAATTGGGCGGCGAATTGGGAGAGAGGCTGCTCGAGCGAGGAGCGAGGTCATTGTTGGCATGATGAAGATTGTGAAGGGAGGATATGATGATCTTTTACATTGAAGACCTGCAGGCGCGCGGCTTAACTGCTGCAGATCTTGCGGGTGGTGGTCAGGCCACCGCCCGTTGGAGTGAAATATCTGCAGAGCTTCTCGACCGTGCGCAAAAGAGGATGAAAGTTACTCAGTAGACAGATCCCGTGATCAACGATGACCACCAGTTTCAGACCAAGTTCCAGCTTTGACAAGTCCCTGGCGCAGCGAACGGTCATCATTACGCGTGCTCAAGCGCAGGCAGAGGATTTCGCCGCCGCGTTGGAAAGATATGGCGCCCGGGTGCTTGTCTGTCCCATGATAGAGATCACCGATCCCGAAAGTTATCAGCCTCTTGATGATGCCATCGATCACCTTTACGGATACGATTGGTTGATTTTCACAAGCGTTAATGGAGTAGATTATTTCTTCCGTCGCCTTACTTCACGAAACCACGAAATCACAGAACTGGATGACCTGCGTGTTTGTGCTATTGGTGAGGCCACCGCAGAGAGACTATGCGAGCTTCACGTCCACGTTGATGTGGTGCCCGAAGTGTTCAAGGCAGAAGGGGCTTTCGCCGCTATTGAGCGGTTTCTTGGGGGACGCGCCACAATGGAAGGGCTGAATTTCCTGATTCCGCGCGCCGCCGTAGCTCGCGATTTTTTACCGCAGGCTCTTCAGTCAGCCGGCGCACGAGTTGACGTAGTTCCCACATATCGCACCGTCATTCCGTCAGACGTTGACCGGCGCCGGTTAAGCACGCTCGTAGCCGGCGGCGCCGACTGCATTGCGTTCACTAGCTCTTCCACCGTTCGCAATCTTGCCCAACTATTCGACACACAAGATTTGAGCGAGTTACTTTCTGGAGTTGCTGTGGCATGCATAGGTGAAGTCACTGCCAAGACCGCGACTGAATTCGGCCTAACGGTATCGATTGAGCCCCCGCAGTACACGATTCCAGCTCTCGCTGACGCGATTGCATCTTACTTTAGGAACTTAACGGAGCGCGGGTAGGGTCTCTCTGCGTCTTCGCGGCTGACTTTCAAGAGAAAAATGTCTTCTACCAAGCACACAAACCGCCTTATCAATGAAACCAGCCCCTACTTGTTGCAGCACGCCCACAACCCCGTCGATTGGTACCCCTGGGGCGAGGAGGCGCTGGAGCGGGCCCATCGGGAACAGAAGCCGATTCTTCTGAGCATAGGTTACTCGGCGTGTCACTGGTGTCACGTCATGGCGCATGAATCGTTTGAGAACGACGACATCGCGAAACTGATGAACGACAATTTCATCAACATCAAAGTGGATCGCGAAGAGCGCCCGGATCTTGACCAAATTTACATGAACGCAGTTCAGATGTTGACCCATCATGGTGGCTGGCCCATGACCGTTTTCTTGACACCTGAAGGTGCTCCGTTCTATGGCGGCACCTATTACCCTCCGGAAGATCGCTACAACATGCCGGGGTTTCCCCGCGTTTTGACAGGGGTGGCCCAGGCTTATCGTGAACGATCCGGTGACGTCGCTGAAACGGCAGATGCCATAGTCAGCGAGTTGCAACGCCTATCAGCAACCAGTGAAACGCAGGTTCTCTCATCTGAGCTCCTCGACATCGGTTACGAGGGAATTGTTCGTGACTATGATGCAGTTCATGGAGGCTTTGGCGGGGCTCCCAAATTTCCACCGGCCATGGTTCTTGAGTTCTTGATGCAGACATATCGCAGAACCGGCAAAGCGGAAGCCCTTCAGATTGTAAGTAACACCTGCCGCAAGATGGCCCTGGGCGGGATCTACGATCAGCTGGCAGGCGGGTTTCATCGTTACTCTACCGACGCAAAATGGCTTGTTCCTCATTTTGAAAAGATGCTTTATGACAACGCTTTGCTGGCGCGAGTGTATCTACACTGCTTCCAGCTCACGCACGACAACTTTTCCCGCACCATTACTGAGGGGATCCTTGATTACGTAATTCGTGAGATGACGGATCCAGCCGGTGGCTTCTACTCTACTCAAGATGCGGATTCCGAGGGGCATGAAGGCAAGTTCTTCATCTGGAGTGTGAATGAGATCAAGCGTGAACTTGGTGAGATTGATGCTTCGCTCTTCTGCGATTATTACAATGTAACCCCAAGCGGTAACTTCGAAGAGCACAATATTCTTAATGTTACTCAGACTGCTGAAGAAGTAGCGGCTGCACACGGCATAACACCCGACCTGCTCCTGAGTAAACTGGAAGAAGCGCGGCGAAAACTGTTTAGCTTACGAGAATTACGGATCAAACCTGGGCTCGACAAGAAAGTCTTAACGGCGTGGAATGGGCTGATGCTGGCAAGCCTTGCCGAAGCAGCAGTGGTTCTGGACAATGCTGCCTATCTGGAGGTCGCCAGACACAATGCCAGATTCATGCTCGCCCACCTGCGCCGCGATGGCCTGCTGCTCCGTACCTTTGGTGGCGGCGCTGCCAAGCTAAATGCCTATCTTGAAGATTATGCGTTCTACGCCGACGGTCTGTTAGCGCTGTACCAGGCAACGGGTGAGCTGCAGTGGTTGAACGAGGCAATCAAGCTAACAGATGTCATGATCGCTGAGTTTTGGGATGATGAGGCAGGCGGATTCTTTTTCACGGGGCGCAGTCATGAAAAACTGATTGTGCGTTCGAAAGATTATTTGGACAACGCGACTCCCTCAGGCAATTCGGTGGCACTCGATGTTTTGTTGCGGCTCGCGATTCTGACCGGTAACGAGCAGTATCGCCACCTCGCTGAGACCGTATTGCGGTCAATCGCACCAACTGCCCGTCGCTTTCCCTCAGCTTTTGGTCGTGCACTCTGCGCGCTGGAGTTTTATCTCGATGCTCCCCGAGAAATAGTCGTTATAGGTCCCCTGGAGCTGAAAGCAACCGAAGACCTGTTACGTGAGGTCTGGCGGGAATACCTTCCAAACAAAGTGGTCGTTCAGGCATCGCCCGAAGACAAGACGGCGGCAGGCGTAGTTCCTTTACTGAAGGATCGCGCCCAAATACGTGAGAAGCCCACAGCGTATGTCTGCCAGAATTTCACTTGTAAGGAACCAGTTACAGAGCCTGCTTTGTTGCGCCAGCAACTTGTAGATTTGAAGCTCACCCAACTCTCAAACTGACATAACCGCCGGTACTGCAGGATCTTCTTGACTACGCCTAATGGCGCGGCTATATTGGCTTTCGAGTGTCAAACAATGTTTGTGTTTGGCAAACTCGCGAAGACTCGCGTTAGCTAGCCGGAAACCTCATTCCCAAAGGTCCTCGGGAGCAGAACATTCAATCCGAGATGGAACAACGTAAGTGGCAGAGTGCGGCTGTCTTAGGCGGCATATCCGCTGTAAGTCTGCTGTTCCTGGCCGCGGCACTGGTTGCCACCGTCAGACTTCCGGTTTTGACTCGTGCCGGACTGCTCTCTTGGCTTGTGCTGTTGGTTCTGACCCTGGCGGCCAGCCGTTTTACGGTATCAGTAACGAGCACTGACGGGATTAGTCAGAGCCGGAAGTCCATCGCCGACGCCTTCATCTTTCTTTCTGTGATTCTTTATGCTGTCCCGCCGGCAGACACTGCTGGCCCAGCAACGCTCTTAGCAGCCATAGTTGGGTTCGTCTCCACCTATGGGCTTACTAATCGAAGACAGCTAGTCTTCACCACCGCCATTGCGATAATCTCGACATCAATCTGCGCATCCAGCTATGGCATGCTGGTTGACTTCTTTGCAGGTAACGCCAAGATCAGCCTGGAGAGCGGCCTTCCCCTCAATATCTTTCTCGTTCCAATCTGCACGCTAGCGGTCCTGCAGTTCTTTCTAAGTACCCTGGCTACTTCCTGTTTCCTAAGTCTGGATGCCGGTAAGCTCGATCTCTTTCCCTCAAAGGAGAGTGTCGTATGGACTCTGACGACCCAGGTCGCAGGCGCGGCTTCGGCGGTGCTTTTCTTCTCGGCCGTACGGGGTGCTGGCATCTCGTTTGTTCTGCTCGGCCTGCTGATTACCGGCCTGGTCCACCTGTTATATAGGTTCAATGAGAAGAGCTTGAATGACGTTCGAAGCGCCGAAGCGGAGCAGCGGCGGCACGTCGAAGAGATGGCCCGGATTCATATGAATACCATTGAATCGCTGGCCATTGCCATAGATGCCAAAGATCAAACGACGCACGGCCACGTTCGTCGCACGCAGATCTATGCGTCGCAAATGGGGCAGCTGTTCAATGTGAGTGGTTCCGAATTGCAAGCATTGTTCGCAGGGGCACTGCTGCACGACATCGGCAAACTGGCTGTTCCGGAATATATACTGAACAAACCCGGCAAACTGACTGAAGCTGAATTTGCCAAGATGAAGATCCACCCTACTGTCGGGGGAGATATTCTGAGGCGCGTAAATTTTCCGTACCCGGTTGAGGACATTGTTCGCTTTCACCACGAAAAGTGGGATGGCACCGGCTATCCGAAGGGATTACGCGGCGAAAGCATTCCTCTAGTAGCGAGGATCATTTCCGTCGTCGATTTCTATGACGCTACTCGCTGTGATCGACCCTACCGTAAAGGTATGAAACGCGAAGATTCGCTGAGCCTCTTGCGAGGGATGGCTGGTAGTGCCTTTGATCCGCGCGTCGTTAAAAAATTTATCGAGCACGTCGAAGAGTTTGACCGCCTCATAGATTCTGAGGATATCCAGGAGCAGGTCGCTTCTGAGACCATTGACGTCGATTATCAAACCAAGACAAGACCCGATGCCGGCCTCGCGGCTGACGTGCTTGGCTCACCAGACGATTCGGCAGGCTTCAGATCGATTACTGAGGCCCAGCGCGAAGTCTTCGCTCTGCATGAGATCGCCCAGACGATTGGTTCATCTTTGAACCTTAGTGATACGGTCACGCTCGTAGCCAACAAGCTTCGCGCCATCGTTCCTTTTGATACTTGCATCATCTTTGTTGTTGATGAGAAGTCAGGAAAAGCTGAGGCAGTTCATGTAGCAGGCGAGCACGCAGAGCTCTTCGTACGGCGGAGGATGAACGTGGGTGATGGCATCACTGGTTGGGTAATTGCCAACGCTCGCTCCATGTGCAACGCTTCACCGGAACTTGACCTGGTTGGTGTTCCTGAAGAAATTTCAACGCAATATCGTGGCGTCCTGGTCTCGCCTCTACTTAGAGAAGATGGAGCCTTTGGAGCAATCACGCTATATGCGAAAAGCCGCACCTCTTATACAACTGAACACGTTCGCCTTCTGGAGTCGGTTGCGCAGCACGCCTCAAGCGCCCTTAACAATGCCCTTACATTTGAGAAAACCAAGGAGAGCGCGCTCACCGATCCTCTGACAGATCTGCCCAATGCACGCGGCTTTTACATGATGCTTGAACAGCGATTGGCCGAGTGTCAACGAATGGGCCGTGAATCGCTAGCCGTCATCAGCATGGACATTGACGATTTCAAGCGCGTTAATGACCAGTATGGTCATGCGATTGGAGATCGGGTGCTGGCGAATGTAGCAGCTGTAATTCGCAAAGAGCTGCGCCAGATGGATATTTTGACGCGGTACGCCGGTGATGAATTTGTGGCTATCATGCCGATGGCGTCCAATAGTATGGCCGGCTCAGTCGGTGAACGCATACGACATTCTGTGGAATCCCAGAAGTTCGCCGTCCGTACCGGTAAGACAGTCAACCTCGGAGTGAGTCTGGGTCTTGCATGCTTTCCTGACGAGGGCGAGACCACCGAGCAGTTGCTAACAGCTGCTGCACGAAACATGCAGCGTGACAAGCACTCGCGCAAGACAGTAATAACGATCGCCAATACTCCAGTGAGCGCAATTGAAACGTTAAGGTAAGCTCATCCCCAGGTTCTTCTCTCTGCTAGGCGTACGCCCAAAGCGGCGTACGCTTTCTCTTTTCCGCATAAGCTTTGATTTAGCTAACTACGGAAAATTGGCATTCACTGGCTTACAGTCCTTAATACCTCTTTTTGCGCGGTCCTGCCATACTCGCGTATAATCGAATCTTGTGACTTTTGTGAGTGCGACCCAAGTACGGGCTTCGACTTTTTCGAGGCGATTTAGTAACGAACCCGCATGAGTAAACAAACTGCAGAATCAGCATCCCGCGCTAAAGAACAGAGTGCTACGGGAGTAGTCGAAGAGGAATCCGTGGCCTCGTTGCAGTCGGTCATGGAGAAGGATCGTAAGACCGTTAAGCAACAGCAGAAGAGTCGTTTCCAGGATCTGGACCGCGACACTCTCCTTGAACTTTATTACCAGATGCTTCTGATACGGCGTTTCGAGGAGAAATCCGCCGAAGCGTATAGCCTCGGGAAGATAGGCGGTTTCTGCCATCTATACATCGGTCAGGAGGCTGTTGCAGTGGGCGCCATCTCTGCAATTCGAAGGGACGATTACGTGCTGACCAGCTACCGCGAGCACGGGCATGCTCTTGCCAAGGGAATTTCGCCCGAGGCCGTTATGGCCGAACTCTTTGGCAGAGTAGGTGGCTGCTCCAAAGGCAAAGGCGGCTCGATGCACCTGTTCGATAGGGATCTGAATTTCCTTGGAGGTCATGCGATTGTCGGAGCTCAGATCCCGTTGGCGACCGGTGTCGCGTTTGCCGCTAAGTACAAAGACACAGATCAGGTTGCGTTGTGCTTCTTCGGAGAAGCAGCAGTTAACCAGGGTGCGTTCCACGAGTCGCTCAACATGGCCCAACTCTGGAAGCTTCCCTGCATCTATATTTGTGAAAACAACCAGTACGGCATGGGCACGTCACAGGAGCGGGCCATGTCTCTGCAAGACATATCGCAAAAGGCCTGTGCTTATGAAATCGCCTCCGAGTTTGTCGATGGCATGGATGTCTTGGCGGTACGTGAGGCGACCCAACGGGCAGTCGAGCGAGCGCGACGAGACTCTTTGCCGACGTTGCTTGAAGTTCGCACTTATCGCTTTATGGGCCACTCGATGTCAGACCCAGGCAATTATCGAACCCGGGCGGAGATTGAGCGATATCAGGTACGTGATCCCATCAGGCTCTTTTCAGCCAGTTTAAAAGAGAAAAGAATTATTGATGACGCTGCCTTAGAAGAGATCGACAAACGTGTGAGAGCAGCGGTTGAGAAAGCCGTCCAGTTTGCGGAACAGAGTCCAGAGCCACCCCCTGAGGATTTGTACAAGGATATCTATGCAGTTCCCATAACTCCCTCTCACCAGGATCGCGAAAGGTAAAGTTTTCATTGGCTGTCATAACGATAAGAGAGGCATTGAATCAAGCGCTGCGTGAGGAGATGCTGCGCGATGAGAACGTCTTTATCATGGGGGAGGAAGTAGCGGCGTATCAGGGCGCTTATAAGGTCACCAAAGGTCTGCTTCAGGAGCTGGGCAGTAAGCGCGTCATTGACACACCAATTTCGGAACTGGGCTTTGCGGGACTAGGGGTGGGAGCAGCGATGGCGGGGTTACGGCCGGTTGTTGAGTTCATGACCTTCAACTTCTCCCTTCTGGCTACAGACCAGATCATCAACTCGGCCGCCAAGATGCTCTATATGTCAGGCGGCAAGTTCAAGATTCCCATCGTTTTTCGTGGTCCAGGTGGTTCAGCATTTCAGGTTGCCGCTCAACACTCACAGGCCCTTGAATCATGGTTCGCATATTTTCCTGGCCTCAAGGTCGTGATGCCATCGACTCCGTCCGATGCTAAGGGTCTGCTCAAGTCAGCAATTCGGGATGACGATCCAGTCATATTTATTGAGCAGGAGCGGATGTATGGGAACAAAGGTGAAGTCCCAGAGTCGGAGGATTTCACAATTCCTTTAGGCGTTGCCGATGTTAAAAAGGAAGGGACGGATGTCACCATTGTCGCAAGGTCACTCATGGTGCCGACAGCATTAAAGGCGGCCGAAACACTCGCTGCCCAGGGTGTAAATTGCGAAGTCGTTGACCCCCGTACCATTCGTCCTCTCGACATAGATACTATTGTGGAGTCGGTGAAAAAGACGAATCGGGTTGTAGTCGCCGAGGAAACTCATCCGTTCTGTGGTGTGGCAGCGGAAATCAGTTCCCAAATAATGGAGAGAGCGTTTGACTATCTGGACGCTCCGATCAAGCGCGTTTCAGGTGCGGACGTTCCAATGCCTTATGCTAAGAACCTGGAGAATCTGGCAATTCCCGGGGTAGATCAGATAGTAGCCGCAGTCCGCGAGGTAACGTATCTCGACTGAATCGACAATCAGGATAGGGAAATGGCAACTCAAGTAGTGATGCCTAAGCTGTCTCCAACCATGGAGGAAGGACAGCTTTCGCGGTGGCTCAAAAAAGAGGGCGACACGGTTGCAATGGGTGAGCCACTCGCCGAGATCGACACGGACAAGGCAACGATGGAGATGCAGGCTCTGTCAGCCGGGGTGCTCCGGAAGATTCTAATAAAAGAGGGCGAGACAGCCCCTCTGGGACAGCCAATCGCTATCATCGGCCAGCCAGATGAAGACATCTCTAGCTTAGTCGGCCAGCAGCCAAGCCCGACGACGACGACACCTTCCGCTGCCCCGCAGAAGGCAGCTCCAGCCCAACAACAGCCTCAGACAGGGGGGGGTAATGGCGGAAAGCCCAGCCCTCAATCTGTGAGTCAACCCGCAAGCCGGCTGGTCGTTTCTCCCCTGGCGGCCCGGATGGCGGCAGAAGCCGGCATCGACCTGCGCTCCCTGAATGGTACCGGACCAGGCGGCCGCATCGTCAAGCGAGATGTTGAGTCGGCAATCAGCCAAACAAAGACAACTGAAACGGCACCGGCTCGCCATTTACGGGCGGTGGAGCCTTCCCCTTTGCCTGCGTCCCCCTTCGGTGCTTCGAGCTACCACGATCAGCCAGCAAGTGAGATGCGGCGAACTATTGCCCGCCGGCTGGTTACGTCCCTTGGCCCAGTGCCTCACTTCTTTTTGACCACTGAGATCGAGATGGATCGCGCCGCGGAGACGCGCCGCAGTATCAACTCATTGGATCCTGAGTTGCAGATCACCATTAACGACATCATCATAAAGATTGCTGCCTCGTCCCTTTCCCAACATCCTCAGGTGAATGCGTCCTACCAGGACAAGACGGTTCGATACTACGATCACGCGGATATCGGAGTAGCCGTGGCTGTCGATGAAGGACTGATCACGCCGGTCGTTCGTTCTGCTGAACAGAAATCGTTACGCCAGATCGCTTCGGAGGTACGTGACCTTGCTGAACGAGCGCGGAACCGGGGATTGAAGCCGGAAGAATATACAGGCGCCACTTTTTCGGTCAGCAATCTTGGGATGTTTGGGATAGATGAGTTCACCGCGATTATCAACCCACCTGAAGGGGCGATTCTCGCCGTTGGAGCGATGTCGCCTAAGCCTGTTGTTCGCGACAATCAGGTCGTCGTCAGGCAGACGATGCGTGTAACACTGTCGTGTGACCATCGTGTAATTGATGGCGCAACCGGGGCCAAGTTTCTACAAACCTTCAAGAAATACCTCGAAAACCCTTTGTATCTAATCGTTTGATAGCCCAAATCAAACGTCACTCCTTAGCACCTCACTTGGCGCTAGTGTTGGTCCAGGTACTCTTTGGGACTTGGCCCATTGTTGGAAAGATAGCGCTGCGTTCGATCTCAAGTACGGGCCTCGTTGCATTTCGCGTAACTGGAGCAGCTCTCGCTTTTGCGATCCTGCGTCGACGGTTGGGCCAGCACACTAAGCCTTCTAGACGAGACCTGGTCTGGCTCATTTTATGCAGCTTGCTAGGCGTGGTGCTAAACCAGTTTCTTTTTGTCAAAGGTTTGTCGCTTACAACAGTAATAAATGCGACTCTGCTTGGCACCACCATTCCTGTATTCACCCTGCTGATCAGTATATCGCTGGGACATGACCGCCCTTCCCTACGACGCGTTTCGGGCATACTCCTGGCTGGCGCCGGCGTTCTCTATTTGGTTGATCCCTTCCGCGCAACCTTTTCCTCTGGGACAACCATAGGAAACGTATTGATAGTCGCCAATTCGCTGTCTTATGGCGCCTACATTGCGATCTCTGGAAACCTTTTTCGCCGTTACGGAGCGCTGAATGTTATCACCCTAATGTTCCTTGTCGGAGCAATGATCACACTGCCAGTTGGCGTCCTGACAGTAGATCGCGAGAGTCTCGCAGCCGCAGGCATCGGATTATGGATTTCCCTGATCTACATAGTTCTACTACCAACTGTGGCGGCTTACTACCTGAATGCATGGGCCTTGACCAGAGTTAGACCAAGTACAGTGGCAATCTATATCTATCTGCAACCGCTGATTGCCTTTGGTTTTGCGCCCCTGGTATTAGGTGAGAAATGGAACTCCAGAACGCTGATAGCTTCCCTATTGATCTTTGCCGGCGTGGGAGTTGTAACAAAGCGCGCCCGGAGCAGCGCTGCCAAAGAGATGTCGGAACGTCCAGAGGCTCTCGCTCATTAAGGGTTGTCGCGTCAGTACTGAATTTAAACGCCACGAATTTCACCAACCACCGGATTGCCCGTCGCAAGTGCACCGGGGAAATTAGGCTTGCTAGATTTGGCTGTGCCGTTTGAGTGCGGCGGTGGCTCGGTCTTGCGCGCCGGCTGCGTGAAACGTTGCGGCTAAGCTGGCTGATATGAATTGGGACACGACACCGACCGCCTGTTGCCACGTTTCAATACGAGACATTTGCGAAACGATTTTCAACCTGCACCGTGAAACGTGCGCTATCCCTTGTCAATTACAACGTTTTGCCATAAATCAAGTGCCTGCCAACGCCGGCTGGCATGCTCGTTGCCAAATACCAGATAGGCTCGGACGCCGGGGTATTCGTCTGGAGTTCCATTTAGACGGAGAGAGAGAGGAGTTAGCATATGTTGTGGACTATCTTTGTGATCCTTTTAGTACTTTGGTTACTGGGGGTGGTTAGCAGCTATACCATTGGTGGGTTCATTCATCTGCTGCTTGTGTTGGCTTTGGTGGTGTTGTTAATCAACATTATCAGCGGACGAAGAACGGTCGTCTAACGCCAGATTTAGAATCCATTCTTTTTTGGGCGCCACGCGTTAGATCGGACCCGGGTGGTTCGGCAGGGCGCCCTATCTTTTTAGCTGCGTATCAATCGTAATGCGGCCCACTGGGTACAAGTTCATCTCCTGGTCCCAGTAGGGCGAACGTTTGTAGAAAAATTTCAGCCGGCTATCGGCGCTGCGTGCAAAGTTGTCGTCGCTAGCCAGTTGATCTTCAAATTCCTTTCGTAAATCGGGATTCTCCGAAATCATATCTCGGGCAAGTTTCTCCAAAACGTAATACTCCGCATACTCCTTCTGCTCAAAAATGGAGTTGAAAAATCCCCATCTAGCAAGTGAATCAGGCGCGAGCGGCTCGAGAAGGTTGATCGCAACCTTTGCGCACGCCTGAGCCAATGCTATAACAACCGAGCCAGCCGGGAATGCCCGTCTTTGAATTACCGGCTGCACGCTGAAATTGGGCATAAAGCGGCCCTCAAAAGGTCCGGCAGGCCACGTCACATCTATAAACTTGTAGGATTCAACGTCTAGCTCAATTGGATGAGAGAGAGCTTCCATTTCCACTCCGTGCGCTTTCAGCACGTCGACGACATCCTCCCATTGAACGGGAACAATGTAAGAAAGCGGCGGCGTGATTGCGCGCTTCACTCTGAAATTGTCATACATTGGAACCGTTAGCTGCAGCGGTTGAGTACCATAAACAACCCGCTCGACTCCGGAAATCTCGCTCACTGTTGTGTCGTATTCGATTGCCTTGAGTTCATAAGGACGTGCCTCGCTTGTCAACTCAAAATCCAGTGGAAAGGCAAGGCTGGCATCGCAGGAACGTCCCGCAGTCACTGTTTGGTACTCGGCCTCACGTACTGCGTCCCTGAGCCGTGTTGGATCACGACCCACTTCTTCCAGTGTGAATCGAAGGAAGTCGTAGGTTCCCAGAACGCGCGAACGGTAATCCTTGAGCATGTGTGTCTCGATAAGAATACCCGGCCGGTTTCGTAGTGGTGTGTAGCCCGTAGAGAAGCGTGGGCTGCCGTTGAAATCCAGAATGCCTTTTGTCAGATCCCGATTATCTTTAAACTCCAGGTACCACGAAATGAGGTTTCCCGCAGCTTCAGTTGCAGTGGCGACTCGTTCTTGAATGATTGCCTTCTCCCACGCAAGCACGGTTGGAGGAACGCCCGCATGATGCTCATGTTGGTAAGTAATATTGTACTGGTAGTCGGCGCCGTCGGTAACATGACAATCAATGAATAGGTGCGGCTGCCAACGGTTCCACAGCTTCAACCAGGCACGCGTTTCGGGCGTGTCGGCTTTCATGTAATCGCGATTGAGATTGTGGTAGGTGCTTGTTGTGCGCCAGCCCATTTCGGCCGGGCCATTCTGATTAATCCGATTGAATGGGCTCGACCGCTCGTGACCATCTGCGTTGTAGATGGGAATGAAGAGGACTACCACCTTATCAAGCAGCCCCGGAATGAGATTGCTGATTGTGATATCCCTCAGAAGGGCCAAGCCAGCATCTTTTCCGTCAGGCTCGCCGGCATGAATGCAGGCCTGTATAAGCACAACGGCCCGATCATCTTGATGCGCAAGCTCCGGTTCGAACGCATTGCCTGATGCGGCGATGAGCAGCGGAAGATCTAGGCCCTGGCCGCTTTTGCCGAAGCTCTCATACCGCAAGACGGGTGAGGCGGCCTCCAAGCGCCTGGCGTACGAAACGGTTTCGGCGTAAGTCGGCGTTTCTCTGTAGCCGGTCTTCTCTGCAGGCGTTTGCCACTCAGGGGGGATTGATAGTGGGGATCGATGGGACATTAGTCGCTACTCTGACAACATTAAGTTGCCAGATGGCTAAAACTTCCTGTGACACGAACGGCATTCAATGCGACGCTTCGCGTTCAACGTGCCACACTGATCGCACCGAACGTACATTGTGCGAGCGAACCAGTTGGTTACTATCGCGCTAATCCCAAGTATGGAGATTAAGACAGCGATATTGAGCAGCAGTTCCTTCAAGCCTTGTGTTTTTCTTCAAGGGTTTTCTGATATGCCAGCCCGCGTTCAAAGCCCTGGCGAAAGGCTTCATCAACTCCAGCCTCGCCAAACGCTCTCTCAAATTCCAGTTTTGCCTCTGTGTACGATTTCCCGCGCATTCTCACGTTCAGCGCGGCTTCGAACCCGCGGCGATAGCTTACTTCATTGCTCTTGAAGTCACTACCAACGGAACGGCAATGAGCTTCTTCGGCTGATCTCAGCTCCCGCCACCAGTGTTCGCGCGCTGTACCGACGTCTTGGGCCCCAGCCTGGGCAAGAACCTTTTTGGCTTGCTCCGCGCGTTCAGAGTCATCTTCCAGCGCAATCACAACAGAGTGTCCTTTGCGCAATGCTTCCTCATAAACAAACAGCTCATCGTGGGGCAGGCCGGAGGCGAGCTCTTGATCCAGGGCTTCGCCTGTGGCCATACCTGCTACGGCTCCGCCGGTTCCAAGGATTGCCGCCCCCAACAGACCAGCGGCTATAACTGGTCCAACCCCTGGCACAAAGAGACTTGCCACTGCGGCACCCAAGGAAGCCCCACCTGCTACCCCAATCGCAGCCCCTACTGCGCCTCCCATTGCTTTCCCTTCTCCGGTTTGCTCAGTATCCATCACCGGCACTGCTCTCTCGACCCGCTTCTCACCCATACCAGGGGTCAGCAACACAATTCTGTCTTTATCGATACCTATCGATTGCATCCCTTGTCTTGCTTCTCTGGCACATTCAGCCGAATCAAAAATTCCCGCTACCGATTCCATGTTATTTCCTCCTGAAGAGATTTTCCCGTTAACTTTTTACCTCTGCCGGTGGATGGCAGCAAGCGGGAATGATGAACGACACAAATCGTTGAGGAAATCAGAAAGGGTATGTTAGAGTCGTCGAGGTTCTTACCATGGAGCAGGAAACAGACGTGTACGACGTTATAGAAAAGAGTTGGCCGATGTCAGTCGGCGACGGCAAAGCCACGCGCCGGAAAAAGCCTCGCATTTTGGCGATAACGACGGATTGCTGCACTGGATGTGCGGGCTCTCCGGCATGCATCGAATATTGTCCTATCGAAGCATGCATGTTCTGGATTCCTGATGAAGACCATCCGCCGTTTGGCAGGATTGAAGTGGATCCATATCTGTGTATTGGTTGCCAGAAATGCACCAGTAAAGGACCAGACGGGGCCTTTCTGGATGGCTGTCCGTGGGATGCTATAGAAATGGTACCGACTGAGGATTGGGAAGCCCTTCACGGCATTTCGCTTCCTGATGCACCGCCAGCCCCGCCTACCTGAGTTTTCGAACCCATCCGCGCTCGAATACTACTGGCCGTTAGTGATGCCTGTTTGAGAATTCGCTCAGAGAGCCCCGGCAAGGTTTTACTAAATCGCTCTACGAGAGCCAGGTCGTCTTCCCGGCCCACTAACGAAAGCGCCCGCAGGGCTTCCCAGATGCTCGTTTCGTCTGACTGTATAGTGACTACTTGATCGCCGGGCGAGAGAGTTGAGTTTGGGCTTACCAGAACATTTTCTATCTTACCCGGCAACGGAGAGCGAATCTCTGAGGTTTCGCCCGCTTGTTCTACGCGGGCCAGCAACGTTCCCCGGGATATTTGTGAGCCCGGTCGCAGAGTGCTCGCGACGGTGCCCGAAGTCTTTGCCTGCACCGCATAAGGCTGGAGGATTGCGTCCAACTCAGGGCGGCCACTCGCGTCTCCGAACCTCACCAAGGCCAAAGCAGCATTTCTTCGCACCACAGGTTCCGAGTCTGCCAACAATTTCAGCAGCGCCTGGTGAAATTCTGGCGATTCGCGATCAAAGCCCATTAGCCAGGCAACTGTCAGGCGAAACTCGGTCTCAGGACTACTAGCCAGATTGAGTAGCTGCGGATACCATTGCCGCCCGCTCCCATCACCACGCTCAATCCGTTGTTGCACTTGTAACAGCGCATGCTGAACACGCCGTGGATGACGCTCGTCTGCCAGGTATGTTGAGATGTTTGCGTCGGAAAGCTCTCGGCCAAACCAGGTAAAGTACCAACTGAGGAAGACTGCGAAGACAAACAGCAGAGCCAGAAACAAAAAGGGCCAAGAGCCCTTCCGTCTCTTTGAGGTTGTAGTGGTCACCGTAACTTCAGGATGATTGCCATTGCCAAACATGATTATTGTTAGCTTCCAGTTGTCGGTAACAGTGCTCAGGAGCGTTGGTTTAAGTGGGCTACGCGCTATCCCTCATCAAATTTGATACAGCATGATATAGACGAGCACACCAGTAACCGAGACATAGAGCCAAATCGGAAGCGTCCAGCGCGCGATCCTCTTGTGGCGAATGAAATCTGTCTTGCCTGCGTACGTAATTGTAACAAGCACTAGAGGCACAATCACAATTGCCAGAAAGGTATGGGTCAGCAGGATCGAGAAGTAGATCACGCGGATGGCGCCCTGCCGAGCAAATGTCGTCGTGCCGTGGAAATAGTGGTAAGTAAGATAGGAAATTAGGAAAAGCGTGGAGGCAGCGAGCGCTGAAAGTTGACAATTCCGGTGGGCGGTAATTCGGCCATAACGAATGTATCTATAACCAGCCAGCAGAAACAGTGTACTCGTGCAGTTGAGAAGCGCATTCAGGTGCGGCAATAGCGAGAGATATTTCGGCGACATGCAAGGCGAACAATACGCGATAATCGTTTCGAATCAACGCGCCGGTTTATCGACAGCGGCCGGGTGAGCATTACGCTGCTCCTTTTGCAAGGCTTCCCTCCCCTTCGGACTGAGGGCGTAGAAGTCGTTTCCTCTTTCCTCCAGTAGCCCTTTCCGAACAAGAGCTTCCACCGTGTCGAATACTCTCTCTCTGAGGTCAGGGTCGTTACCACCTGCTTCGAACAGTGAATGAAGATCCAGGGTGTCCTTCTGCATTTCACCAAACATTCTTAAGATCGTCCGAGTTAGAGCATCCACAGCGGCCCCTTCCACAATATTTACACATCCTCCGATCGGACCTGTCCCATACGCGTCACGAGCGCTCGCACGTCGGGTGGAACGGGTCGTCCCTTAGCGTCTAACAATGGGGGAGTCAATCCGGCTAGTTCTGTAGGTTGGGACACCCGTTTCATGAACGGCAGCGGAAGTCGTCCCTCAGCCTTTAGGTAGAGTAGGGGGTTCACAACAAACATAAGCGCCATGACGAGGCAGACCAGGGTAACAAAGAGATTATCCGTGGTAAGAAACTCGCCAGACAGAATTGCATTTACAGCGGCGATGCCGATAAAACCTGCCGCCGCCAGAATGCATAGGAGATTCAGAAGTAGCAGCTCATTTTTCATTCCGCTTACTGCCGCTCCTGTAACGCATGCTGTTAGCTTGCGACGGTTGCTAATACTCGCTAACACTCGCTAGGAAGCGTCGCAAGCTAACAGCATGCGTTACAATGGTTCAGTGCCTGGGTTTTCCTGCCGGTTTGGGCTTCTCAGACATTTCCTCATAGCCGCACCGCTCACACTGCCATACAGGAAATATGGCGTTTGGATCCGTCGTGCTCTGATAAACGGCGCGATCTGACGGAATTATCTTGCCTCCACAACGCGGGCACGAGCGTCCCCGTGTTGTCTGGCGTGCCACGTCGAGAGCTAGTGGGTTCTCCTCCTCAGATGTTGCCAACTTCTGCCGGCTTCCTTTCGATGCGATTCAATTTTTCAGATGCGAAGAGTCATCCTCGGGTTTTGATACACCGTTACGGTACCGTCTGAGAGCCACGAAGATCGAGCAGAACATCGCAACGGGCGGCACCAGTAAGACCAGAACACCGATGTTGAAGTTCCTAATGAAATGGGCGTTACCTGATCCGGCCAGTGAGGCCCGGCACATCGCGCATTGGCCCATTCCGGCGGTAGCGATTAGAAGTACAGCCATGACCGCTAAAATTACCAGCGTAACTGATCTAGGGATGTGCTTACTCATCAAATCA
>Ga0214473_10001580_pt1 | contig 29698 bp, 21 predicted proteins | sample RVTome_7_FD_203509 | JGI IMG/M metagenome (GOLD analysis project Ga0214473, IMG submission 203509) | Soil microbial communities from uranium-contaminated site in the Upper Colorado River Basin, Wyoming, United States - RVT98D197 | ecosystem: Environmental > Terrestrial > Soil > Contaminated >...
TGAAGGTCTGTGCCTTCGTCAACAAGCGCGCCCAGCGGATCATCGACCTCAGCGTGGACTACGTCGGGCGGGAGATCCCCGACAAGTTCGTGGTGGGCTACGGCCTCGATTACCGCCAGCGCTACCGTAACCTCCCCGTCCTCGGCGTCCTCAAGCCCTCATCTCTCGACTGACGCTTGTTCGCCTAGAGCCAGCGTCGGACCGAGGTCTTGTAGCGCCGGTAGAGCAGTTCCCCATCCCCACGACCCGCGCTCCCTGGGCGGTAAGTCCGCGCCATACCGACCGAATTTCGCTTACACTCCGGCCCCCCGCGAGGCCAAGGGCGCCTCCGACTCTGCAGGTCGGTAACGCCCCCATCCGCAGGAAAGCTTTCAGGAAATCATGTCTCCATGTGGTATCTTGGTTGCAAGAAGCCCCGAAATAGGCCAAAAGATGATTAAAAGGGGATGAGCTACTACCGAATCCTCGGGCTAGAGAAAGAGCCATTTTCAACCAGCCCGGATCCCGCCTTTTTTTACGAGTCGGCATCCCATAAGGCGGCCCTCTACCGGTTGCAGATCGCCATCAGACTGAAACGAGGGCTCAGCCTCATCTTGGGGGATGTGGGGGTGGGCAAGACGACGCTGAGCCGAAGGCTCTCCCAGCTCCTGAACAAACAGGACAAGGTCTCCTGCCATATGATCCTCAATCCCATCTATGAAACAGAATCCGAGTTCCTCGCGGCCCTCCTGAAATTCCTCAGGATCGCCCGCAAACCCGGTCCGCTGTCGGTTGTAGAAGCCCTGGAGATGATCGAACAGTATCTCTTTGAGAAAGGGGTCGAGCAAGACCAGACCGTCGTCTTGCTGATCGACGAAGCCCAGCGTTTGAGCCCGGCCTCGCTGGAGCTCCTGCGTGGCCTCCTCAACTATGAAACGAACGAGCACAAGCTCCTCCAGGTCATCCTGATGGGGCAGCCAGAGCTGCTACCTCGGGTAAGAGGAATGAAAAACTTTTGGGATCGCATCAGCCTCAGGCATGTGATCCATCCCCTCGATGAAGCGGAAATACACGCGATGATCGCCTTCCGTCTCCGGCAGGCGGGGTATGCCTCGCGCAAGAGTCTCTTCACCGCGGAGGCCATCCGCGAGATTTACCGTCACACCCAAGGCTACCCCCGGCGGATCACGACACTCTGCCATGATGCCTTGGAGCAGTTGGTGATATCCGACAAGGAAGCCGTCGATGAGGCGATCATCCACAGGCTGATCGAAGAAGAGAGTCAGTTGCTGGGCCAGCTCGTTCTCAACTGAAATGCAAGCACAAAACGTGACTCCAGAAGAACGACTCCTCAGGCTCATCGAATCCGGGGGAGAAGGTGCGAGGAAGTTCCAGTTCTGGGACGCGCGAACGTGGGCAGAAAAGATCAAGCGGCTGGCGCGGGGGCCGTTCGCCGCAGGGTTGGTTCCTGGGGAGCTCAACCTCAAGCTCATCAATCGGGGCGTCATCATCCTCCTCGTTTTCCTGGTGACCGGAATCGCGTTGAATCTGAACCGAGTCCAGCCGAGCCCGAAGGATCTCTCCAGTCAGGTCCCGGCGTCGAGACCTCTGGCGGGGAAGGGACCGGCAACGGCTTCGCTCAGACCCCTCGAAGAGTATGTGGTAGAGGCCGCGAAGAGGGACCTTTTTAGTCTCGTGCCGCCACCGAAGCCTGAAAAACCAGAACCGAAGGCGCAGCCGGTGAAACCGGCGGAGCCGCCACAAGCGCCGAAGCCAACTCCATTAGAGATCTTGCGCGAGAAGGCGAAGACTCTGAAGCTCGTGGGGGTCTCGTGGGGAGAGACCCCACTGGCCATGATCGAGGACACCGCCAAGCGAGAAACCTCCTTTCTCAAAGCGGGGCAGTTCATCAACGAAATTCGCGTCAAGGCCATCTTGAAGGATAGGGCCATCCTGAGCTATGAAGACGCCGAATATGATCTCTTCTGAGCCGGGGGCTTTCGGCAGGCGGCCCAGCACCCTTGATGGCGAGAGGGGGGGGCATTCAAGAGAAAGGGCCATGACGAGGGCAGGAAGAACCTTGGTCGGCGTTGGAATCGTCGGGCTGATGGCAGGCTCGCTCCTGCTCACCTCCTGTGCTACCGGGGGACGTCCTCCTGCAGCCGAGGTCCTCCGGGATGGACCGAAGGCGTCCACGGCACCTGACAGGCCCGAACCCGAAGCCAGCCCCCCAGGCGCGGCTCCGAATGCAGGTCCAGCCGCCGCGGGGCCTTCGGCGGAGGCAAAGCCCGAAGCGCAAGCAGCTCCCGCGCCTTTGCAGATCGTTGACGACGAGGCCAGTGCCAGGGCCGCTGCCAAACCCCCGATCGGCGCGGAGGCGCTGAAAGCCCCTGCCCGAGAGAAGCCCGCGCCCCCTCCGGGTCTTTCAAAGAGAATTTCCCTCGATCTGCGGCAGATGGACGTGGTAGCGGTTATGAAGTTTCTGGCGGAGCAGGGCGATCTCAATATCGTGACGGGCAAAAACGTGGGGGGACGGGTCGCGCTTGCCTCGAAGGACGTCACCATATTGGATGCCCTTGACATCATCGCGTTGAGCAATGAACTCGCCTATGTCGTGCAAAACCGAGTCATCCATGTGATGACAGAGGCGGACTACCAGCGGCTGTTTGGCTCGTCCTTTGCGGATCAGCGACAGGTCGAGAGGTTGCACCTTCAGTCTGCCGATGCGAGCAATGTGGCCACCGTTCTGGGCAACATCAAGTCCTCGGTCGGACGGGTGGTGGCCGATGCCCAGACGCGCACGCTTGTTCTGATCGATGTGCCGGAGAAGCTCGAGCAGATGGTGGCGGCGGCCCAGAGCATGGATCGGGCCGGCCAGCTGCAAACCCAAGTCTTCGAGTTGCGCTACGCGAAGGCTACGGACGTCAAGGTGGAGGTGGAAAAGGTCCTCACCCCGAAGCTCGGTGCGGTCCGCCTCGACAAGCGCACCAACACGCTGGTCGTGACTGATCTGGTGCCGCAGATCCGGGAGGCCCAGCAGGTCATCGACGCATTCGATCGAAAGACCCGGGAGGTCATCATCGAGTCGAAGATCATCCAGGTGCGCTTGGACGACAGATTCCAGATGGGAGTCGATTGGGAGGTTCTCTTCAGAAAATTATCGGATCTGAACGTGAGGCAGGTCTTCCCCGTCATACCACCGCTCTCCTTATCTTCCAGACTGATCATCGGTAGCCTGGCTAAAGACAAGTTTAGAGCAGTCGTAGAGCTCCTCCAGACGGTGGGAAAGACGAACATCCTGTCTACGCCCCAGATCGCGGTCGTGGAGAACGAGGAGGCGAAGATCCTCGTCGGGACGCGGGAGGCCTATATCACCTCCTCGGTTACCCAGACCACGGGGGCCGCGACCACGGCCGAGCAGGTAACCTTTGTCGATGTAGGCCTCCAGCTCAAGGTGACCCCCACCATTAACCGGGAGGGGTTCGTCACGATGAAGATTAAGCCGGAGGTCAGCTCCGTGGCCCGCCTCCTCACCACCGCGTCGGGTAACCAGATCCCCATCATTGAGACCTCCACTGCCGAGACCACCGTTATGGTGAAGGATGGTGTCACCATCGTCATCGCCGGACTCATGAAGGATGAGACGTTCACGGAAGAGCGGAAGCTCCCCATCTTGGGGGACATTCCCATCCTCGGAATGGCCTTCCGAGTAAGGGAAAACAGAGTGTCCAAGACTGAGCTCATCTTCTTCCTCACCCCTTCGATTATCTCGGGTAAGGAATCGGTGGCTGGTATCGGCCATCCGTTGGAAAAGGTTGAAGGCGAGGGCAAGGAGCAATGACAGAACCGACCCAACGACGGATCACCCGGCGGATCCTGATCGGCGCCCTTGGCGTCCTCGCCCTCGGCCTTCTCGCCACCGCTATGGTGATCGCTTATTCCACCTACACGAAGCTCACAACGACGCTCCAGGAGCTGCAAAGGGCCCACGCGGCCGAGCAGGCCAAAACCAGAACGCTCACCCAGAAGGCGGACGAGCTCTCGAAGGCGCTGGAGCAGGCCCGGGCCGGGATGGGGGCCCTCGAGGAAAGCCAGAAGGCCTCCGAGCAGGAAAAGAAGGCCTCCGCCGAGCAGAGGGCCAAGCTGGAGGGGAAGGGCGCGATGCTCGAGACGGCGCTCCAGGAGCTGCGAACCGCCCACGCGGTCGAGCAGGCCAAAACCAGAGCGCTCGCCCAGAAGGCGGACGAGCTCTCGAAGGGCCTGGAGCAGGGCCAGGCCCGCGTGAAGGCCCTCGAGGAAAGCCAGAAAGCCTCCCAGCAGGAAAAGGCCAAGCTGGAGGGGAAGGGCGCGATGCTCGAGACGGCGCTCCAGGAGCTGCGAACCGCCCACGCGGTCGAGCAGGCCAAAACCAGAGCGCTCGCCCAGAAGGCGGGCGAGCTTTCGAAGGCGCTGGAGCAGGGCCAGGCCCGCGTGAAGGCCCTCGAGGAAAGCAACGAACAGCTCAAGGGATGGCTGATGAAGGCCGAAAAAGAACTCCAAATGAAAGACGAGGCGAAGCGCTGGGGAAGAGGCTTTCGCCGCGGCGTCAACAGAATCTTCTTCTAGTCGGTCAGCCTCTCACTGCCAGGGCCGGATTGTAACCAGAATGGTGGGCGCTTTCCTCGTGTGAACAAGTGGGGCCCGGGACATTTCGATCAAGGGGCGGTGAGACAGCGTGCTTCTCAGTCTGGCGGTGCTCGCGGAATCTATTTCGTTAGAGCCGGAGCTCGCGTCCCCTCGGCGAACCTCGCGCGCCTCTTCCCCAACTTGGGCCACTTCCTGCCGCCCAATGGAGAGAGTTCCGGTGGAGGCCGGAAGCACCCGGCCAGGGTGGTACCGGGCTAGGACCTTTTGGACATACTCCCGGGTCTCTCGGTAAGGCGGCAGACCTCCGTACGTCAAAACGGCGGTCTCGCCCGCATTATAGGCGGCCAGGGCCCGGGGGAGATCTCCGCCGAAGGTGCGAAGCAGGTCTCGGAGGTACCGAATGCCTCCCGTGAGATTCTCCTGCGGGTCGAAGGGGTTCGAAACCCCGTAGCGGGAGGCGGTCTGCGGCATCAACTGCATCAGCCCCATGGCCCCTTTGGGCGAGACAGCCCGAGGATTGAAGTCTGACTCGACCGTGATCATCGCCTCCACCAAGGCGGGATCCACCCCTTCGCGCGACGCGATTGCCAACATCGTGTCGCGAACCGATCGGCGATACTCTTCGGCAGCGAGAGCAGGGACCCGCCAGAGCAAAAGCGCCATCAGTATCCAAGGCAAGAACACCCCCTTAATATTCATGCCAGGCGAGAAGCACAAGTGAGTCGGACGGCCCCGTGCCACGCTGAACCACGCCCTCTACAGATCGAATAATCTTCCCATCCCGGACCCGGCCGCTGGCGTAGATCCTGAAAAAACTGGACGTGACCTTCAGACGATTCTGAACGATCAGGTTCGTCAGCTGGGCTGCCTCCTGCGGGGTTAGGCTATCAAACGCGTTGAGCTGGAACCCTGCGCTCGCGAGCGTCGTGAAGATTTGATCATCCTCGGTCCCGCGGATATCGTCGCGCCCGCTTCGAAAGCGCAGCAGCTTGTTCACCAAGCCCTCACCCATGCCCAGCGCCTTCAAGACCTCTCTGGGTGCCGTATTCAGATTGACCTTTCCATCGGTATAGATCGTCACAAATGGTCGAAGAACTTGAAAAACCTCATCGGTCATCCCTTCCACCAACAAGAGCTCTTCGAGAACCTTGAAGGCCCGATCCCGCCTCTCGCCCAGCGCTCGCTGCTTTCGCCAATCCGCGATGGAATCCGCGATCTCCTCAGGCATTCCGGGGAGCATTATGAGAACGGCCTTTGGCGCGCTATTGAGGTTGATCTTTCGGTCCTCATCCACCACCCCATACACGAGTCCGTCTGAACCCCCATCTCCTCGCAACCGATAACTCACCGTAAAGCTCCCCCCCCCTAGCGCGGCCTCCCGAAAGGCCTCCGGGCTGTGCGCCCAGGGGTCGAGAAACGAATCAACCTGGGGAGTGGGATCCCGCCTGAGTTCCGCCAGGGCTCGAACGTAGCCCGCCTTGGCCAGGTAGAGCGCCGTCAACCGATCCCGCTGGTAACTGACGAGCCTTTGGTCGAGGGACGTCGCGAAGCCGATTCCGAGTCCTAGGAGGGCAAGGATGGCCAAGATCCAAAGGACCAGGATGACGATAGAGCCGTCGTCAGCCTTTACGTTTATCCTCTTTCTCTTGGAAGCCATGGGGGATGAACACGGTCTTTGTGAAGCGGGTTTCTCCGATCATCAAAGTAATCTTCACTCCTAACGGCAGCAGGTCACTCGCGTCCCAGGCGTCCTTCCAAGGCAGGATCTCCCCCTTGCTGTCTTTGTGGGTGTATTGAAAGTCGAACTTCGAAATGGAACCCACGATGAGCGCCCGTCCCCCTCCGTCCGAGTCGGAGGACTTAATATCTGGCGCCTCCAGGCGAAACAGGGAGTAGCCCGGGGAGGCTCGGTCTCTTCTGAGTTCGTAGGTGACCCTGGTGACCCGGGGATAGGGAGCACGGCCCGTCGCCGGAGGATTCTGACGCAACGTGACAAAGGAGAGCCGTTGCGCTTCTCCAACAAAGTTGGTGTCCGGGATCGCGGCGGCATTCTTGAGCTCTTGCGCCATATCGTCCAGGAGGAGGCGCGCCGTCTGATAGACCGAGCTGAACTCTTGAGCCCTTCGCCATGCGCGAATTCCCGCGGCGAACGAGGAATAGACGGCGAGAGAGATGACGGAGAAGATGGCCAGGCTCACCAGGAGTTCGATGAGGGTGAATCCCTGTGGCCTCCCCCTCCCTCTCCTCATGCCCTTACTCCCGCCTCAGGTAGGTCACGATGGAGACAGCTCGAGGGCGTCCCCGCTGCTCCCACGAGACGGTGACCTGGGTTTCACACAGCCCCAGCTCGGGAAGCTCCGACACCTTCACCGCCCATTGGAAGTTCCCGTCCTCCTCGGCGAACCCTCCACTGAAGGTGCCCGGGACGATGGAGCCTTTGGCCTCCAATTCCCACAGCCTTTCTTCCAGGAGCAGCAGGGCCCTGGTGTAATTGGCGGACGTCCCGAGGGCATCGAGAGAGCTCCCAAAGGAGCGGACGACGACAGCGAGTCCTACCGCAAGAACTAGGACGACCAGGAGGATCTCCACCAGCAAAAACCCGGGTCGGCCGAGAGGGGTCCTATTGCCCATGACTCTCCAGGAGCTTGACGCGGCCTGTCCAGACGTCGGTTACCAACCGATATTTCTCCTGGCTGTTGTCGAAGATGATCATCTCAAAGGGGTCGGCACGTCCGTCGGGGTAAAAGGTAACCGCGCGAACCCGGGGGTCAAGGGAGATCGCCCCGGGCACGGAAAACCTCCGGCCGAACTTGCCGTCGATTCGCTCGAATTCCCCTTCCGGCGACGCCTCTTTCGCCCGAACCAGCCAGTAGCGTCGGCCTTCCACGTCAAAATGGATGCGCAGCATTTCCCCCCTGGCCACGGCTCGCCTGCTGGCATAGGTGAGCACCTTTGCCACATCGTAGGCGAAGAGCTGGAGCTGTAGATGGCGAAAGGTGTGCCTGAACCGGGGGGCGGAGACCCCAACCACGACCGTCAGGATGAGGATAACGATGAGCAACTCGACGAGGGTAAACCCAGCCTCGGGCCTCCGGAGACGAGGGTCACTTCCAGTTGGTGACATCATCCTTCGACCCTTCGACCTTGTCAGGGCCTAAAGAGAAAAGGTCGTAGTCGTCGGGGTTGTGCTGCCCCGGGGCCCTGTAGACGTAGGGTTTTCCCCACGGATCAAGAGGGACCGGTCGCTTGAGGTAAGGTCCCCTCGAGCCGGCTTTCCGCAGGGCTGCGAGTCCCTCTTCCGTGGTGGGATATCGTCCATTTTCCAGCTCGAATAGATCGAGGGCCGCGCTCAGATGGGAATTGATATCCGCCTGGGCGGCAGCGATCCGGGCCTGCTCGGTTCGACCGGCCAGGCGCGGGGCCACCATGGCCACCAAGATGCCGATGACGATGACGACCAGCATCAGTTCGATCAGGGTGAACCCTCGCCTGTTCTTTAGGATGTCCATCGATACCTTCTCGCCATCACTCAACGGGCCAAGAGATCGATTTGGAAAATCGGCAGCAGCATGGAGATCACGATGAAGCCCACCAACGATCCCATGACGAGGATCATCACGGGCTCGACCAGCGAGGTCATCAGCTTCATCGCACGGTCTGCCTCGCGTTCATACGTGTCTGCAATCTTGAACAGCGCCCGGTCAAGGGTCCCGGCCTCTTCCCCGACTGCGACCATGTGTGTGACGAGGGGAGGAAACACGCCAGCCTGACGCATTCCTTGAGACAGGGTCGTTCCACCTTTCAGCTGCTCGCCAATTTGCTCGAACTCTGCCTTGAGCAGCTCGTTCCCCGTTGCCTGACCCACGACGTGAATGGCTCCCAGAATCGGAACACCATGGCTCAGCAGCGTGCCCAACGACTGAGCGAATCTCGCGATCTCCACCTTTTTGATCAGCGGTCCCATGACCGGAATTCGCAATTTGATCCGATCGATGGCCATTCGACCCCCCGGCGAGAGTCCGATCCGTCTCACGAGGAAGATTCCCACCCCCGCGAGTGACGCAAGCAGCCACCAATAGCCCACCAACCACCCGCTCAGGCCGATCAAGATCCGGGTGGGAAGCGGAAGGACTTGGCCCACCTCTTGGAAGAGGGAAACTAACTTCGGTATCACGAAGATCAAGAGAACAGCGACCGTTCCCATCCCCACCAAGAGGATCACCATTGGATACGCGAGAGCGGATCGTACTTTCACGTGCAGCTCTTCTTGCTTCTCGCCAAAATCCGCCAGCCTCGCCAAGACTCCACCCAGCATCCCGCCCACCTCCCCAGATCTCACCATGCTCACGTAGAGGGGCGAGAAGACCCTCGGATGGACGGCCAGGGCATCCGAGAAGCTTTGTCCGTCCCTGATCTGGGAAGCGAGATCCAGCAGGATCTCTTGCAGGCGCGGATTTTCGGTCTGTTCTCGCAAGACATCCAAGGCTCTCATGAGTGTCAGGCCCGATTCCAGTAGATCAGCCATCTGTCTGCTGAAGAAGGCGAGATCCCGTCCGCGAATCCGGGTGAAAAGCCCAAAGGCGCGGGTGACCGCTTTCCCCTCTGCGACACTTTCCTCTCCTTGAATCGAGAGAGGGAAGTAGCCCATCTGGCTCAGCTTCAGGAGAGCCTCTTGGTCGGTCTCGGCGTCGATGACCCCTTCCGTCATCCTCCTGCCACTGTCTCTCGCTCTGTAGAGAAATCTGCGCATCTCCGCTCGCCTACTCGACGGCAAAATATGGTTCTAGGTTATCCTATTGAATCACAGTCTCGTTGATTAACAGATACACTTTGACGTCAGCGCTCCGGCCACCCTTCGGCACCAGGCGTAGTTGTTGCACCCGTAGAAGGTACTTCGAGCCGTGGAGACTATGGAGGAACTTCATCAGGGGGGCCATTGGGCTCTCCAGTTCGACCTCCACAGGATACTGCTTGCCCGCATCGCTCCGGCCTGCGGGCTTCGGCTTCATGTTGACTAAAGAAAGGCCCGATTTCCTCGCCAGTCCCTCGATTTCGTTGAGCAGCAGCGCCACCTCTTCCTCCGCGGACCCCGCCTTCGACGCGTTGGGCGCATACGCCGCATACGCCGCCCGAACGGCCTCGCCCGCCGCCAGCTCCCTCAAATTCCTCCTCAGTTGGTTCTCCGCCACAAGGATCTCCTGCTCAAGTTCGTTCAACCGACTCCCGATCGGCTGGTAGACGAGGCGCTCCATCGAGACAAGCAACACGACGACCACCGTGGCATAGACCAGCGCGCGCTCTCTTTTGGAAAGCCCGGAAAAGGGGTTCCTAAACTTCATTCCACAGCCTCAGCGGACAGGTTATCTCGAAATCCGCCTCTCCATTCCCACCCTTTTCCTCCGACTTCGTCACGTGCCGCGTTTTGACCTGGCGGAAATTCGGCAGCTTCTCCAAGATTGCAACGTACTCGAACACCGCCGACATTCTCCGGGATACCCCTTTCAGGGTGACCTGCGATCCCTCCTCGAAAGTAACTGCTTTAAGATAGATTTCCGAGGGAAGAGTCTTATGAAGAACATACAGGATTTCCAGTGAGGAGTTCTGGAGCCTGGTGGCCTCTGTGAGACTTTTGATCTTTTTCCTCACTGATTCAACCTCGCTGGCCCCCTCTTGAGTCCGACGGACCTCACGCTGTAACTGCTCGAGATACTGTTTCTTGAAATAGATCGGTTGCCAGATGAGAACTGTGAGCGCCGTGAGAATGGAGATGACAAGCATCCCCATGAAGACGAGAGCCCTCCCTTTCTGCGCGAGTGCCTCGCGAATGCGGACCTCCTGCGGCATCAAGTCGATCCTGGCGCGCCCTGGGTCCCACCCCAGCCCCAGCACCGCGGCAAACGATAGCGCTCCCCTCTGGGCCTCGGGGAGGTCCACCATCTCGCGTGCTCCGGGGATACTGTCCAGCAGGGACACCCTCTCAACCGGAACACGAAGTTTTTCCGTGAGGCTCTCGATGGTCAACCCCACCAGCTCAATTTCCGCCCCCGTTACCACAAGCTTCGTAATCCTCAGCCCAATGCTTTCACTCTCGTAGAGATCTACCGCGAGCTGAATCTGCTCGGCAAGCCTCTCGACCTCCCTCGCCTGTCCCTCGAGGAGCTTGGCGGACCCGATGGAGAGTGCTCTTGTCAAGTTTATCTCGCCATTCAGAATCACCATGAAATCAGAAAAGTTGGAATCGATGTCCACGACAGCGATGGGCCCTTTCTCCTCATCGCCCGTGGAGGGTCGAATCATACGGTAGCTGCTGAGAACACCGTAGGAGCTCAGACGAATCCCTTCCGCTTTGAGCTGGGCCTCATCCAAGATCTTCAGCCACGCGCTGGAGACGCTCCGATGAGTGGTGACGAGCACCACATCCGTGTACCCCTCCGGGCTGCTCCTGACTACTTGAAAATCGGGAATGATCTCGTCTTTCGAATAGGGGGTCTGCTTCGCCGCCTGCAGGCTGACCATCTCTTTGAGTTCCTGAAGATCGGTGGTAGGGAGCTGGAGGTTGCGAACGGTCACCAAGTTTCGGGGAATGGAAATGAGGACGGACTCCGTTGGGATCGCGCCCTCTTTGGCAAGCTCAAGGAGCATCGTTGACAGCTCTTCCTGAGAGGCTACCCTGCGGCCGATGAGCCTGACCAGCCGCCTGCCCTTTGGGCCGACGGCCACTTGGGCCAGTTTCAGCCACTCGCCTCCCAGTTCCAAGGCAACAACGCTGCGCTCACGCCTCAGCTGGAGGGGTAGCGAAATCATCCGCTTGACGTGCGCACCTACTCGGATCAATGGGCCACTCATCGTCGCGATGGCCTATCCCCACGGCTGCGTGATCATCAGAATCTCCTCAGAGGTCGTGAGCCCCGCCGCGACCTTTCGCAACCCATCTTGGTAAAGGGTCCTCATGCCCGAACGCACCGCCTCGTTCTTTATGATGTCGGACGGAGCCTTTTCCAACATGAGCTCCTTAATCCTGTCACCGACCACCAGAATCTCGTAGATGGCGGTTCTACCCTTGTATCCGGTAAATCGGCATGCCTCGCATCCCTTCCTTCGATAGTAGGAAGTCAGGCTGGCGTCCGGCAGCACGCTCGACGTCGTGTTTGAAACCTTCTCTCGGCATTCCATACAGAGCAGCCGGACAAGCCTTTGCGCGATAAAAGCCTTCGCCGCAGAGGTAATGAGGTATGGTTGAATCCCCAGGTGCATCAGCCGCGTGACCCCGCTCGCCGCATCATTGGTATGCAGGGTGCTAAAGACGAGATGGCCAGTCAAGGCAGCTTGGACGGCGATCTCCGCGGTCTCCGGATCTCTGATCTCTCCCACCATCATGATATCGGGATCGTGACGTAGCATGCTCCGCAAGGAATTGGCAAAGGTCACATTGACCTTGGGATTCATTTGGATTTGCGTGATGCCCCTCAACTCGTATTCGACGGGGTCCTCAACCGTAATGATCTTCTTCTCCCTGGTATTCAGCGTGCTCAGGGACGCATACAGGGTGGTAGTCTTCCCGCTGCCGGTGGGCCCGGTGACCAGAATGAGCCCATGAGGTTCTCGAATGACCCGCTCCAACTTCTCCAAATCCTCGGGCAGGAGGCCGAGCTGCTCCAAGCTAAAGAGCATTTCGATCGGGAGGATCCGAATGACCACGTGCTCACCATAGACGGAAGGAAGAATGGAGATCCGTAAGTCCAGTTCCCTCGGGCCGATCTTGATTTTTATCCGGCCGTCCTGCGGCACGCGGCGTTCGGCGATGTCCAGCTGGGCCATGATCTTGATACGGGAAACGATGGCGGAATAGAGGTATTTGATGTCCGGCGACACACGCGTGTCGTAGAGGACCCCGTCCACCCGGTACCTCACCGCCAGCTCATCTCGGCCAGGTTCGATATGGATATCGGTTGCCCGCTGCTGGATGGCCTCCTGGAGGATCTGATCCACCAGCTTCATCACTGACGCATCTTCGGCCCGCGTCTCGATGTCCTCCGCTCGCCCCTCGAGACCGACCGTCGCTTCTTCCAATGCGCCCTGCTTCTGAGCCATAATCTTCTCTATGGTATCCGCCCCAACCCCGTAGTGTTTTCGGATAGCCTCGAGGACTTGGCTCTCACAGGCCAGCACCGCTTGGACTTCACACGCAAGATGCAATCGAATATCCTCCACGGCCCACATGTGATGGGGGTCGGACAGGGCGATGGTTAAGACATCGTGTTCCCATGCTATAGGGACGATCTTGTAGTGCTGGACTATTCTCGCCGGGACCTTGCTCATGACGGCTTGGTCAATCGTGATATCCTTGAGGCTTACGAAGGGAATGTTGAGCTGCTCCGCGACCGATCGAAGTAATTGCTCCTCTGAGATGCAGCCCATCTTCATCAGGGTGGCGCCGAGAAATTCGCCAGTCTGTTCATGCTCCACAAGGGCGCGGCCCAACTCTTCCGGGGTCACCAGTTTTTTCTCAACCAAGATCTCGCCGATCCGTTTGGACATTATCCTGCCCCCCTCCTTTGATTCCTATGGCTCAATGGCCGGCCGATCCAACTGCTCCGAGAGGGCTCGCAGAAGCTTCGCCTCCGTGATATATCCCAAAGTGATAAGAATCGAACCGAGAAGCTCCCCAGTCTCTAGCTGCCTTTCAAGGGCCCTCTTCAACTGCTCTGGAGTGATGAGCTTCTTTTCGAGCAACATTTCTCCAAGCTTAGGCTTCTCAGGTACCGAGGGCCTTCTGAAAGGCTCCAAGGCCCCAATCATGTAGAGAGCCTCCTCCGGTTGATTGTCGAGATCGCCGGAAAGGATCCTCTCGCAACCCTCCAACGTGTCAGCGAGCGGGACGTACACCCCCTTCTTCCCGGTGTAGGCCTCTGCCGTAAAGAAGGGTTGGGTCAGGAAATTCTGCAGCTTCCTTGCCCGCTCGAAGAGCAAGCGATCCGATTTGGACAACTCTTCAACCCCGATGACCGTGACGATGCGTTTGAGTTCTTCATATTTATTGAGGACCTTCAAGACCTCTTCGGCGATCTGGAAGTGCCTTTCGCCGACGACATCCCGATCCAGATGCACACTGGAGGAACTCAGAGGGTCAATAGCCGGATAAAGACCGGCCTGGACTCGCTCACGCGATAGCACCATGATCGAGTCGAGGTAACTAAAGATGCACACCACGGCGGGGTCGGTGAGATCGTCTCCCGGCATGAAGACCGCCTCAATGGCCGTGATGGACCCCTCCCGGCGAGAGCGGATCCGCTCTTGAAAGTCTCCCATCTCCGAGAAGAGGGTGGGTTGATAGCCGGTCTCAGAAGGGATTCTGCCCAGGAGCGTTGAAAGCTCCGCACCGGCCTGCGCAAACCGGTAGACGTTATCGACAAAGAAAAGGATGTCTAGTTTCTGTGCTTGGAGATGCTCGGCAATAGTAATCCCGGTCAAGACGACCTCAAATCGCGCTCCAGGTGGCTCGTTCATCTGGCCGAAGACCATGACCACCTTATCCAGGAGCTTGGTCTTCTCCAGCTCGTAGTATAACTCATTACCCTCTCGAATCCGTTCGCCCACCCCCGTGAAGATACACGCCCCTTGATGTCTTTCGACGACGTTGTGGATCAGTTCCAGGGTCAGCAGGCTCTTGCCCAAGGCCGCACCACCCAGAATGCCGGACTTGCTGCCTTTGACCAGCGGATACAGGAGGTCGATGATCTTGATCCCGGTCTCGAGAATCTCGGACCCGTCTCGGGGGCCATCGTCACCATCCAGATCGAGAGGGGCCACCTTGCTCCGGAGGGGAAGCCTCACCTTCGCCTGGATTTCCCCTTTCCTGTCAATGGGCTCACCCATGACATTGACCACACGACCAAACATCTCTTTGCCCACCGGGACCAGTATCGGTGAACCCAACGCGGTTGCCTGCGCGTTTCTCGGCACATTCATGGTCGAGGCCAGAGCGATGCACTTGACCACCTGGTTCTCCAGATGCTCTTCGACTTCCATGACGACCTTCTGCCCATCGTGGGTGTGGGTCTCGAGAATCTCATGAACGGCCGGGAGCACACTGGACGGGGCAAACTTGACCTCAACAATCGGACCCTGAATGGAAATCACCCTCCCGGCCTGGATCACACGTTCCTCCCGGTAACCTCTCTTTTTCGGCTCAGCGCCCCCGCGTATGATTCCCGAATACTGGTGTCGGTAACCTCGTGCAGCCGTCGAAAGTATTGAAGGGTCTGCTTCCGCTTTTGTTGGGCGAGCTCCTGAAAGCTTGCCTCCAGATGCATCGCGCGGGCGGCCAATTCCGAGAGCTTGCTCTGCCAGAGGACATCGTGGATCTTTCTGCTCAGCCAGAGCTTGATGAGATACTCGATGATCGAATAGGCTGATGGCTCCAAAATGGCCTCTGCGGGATCTGCGACAGCTGCGTCAGGGCTCCCTGCCGGCCGCTCATAGGGGAGGAGTTGAAGGGAGTCCACCTCCTGGTGGGTGAAGGAGCGAGGGCGGGGATAAAAGACCAGGACTTGGGCGACCTTTCGACGGAGATACTGCTCAACGAGGTAGTCCCGTAACCGTTCCACTGTCGAGGAGGTAATCTGCTCGCCCACCCCCGGAAAATATGTGAACGGCTCGTTGAGGTCACCCAGGTAAATCCTCCCCCGCTCGCCAAGCACGATCAACTCGGCTTGCTGGCCGTCACGGGCTGACAGGGCCTTTTGAATGACCGCCGCATTCAACCCACCCAACAACCCCTCATCCGAGGTGACGATGACGATACCCAGGGGAGGTGAGGGGCGCTCCAGAAAGGGGTGCCGACATTGCGCCGGGGGGATCAGGCGGAAGAAGTCCTCCAAGACCACCTTCAAAGAAAGGCGTGGGCGTCGTGCCTCCGAGTGGGGAACAGCCGGTGCCCACTCGGACTCCTGCAGGGCCTGCTCACCGGCCGGGGGCTCGCCCGCCGCGGGGATGTCGGCATTTGTCCAGCCCGCACTCTGCCGTTTCCTATCGAGTGAGTGGTACTGGGAGGCGGCCACCCGTTTGAGGACGTCGACGAGCTCCATCAGGTCGGTCGTCGCCCGCAGCTCTTTTTTGAGGCGAAGCACGAGGCTCTTGCTCATGATGTCCCGTCTTCAGGCTTCTCAGATGCGACGAATTGACCGAATCCCTCGTCGAGCTGCTCTTTGAGTTGGGGGGGTAGCCGCTGCTCGGTACCGATCTGCTTGATGAGGGAGGGGCGCGTCTTGAGCAAAAAGGGAAAGATCCCCGCCTTGAACGGCCTCCATCCCGACGGCTCCAGTTTTTCCAAGACCGGGCTCTTCAGGGCGTAGAGGAGGACGATCTGCTCCTCTAGCGAGACGGGGCGGTTCTTCTGCTGCATGAAGATTTGGGTCATGGCCTCGCCCTTCCACAGGCGCGCCTCCGCCTCTGGCGAGAGCGTCGCCTTCACGCCACTCAAACGCAGGAGCGCCTTATACTGCACATATTCCAACCTGAGTTTCTGGCTGAGCTCCTTCATGGCCTCACACTGGATTTTGTTCCCGATTCTGGAAACCGAGAGTCCAAAATCGATGGCCGGCTTGAACCCCTCGTTGAAGAGGCTCGCACTCGTGTAGAGTTGGCCGTCCGTGATCGAGATGAGGTTGCTGGGAATATGACCCGTGACGTCCCCTTGCTGGGTCTCCACAATGGGGAGAAACGTCATCGTCCCGCCGCCGAGTTCAGGTCGCAGCCTCCCGGCCCGCTCCATGAGCTGGGAGTGGATATAAAAGACATCGCCGGGATAGGCCTCACGTCCCGGAGAGCGCTCCAAAAGGAGCGAGATCTGCCGATGAACCCAGGCGTGCTTGGTCAAGTCATCGAAGACCACCAGGACATCTCGGCCGTGGTACATAAAGTACTCCCCGAGGGCGCAGGCCGTGTACGGAATCAAAAACTGCTCCCCAGGGGGGCGCGCGGCTGTGGCGGCCGCCACGATGGTGTACTCCATCGCCCCGCGATCCTTCAGGAGCTGTCTGATCCTTGACAGCGAAGCGTCGCTCCGCCCCACACAGCAGTAGACACAGATGACGTCCTTGCCCTGTTGGTTCAAGATGGCATCAGCAGCCAGAACCGTCTTGCCGGTCACGCGGTCTCCAATGATGAGCTCCCGCTGACCCTTCGCCAGCGGAGTGATTGCGTCGATGATCTTGGTCCCGGTGTACAGGGGCTCCGAGACAGGGATCCTCTCCATCACACCCGGAGCGACGCGAAAAACCGGGTAGAAATCATCCGCTTCCACCTTCCCCTGGCCGTCGCACGGCCTTGACAAGCTATCGACCACCCGACCGATAAATCGCCCACCGACGGGAACCTTAAAGGGTTCGGCTTTGCCGATGACTTCATCCCCCGCCTTGAGCTGGGTCTCATCGCCCAGGACCAGGGCCATCACCTTCTCCTCATCGAACCCGACGACCATCCCCTTCAGATCATTGGGGAAGTGGACCACCTGGCCGTAGAGACAGAAGGGGAGCCCCACAATGCTGGCGATCGCCTTCTTCACCTCTCTGACTGTTCCTATTTCTTTGACTTCGAAGGATCGAGGCTTGAATCTATCGAGACCGACTGTCTCGAACATAGGCCAGCGCCCCCTGCAGCTTGTTTTTGAGGCTGCCATCCAAGATCACATTCTCCAACCTGACCACCATGCCCGCCACGATCTCTTGATCGATCGTTTCCTTGATGCTGATCGACCGACCGATGTTCGAAGAGAGGATCTCCTTCAACTTCTCTCGCTGGAGTTGGGTGAGAGGAAAGGGAACGGTGACCTCCACCGTCTCCACATCCGCTTGCAGTTCTCGCCCGTTGGATTTCCCGATCTCTTCCACCAGCTCATCAATCAGCTGATGATGGATTCCCTGGGCCACCTGCGCCGTGAACACACGCTCGATGATATCCGAGGACAACCCGAGCGCCTTTTCCTCCATCTCCGACACAAGATTTGCCCTCATGCGCTCTTTTTTCGCCTCCGCCTCGGCCACGATCCGCTTGCCTTCCTCCTTCGCCTTGGCGAGGATCTCCTCCTGCATCTTCTCGGCATCTGCCTCCGCCGCGCTTCTCAGGCTCCTCACCTCTTCCTGATGCTGAGCGACCTTTGCCTTGAGATCTTGTTCCATTTCCTCTCGCCGCTTCTTCAGTTCCTCTTCGCGCCTCAGGTTCTCCTGATATAACTGCTGTAGCCTTCCCAGGGACTGAGTGACCTGCTTGTAGAGAAATTGGCGCAAGAGGAAAACCAAGAGCGCAAACGTGACAACCTGGATGAGAACGAGCTGCCAGAGGAGCATGGATTACTTGACAAAGAGATGAAAGATTACAAGGAGGGAGATCACGGCGATGGCCTCGGCGAAGATGAAGGCGAGGATCATGGAGGTCTGGATCTTTGGCGAGGCGGACGGGTTTCTCCCCAAGGCCTGGATGCTGGAATAGCCAACCGCGGCGATCACCAAGGAAGGCCCCAGGGTGCTAATGAGCAGGATGAGGATGATTATAAGGACTCTCATCGCTCCACCAGAACCAACACCTCATTCCTGTCCATCCGGGCAACACCCTTCCTGATGGCAAGGTGTTTGCCGTCAACAAGAATCTCCCCGGCTTTCAACAGGCTGATCATGGGGGCATGAAAATCCAGCACCGCAAACTCCCCTTCCTCGCCGGGCAGGCTGACCTGGGACGCCAAGTCAGCGTAAAGCTTACGCTCCTGATCGAAGATCCAAACCTTGAACATACGACCCGACCCCTTAGCCTCGTTCACCTGTGGACAGAGGTGACGCCTGTTGCTCCCTTTCCATGGTGACCCTCAGCACGCGATGCCATGTCATGAAAAAGATGACGCTCAAGACCGCCAGAAACGCGAGAATCGCGAAGATGATCTGCCAGGCCGTCGTCATGGAGATACTCCGGCCGAGGGGCGCCCCTCCCTCCGGGGCGTCCCCCGAGCCAGGAAGGAAGGCGATCCTAGAGTCAGGATCCCCAGAATCCCGGAACGATCCCTTGCCCGGAGGGCGTTCCCCCTGACCTTCTTCCCCGGAGGCTTCCTGCTTCAATCTCTCCAATGCGGAGAGATCCTGCTCGATGGTGGTGATCACCGTGATCCCCTGCCGGTAGGTCCGAATGTGCTCACCGGGGTTCGTTGCGGTTTCCGCCTGTCTCTTCAAGATCCCTTGTGCCTTCTTCTCGATACTGAGGACGAAGGCTGCGGCCTTGTCGGCGGACGGGGTCTTCTCCAATCGGCTGGCGAGTTCCTTGGCCTGGTTCACGAATGAGGAGAGCTGTTCCTCCGTGAACACCCAGATATCGTTCATCTGCACCATCTTCGTGATCGATTGCCCCGCCTCGAGCGTCACCTCCGCATGCACAACATACATCCCAGTATCTGGGTCGTAATCCAGCTTCAGGTCGCCGAGGTCGATGATGTCCTTCGGGCTCGCCTCCTTGGGGAGGTAGACCTTCAGCGGAATCGTTTGGGGCTCCGTCTGGGACGGGTTCGCCACGTTGATTTTCAGAATCACGCTTCCCATCTGCGCGAGGGCGACGCCCGGTAGGGCGGTCGTGAGAACGAGGAGAAGGGACAGGAGCAGTCTCTTCATCGGGTGGGTCCCCCGGGCTCGAACCAGGTCTTGATAGCCGGCTTCTTCGGCGGAGTCTTCTCCAGGAGCTTCTCCATGATCTCCCCGTTCACGTTCATCAGGGTCTTCAGCCGCTCCACCTTGTCTTTGAGCTCGCCGACGTCCGTCGTGGTCTCACCGATGGACTTGTACACGACATCCAGGTTGACCCCGTCCGCACTGCTAATCTGTTTCAGCAGACCATTTATCTCACGGAGGCTCGCCTGCATCGGCCTAAAATCGATGCTCTGCGGGATCGCCGTCGTGGCCTCTCTGATGCCATTCAGAGACGTCTGTAACTGCAGGATCAACTGATAGGCCGACTCCGTCTTCCCGTTGGCACCAAGCTCATTTCTCACATTCTCAATGATTGCCTTGGCATCGCTCGCAGTAGAGTTGGCGAGGCTGGCCAGACCCTGCGCGCCACTGGCTGCGGCCTCTATGTCCTTGAAACGCTTCTCGAGACTTTGACCAATTGCCCGGACTTCCTCGCCGGCCTTGGTGACCTCGCCCGCCGCGCTCTGCGCCGTCGCGGCCGCCTTCTCGATGGTGGATGCAGCCGTGGTTGCCGTGGCAGAGGCCGTATCCACCTTACCCGCCGCCGTCGTGGCGATCGTCGCCGCCGACTCCACCTTGGCCGCCGCCGTATCCACCTTGGCCGCCGCGGCCGTCACGCTGGCGGACACTGCGGCGGGCAGTCCCGCGATATCCGCGTTCAGGTCGGCGATTCTTCCGAACACCGTCGCCGCCGTTGCGGGATCCGTCGGGCTCCCCAGCACCGCCACGATGTTATTCGTGATGGAATCCAGAATTTGCTGGGCCGTGAGGGTCCCCCATCTGGTCTGGATATTTTTCACCACCGTGTCCACCGCCGCCAGATCGGCATTGGTGTCCTCGACGGTAACCTTGATACTGTTCACCGACGTGATGGCTGTGTTCAGGTTGGTATCGACCGTGTTCAGCTTGGTCTGAAGGGTTCCAAGGAGCGCGGGAATGGTTGTGCCAGTGTCGGTCTTGATCTGAGCGACATCCGTGCCGATGCTCGGGATATCCGTGTCGGCCACTGCCAGGACCAAGCTGCCCAGGGAGCCTCGCGTCGATTCGGTCACCATGACGGTGTAGTCGCCGAGCGGCCAGGCGCTGTCGACCAGGAGCGTGTACTTGTAGATGCCGCTCGCATCGATCTCGCTCATCGCCGCATTGATCACCCGCCGCACGTTTGAGGGATCGTAGAGGGTCAGGACAGGAGCCAAGCCCGAGACACTCTGGAACTGAATGGTGATAGTGTTCCCGCGTTTGACCGTGCTGGGCCGGGTGAGGATTCTCGGCGTCAACCCTGCCTTGACCTCGGTCTCAATCGAGGTGAGCTTCTGCGGAATCGTGGTGGACGTATCCTCCAGGATGGCGGTGACGCTCGACTTGATGGCGGCCGTGTCGGCCTTGAGGGTCGCCGTGTCCTGCTTGAGCGTGGTCGTGTCTTGCTTGAGGGTGGTCGTGTCTTGGAGGATGGCAGTGGTATCCGACTTGATGCTCGTGGCCGTGCTCTGGACAGCCGCGATGTCGGAGCGGATATTCGTCGTGGCAGTATCAATCTGCGACCCCAGAACAGGGCTCCCGAGAGCGGGAACTCCGAGCGTTCGCCCGACCCCCACCTGTTGCGCTGCGTCCAGGGTGCTGGCGGTGGTGAACGACGAGCCGCTGCTCATCGCCACGGTCGTGACGACCTTGTAGGACTTTGCGGCCTGTCCGGTAAAGTCCCAGTTCTGGCGGAAGACGCCCCGCTCGTCCGGGCAGCTCGCCGGCAGCGGGGGGTGCGGGTGCGTGGCGTGGTCCACGGCGCAGAGGGCGGCGAGCGTCGCGATCGGGGTCGCGGGCGTGGCGCTGTCCGGGTCGAACAGCTCGACCTTGGCCTCCTTCACCGCTGGGACGATGTTCCCGTCCCGATCCAGCCACGAGTCGACGGTGAAGCTGTTGGTCGCCGCGTCATAGACGAACTGGCTGGCGGCTTTATTCGTGTGGACCAGGGTGGACTCCATCGGAACGATGAACTGCTGATCGCTCTCCGTGCAGAAGGACGGATTGGCGTTCCCCAGCTCGTCCCGGCAAACCCCGTCCGCCATGTAGTCTTTGCTCCCGTCGAAATAGCCCGACTTCGTCCAGACCGCCTTATACGGCACGCGGTTCCCGAACTGGTTCTTGGGATTCGCCGGGACATCTCTCAAGATAGGCGAGGTCAGGACGCTCTCCGCCCAGCTGACGGTCTCGACCCCATCCACCGTGACCGAGTGCTTGACGGTCAGGCCGGACAGCTCCGTCCCAAGGACCACGTCGCGCACGAGCCACTTCACCAGGTAGTAGTCCACACTAAAGTCCGCGTTCGAGGTGTCGCTCGCCGCAGGATGGCCGGCATCGGCGTCCGAGACCCTCACCTTCGTCTGCCGTGGATTGCGCAAGTTCGGGTTCGAGACATTCACCGCCGGTAGGTCCGGCACCGCCCACACAGACGACCCGGTGTTGGGGGTCGAGGCGACGATCACGGTCGCGGTGGCGAAGTTGTCCGTCGAGTACTCCAGCTTCACATTGGCCACCGTCCCCTGGGTCGTCCAGGTGATCGTCCGGTCCTCGTTCGTGATCCATCGCTCGCCGCCGTTGGGCGCGGTCACGCCGAAGTCGGCGCGGATCGAGAAATTCGCATCCGAGACATCGGTGACCGTCGGATCATTGACATCGGTAACCCGGATCTTGACCGTGGAAGAGATGGCGTTCGGGACCGTCCAGCTAAAGCTCCCGCCCACGTTGCTCACGTTCGGGGTCGAGGCGGAAATGACCTGGATGTCGCTCACGAAGTTGTCCCGCGAATACTCGAGCTTCACGTTGGGGATCGTCCCGCCGGAGATCCAGCTGATCGTCTGGGTGCTCCCCACCGGCCAGACCTCGCCCGCGTTGGGGGCGGTGAGCGTGAAGAAGCCCTGGATGCTGAAGTTGGCATCCGAGGTGTCGAGGACCGTCGAATCCAGCACATCGCTCACCCGGATCTTGGCCGTCGTGGTCGGATCGTCAGGGATGACCCAGGTGTAGCTTCCGGTGTTGGGCGCCGAGGCCGTGATCACCCTGATATCCGAGACGAAGTTATCCTTCGAGTACTCGAGCTTCACGTTGGGAACCGTGCCGATCGTGCTCCAGGTAACCGTCCGGCTGGTGTTGATCTTCCACTGTTCGCCGCCATTCGGCGCGCTGACGGTGAAGACCCCCTGGATCTTGAAGTTGGCATCCGAGGTGTCGAGGGCGTCAGGATCCGAGGCGTCCGTGACTCGGACCTTGACGGTCGCGGAGATATCATCCGGGATCGCCCAGTTGTAGGAGTTCGTGTTCGGGGTGGAAGCGATGACCGTCTTGGGGGTCGCGAAGTTGTCGGTGGAGTACTCGATCTTCACGCTCGCGACGGTGCCCGTGTGCGTCCAGGTGACCGGTTGGACGCTGGCCACATCCCACACCTCGCCCCCGTTCGGCCTGGTCACGCTGATGAGCGATTTGATCTTGAAGTTCGCGTCCGAGACGTCTTTCCCATCCGGGTCCGCGGCGTCCGAGACCCGGACCTTCACGGTGGCCGAGATGGCATCCGGGATCGTCCAGGTATAGGACCCGGTGTTGGGCACCGAGACGGCAACGACTGTCGCCGTCGCAAAGTTGTCCTTGGAGTATTCCAGCTTCACACTGGCCACGGTACCGCTGTTCGTCCAGGTAATCGGTTGAGTGCTCCCGACGGTCCACTGCTCGCCGCCGTTCGGGCTCGTCAGCGTGAAGCCCCCGATGATCTTGAAGGGGCTGTCCGAGAGGTCGTTTGCCTCAGGATCGTTGGGATCGGAGATTCTCACCTTGGTGTCCGGGGTCGCGGAGATGTCGTTCGGGACGGTCCAGACGAAGGACCCGCCGGTCGGGCCGGCCGGGGCAGCCGCATCGATCAGCGTGAAGGAGACATACGGCGCCTTGGCGTATTCCAACTTCACGGCGGGGAGATTCCCGACAGCGGACCAGGTGATCGTCCGGCTCGAGCCGACCAGCCACTGCTCCCCGCCATTCGGGCTGGCGAGGGTGAAGCTTGCCCTGATCCTGAAGTTGGCGTTCGAGGTATCGAAGGCATCCGGATCGGACGCATCCGAGACCCGGACCCTCACCGTGCTTGAGACGGTATCGGGCACGATCCAGACATAGCAGCCTTCGGTCGTCGGGCTCGCGACCGTGCAACCTCCATTTGCCGTATTCGTGCCGTTGTTCGCCGAGGCCGCGATCACGCCGGAATACGTCAGTCCGCCATCGGTGGAATACTCGAGCCTGACATTGGCCACCGAGCCGCTCTTGGTCCAGGTGATCGTCCTGGGGGTGTTGACCGGCCAGGCCTCCCCGCCGTTGGGGGCCGTGAGGGTGAAGCCACCCATGATCTTGAAGTTGGCGTCCGAGTCGTCAAAGACCGAGACGTCGGAGGCGTCGGTCACCCGGATCTTGACCGTGGCCGAGAGGTCATTGGAAACCGTCCAGGCGAAGCTTCCGATATTGGGAGTGGAGGCAGTGATCAGGACCGCCGTGGCAAAGTTGTCCTTGGAGTACTGAAGCTTCACATTTGCCACAGAACCCGCCGAGGTCCAGGTGATGGACTGCACAGAGCCAACCGTCAACTTCTCCCCGCCATTTGGCGCCGTCAGCGTTAACCGCCCCTGGATTTTGAAGGCGGCGTTAGAGTCGTCGAAGACCGTCGCATCGTTTGCGTCCGCCACTCGGACTTTGACGGTCGAGGAGATGTCATCGGGGACGGTCCAGGCGAAGGAGCCGGTGCCGGGTGCGGACGCGGCGATCAGGTTGAGGGAGGTGAAGTTGTCCTTCGAGTACTCGATCCTTACGTTCGGGATCGTCCCGCTGGTCGTCCACGTGATGGTCCGACTCTCCCCCACGTTGAAGATTTCCCCCCCGTTCGGGGCGGTGACGGTGATCGAACCCCGGATCTTGAAGTTGGCATCCGATATGTCGTTCGCCGAAGGATCCGCGGCATCCGAGACCCGAACCTTGACCGCACTTGAAATCGCGTTCGGGATCGCCCAGCTAAAACTCCCGGTGTTGGAGAGCGACGACGCGATCACATTGGGGAAAGTGGTCCCGCCGTCCGTCGAGTACTCGAGCTTCACGTTGGGGACCGTCCCCGTGTTCGTCCAGGTGATCGCCTGGGTCGTCCCGACCGTCCAGACCTCGCCGCCGTTCGGGGCGGTGAGGGCGAAGCCCCCCTTGATCTTGAAGTTGGCATCCGAGGCGTCTTTGACGTCCGGATCGTTGGCGTCCGAAACCCTCACTTTGACCGTCGAAGAGATGTCGTTCGGGATCACCCAGTTGTAGAAGCCGCTGTTGGTCGTCGAGACGGTGATCACCGAGGCGGTCACAAAGTCATCCTTGGAGTAATCGAGCTTCACGTTCGCAATCGTCCCGTTTGTCGTCCAGGTGATCTGCCGGGTTGAGCCGACCACCCACTCCTCCCCGCCGTTGGGAGCAGTCACCACGAAGCTCCCTCGGATGCTAAAGTTGGCGTCCGAGGTGTCCAAGACGGTTGCGTCATTCGTGTCCGTAATCCTGACCCGTGCCTGGGTGGTGGGGGCGTTCGGGACCGTCCAGACGAAGCAGCCGCTGCCCGCCGGGGCGGTGCAGCCCGGATTCGAGCCGTTGACGGCTGAGACCGCAATCTGGTTCGGATAGGTCGCCCCGCCATCGGTGGAGTACTCGAGCTTCACGCTGGGGATCGAGCCCACCTTGGTCCAGGTGATGGTCTGGGACGTGGCGATCCCCCACTTCTCCCCGCCGTTCGGGGCCGTGAAGGTGAAAGCGCCTCGGATCTTGAAGTTGCCATCCGAGGTGTCGTTGGCATCCATGTTGGTGACATCACTGACCCGGACCCGCAGCGTGGTCGAGATCGAGTCCGGCACGACCCAGGCAAACGTCCCTGTATTAGGGGTGGAGGCGACGATCACGTTCGGATAGGTGTTCCCTCCATCGGTCGAGTACTCAAGCTTCACATTGGGGACCGACCCGCCGGTGCTCCAGGTGATGTTCTGTGAGGACCCGACTGTCCAGACCTCGCCACCATTGGGGGCGGAGATCGTGAACCCGGCCAGGATCGTGAAGTTGGCATCCGAGACATCGTTCACCGTCACATCGCTCGCATCCGAGATCCGGACTTTGACCGTGGTGGAGATCGCATCCGGGATGGTCCAGGCGTAGCTCAAGGCCCCCGCCGGCGTGGATGCGACGATCGTGACCGGGGTGACAAAATTGTCCTTCGAGTATTCGAGCTTCACATTGGCGATCGAGCCCAGTTTGGTCCAGGTGATGGTCTTGACGGTGCCCACCCCCCACTTCTCCCCGCCGTTCGGGGCCGCGAGGGTCAGGGAGCCTACGATCTTGAAGTTGGCATCTGAGGTGTCAGTGACGGTGGTATCCGTGTTGTTGGTCACCCGGACCTTCACGCTCGAGGAGATGTTGTCCGGGATCGTCCAGGCGAAGGTGCCGAGGGCGGCATCGGTCGAGAGGGTGATCACCGAGGCCGTCGCGAAGTTGTCGGTCGAGTACTCGAGCTTGACCGTTGCGAACGTCCCGCTCTTCGTCCAGGTGACGTTCCGGATGGAGCCTGCCGTCCAGGTTTCCCCGCCGTTGGGCGCGGTGAGGGTGAGCGCGCCCTTGACCGTGAAGTTGGCGTCGGAGGTATCGCTGACCGTGGCGTCACTGGCATCCGAGACCCGGACCCGGAGGCTCGTCCCGATCGCATCGGGGATCGTCCAGGCGTAGCTGCCGGAGGCGGCCGGGGTCGAGGCGGTGATCACGGTCGCGTACGTCGTCCCGCCATCCGTGGAGTACTCCAGCTTCACGTTGGCGATCGAGCCGGTCCGGCTCCAGGTGATGTTCTGGCTCTGCCCCACGACCCAGGTCTCCCCGCCGTTGGGTGCGGTGAGGGTGAGCGCGCCCTTGATCGTGAAGTCCCCGGCCGAACTGGAGGCCACCGTGGCATCGGCGTTCAGGGTGATTCTGACCCGGACCTGGGCGCCGATCGCGTCCGGCACCGTCCAGGCATACGTCAGATCCGATGCCGGCACGGTGCCCACGATCAGGTTGGGATAGGTCGCGCCGCCATCCGTCGAGTACTCCAGCTTCACCGTCCCCAGCGTGCCGGTCTTGGTCCAGGTGATGTTCTTGGTGCTCCCGATCGTCAACACCTCGCCGCCGGTGGGAGCGGTCAGGGTGAGCGAGCCCTTGATCGTGAAGTTGGTATCCGAGGCATCGGTCACCTCGGGGTCCGCGGTATCGGTGATCCGCACGCGCACCTGGGTTCCAATCGCGTCCGGGATCGTCCACGCAGAGGAAAGATTCGACGCCGGGGTAGACGCGGTAATGACATTGGGGTAGGTCGCCCCCCCGTCCGTCGAGTACTCGAGCTTCACGTTGGCAATGGCGCCGGTCTTCGTCCAGGTGATGTTCTGGGCTGAACCCACCACCCAGGCCTCCCCGCCATTGGGAGCCGTGAGGGTGACGGAGCCCCGAATCGCGAAGTTGGCATCCGAGGTGTCAAAGATGGTCGCGTCATTCGTGTCCGTAATCCTGACCCGCGCCTGGGTGGCGGGGGTATCCGGGATCGTCCAGACATAGCAGCCGCTGCCCGCCGGGGCGGTGCAGCCCGGATTCGAGCCGTTGACGGCTGAGGCCGCAATCTGATTCGGATAGGTCGCCCCGCCATCCGTCGAGTACTCGAGCTTCACGCTGGGGATCGAGCCCACCTTGGTCCAGGTGATGGTCTGGGACGTGGCGATCCCCCACTTCTCACCGCCGTTCGGGGCGGTGAGGCCGAGCGAGCCCCGGATTTTGAAGTTCACGTCCGAGGTGTCAAACGCATCTGCGTCGGTGGCGTTGCTCACCCGCACCCTCGCCGTGGCCGAGATCGCATCCGGGACCGTCCAGGAGAAGGAGCCGGTGTTCGGGGTGGAGGCCGTGATGATGGCGGGATAGGTCAGGCCCCCATCCGTCGAGTACTCGAGCTTGACGTTTGAGACCGAGCCCGTATTCGACCAGGTGATGTTCTGGCTGGAGCCCACGACCCAGACCTCGCCCCCATTCGGCGTTAATACCGTAAAGCCAGCGAGGATCGTGAAGTTGGCATCCGAGACATCGTTGACCGTCGGGTCGCTTGCATCCGAGATCCGCACCCTCGCGGTCGTGGTCAACGCATCCGGGATCGTCCAGGAATAACTACCTGCCGACGCGCTGGTTGAAGGCGTGATCACACCCGGATAGGTCAATCCGCCATCCGTCGAGTACTCGAGCTTCGCATTGGCAATCGAGCCCGTCCGGGTCCAGGTGATGGTCTGGCTCGAGCCGACCTTCCATTTCTCCCCGCCGTTCGGGGCCGTCAGGGTCAGCGACCCCACGATCTTGAAGTTGGCATCTGAGGTGTCAGTGACGGTGGTATCCGCGTTGCTGGTCACCCGGACCTTCACGCTCGGGGAGATGTTGTCCGGAATCGTCCACGCGTAGCTCCCCAGGGCGGCATCGGTCGAGGCGGTGACCACCGAGGCCGTGACGAAGTTATCCGTGGAGTACTCCAGCTTGACGGTGGCAAATGTCCCCCCCTTGGTCCAGGTAATGTTCCGGCTCGAGCCAACCACCCAGGCCTCGCCACCGTTGGGAGCCGTCAGGGTCAGCGAACCTTTGATCGTGAAGTTGGCATTCGAGGTGCCGCTGACCGTGGCGTCGCTCGCGTCCGTGACCCGCACCCGGAGGCCGGTCCCGATCGCGTCCGGGATCGTCCAGGCGTAGCTTCCCGAGGCGGCGGGAGTGGAGGCCGTAATCACATTCGGATAGGTCGTGCCCCCATCCGTGGAGTACTCCAGCTTCACATTGGCGATCGAGCCGGTCCGGGTCCAGGTGATGTTCTGGCTCTGCCCCACGACCCAGGTCTCCCCACCGTTGGGGGCGGTGAGGGTCAGTGAGCCCTGGATCTTGAAGTTCCCCGGCGAACTATGGGTGACGGTAGCGTCGCTGTTTGAGGCGATCCTCACCTTCACCGTCGCGGAGATCGCATCCGGGATCGTCCAGGCGTAACTTCCAGCCGCCGCCGGCGTAGAAGCCGTGATGAGGTTCGGATAGGTCGCACCCCCATCCGTGGAGTACTCGAGCTTCACATCGGCCAGCGTGCCGGTCTTCGTCCAGGTGATGTTCTGGGCTGAGCCGACGGTCCAGGTCTCGCCGCCGATAGGCGCGGTGAGCGTGAGCGAGCCCTTGATCGTGAAGTTGGCATTGGAGCCGTCAAAGACCGTTGCGTCCCCGGCATCCGTGACGCGCACCCGGAGGGCTGTCCCGATCGCATCCGGCACCGTCCAAGCATAACTTCCGGCCGCCGCTGGGGTAGACGCCGAGAGGAGGTTGGGATACGTCGCGCCCCCATCCGTCGAGTACTCCAGCTTGACGTTGGCAATGGCGCCGGTCCTCGTCCACGTGATGGTCCGGCTCTCCCCCACAACCCAGGTCTCGCCGCCGTTCGGGGCGGTCAGGGTGACGGTCCCCTTAATGCCGAAGTTCCCGTCCGACGTGTCATTCACGGAGGTATCGTCAATCAGGGTGATCTTCACCCGGGCCTGGGTCGTCGGGGTGTCCGGGACCGTCCAGGCGTAGGAGAGGCTCGCCGCCGGGGTGGAGAGGGTGATCACATTGGGATAGGTCAGGCCGCCATCCGTGGAGTAGTCAACCCTGACGTTGCCGAGCGTCCCGGTCTTGGTCCAGGTGACGGTCTGAGCGCTCCCGATTGACCAGGCCTCTCCCCCGTTTGGCGCGACGATCGTGAGAGACCCCTTAATGCTGAAGTTCGCCGGTGAAGTCGAGGTGACCGTCGCGTCATCCAGATCCGTGGTCCGGACCTTCACGGTCGAGGAGATGTCATCCGGGATCGTCCAGGGATAGCTTCCCGCGGCCGCCGGGGTCGAAGCCGTGATCAGGATGGGGGTCACAAAGTTATCCTTCGAGTACTCGAGCTTCACATTGGCAATCGAGCCGGTCCGGGTCCAGGTGATGTTCTGGCTCGAGCCGGCGGTCCAGGCTTCGCCACCGACTGGCGCGGTCAGGGTCAAGGTCCCCTTGATCGTAAAGGCGGCGGAGTTGGCCGAGACCGTCCCATCCGTGGGATGCTTCACCCGAATCTTGACCGTCGTGGCAATGGCATCGGCCACCGTCCAGGCGTAACTCCCTCCCGTGGGCCCACTGGCCACCCCCGTGGCGATCATCACGGTGTCCGTGAAGAGCCCGTTCTTCGAATATTCGAGATTTACCGTGGGGATCGCCCCCGCCCCCGTCGAGGTCCAGGAGATCGTCTTGGCCTCCCCGACCTTCCAGACATCGGTGCCCACCGG
>Ga0214473_10001582_pt1 | contig 29684 bp, 23 predicted proteins | sample RVTome_7_FD_203509 | JGI IMG/M metagenome (GOLD analysis project Ga0214473, IMG submission 203509) | Soil microbial communities from uranium-contaminated site in the Upper Colorado River Basin, Wyoming, United States - RVT98D197 | ecosystem: Environmental > Terrestrial > Soil > Contaminated >...
AATGGTTCGAAATGAACGAAGCCCGCGCAAACATCTTCGAGGCTGTGCTGAATTTCAACGGCTTCCCTACTTGGCGGCACTTTCCGGACAGAACGGATGGCTTCCTGAGTGTCCGATATTTCGCCTATCACTTTCCGCGACTCTTCCTCAGCGCAACTCTTCGCAGTCGCTGACCCTATAGCGCTCTTTCTTGATCGCATTGTCCATTTTCCTCAATTGGATAGTAGGCAACGCATGTGCCCACCTTAATTGATTCCGCGATTCACAATTAGGGTGTAAAGAAACCGTGGAAAGCCGCCTTTTGAACCCGCAAAGCTGCTTGCATGATCCTAGAGAGCTAAACGAGAAGTCGCGAGCTTTCACACAACGCCTGCGTAAGATTTCTCAGTGTGAAGCAACGAACCACGAACACTGCGTATATTTGGAGAAAAATGCTCTGGAGATAGGCGGAACGCGTCTTGCCGGTTGCTTAAGTGGAATAGGAGCGTAGGGGTTTGTCATGTTTATACATGAGATGACCGAGTCTGAATGTCGCCAGACGTTACAGCAGGCAACAGTCGGCAGGCTGGCATGCGCACATGACAATCAGCCTTATGTCGTTCCGATCAATTTCGCATTTGATGGACAGCACGTCTACGGTTTCACTACAGTCGGGCAAAAGATCGATTGGATGCGCGCCAATCCGCGGGTCTGCCTAGAAATCGATGAGCCAACCACGCACGAGCTTTGGAAGAGCATCATTATTTTTGGGCAATACGAGGAGCTGCCGGATCTCCCTGAATATGAAGCGGCAAGGGTAAAGGCTCACGAACTGCTGCAGAAGTATGTTATGTGGTGGGAGCCTGCGTATGTGGGTGCCGCGCATCGCGATATCCCGCACTCGGATAAACCCATCTTCTACCGCATAAAGATAGACAGAATGACAGGCCACCGAGCCACGCCCGACCTCGCTCAATTAGCTGCGACGGACGAAGAGGAAGCGAAGGCAAGGGACGGCTGGTGGTCTGACATCCTGCGACACATAGGCGTGAAGGATTAAACTTCTATAAACATCTTCTGAAGAGTTGTGCGAAGCGTTCACCTATGTCCATTCACAGGCAGGCCATCGGTACTCTCATTCTGAATAAGATGGTGCATCAGGCCGTTATGAGCCATTCTTCGCGGTCTACACAAGTGGATCTTTAACCGGCGCGTACGATTTCCACTGAACAATGCGCACGGGAGACCACGGCCTTAGCGACGCTACCGAGTAGGGATTTTTCAAACGAATTACGCGCGCACGATGCGCCGATAAAAATACACTCCGCTCCCCACCTCTCCGCGTTGGCGATAATTAGACCCTTAGGATGCAATCATCAGCTTTCTTCAAAATCTCACTTGCGGGTGAGCCTGACGATTCTTCAGCCTTAATATCCCAACTAGGAAAAAGTGCCTGCAATCGAGTCTTCGCTTGGAGTGCGAGGGCGCGCGTTTCCGTTACTGGTGCCGCACTAGTAGCAACGGACACTCGATTCGCCAGAATACTGGCAGAAGTTGACTGGTGAGGAACACCGTGCGGTGCCAGACTGCCCGAGGCATGTGACAGCCACTGTTCGAAAACTGTCAGAATGATCGCTTGAGCTTCGCGCGGCAACCCGGCGCGGCGCAGATCATCGAGCGCAGCATTGGCCGACTGAGAACCGTCATACCCAATCAGAAGCATCATCTGTTCTTTCATGATGTCTTCTCCACACGTACTCAGCAATAGACACCATCTATCTGATTGACCTATCGCTCAGTCCAGCTTTCTATTTCGTCAGCTATAGAATCCAACAAGACATACTCGGCGAAAGTTGAGCCGGCAAAATTCAATTTCTCTTATTGTCGACGTTCTTCGCTTCATGCTTCCGCACAATTTCAACGGAACACTTCGCGTGATGCACTACGGCACTAGAGACCGAACCCAGGAGTAGTCGATTCCAGGCACCCAGTCCGCGTGAACCCATGACAATGAGATCGGCGCCCCAGCTTTCCGCTTCGTCTACAATTACTTGTCTCGGTGGGCCTTGAATAATTTCGCTGCTGATCTTCAAGGTCTTCTCCTCTACTGTTTTCAGTTTCAGCAGAGCGCTTTCGATGACGGCCTTTGCGGCTTCACGAACTGATTTCTCCAGGCTCTCAAAGTACTCTGGTGATGCTGCCCACGGCTCCATGCCAAGCGGAACCGGCGGTTCGAAAGCTGTAATTACTTTGACTTCACTTTTTGGCGGCCAAGGCCGGCGTGCTACTTCCTCAACACCGGCGTCGCTGTATGCCGAGCCGTCAACTGCTACTAGGATTTTCATTGCACATTCCTTCTATTGGCCTGAACTGAGCCAGGAGGCCTACTCCATTTCGCTGACAGGATTTTCTGTCCAGGCATTTGCCCTGTCCAACGCATCAAGCATGCCAGCATTTCTCAATAGCATTCAGACTCCGTCGAGCGTTTTTGATAGTCAAAATTGCGGAGTTTCCCGCAGGTGTGCGAGTTTTGACGGGGTTAGCGGTTAGAACTCCGGCGATTGGGTAATGAATCTGATTGTTCGGGGCTAATTACCTACGGGCATACGCGTTGCTGTTTTGAAGCTATAACAAGCTGACCGCAAAACTAGAAATTTTCGCTAAAGGGAGGCACAGGTATAAAAAACGAACTGGTTTACACGCTTGATTTCTCTCAAATCAGGCTAAAAAGCCTGCTGCTGGTCGGCGGGAAGAACGCGTCGCTGGGTGAACTTTTCAATGCTCTGAAACCAAAAGGAATCAGCGTGCTCGATGGGTTTGCAACGACGGCGGATGCATATCGCGCGCTGCTGGCGGAGCGTGATCTTGAATGTGAGTTAAGGACCCTGCTTTCCGACTTTGATCTGGGGGACATGAAAGAGCTTAGCACGCGTGGACACGCTGCACGGGTAGCCGTTCTTGACACGCCATTGCCTAAGGACCTGCGCGACGCCGTCACCAGTGCATACGAGAAGCTCTGTGCGCGCCTTGGACGAGAACCTGAGTTAGCTGTTCGTTCATCCGCTACAGCTGAAGACTTACCGGAAGCATCCTTTGCGGGCGCGGCCGAGACATTTCTTAATGTGCGCGGTCAGGCGGCCTTAATGCGTGCGGTCCACCAATGCTTTGCTTCCCTGTTTACCGATCGCGCGATCAGCTACCGCGCCCGGCTGGGATACGACCAATTGAAGGTGGCCATTTCGGTGGGCGTTCAGCCCATGGTTCGGTCGGACATGGCCAGCGCTGGCGTCATCTTCACTCTCGACACTGAGTCAGGATTTCGCGACGTGGTGCTCGTCAACAGTTCCTACGGATTGGGAGAATCAGTAGTACAGGGAGTAGTTACGCCCGACGAGTGGACGGTTTTCAAACCAACTCTCAAAAGCGACTTTCGGTCGATCATTGGACGACAACTTGGGACGAAAGAAGTTCGCCTTGTCTACGGAGACGGTAGCCGGACCACGCGCAGCGAAGCCACGCCCGAAGAAGAGCGGCGCAAGTTCTCGCTCACTGACGATGAAGTGCTGAAACTCGCAAAATGGGCTTGCCTCATCGAGGATCATTATTCAGAAACCTCTGGGCATTTACAGCCGATGGATATCGAATGGGCCAAAGATGGAATAACTGGCGAACTGTTCATTGTTCAGGCTCGGCCTGAGACGGTTCATTCAACTAGGGCACTGACTGCGGTTGCGGAAGTCTATCGCCTGAAAGGCGAACACGGCTTGCCGCTGGTGAAAGGCCAGGCGGTTGGCGAGAAGATCGGCTCTGGTGTAGTCCGGATCGTACGCGACGCAACTGAACTGCAAAAGGTGAAAGCCGGTGATGTTCTGGTCGCTAGGCTTACGGATCCCGATTGGGAGCCAGTTATGCGGCGCGTGGCCGCCATCATCACCGATCAGGGGGGACGTACGGCCCATGCGGCGATCGTTTCACGCGAGTTTGGTATTCCATGTATTGTCGGCAGCGGTAATGCAACTGAACTCCTTCACGATGGCGATGAGGTCACCGTCGCCTGCTCGGAGGGCCCGGAGGGCAATGTCTACCCCGGTCGCGTGCTGTTTGAACTTGAAAAGATTGACGCCTCGGCTGTTCCGCAAACTCGAACTCAGGTGATGCTTACCGTTGGCGATCCTTCCCAGGCCTTTAAACTGTTCCTCCTTCCCAATTCTGGTGTCGGCCTGGCACGAACCGAATTCATAGTCACGAACCACATCGGTGTTCACCCGATGGCCCTGGCCCGTTATCCAAACCTGAAGGACCAGGACGCCGTGAAACAAATTGCCGCTCGTATTGGCAATGAAGATCCGCGCGAGTACTTCGTTCGTCGTTTCAGCGAAGGCGTCGGACGGATTGCGGCCGCATTCTATCCAAAACCGGTAATCGTCCGCACCAGCGATTTCAAAACAAATGAGTATGCGCGACTCCTGGGAGGTAATGAGTTTGAGCCGCAGGAAGAAAATCCGATGCTCGGATTTAGAGGAGCTTCTCGCTACTACGATCCTCGCTATGCTGACGGGTTCGCGCTTGAATGCGCGGCTTTGTTGCGCGTGCGCAAAGATATGGGACTAACTAACGTCAAGATCATGATTCCGTTCTGCCGCACCGTCGAGGAAGGAAAGCGCGTAATTGCGGTAATGGCCCAACACGGATTGAAACAGGGCGACGACGGACTTGAAATCTACGCAATGTGTGAGCTCCCTTCGAACGTCGGGAGAGCCGACGAGTTTTTGAGGGTGTTTGATGGGTACTCGATCGGTTCAAACGATCTAACCCAGCTCGTACTGGGAATCGACCGCGACTCTGGCACCGTCTCGCATTTGTTCGACGAAAATGATCGCGCCGTACTTGGTCTAATCGCACAAGTGATTGAGGAAGCTCACCGCGCCGGCAAGCCAATTGGCATCTGTGGCCAGGCACCATCAGACTTTCCAGATTTTGCGCGATGGCTGGTTGAACAGGGCATCACCTCTATCTCGCTAAATCCGGATGTGGCAATCAAGACTCAACTTGTGATAGCCGACGAAGAAAAGCGACTGGGTGTCGTACCGCCATTTGAAAAGGAATTGCCATTCGTGGGTAAGAGCGCGGTCGTCGGCGCTGGTGTCATCTGACGGAAACGGGACGACATGCCCTTGGATTACTGCTTCCAGGCCCGAAGGGCCGTGAGCGAATAGCCGCGCCCGTGAGGGTGTGGATTGAAATCCCCATCGGATGTCTGAGGCGCGGAGCGCCGGCACAAATTGACATGGTCGGCGCTTCTGGCCACCACATTTCGCCAGCTACCTTAGCTCTCACACGGAGTAGATTCAATGAGCCTGAAAACCAAGCAGCACGCGCTGCCGATGATTCTGAAAGCTGCAACTGCCTACTTTGCTTTGGTGTTCGGGGCCGGTTTCGTTCTTGGTCCAATTCGGATCTTGTTTATCGCTCCACGTTTCGGCGTGCGCGTTGCCGAGTTGATAGAGGCTCCAATAATGCTCTTGGTAATAGTGTTTGCTGCAAAGTGGCTGGTGCGTAGATTTAGACTCTCAACGAACGGATGGCCAGTAGGGTTCGTCGCTCTGGGTTTCATGATTACGTTCGAATTCACGCTTGTTCTATGGCTGAGAGGAATAACGTTGGCCGAGTATTTCCGCGAGCGCGATCTGGTGTCCGGAACAGTCTATTACCTGCTGCTTGTGGTATTCGCGATCATGCCCTTACTCGTTTCAGCCGACATCCAGTTTCAGGATTGCCTAACGAAGCACGAAAGGAAGGTTGAGTGTGGCTCTGAGTATGTCTGACGACAAAGCGCGGCAGCCGACGGAAGCTGACCTGGCGCGCGCGCTGAAAGGTTCGTTTGCTTGTTTTTTGTAACCAGTTCCGAGGGCTCGCCAGTGGCCTTGTTCCGCACGCCGCCCCACAAATCAACCACCCACTCACCTTTGTGATACACGCAACACGCCGCGCCAACTTCGCGCCGCCGTGCGAAGTTTTCCGTGAACGCCTCGCGCACCGGCTCATAGCCAGGGCTCACAAACCCGTGAATTTCGGCCGTATTCTGACTTTCGTCCGATAGCGCACTTCTTCTTTTTTGAACCCAGACGTAGGCTGCACCCGCCGCTGTCAAGCCAACAATCGTTTTTGTTAATGGACTTATTTTCATTTCAAGATCCTTTTCAATAATGCCGAGCTTGAGACCTTCACGTTCTCGCTATGTCCACGCCTGTGCCATCGGTGATCTGGTTTGAAGGATGAACAATTACTTCTGTGCCTGCCTCCAAACCTTGCCTGATCTCTGCTTCAAATGAAGTGCGCTGACCAACTTCAACTTCACGCAGGTGTGCTTCGCCGTTCTGGACTACAAACACACTCCAACTCTCGCCGCGTCGAAAGAGGGAGCTGACTGGGACTTTCAACACATCGTCAGCCTGCCAAACAACGATGCCACCTTCGACTCGATATCCGTCACCTAGTGCGGCTGAAGGTGTTGTTAAATCAGCGACAACATTCACCCGTTGCTCCTCGATTCCCAGAGCAGAGACTTTCGTAAAAGCGGATGGTTCGATCAATCTCACACGCGCCTCTAATGCTTCCGGACCACCCCAACCTTCAATCATCACAAGTGCTCCGGGACTGACCTTGACGGCATCGGTCGAAAGCAGTTCGATCACCACCTCGAGCTTTGAAGGGGAACTCAATTCCAGCAACGGGGCGCCGGCGACGACGACACGTTCGCTTTCTTCCACCACGCGTAAGACTCTTCCGCTAGTCGGCGATTGGACCTTCACAGCCGCCGCTGGAATCTGACTTTCGGTGGCCGCCAGCAACGCAGCAGCTGCGACCTGAACTTCATGCGCCGCACTTTCGGCTTTGGACCTGGCGGCTTCATACTCGCGAAAACTCGTGGTGACCGCGGTTTGTGCCCTTTCCAACTCCTGACGGGAAATGTCGCCACTGCGGGCCAGAATCTCACAACGTTCACAATCCCGGCGTGCCTGGTCGTAAATAGCCTTGCTGCGTTCGATCATTCTATCGACCTCACGCTTCGCATCTTCAGCTGCATTGACGCGGCCAACTGCCTCAGCACGTTGGCGCGGATCGAGCGGGGCCAAGGGCAACGGATCGATTTGCGCTATTACCTGCCCGCGTGCGACCACGTCGCCGCGACGAAGCGTGACCCGTCGCAATCGCCCGCTCACCGGGGTCGCAACCACATAGCGATCACGAACGCGAGTCTTCCCTTCTCCATCCACGGTAACTCGCATCGGACCGCGCGAAGCTTTGGCAATATCAACTCTGGTTGGTCTCGGGCGCAGCCACATCGTTAGCAGCGCTAGTACGGCACCAGCGAGAAGAACCAAAATTAGCGTATTTAAGATTCGTCTCATTGTGATGTTCACTCTCGGGTTTTCAGTACAGCGACAAGATCCAGATGCCGCAAACGCCACTGCACCAGGTAGCCCGACAGAAAAGCGGACGCAGCAACGACCAGAAAAGCCAAAGCATATGTTCTGGAACTAACAACAAGTGGAAAGCGAATAAGCTCTGTATCGATGGCGATCGTTATCAATCCGGCAATGCCATATCCCAAAGCCAAACCGGCAGGTATCGCGATTAAAGTTAGGAGCGCCTGTTCTCCGAGCAATATGAAGCCTATCTCACCGCGCGTGAAACCCAAGACGCGCAAAGAAGCAAGTTCGTGACCGCGCTCTGAGAGCGCAATGCGCGCACCGTTGTAGACCATCCCGAAAGCGATGATTACGGCAAACCCGATCAAGAACGCGGTCGACACATTGATCGTTTTCGCGATTGTTTCTTTGAAATTCGCAAGAGCAACCGATGGAATCGATACCGCACTAACGGCAGGCGTCTGCTTCAGCTGCGCATACAAGGCTGGAATGTCCGGCGAATCCACCATCATAAAAGCGCCGCTGCTCGTCGCGCCTTCCTGCATCAGTCGATTCAAGGCGCGCCGGTCCATGTACGCCGAAAGCCCAGTCAATTCGTCGACTGTGCCAGCGACGACAACGTCACGCACCAGTCGCTCTCCTTCGAGAACCTCGACCGAGATCCCTTCGCCGACCTCTACTCCAAGAATCTCAGCCAGTTTTGTTGTCAGCACCAATCCGTCTGGAGGAAGGGTGACTGATTGAAAATCTTTAGCCACTATGCGACGCAAGTCGCCTTCGGCCTCAAGCCCCAGCAGCGCCGTACGACGACTTCTGTGTTGGAACCGAACTCGAGCGGGCACAGCGCGGTAAGGTTCGACGCGGATTACGCCCGGAAGGTGTGCGAGATCGTATTTGGCATTTGATGAGCGCGGTTCGTTGAAGGCAACGGAAACATCCTCCCGCTGTACCTCATTAAACTGAACTTCGATGATCCTCTCGATGGTGTCGAAATAGAGAAAGAATCCGACGACGAGAAGTCCTACGGCGAGCGCGATGCCGAGAATTGACAACATCGCTTTTCCAGGTCGCCTTTCTAAATTGCGGAGAATGATGCGTACCGACGTCGGCACAACCTTGTGAAAACCCATGCGCTCGATAGCACCCGCCCGAAATCGCGCTGGCGGTTCGGGACGCATGGCTTCTGCGGGAGGTAGACCAACAGCACGCCCGACAGCTGCAAGCGCGCCAATAGATGCTGAAGTCAGGCTGATTAAGACAGCACTTATGATCACTATGGGTTCAGGCTGGTAGCGCAGCACCGGAAAGCGAAAGAACTGCATGTAAAGAGCGGTGATCTTGAAACCAAAATACCAACCGATGCCAATTCCAAGGGCAACACCGGCAAGAATGACGACAACCGCAAGCTTCCAATAATGAAACCCGATCGAGTAGTTTCCATAGCCGAATGCTTTGAGTACCGCTATCTCCTGACGCTGTGTCGCAACCAAGCGCGACAGCACGAGGTGAATCAGGAAAGCAGTAACCGCAAGAAAGATGCCCGGAATGAAAGTGCCGGTGACCTGAAGCTCGGCAATTTCGTTGGAGAGAAAATGATTCGAAACCTGGTCGGCTCGATTATAGGCACCTAGTCCACCATAATCTGCTAATACGTCATCAACTCGCTGGATAACGTCAGCCTCAACTGCGTCGGGTGCCAGCGTCAGTGCAACGTCGTTGAACGCTCCTTTCATGTTGAATGCTGGACCAAGCACCTCGCGACTCATCCAAAGCACGCCCGAGCGCCGGCTATCGGGAAACATCTCGCCACTTCTGATCTCGTAAACATACTCAGGAGAAAGAGCCACTCCCACAATCTGCAAGCTTTGCCATCTTCCGTTTATGACTGCTGAAATCGTACTTCCCGGTTTTAGATTATTCGCCGTTGCGAAGGCGCCACTGACGAGAACCTCATCGCTCCGGCCGGCTTCTACATACCTCCCTTCCCTAAGGTAGAGATCATTTACCATCGGCACACGTTGTTCCGGAATTGAGATGATTCTTCCTTTGGCGGGTTCTTCCAAACCAGGCACGTCCAGAGTTACATCTGCCACAACGCGAAATTCCGCTCTGCCCACACCAGAAATCTTCGTGATGTTTGTAGCGATAGAATCAGGCGCGCGTTTCAGTTGCACGAATACGTCTGCGAAGCGATAGCTTTCGTAGTACGACTGTTGTGAAACCAAAAGCGAATTATAGGTGCTGCGCATCGCAACAAATGAGGCAACACCGCAAGCGACTACCAGCGTGATCGCCACAACTTGCCCACGCAAGTGAATGACGTCGCGAATTAGTTTTCGATCAAGTGCAGCCATTGTTATTTACGTGTCATCAGTGTCACACTGCTTCCTACCAAATGAGATCTGAGGGTTTCGCTTTCTGTTCGTTCCGCTGCACTTCAACGATCTCGCCACTACGCATGCGTAAAACACGATCAGCCATATAGGCGATTGCAGCGTTGTGCGTAATGATCGCAGTTGTGGTACCGAGTTCACGATTAACTCGCTCGATCACTTCAAGAACGATCTTGCCCGTTGTGAAATCAAGGGCTCCGGTTGGTTCGTCGCAGAGCAGGACTTCAGGGCGCTTCGCCACTGCGCGAGCTATTGCCACCCGTTGCTGCTCGCCGCCTGACAGCTGGGCGGGAAAGTGGTTCATCCGCTCTCCCAGGCCGACCAGTTGCAGCGCTTCTGCCGGGCGCATGGGGTTCTCGGCAATGTCTGTCACCAGCTCGACGTTCTCGAGCGCGGTAAGGCTCGGTATCAGGTTGTAGAATTGGAATACAAATCCCACATGCTCGCGTCGGTAGCGTGTAAGCTCAGCGTCATCGTCGATCGTCAGATTGTGATCGCGGTAGCTAACCTTTCCGCGGGTCGGCACGTCGAGACCACCGAGAATGTTCAGCAGTGTCGACTTACCGCTGCCCGACGCACCCAGCAAAACGACTAGCTCCCCTTCATAGAGTTCGAGATCTACGGAACGCAATGCATGAACCTCAATATCGCCCATGCGGTAGACCTTCGATAGTTGACGCGCAACGAACACCGCTTGACGCACTTGAGATTGCTGGGCATTACCGCCAGAAGCCTGATTACTCTGTGCGCCTCGCTCTCCTGGTATTTTGCCTGTCGCTGGCAATGCGACGGCGGGCATGCAATCTACGGTGGTGACTGGGGAAATCTTGGGGTAAACCATCTGCTTTACGCAATCATTGGAAACTTCACAGCTGTGTACCCCGATAGACTGCAAGGCTTGTACCGGCAAACAAACGTTTCTTCCTCGGGAATTTCCCTGAAAAGCGACGCTTACTCTCATTAAGGAGCAAAATCGCGGGTTTCCTCGCATTCCATTGGGGAACTTCTCGCACTTAGCACCGATAAAATGCTGGTTTCCCCGAAAGATACAGCTCCCGAATATCGGCACATCCGTTGCACTCCTCATCAATGCAATATCCAAAGCAAAAATGAGCGCAGCCACCAAAATATCGGCCACGGCAACTCTCACGGAAAACGTGAAACTATCGGATGACTCTGGCAATCCCTACTCAAGCGAAGCGCTCGCGGTTGCACGTAGGTTTAACGTCGATCCAGCTCTGGGACTGTCAACTGCCGAAGTATCAGCGCGTCAGTTGCGTTACGGTCCGAATACCATCCAATCAGTTCAGCCGCGATCTCCCTGGCTTATTCTGATCGATCAATTCGCAAGCATTGTGATTGCCCTGCTGGCAGTGGCGGCGGCAGTAACCTGGATAACGGGAGATCTGCTTGAGGCAACAGCAATTCTGGTCGTGTTGTTCATCAACGCGCTCGTAGGTTTTGTTACTGAATGGGAAGCGAGTCGAGCGCTCGACGCGCTGCGCCGGCAAACTCGCACAACCACGCGCGTGCGCCGAGATAGGTCGGAAAAAACGGTTGATGCGGAAGATCTCGTTCCCGGCGACATCATCATTCTTAACTCTGGAGACCGCGTGCCTGCTGACGCGAGATTGCTCGAGAGTTATCGCTTGCAGACGGAAGAATCCGCACTAACCGGCGAAAGCATGCCAGTCGATAAAGCAGTTGAGCCCGTGCCGGAAAGCACTGCCTTAGCCGAGCGCAGCTCAATGCTTTACCTTGGGACAGCGATCGCCGCAGGACGCGCAGTCGCTATCGTTGTCGACACGGGCGCTAATACAGAACTTGGGCGCGTGGGTCGTCTTGTTTCTGCTTCGACAAAAGAACGCTCTCCACTAGAAGTCAACTTGGCTCAACTGGGTCGTCGACTGGTCTACATTGTTTTGGCCGTTGCCTTCGTCGTGATAGTTACCGGCTGGTTGCGAGGAGATGAGCTTTGGATGATGGTTGAGGTGGGAATTAGTCTGGCTGTCGCCGCTGTGCCAGAAGGGCTGCCTGCGGTAACAACCCTAATCCTCGCTCTCGGTGTGCTGCGAATGGCGCAGCAACGAGCGATCATGCGCCGCCTTCCCGCAGTCGAGACTCTCGGCAGTACAACAGTCATTTGTGCGGATAAGACAGGAACGCTGACGGAGAACCGCATGACGGTACGCGAGTACTACCTCTCCGATGGACGCATCATTGAAGTCGAAGGTGGCGAGTGTTCGGCTGCGGGCGACGTTCTACTTGAGCGGGCATTGCGAATCGGAGTGCTTTGTAACGAAGCCGTGTTTCGAACCGATGGAAAGGAAGAGGCGGTAACAATCGGTGACCCAACTGAGACGGCGCTCTTGGTTGTCGCCGATGCCCTGGTTCTCGATGTTTCACACGAGCGCGCAAAACATCCGAAGCTGGCCGAGCAGCCTTTCCACGCTTCAACTAAACGAATGACGACCCTACATCGCAGAATCGATGGACAACACTTCGCTGCTTTAAAGGGGGCGCCCGGTGTCGTGCTTGACGCTTGCTCGACTTATGCGAATTCGCCCGACTCCGTCCTTCCTTTGGATGCCGCAGCTCGTGCACGGTTTGATTCGGCCAATGAACGGATGGCTGACCGAGCTTTACGCGTGCTGGGGCTGGCGGTCAAGCATTTCGATGAAGAGCTCGGCCGACTATCCGATGAAGACCTCGAAACCGGATATATCTTTCTTGGTCTGGTGGGGATGATTGATCCGCCACGCCCAGGTGTTGCTGACGCAATTCGAAGCGCACGAGTTGCTGGAATTCGCACGGTAATGCTGACTGGCGATCAGCTTAAAACCGGTCGTGCTATAGCCCGCGAATTGGGCCTGGGAGCAGGCGAACCCTTTGCTCTTGAGGCTCGTGATCTGTTGGGCGTGGATCAAAAGCGTCTTGCCGAACTAGCCCGAACAACAGACGTTTTCGCGCGTGTCTCACCCGAAGACAAATTGCGTATAGTCGAAGCACTGCAGCGGGCTGGCGAAGTCGTCGCGGTAACTGGCGATGGCGTCAACGATGCACCGGCGCTGAAGCGCGCGAACATCGGCATCGCCATGGGCCAGCGCGGTACGGAAGTAGCCAAAGCGGCCGCGGACGTTGTGCTCGCAGACGATAACTTCGGCACCATATTGCGAGCGGTTGAAGGGGGTCGAATGATCTACGCAAACATCAGGAAGTTCGTGCACATGATGTTTGCGCACAATCTTGCTGAAGTGGTGATGATTTTCTTCGCAATTGCCGCAGGCTGGCCGTTACCACTTCTACCACTTCAGATTCTATGGATGAACCTAGTGACCGATGTTTTTCCAGCGCTCGCTCTCGCGGTCGAACCGGCCTCGCCGGATCTCATGAATCAACCACCGCGCGATCCGAGTGAGCGTTTACTTTCGCGCAAGTTCATGATCTTGATCGGCTGGCAAGCGACGATGATTGCGGCGTTTTCGCTGGCAGCCTATCTATGGGCCGTGCGAGTTTACGGTCCCGGTGCGCATGCCCGCACGATGGCGCTGTTCGCCATTATAGGCGCTCAACTTGGACACATGTTCAATTGCCGCTCGCGCACACGTTCAGCTTTCGAAGGACTGTTTAAAAACCCCTTTGTCTGGGTTGCGGTACTCATCGTCATTTCGCTGCAACTTCTTGCTATCTATGTTTCGCCGTTGGCGCGGGTGCTTGGCACGGTTCGTCCGTCTGAAACCGACTGGGCAATTGTGGGTGTTTGCTTTGTAGCCCCTGTACTGATTGTCGAACTGACAAAGGCAATCGGCCGCTGGAAGAGGACGGCAATCGAGGCTCGCGCGCTGGAAGTTGGCTAGGGAAATCTTGAGTCATTTAAGGAACAAGTAAAGCAAGCTCGTTGGATAGCGGATCTGGCCTATTGATCAGTCAACTTGTCTGACGGTGTCGCAACATGAAGTGAGAACTGAATGAGAAGGATTTCTGTGTTAACTAGTGGGGGCGATGCTGCGGGCATGAACGCCGCTGTTAGGGCAGTTGTGCGCTCAGGTCTTGATAAGGGCTGGGAAGTATTCGGCGTACGGCGTGGCTACGCGGGCCTTATTGCGGGCGAGTTTGTGCCGCTTGGAGCTCGAGACGTCGGCGGAATTATTCAACTGGGTGGCACGATATTACGCAGCGGTCGTTGTCTGGAATTCAAGACCGAGGAAGGACGCTCTCAAGCGTTGAGAAATTTGCGGCAGAGGGAAATTGAGGCGCTGGTAATTATCGGAGGAGATGGCTCGCAGACCGGCGCCTGTCTCTTATCGGAGGCAGGTTTCCCCGTGGTCGGAATCGCTTCCACAATCGACAATGATCTGTATGGATCGGAGATCACTATAGGAGTCGATACTGCTCTTAACGTTGCATTGGAGTCGATTGACCGGTTGAAGGTCACTGCCTCTTCGCACGGAAGAGCATTTCTAGTCGAGGTTATGGGGCGTAACTGCGGTTATCTGGCTTTGATGGCCGGGATCACAGGTGGCGCCGAAGTTGTGGTGATTCCCGAAAGGGAAACCAAACCCGAACAAGTAGCAAAGGAATTACATGCTGCTTACGAGCGCGGCAAGGCGCATGCAATTGCGGTTGTCGCGGAAGGTGCTCGCTACAACGCACGCGCTTTATCCGACTACTTTCAACAGCATAAAGAGCGACTCGGTTTTGAACTACGAGTAACTACTTTGGGTCATGTCCAGCGCGGAGGAGCGCCGGGGGCTTTCGATCGCTTATTGGCGACGCGATTTGGGGTTGCGGCTGTGCGGCAATTGGAAATGAAAAACTACGGTCTGCTGGTTGGACTAACTAAGGGCGAGGTCTCAGCTACACCTCTCGTAGATGTGATCGCGAACAAGAAGACTCTCGATCTGCAACTACTGGACGTAGCGCGAATACTGGCTCAGTGACGCCAATTCAATTCTGCCGGCTGCTGAGGAAATATTCGCATATGACAGCCGATGTTCCGCATTCAACCAAGGTTTCCAGTCAAAACTCTTGTATTCCGCGCGGCACACACCTTGCGGATGTATACAGCGATCGGAGTACGCAATGATCACTATTAGTCGAATTCTGTGTCCGACGGATCTCTCCTCGGAAGCAGATGAAGCGTTACGTTATGCGGTAGCACTAGCATCCGCTTATGATGCAAAACTCTTTCTCTTCTACTGCACGGAAGTTACATCGAGCAGTAGTGAAAATCGCGGTGCAGCGGCAGGTATTGCCTCAGCGCCGCTCTTTAGTGAATCGCTCGCTCCACACCTTGGGTTGAAGACCGTTTCCGATCTGAAATGGGAAGGTGTTGTCGCTCAGAACGTCCGGGACATTGGAAAAGCTATCGTCCTTGAGGCGGCGAAGCGTGAAGTGGACTTGATTGTAATGCGTTCGCGGCGCCGTCCGCATGCGGCAGCATTACTCGGATCCACTGCTGCAACCGTATGTCGCACTGCTGCTTGTCCGGTGCTTGTCACCCATCCGCGCGAACGCCAATGGGTTGGGATGTCAACAGGCGAGATTGAGCTTCGACGTATTCTCGTGGCTTACGACTTTTCGCCCGATGCAGATGTGGCGTTGAAATACGGTCTTTCGCTGGCACAGGAATATCAGACTGAATTGCACCTGCTTCACGTCCTTACGAAAGAGGAACAGGAGGAACCCGAGGTTGCCTGGTCGCATGTGGGACTCGAAAACGCTTACAAAAGTGCAACTAGACAGCTGCAGGCGGCAGTACCAAAAGAAGCATTCCTTTGGTGCAAGGTTGTTAACGCAGTGCGTTGCGGCAAGACCCACGAGGAGGTGCTGGTCTATGTGAAAGAACATGAAATCGATCTGATCTGCATTGGTGGTAGCGGCACTCACTTCGTTCTGGGCGTGTTCTTCGGTTCAAATGTCGATCGCGTCCTACGAAAGGCTCCATGTCCTGTGCTCGTAGCGCGTCCAGTCAAGCAGGGGAGTCGCTGCCTCTAATGCAGAGAAGATCGGAAATCGACTCTGAAAAGGAGGTGACTCATGACCCCAATAGCCCCTAATATCGATCCAACAGGAGTTAGTGCGAAAGGTCCGACCTCGTTCTTGACCGAGCGAAACGAACATGAAGTTCGTTGTGGTATGTGCGCTAAAGCGATATACGTTGATGACGAGACTTACCAATTCGGAAGCGAGGCGATCGAGTCCGGACTGGACAATCCGTTTCGCTGCGAGACCTGTGCGGAAGAGTACGACGACCTTGCCTATGAAGGTTGATCCCGACTGACAAGAAGGGGTCAGGAACTTGCCCAGAGCAGTTATCAATGAATTGCCGTACGAATTTGAGGGCGGCGTTTCAATTCTGGCCGCGTCTCGCGGCCTCGGTGTAAAGATTCCGACCCTCTGCCATGACGATCGACTCAAGCCGATCGGCAGTTGTCGGATGTGCCTGGTACAAGTCGAAGGTAAACCACGCCCCGTCACGGCCTGCAATACGCTGCTCACCGACCGAATGGTGATCTCCACAAACACACCCGCACTCGAGAACGAGCGTCGCATGTTACTCAAGATGCTGGCCCAGGATCATCCCGGAGAAGGTTTGCGACAAACCCCTGATAAGCCGTTCTACCAATACGCACTGCACTATGGTTTGACCGAGGCTGATTTCAACGGCTCGCACGAAACGCGGTTGCTTGATGATTCCCATCCCTATATTCACGTCGATATGTCGCAGTGCATTGTTTGCTATCGCTGCGTACGCATCTGCGAGGAAGTTCAAGGACAGTTTGTTTGGCAGGTGTTTAATCGAGGACACGAAACGCGAATTGTCCCTGACTCGGGGACCACGCTACGTGAAAGTTCATGCGTGAGTTGTGGTGCCTGCGTAGATGCTTGTCCGAGCGGCGCATTGGAAGATAAGTCTGTTTTAGCCAAAGCGCCACCAACAAACTGGACCAGAACAACATGTCCCTATTGCGGCACCGGTTGTGAAATGAGCGTGGGCACAAAACAGAATCAGATCGTCGAGATAAAACCCGTTCTTGAAGCTCCGGTGAGCCAGGGGCATCTATGCGTCAAGGGGCGCTATGCCTTCAACTTCGTTCATGCAGCCGATCGAATTACCCAACCGATGATTCGTAACAATGACGGATGGCTGCAAGTAAGCTGGGACGAAGCTATCTCATTTACGGCAAAGCGACTGCAACACTTAATAGAAGCAAATGGCCCAGAAAGCATCGGCATTCTTGGTTCAGCAAGGGGGACGAACGAGGAGGCCTATCTCGCTCAAAAATTCGCGCGCGTAGTGATTGGAACGAACAACGTTGATTGCTGTGCGCGCGTTTGCCATACGCCAACGGCTGCAGCGATGAAGCTTATGATCGGCACCGGCGCGGCGACCAACTCTTATAATGACATTGAGAAAGCTCAAACAATCCTCATCTGCGGCGCCAATGTAACTGAAAATCATCCCATAGTAGGCGCGCGCATCAAGCAAGCAGCCTTACATGGCGCAAATTTGATTGTCATCGACTCACGAAAGATTGAACTGGCCCAATATGCGGCGATTCACTTGCAGCCGCGACCCGGCACGAACATCCCACTGTTTAATGCGCTGGCTTACACGATCCTGGAGGAGCAATTGTTTGACGCGCAATTTGCGAGTCAACGCGTAAGCGAGTGGAAAGAGTTTCGCGAGTTCATCGAGCAATTTGCTCCGGAACAAATTGAGTCTATATGCGGAGTCCCAGCTGATCTGATACGGCAAGCCGCACGGCTTTACGCCACCAGTAAGCCTTCGATGTGTTTCCACGGGTTGGGCGTTACCGAACACACGCAAGGCACTGAAGGTGTGATGTGTCTGGTGAATCTTGCGCTACTAACGGGCAATATCGGCAAGCCCGGCACGGGTATCAACCCTCTTCGCGGCCAGAACAATGTTCAGGGCTCCGCCCACATGGGTTGCGATCCCGGCATTCTCACCGGCAGCGTTTCTTTAAATGACGCGCGGTCATTATTCGAGAGCGTTTGGAACGCGCCGGTTCCGCACGATCATGGTCTGAATATGCTTGAAATGTTGGACGCCGCCGAGTCAGGCAAACTAAAAGCATTGTGGGCGATCGGTTACGACGTTGCACTGACTAACGCTAATACTGCGGCAACAGAGCGTGCTTTGCGTTCTCTCGACCTGGTTATCGTTCAGGACTTGTTTCTCAACGAAACCGCCCGCCAATTTGGCTCTGTGTTTCTTCCTGCGGCTTCGTCGTTTGAGAGAGACGGAACCTTTATGAATGCCGAGCGCCGCATTCAGCGGATTCGTAAGGCGATCGGGCCGGTCGGGCACTCGAAGCCGGATTGGGAGATCATTTGCGCGGTCGCTAAGGCGATGGGCAAAGGAGATTTCTTCGCACACCATTCTGCCGAGGAGATTTGGAACGAAATTCGTGCCGTTTGGCCGGCCAGTCGTGGCATCACTTACGAGCGACTGGATGGTGATGGCTTGCAATGGCCGTGCGCGGACGAAGATGATCAGGGTACGGAAGTCTTGCACGCCGAGAGCTTTCCGATTGGCAAAAAGGCGGCGCTACGCCGCATTCCCTATCGGCCTACCAAGGAAGTCACGAGTGAAAACTTTCCTTTTGTACTGATTACCGGAAGGACGCTCTATCAATTCAATGCCGGCACTATGACCATGCGCACACCCAATGCTGAGCTCAGGGCTACGGACTTACTCGATATTTCCGCGGAGGATGCGAATCGACTCAATCTTCACAATGGCGAACGTGTGCGAGTTCACAGTGCTTACGGCGAGGCGGTGCTTCTGATTCGAATTACGCCGTCCGTAAAGCCGGGAGAGCTGTTCGCGACCTTTCACACGACAGAAGTATTCCTCAATCGTGTGACAAGTCCTCATCGAGATCGGTACGTAAAGACTCCGGAGTACAAGATCACCGCCGTGCGAATTGAAAAGGATTGAGCGTCTGAGTAGAGTCTAAGATATTGCGAAGAAATTGAACTGCTGAATTTATGAGTGCGTGGCCAACCAGTATTTATCGTGAACTCGTTTGGCCCAACTCCAAAACCGCCCTTGCCTTACGATTGCCGGTTGATCGTCCCACAAGCCCTTATGAAGATAGATCGTATCTCCACCGCCTTCATCGATCACCATCATCATCTCATGATTGTAGAATGAGACAGGGTCGAGGCCCTCGATCTCTAGCGCAACATTCGCTGCGGCCACTTCTGCCTGATGCACAGCCATATGTCCCATCTTCGGCCCGCCAAAATTCACACAATCGCCGACCGCATACATTCTCTCGACTCCATGTACCCGCATGGCCCAATCGACTCCGATGAAACCTTCGTCGTCAGTAATGCCCGGTCCTATTACCGCCCCCGGTCCCCGGAACGGAGGTAAGAGCATCAAAAGGCTGTAGTTGATTCCATGGCCATTGCTGGCAGTTACTGTTCCGGGCGTCACAGTGTTGACGGGAAAGTCTGGCAAGTACTCCATGCGGTGTTCATCAAGAGCTTTGTCGAGAGCGCGCGCAACCTCGGCGTCGCCAAACTCAAGATCGGCAGCATCCGGACTGACTACTGTTATTTTCACCCGATCCTTTTCGCCGCGCTCTTCCGACCAACGAGCCAAAGCAAAGGCTGTCTCGTAAACGGGCACTGGCAAGCGAGCCCCAGGGCATTGGCCGATCACTGCGCGGCCTTCATGAAACTCGCGAATTGCCTCGCCAAACTTAAGTGCCCCTTCCAGGGTTAACAAATTGTGGGAGTGCTCGTAGAAACCTGTTATCCGCTCCGTGGCGAGGCGGCGGCCGAGGGCGAAGATTAGGTAATCGTAAGGCAGCTCTCCGTCAACCTCGCCGTGTGCGAGAACTACCCGTCGCGACTCGGGTTTAATACGAGCTACCTCAGCTTCGATAAATCGAACACGTCGGTCAAGCATCGGCTCGCACAGATCGAATGAGATGTCCTGTGGCTTGCATTTCCCAAACGCGAGTCGTACGAACTCAGGATAGAAGATAAACTTCGAGCTGCGAGACACCAGCGTTATCTGGTGTTCCTTTGATAGTTGCCTGGCAAGCGACTCGGCAGCTATTACGCCACCAAACCCTCCGCCTAAAATAAGAACGTTAGCCATGTTGTCCTTTGAAGCGTTCTTCGTTGCCTCCGCTAGCTAGCTCGAGCGAATTTCACTAACCTTGAACCACTCTACAAAAGCTTTTCCAGCGGCTGACGCGATTTGTCCCAGGGATCAAGGAAATAGGGGTCTGCTGAGTGATTATGCTGGTCTAATGTCCGCAGCTTCCTAACGGCTGACAAATCACTGTCTTGAAACTCACAAAGACTGCCCGTAAAAGCAATCTCGCCAGCCTCAAGCACAATTATCCTGGTCATCGGCAACTTATCCGAGGACGCTTCGTTAATCATTATTCGATCATCCTCTTTCAGCGCCACATAGTTGCTCAGGTAGGGAAGCTCGTAAAGCTTTTTTGTAACATAGACTGACGAGATTTTGTTGATGTCGCGTGCTCGTATTATTAAGTCGAGGACCTGCAAGGCAACGATCGGGTCGAGGCTCATAGTCGGTTCATCAAACAACATAATCGAAGGCCAGCCAACCAACGCGCGAGCAATTTCAAGTCGACGTTTCATGCCGCCGGACAAATGTTCAGGGAGCTTGTCCTCTTCGCCGGCGAGGCCAACGAAATCGAGAACTTCAGTTACCGCCTTCTGAATGTCCTGCTTCGTCCAATCGTGCTCTTCAAGCCGATAAGCCACGTTTTCATAGACCGACAGACCCGTGAATAATGAATCTTCCTGGAACACCATGCCCATAAGGCCACCGCGGATAGCTAACAACTCCGACTCATTAAGCGTTTCGATTTCGCGATCGCCGACAAAGATCTGCCCTGAGTCAGGCCCCAGCAGTCCCATAGCCAGTCGGAGTAGGACCGACTTGCCCGATCCAGACTCGCCGGTCATAAAGATCATCTCACCCTTATGAAGCTGGAAACTGATGTCAATCAGAGCAGGCTTATCATCAAAGGCGATAGACACATTCCGGAATTCTAGCGCGAGTGACAAAGGTGATGACGAATCAGAGATCATTGCTTATTTAGTTTCTTAACGTTATGGACTGTTAGCCTTCAGAAACACCCGTTATTCTATCGATTTTGATCCGAAAGACGATTAACTTCCGGGGAACAACCATCTCCGATAATGGCCGACTCAACCGGTGTCAGCATTGGGAATCGCTTGAGAAGCTTGCTCAAGACATCTTTGCGCTCGCTTGGTTTAACGATCTCGTCGAAATCGCCGAAGGCAAGGACACTTTTCCAGCGCAGGTCACTGTCGACCTGATCCACTTGGACACAGGCCCGCGGATTGCCCCTGAGTGCGGCTATTTCTATTTTCAAGCCGGCGAGCGAATGGCTATAGACGCAGTCGTCTTCGAAGTTGTAATTGATAGGAGTGATGTAGGGTTCTCCCTTCGCAACGCAGCCGAGCCTGGCAACTCGTGCCGAGTGAAGAAGCTCGCGTGCCTGACTGTCGTTTAGCGTGGTTATCATTTCCGTGGCATCTTTCTTAGTCGACGCGCGAAGCCGCGTATCAGATTGAACTCTTACGAACAACTTCCACAGAGCAGTGCGCGCGGGCGGCAACAGCCGCTGAAATACTGCCGAGAACAAATCTTTCGAAGCGATTACTAAATCCAGCAGAGCCGACGAAGATACAGTCTGCGTCCCACTCCTCTGCAGCCTGAGGCAATTCCTTTTTGGGATCGCCTAGCCTGATTTCTCGCAACACTTTGATGTCAGTCCCGCGCAACAGGGCCGCTGCGTCCGCCAGCATCTCTTTGTCCCGGGACCAATATTCAGCATTGGATTCTTCGATAGTTTCCGCCAGGGGAGGAATAATGTCCCCGATAATCGGTGGCACCAGCGGATCGTCAACAATGATCACCTTAACTTCGCTGCCGGCTGGCCACGTCCGAGCAGCAACGGCGCGCACCGCCTCTTCGCTTCCAGGCGAGCCATCGATGCCCACTATGATTCGTACCGGCGAGCCTGGCTTCTCAATGCGGCCCCGCGCGATGCGAACAGAGCATTTTGCCTCCGTTAGAACTCTCTGTGAAACACTGCCGAGGACGAACCGACCAAGCGCAGTACGTCCGTGTGAACCAACCACAACCAGATCGGGTTTCCATTCATCTGCCCGAAACACTACCTCCCATGCAGGCGAGCCGCATGACGAATCCCCAGACACTTTCCATCCAGGGAAGTTGGTCTTCACACGATCTCTCTCGCGTTCAGCCATAACGAGGGCTTCTTTAGCTGCGGCACAGCCCTTCGAGTAGAGCCGCTTCGAGTCGGCGGGGACCTTCACTTGCCTGGCCTCTTCGACAATCTCGTAACTCGACGGCGGTGGCGGTGGCAACCAGACTTCAGCCACAGAAATTATTTGTGCTTCCGCTTCCACCGGCAGACCGGCGCGTTGCAAGTCATCTAGCGCAGCTTCGGCGCAATCCGAGCCGTCATAAGCAATTAAGATTTTCATATCTTCAGTCCTCTTCCCAGTCTTTATACTGCCGGCTGCTATTTGTGCGACCACACGCCGAGCGCGGTTCCTAATTTGCTTCTTACTCAAGTTGTTGAAAGAGCAATAGGTGTACCGAGAATTAATGACCATTTCCTTCAATAAACCCTGTAGTTCCCTTCATTTCAAGAATGCTCCCGCGGAGGTTCTCGCATTGAGAGGGTATGTTTTCGCAGCTTTGAAAAGTCCGAGTTCTAATTAATGGTCGCAACAGAAGACATCGAGAAGTTTTGGACCCTGTCAACCGACAGCCTCCTGAAACAGTTGGGCACTAGTCTGGTCGGACTTACAAATGCCGAGGCAAGACGCCGACTGCAAATCTACGGCCCAAATCGTCTGCGCCGGGCTAAGTCTACCGATGTGGCGACCCTACTTTTGGCGCAATTCAAAAGCCCACTCATTCTCATCCTTTTAGGAGCGGTGATCCTGTCGTTCTTTCTTCGCGAACCTGTCGATGCTGCGATCATCATCGCGATAATTCTGTTAAGCGGTGTGCTGGGATTCTGGCAGGAGAAGCGGGCGGCTGATGCCGTAAAGAATCTGCTTGCAATCGTAAGAATTGAGGTCCGTGTCATACGCGACGGCGCGGAGAGAGATGTGCCCGCAGAAGACGTAGTGCCTGGGGATCTCTGTGTGCTCAACGCGGGGGATATTATTCCTGGTGACGCGGTAGTTCTCGAATCAAAAGACCTATTTGTGCAGGAAGCAGCCCTGACTGGTGAAAGTTTTCCAGCAGAAAAGGCGCCGGGAATAGTCGCTGAAGAAGCGTCGTTAATGAAACGAACTAATGCTCTTTTCATGGGCACACATGTTGTCAGCGGCAATGCCCGTGCTTTGATTGTCTTGACCGGAGCGTCAACCGAGTTTGGCAAAGTATCAGAGCGTTTGCGAATGAAGCCGGCCGAGACGGAGTTTGAGCAAGGCGTCCGGCGCTTTGGTTACTTGCTCACAGAGGTAACGCTGATACTCGTGATCGTGATCTTTGGCATTACGGTTTATCTACAGCGGCCGGTCATTGACTCGTTTCTTTTCGCTTTGGCAATTGCTGTGGGCATCATTCCCGAATTACTCCCGGCTATTATCAGTATCAACCTGGCGGTGGGCGCAGTGCACATGGCTCGCCGGAAGGTGATCGTCAAACAGCTGGCTGCAATCGAAAACCTCGGAAGCATGAATGTCTTATGCGCTGACAAAACAGGGACGCTTACCGAAGGAACGGTGGAATTACACGCCGCCCTGGATGCGGCAGGCAAAGCAAGCGAGAAAGGGCATTTCTACGCCTACCTGAATTCCTTTTACGAAACCGGCTTCACCAACCCGATTGACCAGGCTATCCGCACATACCGCAAGTTTGATCTTACTGGCTATCAGAAGGTTGACGAAGTCCCTTACGACTTCGTACGCAAACGACTGAGTATTCTGGTTGAGAAGGATGGGGCGCACATTATGATTACCAAGGGCGCAGTCAGCAATGTCTTGAACGTCTGTACCTCAGTTGAATTGCCAAGTGGCTCCTGCGACCTGACTGCCTTGCACCACGGAATTGAGCAGCAATTCCAGTCCCTGGGTAACGATGGCTTTCGTGTCCTCGGGCTGGCTTACAAACACGTGGGCAGCCTATCTCGAATCGATAAGGACCAGGAAGTGGGAATGACGTTTCTCGCGCTTCTGGTTTTCTTCGATCCGCCGAAGGCGGGGGTTGCTGAAGCTGTGGTTGACCTGAGAAAGCTTGGCATCGCTCTTAAGGTGGTAACAGGCGATAACGTACATGTGGCAACTAGTGTGACGCGAAACGTGCTGGGCTACGAGCCGAAGGTTCTGACCGGTCAAGAGGTCCATCTACTGAGCGATGAGGCACTGCACTCCCGGGCGCCCGCGATTGACGTCTTCGCCGAGATTGAGCCTAACCAAAAGGAACGCATCATTCTCGCTCTTAAGAAATCCGGCAATACCGTTGGTTTTCTGGGTGACGGTATCAACGATGCGTCAGCGCTCCATTCAGCCGACGTCGGAATATCTGTGAACAGCGCCGTTGACGTGGCCAAGGAGGCTGCAACGATTGTGTTGCTTGAAAAAGATCTGAGTGTGTTGGCAGCAGGAGTACGGGAGGGTAGGAAGACGTTTGCCAATACGCTCAAGTATATTTACATGACAACTAGCGCGAACTTCGGGAACATGTTCAGCATGGCTGGCGCGGCATTGTTCCTTCCTTTTTTACCGCTCCTTCCCAAGCAGATACTTTTGAATAATTTTCTCACTGACTTTCCGGCCATGGCGATCTCGACGGACAGCGTAGACGCGGAATTAGTCGAAAGGCCAAGGCCCTGGGACATCAGATTTGTCCGAAACTTCATGATCGTGTTTGGTGTGGTGAGTTCGCTTTTTGATTTTCTTACTTTTGCGGCGTTGGTCTTCGTTCTCAGGGCTACTCCGGAAGAGTTTCGGACTGGCTGGTTCGTAGAGTCGGTAATGACCGAGGTCCTGATTATATTGGTGATGCGGACCTGGAATCCTTTCTATAAGAGCCTGCCGAGTCGGCCTCTGCTTCTGGCAATGATTCTCGTACTCGTAGTTACACTGGCCCTGCCGTACAGCCCGCTGAGCGGAATATTAGGTCTCACACCTTTGCCAATCTCTTCGTTGGTCCTCCTTGGCATGATAACCCTGGCCTACTCTGGGGTCTCTGAAGTTACAAAGAAGTTCTTCCATGTACGGGCCTTCGGGAAGGAAATCACGGCGGTTAGGTCAGGCTTGTGTAGCCCTGCCCAGCCTTAGCCATCGATAAACTGGCACTGAATAGTCTAGTGCTGGTTGTCGCTTTGTCCGTCGCTTAAATGCGCTCTTTTTCGCACTGCCCGCGAAAACTCACGCGGATTCTTGTTAATTGGTGGCCAATATTAGCGGAATCCCGAGTAAGTTCCCCGGCATATCTGTTGCACATCAAAGGTGTAGTTTGAAGTGTTTTGGAAGATTGAGAAGGCAATGAGAGCCACTAATCGCATGACATGCCTAATCGCGCTAATCCTGACGACGCTGGTTTCAGTATTCGGCCAATCTTCGCCGGATTCACTTCAGGAAGAACCAGTCGTTGTCAGTACCAACCTTGTCACCGTGAACGTGATTGCTACCGACAACAAGGGCAGATATGTGAAAGGCCTCAAGTCTGATCAGTTTTCAATCTATGATGAAAACGCCAGGCAGAAGATCGCACACTTCTCAGTCGGTGCGGCTCCCGTCTCGATTGGAATCATTTTCGGGATTCATAACGCCAGGCCAGCGCATGTATCCGCGATGCTGGCAGCAAGGCAATTTGTCGCCACACTCAGCGAACAGGACAACTTCTTCTTCACGGCTTACAGTTCGAACGGCAGTGTAACAACCGAATTCATTCCATCTGCTAATCAGATCATTGAACACCTGTCCGAGGTTAAGCCGGGCGGCCCCTCTGCCCTCTACGACGTCGTCTATTCCGCAGCAGGTCGGCTCCGTCAATCTCGTAATCTAAAACGAGCGCTGCTGGTTAGCTCTGATGGCCAGGACGACCATAGCCGGCATTCATACAACGAAATGCGCAATCGCCTACGTAAGTTTGATGCGCAGATCTATACGATTGGAATTGCCGATTCAGCCTTGGATCAATTTGCCGGATATCGGCGCTGGGTATTTGAAGACTTCACTCGACAAACTGGTCGTCGTTCATTCCTGCTCAACACCGAAGCCGAGATGGGACGCGCAGTTCTTGGAGAAATGGCGCGGGTCAGCGGCGGAACGGCGTACACACCGGAAAGTGAAAGTGAACCGGAGCTCACCGGCATTTGCACGCAAATAGCACTGGAGTTGCGCGAGCACACGCTGGGCTTTTTACCCAAGCGATTTGACGAGCAAGAAATGGCACCGAATTAGGGTGCGTGTTAACCCTTCGGAGAGTTCGTCCAGCTTCTCGCTCTCCTATCGCAAGGGTTACCAACGCGCGAACGTCAAAGGCTCGTAGCAGTGTTTATGTTTGGGTAATCTAGAAATGCATCAACTAATGAAAAATAGATGTAACGCTCGGAGCATAAACTCTTTGGTCGCAAACCGCCTCGATGAAGTGGCCCAGATACTTGACGAGCAAGGGGCAAACGTCTTCCGGGTAGGCGCATACAGACGTGCCGCGGCGATGCTTCGCGGCTTACAGGAACCAATCGATCAGATTGTCAAAAGTGAAGGTCTGGAAGGATTAGAAAGACTCCCGGGAATTGGTGAAACACTGGCTCGATTTATTCATCAACTGGTCATGACGGGTAGATTGCCAATGTTAGATCGATTGCGGGGCGAAAGCGATCCGATCGCTCTACTGCGAACGGTTCCCGGCATCGGTAGAGTGCTGGCGGAGAAGCTCCATGACGATCTTGGAATTGAAACGCTGGAAGAACTAGAGATTGCGGCACACGATGGCCGGCTGGAGAAAATCGCCGGACTTGGTAGCAAACGCATAGCCGGCATCCGCGATTCATTGGCGACTCGACTCGGGCGAGTCCGAATTCAAGATGGCCAGATGCGAGCTAGCGATCCGCCGGTTTCAGAGGTTCTCGACGTGGACGCTGAGTATCGCCGCCGAGTAGCCGGCGAAGACCTATCAAAGATCGCCCCCAGACGTTTTAATCCGGAGCAGAAGCGCTGGCTGCCAATACTTCACACCACACGGAGGAAGAGGCACTACACCGCCTTGTTTTCCAATACCCCTCGCGCTCATCAATTACGCAAGACTTCTGACTGGGTTGTGATCTATTACGACGGCAGGGGTGGCGAGCGTCAGTGCACCGTGATCACTTCTACGTTTGGGCCACTGGCGGGCAGACGAATCGTTCGCGGCCGTGAGCCGGAATGTCTGAAACATTATCTCAATCCGATTCCAGAGAGTGATCGTCCACGCCGGATCCAGAATGGTTTCAGCCTTTGAGTTATGCGGTTGCGGAGGTTAAAAGGTTATGCGGCCTGAGCTTTTGAAAGTGATTCAAGCGCCAGGTATGCGGCGCGCTCGCCCACGGCAAACATCCGATCGACGGCTGCGGCCCCGGGAACATAGCCGGTCGCCGGAATCTCGGGATGGATGTGAATGTCTGTATGCGCCAGTGCGAATCGATAATGGGAAGGATAAGCCCGGGCGACCCACCGCCGGTCGTACGGAGAGCAGCCCAACGAGCGCATTACGGAACTCCATTCCCAGACATCGGAAGCAATCACAAGCTCGGCGTTCAGCTCGCGGCAGACGTGAGTTGGCAGCACGCACGAGAAGCCGCCATCTTTGAGCTGCAATCCTTCACGTACGACGGGCCGGCGGAGTAGGCGCAAGGCACAGCTCGCCCTGATTGCTGACGGAAGTGGCCCATACGTAATCGTGATCGGCTTGTTTGATGGGACGTGAGTGGCGACGGCGGCGAAGCGTGTTTCGAGGTGTTCGAATGATGCCGGCAGATGTTCAGCGGAGAATCGCTCGAGCGTTTTTCCATGCAGCAGCCGAGGCCAGAATATTGACCGGGCCATGTCAGCCATTTCACGCCAATCCATTCCAGCCGTCAGTGCGGCGCCGATGATGCTGCCAACGCTGGTGCCGGCTACCACCGAAGGTTTAACGCCGGCTTCATGCAACGCCTTGATAACCCCGATGTGGGCCAGCCCGCGCACCGCGCCCCCGCTGAGGGCAAGGCCCACGCGTTTGTACTGAAGTAAGTCGAGAACGTTTCTCATGTCGCACAATTATTACATTAAACAGCAGGAACCCGGAACTGCTCCACAAACCGCCGCTCAGCGACTCGCGCTTATTTTCCGGCTACTACGGCCTTCCCAAAGGCTTACGGAGGAACATCTGGGTCGAAATGTTTTGACGCGCGCTCTCGACACAGCGTTTGATTTGGCGCGCAAGTATCTTCCGCCAATTCACTGGCTTGGAGCGACACTGACCGCGATGATTCTTTTCCTGTACGTTCGCCTGGTGGCCCTTACCGCACGCCTTACTACAACGGGTGAAGGACGCTGGCCGGACGTTCCGGCTCGCTGCGTACTCGCACTCTGGCACCGGGACGCGCCTTCGCTGCTGGTGGCATTCGCCAAGAGACGGCCGCGCACTCGAACAGTAATTATGATTGCGCGAGATCCACGAGGCGACTATATAGCCTTGCTCTGCCGCTTGATTGGCCTTGACGTTGTCCGCGGAGACAGTGAAAAGGGCGGGTGGGACGCGTTGGTAGAGTTGGCTGGAGCCCTGGCCGACGACGCTTGCGTCATTATCACCGCTGATGGGGGTGGCCCGGCCCGGATTGCCAAGGTAGGCGCAGTTGCTTTGGCCTCGAGCGTAGGTGTGCCGCTAATACCGCTGGCCGCTGATTGTGACCCGGCAATTGAAGAAAGTCATAAATGGGATGCCGCGCGCAATCCTCTGCCATTTGGAAATTTATTAGTGCTGCTTGGGCCAGCGCGCCGCTTCGAACCCCTCGTGGAGCTCTCTTCGATCGAGGAAGCGAGAAGCTGGCTTGAGGTAGCGCTCACTCGCGCCAGTTTTGACGCGGTTGTTGCGCTTAGGTGAGTATCTTGAAGGGAGACCAATAAATGAAAACATTGATGGCGACCAACGGATCACATGAGGCGACAAACGCGTTGCGCGCGGCAACTCGCCTCTTGCGCAGGAGAGAGAACGAAGTTCACGTACTCTGCGTCGCGCCGGAGTTTTATGAATCAGGCCCCCAGAAAAACGAGAAGCGCCTGCGCGATGGGTATAAGAAACGCATTGCACGAGAGACGGAGACGATTCTGGAGCGTGCCCGTGAAACCTTGTTCGCGGAAGGAGTCACTGCGGAGACCCGAGCCGAGACCGGTTCGCCAGCCAGAGTGATAGTGCGTCTCGCTGATGATTACAACGTCACTGTCCTCGGAGCCACAAGCCAATACGACACGACCAGGCCGGGCATCGGCTCTGTGGCAAGCAGAGTAGTTGAACATGCGCCGGGGATCGTGCTGGTCTGCCGGGAACCACGTGGAGGAAGCAGCCTGCGAATCATGCTTTGTGTTGACAGAACACGAGCATCCCAGCAAGCCCTCAGTGCGTTGATGACCAATTTCAACACTGAATCTGCTGAAATCATGCTCATGCATGTCGTCGAAACCCCGTGGCTAAACCTCGGCCTGGATCGGGACTGGTTCGACCAGGGCGGAGAGACGAGGGAGCAAATGAGTTCGGAGATGCAGTTGGAAGAAGAGTTGCAGAGCGAAGCCAACGAAATAATTGAGGATGCAG
>Ga0214473_10001583_pt1 | contig 29682 bp, 37 predicted proteins | sample RVTome_7_FD_203509 | JGI IMG/M metagenome (GOLD analysis project Ga0214473, IMG submission 203509) | Soil microbial communities from uranium-contaminated site in the Upper Colorado River Basin, Wyoming, United States - RVT98D197 | ecosystem: Environmental > Terrestrial > Soil > Contaminated >...
GATATTCTCCCGGTCTTGGGCCTGTCGGCAGCCGCAACGATCATTGCCCGTTATCAGGTACCGCTTCTTACGGTTAGTCTGTTTATCAATGGTATAGGAATAGTTGTCATGTGGTCGCGGGTGAAAGAAGTCACATGAAACCGATAACCAGACTGTCTCTTGTTCTCATCGTTATCCTCACGGCAGTCTCGCTTTGGGCAATAGTACGGCGCGCGCAATTAGCATCTTCAACCCCGCCGATCAACGTAAAGACGACCGCTTCTGTGTATGAAACCAAAGAAAACGAGGGCGGCAACGTGACCGTATCGGTGACCCCGCTCACGCTCAAACCGGGATTTCCCTCATCGTTTGATATTGCCTTTGAAACACATTCCGTGGATTTAGCCTTTGATGTCGAACAAATCGCGACACTGAGAGACGAAACAGGTATGTCGTACGCACCCGTCTGGCAAGGTTCCCCGCCCGGCGGCCACCACAGAAGCGGCACGTTGCGATTCACTCCGGACCTGCCCAAACCCACAACGGCTGTGTTGACACTAAAAAATATCGCCGGCATTGCCGAACGAACATTTACGTGGGAGGTGAAAAATCCATGAAAAAATGGCTCATGCCGGCACTGTGTGCCCTGCCGTTTGTTGGGGTCGCGCTGTGGTTTATCGCGGGAAAAAATATAGGAAATCTTGCGACAATCGGACTATTTTTGGCGTGTCCCTTGTCCCACATATTCTTGATGAAACACGGTGATCATGGCGAACATAAAAACCATAGCAACGAAAAAGGAAACTAATCTATGGAACAAGAATACGGTAACTGGCTCCTCGTGATAGGAATAAGCGGGTTGTTCCTATGGTTTACCTTTGACTCGTTTAAGCCCAAGACGAAAGTCGATTGGAAAAGTTACGGCATGTTTGCGGCTTTTGTGATTGCCCTATTTACCGAGATGTATGGGTTTCCGCTTACACTCTATCTGCTCACATCCTGGTTTGGTTTCCTGTTTCCCCGGCTGAATGTTACTCATGCGTCCGGTCACCTCTGGGAGGTATTACTGGGAAATACCGGTAATCCGCATTGGAGCATGCTCCATATAATAAGCAACATACTCATCGTTGGTGGTTTACTCTTGATTGCGTCCGCCTGGAAAATACTCTACCAAGCCACACAAAGGCACTCGCTTGGCACAACAGGGCCCTATCGGCATATTCGTCACCCGCAATACGCGGGTTTTATGCTCATTATTCTCGGTTTTCTTTTACAATGGCCAACGCTGATAACCCTCGCTATGGCACCAATCCTTATTGGCCGATATCTCAGGATTGCATCTCTGGAAGAAACACACATGATAAAAACATTCGGTCAGACATATATAAAATATCAGACATCTACTCCGAAATTTTTCCCCTCCGTCAAAAAACTTATCGGCAATATGTTACAGTAAGCCTGTGACATGTTAGAACAAAGGGGGTGATATGCTGTGATGGGATACGGATATAATTGGGGCAACATGATGGGCTCTTTTAGCGCATTCGGATTGCTTACCTGGTTGGCGCTGATGGTCTTTTTGGTCTTGGGTAGCCTGTATTTTTGGAAAGAGATAAATAGAAAAAAATAAAAGGAGGTGACTCACATGAAAAAAAACCCAACTGCGACAGCACACGCCGCAGCAATAACTACCGCAGTGATCTATGTCGTCTGCGCGCTTCTGGTTATCATTGCGCCGGATTTCTCTATTAACGTCGCCCAAGCGTGGTTTCACGGACTGGATATCACCAAAATTAGCGCGTATAACGTCACCGTAGGTTCGTTTGTATGGGGACTCATCACGTCTACCGCAGGCATGTGGATTGTCGGGTACATCTTTGCTCATCTGTACAACACCTTTGCGGACAAGTAACACATACGGTAGTAAATACTAGTTGACCCAGGAAGGTACACATCGTACTATTAGAAAACCGTGAAAGATGCACACCCCGATAAGTTGAAAATGCTCAACCGCATTATGTTCGTCCTGTCAATTGCCGGAGTGCTCATGGCCGCGTATGTACTGCAAAGCTGGTTGCGGCAAACCAGTATCGTCTGTTTGACCGGAGGAGGGTGCGATATCGTCAGGAAAAGCGCCTACAGCTACCCGTTTGGCATTCCGGTCCCGGCGGTAGGACTGGTGGGATATACCATTCTGGTTGTCCTCACGTTTCTTCGTACCGCGTCAAACGACAAACGTCTTCTCTGGGGCATCCTGGGTATGGGTGCTTTCGGTGTCTCTTTCGTTTCCTGGTTTACCTATACTGAATTGTTTCTTATAAAAGGTATTTGCACCTGGTGCGCGGTGTCTGCGGTCAATATGTTTGTCATATTCATCCTTGCCCTCAAAAGCTATCAGCTGGAAAGGGTGAAAAAGTGAAACTGACGGGCGAAACGAAATTCTTCTTCGGGATAATCCTCGCAACGCTGGGTATCGTTTTCGGAGCAGTTTTCCTTATGTCCAAACCGGCACCCACGTTCACGCGGGAAAACTTGCTGCCGACCGATGCGCATGCCATAGGCAACGCGAGTGCGTCGGCATATCTTGTGGAATTTTCCGACTTCCAATGTCCGTCGTGTAAAGCCGTAAAACCAATAGTCGATAAAGTCGTCCAACAATACAAAGACAGGCTTATCTTCGGCTACCGTCACTTTCCGCTGGACCAACATCCTTTCGCCGTGCCGGCCGCGCTGGCAGCGGAAGCCGCAGACAAACAGGGAAAATTCTGGGAAATGTATGATGCGCTTTTTGCAGGCCAGGAAAAACTGTCAGACTCATTCATCCTGGAAACCGCAACAAGCTTGGGGCTTGATATATCACAGTTCAATAGTGACCTGGCGAATGCGGCATTGAAAGACAAGGTGGAAAAAGACCGGACGGATGGCCTGCGATTTGGCGTTGATGCAACACCGACATTCTATCTCAACGGGAAAAAGCTTATTCTGACCAGCTTCAACGACTTGGAAAAAGAAGTGGTTAATGTTCTTCAGTAAAGTATTCGTTTTTTGCTGCTCACCCGCATCTTGAGTCTTTACTCACCCTTAGAGGTACATAGCAACCGCCATATTCCAAAACGCATGAACCAACACGGGAGTAACCAGCGATCCGGTGTTGTAGTACAGCAGGCTGTTAGTCAGGCCGATGATGACATCCGTGGCAAAGAAAATAACGAGCGCTGTCCCTTGAAGTTTCAGAGAGGTTACGAGGATAGATACATGCAAAAGAACGAACAGAAGCGTCGAGATAACCGCTGCATACGCTACGCTTCTCTTCTTCTCGGCGATCCGATTGAACAAAAAACCCCGATTGAGTATTTCCTCCGACAGCGCCGTAGCAAACGACAAAGCTATCATGAGGAGAAGCCCGTACTGGGTAAACGCGGCAATGGGCTGCAGCTGTATGCGTCCGTATTTAATGAAATTTGCTGCAATGCCTTCAACGGCAAACAGAAGCCCGAAACCTATCCCGATATATATGTTGCGGAATAGGTTTTGCGCGTGTAATCCGATGGATGACCACGGCCGCTTTTCGACAAATCGCACAAAATAAAAAACAGGAGCTAGAAACAGCAGAGGCTTGAACAGAAACTCGTCCAGCGTCTCCGGAAGTACAAAAAAATAACGATACAGACTCCACGCAAGAAGTATCCAACCCCATAACTGATAGATCCGCTCCAAGGATACTCTTTTGTCCTTCATATGATTACAATACCCCACCGGTATTAGCCGCGCAAGGGAGGAAGACCGGGTACGTATACGTTACCGAGGCCGGACGTGAGTGGCGCGTACCGCTTCACCCATCGTGTCTATAATGCTCGTAATGATAACTGCCGCCTGTGCCCGGGTGAGGGCGCGGTAATTATGCGGAAAGTAATGAAACACGAGATTTCTTCCGTTTTTCCATGTGCTCCACAAACGGGCAGCGAGCTCTTGCCCGAATCTTTCTTGTATCTGTCCGTACGCACTACGGTGCCTCAGTAACCGCACGAGGTTCGGACTCAGGGCTTTACCGATGCGAAAATGGTCGCTGTTGTATTCACGCTCCATAATTATTCCGGTATCAAGAAACAGTTGCTTAAGAAATCCTTCATAGAGTTTGGCAAACGGAAAAACAACATAGGAATAATCCGTAGGTTCCTCGTCCGGATGTCGCGCACTGTCTTCAAACAGGAATTTACCGTCGTCGGCAAGCATCCGCTGCTGCGGGGATATATATTGCCAGAGGAGGGAACCTTCTTGTATCATTGGGTACGGATAAAAAGATACGTCAGAACAAGAAATAGTCCGATAAAAACCGCTAAACTCAACCGCTGAACCCTCAAGGTCACAGGGGAAGCTACCATCGCAAACCAGTTCTGAAGATTGCCGAGCGCCTTCCATTCTCCCAACTGCCAGAGAATCATAGTGAGATAGATGCTCAAAACCAATCCTGATGCAAATGTACTCCCGGAGGACGTAACGATAAAAAATGATACCCCGGCAAAAGGAACAGCAAAAACAACGCTGCGAAACGGTGATGGCGTAAGGTTGAAAATCACTTCGGAAAAATCTAAAAAGAAAATACCCAGGATACCGCCCAGCAGATACCAGAAAGCGCCCAAGGGCGGATGTATCTGCCAGGTGAGTATTCCAACGAGGAAAAGATAGATAAGGTCCGCGAAAAGAAAAATACGCGGTTTTTTTCTGATAATTTCTCTGATCTTGTCCATGAATACCGACTACCGCTTTATAGTTTCCTCTCTCAGTATATCACTGTAAAGCTCGCGTATTCACCCGTAGCAGCTTCCCATTGTTTTTCGACCTTCGTCACCCATGCTACCTCCGGACCCCGTTGGCAGGCCTTAATAAACTCTTCAAGCTTTGTCTTGGAGCCTTCCGCCACAATCGCCACCGCACCGTCAGCTTTATTTTTCACCCATCCCGTGAGAACAAGTTTCTTTGCTTGCCAACAAACCCATGCCCGATACCCTACTCCCTGCACTTGACCGGCTATAAGCAAGACAACGCGTTTCATACATTCATCCGTATCTCCATCTTACTACAGGCAAAAAACAGGTGGTGAACAGGGAAGGCATTCTTCAGAATGTTACGGGCGCGAGGCTGTCGATATTTCAATCGTAAGAGGCATTTCAGCTACATAGAGCGGGTGGAGTTTGTCGGGTACCGGCATACTAACGCGTACTCCCGCAACATCGGGCAGTCTGCATATCCGCTTCCCGACGTCTGTCACATTCATGTATTGTTCGCTCCCGCCCGTCGTGGCGCGAATCAACTCCGGCGCCGGGATTGGCGGCGGGACAAAGTCTGTTCCGTTCACCAAAAACCGGTCTTGGGGATAAAAGGAAACCATGTTCACAACCGGCGGCTCTCCTTGTTTACCTTCTAATTGGCACCAGAAGACGTGAACCAGCATATCTTCAGTCGGTAGTCTGCCTTGGTGTGCCCGTATAAAATATCGGTATTCCGGCATTTCACGAAATGGCTGCAAAATCCCCTCCCGCCTTATGCGGTACGGATACACACGAGGCTCGTCGGTCCGGGCAACGGTTCTTTTGAAATTCGAAAATCCCCCAAATTGTCCGTCCACCAAAAAATTGTGCGGAAGATAGAGCGTCAACAGGGCACCGGGAGATAACTCGAGGTTCGCATAGAGCTCCCGTCTCGGTAAGTCAGGTACCATAAAAGGAGATAGAAGTGCTTCCGGACTCATAAAAAACCTGCTTGCCAGGCAGGAATTGGCCTCAATATAATCCACCAAAAGAGAATGTGTCAATGAGGGATTTTTACTCCTCCCCGCTTCGCAATTTCTTCATCTTCCACATAAACAGGCGCGGCCGGCTTCTGGAATTGGCGTCTTTGACAAACGACAGCGTCTTCTCCAATATTGCCCGCGGTATGGTTTTGGCCAGTCGGATATACAGGGACCGGTGTTTATAGTCGCCCAGCTCCTCGGCAAGGTAAATTCCGTAGGCTTGAAACTCGCGGGAGATATACTTATCCTCCAACGGATTGAATTTCTTGAGGATGTCCCCGACGGTTTGCATATTAGTTGAAACGGTTCATTGCTTTATCCAGGCCTTGCGTCAGACCTATCTGGACTGCTTGCGCCCCGTGTTTGATAAGATGCTTGAAGTCCCCGGCTTCGTTCTGTCGAAATCGGGAAAGTACAAACGATATGACGCGGTTCTGGTGAAACTTTCTGTCCTCAGTAACACCTGATGCCTGTTTGCCCCACCCTACTCCCAACCGAATACGAATGAACTGATCGGTTTTGAGCTGTTGAATGACGGAATCTACCCCGCGATGCCCACCGCTGGCTCCTGACTGCCGGATTCGGATTTTACCAAGCGGAAGGTCAATGTCATCATGAATAACCCATACGTCCGTTGAAGGCAGTTTGTAAAAACCCACAAGACTTCTGACCGCAACGCCGGAACTGTTCATGAAGGTGAGGGGTTTAACGAGGAGAATATCCCCTATTCTGGCGGTCAGAGCATTGTGTTTCGTTTGCCTTTCCCACACGGGACTGGTTGTTCCTAATTCACGCGCCAACCGTTCTACAACCATAAATCCGACATTGTGTCGGGTACTTTCGTAGTGAGTACCGGGATTTCCGAGCCCGACAATCAGTTTCATCGCAATAAGTGTATCACGTCTGCGTCCTCAATCTGTTCGAAATGTTCGTAAAATTGCCCGACAGCAACGAGGTCTTCGGGTTCTTGAAGAACGATACAGTCATCCGTCTCGGGTTTAACTTTGACAACAACCTCAGGAGGAGCTACGGGAACCGCGACAATGATACTGTATGCTTTCTTTTTTCGAAGCCATTTGATGGCAGCTTCCAGTGTTGCGCCGGTCGCCACACCGTCGTCAACGAGAATGACGGTCTTTTCTCTGACAACCAACGGCTTTTTCCCTTTCCGGTAGAGAAGTGTTTTTTGTCGAATCTCATCCTCTAGCAACGACGACTGTGAATTAATATAGTCTTCGTCTGTTCCTACCAAGTGAGCCATGCGCCAATCGATAACCGATACTCCGTCGGGTGCCATGGCACCGAGTGCAAGTTCGGGATTGTGGGGAGCACCGATCTTTTTCACAACCAGAACATCCAATGGAACGGACATGGCCTTGGCAAGTTCATGTGCGACAACGACGCCGCCCCGAGCCAAACCGACAACCACAGTGTTGGGTGCGCGAAGTGAAAGAAGCTTTTTTGAAAGCAGTGTTCCCGCGTGTAGGCGATCGCGATATATCACAGTGTTACCCTACCACACTACTACAGCAAACACGGTGTCGTTTGCTGTCAAATGTGGCCTGCTTCTCTTATTTCATCTTGGAGAGTTGTTGCTCTGCAAGTGCTCCTACGTACGGCACTTTATACATTTCTCCTTGGAACGCCTTCCACATGAGAATTATCCAGAAAATGAATGCCGCAAATGAAAGCAGGAGTCCGATGAGCCATCCCAAAATCGGTATGAATCCAAGCGCAATGTTGGCGATAAATATCCCGCCAAACAAAATCGTCGACTGCATTGCATGGAATCGCACAAATTTATTCTCTTTCTCCACAAGTAAAAATATAATGCCGGTGATAAACCCAAGCAGGTATGAAGCTGCTGCCATGAGGTTCTCGTTGCCTTTTGCTTCTGCCATAAATCACCTCCTTTTCAAAAATGATTCTCTGTCATTCTCACCATATCATGAAGCCAAATTGACCGTCAACCACCAATTAGAAAATAGAGAGCTGTTCTTTTCCGTCATCCAACAGTTTCTCTCCGTCTCCTTTTTTCCATATGTTGACCACGCCAAATACGCCATCATATCCCGGGTCGATGACAATATCCCCTGTGCGAACTTTGCTTACTCCGTGAGCCACACGCTCCCCCGCCAGCTTCGCAATATCCGATGCGGATGAATGCAGAAGTACCGAAAATTCCCCGCCCAACATATCAGTAAGTTGAAAATATGGGGTTTGTGTTTTCGGGCTGGCAACCGGTGACCCCACAGCCTCCGAGATAATCTCAATCAGGGGGACGAGCATAACAAACGGTGGCCGCCGGGGATATGTTGTGCTCCTGGTCATTCGTACTCCTTCCGAAAATTCGTAAGGTTCCGTCATGGGTACGGTCTCAAGCCCTAACGACTCCTCACTTCTTCCTGCCAGCTCTTCCACGCGTTGTAACACGCCTTGGGTAAGAGGTTTCCCGCATACGGGACACGTTGTCCCTTTTGTTTTCGTCTCCTCGGGTCCCCAACGGATATTGCATGCCCTGTGACCGGTATAATGGTATTTTCCCTCTTCCGGGTAAAACTCTATCGTATACGCAATTCTGTTCTTGGTGTTTCCGTTTATTGCGTTCGCAATTGCGTCGTACGACAGCTTCCCCCCGGGTATGTCAAACACGGTCGCCTCCCTACCTAATTTCCTTCCGCTGTGTGCATCGGAAAAAGACACAATGGAACGGTTATCCAGTTCGCTAATGCGCCAATTCATGGAGGGACTGCTTGATAATCCCGTTTCTACGGCACGGATATGTTTGGCAAACGGACCAAATGCCTCATCCAAGCTGTCAAATCCGCTCATGGATCCGTACACAGAGAACCACGGGGTCCATGCATGCGCGGGTATGATAAGAGCTTTGGGTTCAACAGATAAGACAAGTTCTGCCAATGCTATGCTGGTGAGGCCTATAATCGGCCGCCCGTCACTCATGAGGTTACACCCCCGTTTGGTCATCTCCTGATTGATGCGAAGCGCGGAAGAGAGCGATGGAACCCACACGAGCGTATGAATTCGGCGTCCTTTCCCGCTCTGGGAGTAAATGCAGGAAACCTCTGTTGCCAAAAGAAACCGAGGAACAGGAGTCGACTGATTGGTTTTGGGTATACCGGTGTTATCCCGCTCTATTTCGGGTTTCAGCTTGAGAAGTCCGCTCCCGTCCTCTACAAGGTTTTCCTGTATCTCGCGCATCCACAAGGGATGTGTCCAATCGCCTGTTGCAACAAGTCCTATTCCTTTTCGGGCTGCCCACGAAGCAATCTGGGGAATAACCATGTCCCGTGACACTGCTCGCGAGAATTTGGAGTGTAACTGGAGGTCAGCGGTAACAAACATACGCACGCACTCACTAACTATTCAAAAAGCTCTTTCATCAGTTCTCTCAGCTTCACCTCATAGCGCGTAAGGACCGATTTCTTCAAAGGTTTTCTCTTTTTTCCGTTGTACAGATGACCTCCCATGATATAACCGGGCATGTATTTCATGGTTTTATTAAAAAACAATACCGGGAGTGCGGATCGAATATACTGCTGGACCACCCGAAAAGCTCCTTCGTTTCGGATACGTCGCAGCGACCAGACAAAAAGTGTCTCACGCAGGATGTCCAGTGTAATGCCTTTTTGTGCCAGTCGCAGTCCAAAATCAACATCTTCATGGTACGCATGTGCTTCATCATACCCGCCCACAGCCTCATAGGCGCTTTTGAGAACCATGGTCAAAGGACCGGGTGCCATAGGCCGATGGAACATAACAGAACCTTCAATCGTCATGTTTCCCAGTAGCGTGAACATCGCATCGCCTGTCTTGCCGGAATCGGGTTGAAACCATGTGGTGAGAAGTGACGGATGTTTTTCGCCGATATACTGGACAACCCGCGCAAAAAAATACGGCATAAGAATGCTGTCCGCATCAATAAAAGCTAGCCATGTGCCGGCTGCGGCGCGTGCACCGAGGTTTCGCTGAAGTGGAAGGCTTGCCTTCTTGCTGACAATGACGGTAAGCTTGGGAAGCTTCTGTTCATATTCTTTTGCCCGAAGGACGGTGTTGTCTTTCGAAGATCCGTCCACAACAATGACTTCAAAATCCTTCGTGGTTTGTTGGCTCAAAGATGCGAGAAGTTTCGGGAGAAACAGTTCTTCGTTGAGCGCCGGTATGACAACGGAAAAGAGGGGGGTCTTCATGACGTGTCCCATTATATGCCATCAGGGAGAAATCGCAACTTTCCAGTTATTATCGCATCAGCTCAAACATAAGAAACAGAATATAAAATAGCAGAAGCCCCATCCCCTCCCGACGTGATATCTCGCGTTTTGAGTGGACCGCCCATATGAAAAACGCAACAAGGGTTCCCAGAAGAACGAGCGCGAAAGTAAGTTGTTCTCTGCTCCCCAAAGTGGTTGGCGACAATAAACAGATCATGCCCAGAATGAGAGCATTTGCAGCTCCGCTGCCTAGAAAATCACCAAAGGCTATGCTTTGACGCTTCTCTCTGATGCTATGCCAGGCCAGTGCAAGTTCCGGAAGATTGACGCCGACGGAAAGTACAAATAGACCGAAAACAAACACGGGTATTCCCAAGGTTGTTACGATAATCTCCGCAAGCTCAATGATTGCCTTGGAAGACAGTGCAAGCATACATAAACCTCCGATGACTTTCCCCAATTCTAGAATCCAGTGTCCAGAATGATTGATTTGGTTTTCAATCGTTCCAATCACGTGTTCTCGTCTATTAATTACTAGTATGTGTAAAGCATAAATCCCGACAAGAAAAAGTCCGTCAGATCGCGTTAGAACTCCGTCCCAAAGTACCACTATCGGAGAGGCAAAAACAAAACATCCCAACACCAATTCATCAAAGTTCATTGAGTGATCTAGGCGAATGCGTCCAAGAATAACAGCACTCAAGCCCATAACGAATGAAAGAAGAAGTATGGAGCCTCCTATGAGAGTTCCAACGGCAAGTTGTGGCACACCATCCGCCATTGATTGCAATGCGACGAAAAATTCCGGTGTTGATGTAGCAAGTCCCAAGAGAAAAAATGCCAGAATATAACTCTTTATTCGAAACCGGTGCGAGAGCAGAGTAACGCTTCGCAATATGAGCATAGCGCTCAGGCTGAGTATCCATCCGCAAAAAACGAGAAGCAGCAGCTGTAATAAAACCATACGAACCTTCTTCCAGTGTGTCAAAGAACACTGACGTTGTAAACTGTCCTCCTACGGAGTTTTAGAAGTGTACATGGAGTTTTGATTGCGAAACATCGAGGCTATTTCGGCAACAGTGGTCACGTTGTTTACTGATTTATCTTTCCGGATGCGCACCAACCGAGGAAATCGGACAGCATAGCCAGCCCCGTGTGTGGAAGATTTCGTCAGGTCATCACCCGCAAGCTCAACAACAAGGCTCGGTTCTACCCACACGTCGGGTATGAGTGTTTTGTTTACATTCACGTACTGTCTCGGCATTGCTTTCGTTTGTATCGTAGTGAGATGTTCTTTCAACTGATGCCATAAGACGTCTGAGACACCGGTACCGACTTTTGTTACGGTCACAAATGTCTCACTGTATCGCACTCCCACGAGAAATGCGCCGATACCAAAACCCGCTCGTTTTCCTTCTCCGCGATAAAATCCCATGACAACTGCGTCTATCGTATCTGTAAGTTTCCCTGTTTTCCCCTCTTCTTCCTTAAATTTTACCCAACTGAATCCCCTGCGTCCGGGCTCATACGGGCTATCCCACTTTTTGACCACAACCCCCTCAAGTCCTTCCTTCAGTTTGTCATCGTGATATTTTCGAAGGGTAAACGGGTCATCGGTGACAATTTGCGGCGAAACGACAAGGATTGCTTGCTTTGAAACCGTTTGTTGGAGAATGCTACGACGCACCGATAGCGGATTATTGAGTAAATCTTTTCCATCTTTATAAAGGATATCAAAAACGAAAAAAACCAAAGGAACACTTGCCGCCGCCAAAACTATGCCGTGTTTTCGTTTCCTGGTAACGGTTTCTTGGAACGGAATGAGTCTCCCCGTCTGTGGGTCCATTCCGACCGCCTCGCTGTCGAGAATAACGCTCGTTGCATGCAGCTGTCCCCTGATCTTTGTAAGCTCCGGAAACATACCGGTCGTATTCTCAAGGTTCCGCGAATAGCTGCTCACTTCTGTTTTTCCGTCCTTTTCCCAATAATGGATTTGTACGCGCACACCGTCATATTTCGGCTCGACAGCAACTTTCCCCATTTTCTCTATCATCTCGTTGGCATTCGGGAGCCGTTGGCATAAGCACGCAAGAATCGGAACTCCGATGCCCGCTTTCACACGGGAAAGACTGCGGATACCGTTTTTCTTAACTGCTTGAGCGATGTAGCCTATATCCGGCCGGACATTGTAGGCGTTTTCAAATCGCCCGCGCAGTGATTTGTCTTTAGTGAGCATCCAGGAAAGCGCGTCCAGAATGGTCATGTCGGAAAATCCGAGACGCAATTTGTCAAGCGGTATGCGCACGATGTAACGCGCCGACAACGAATCCGTATCCCGAAGAAGTTCGGAAAGAAATGCTATTTTCTTTTCTTGTGACCCCGCCCCGGATGCGTACGCAGCCTGGGTCATTCGTAAAAAAACGGTTTCAACCGAAAGAGCCTTGCGCGCTTTGTGGTTTGTTTGCTGTGCACATGCTTCCGCTGTTTTGCCCAAGTCACCGGTCTTTTTGAATAAACGGGTGACGGAATCCAACGGAAGGTCGTATGCTTGCGCTATCGCACGAATGATAAACTTGTCAGCAATTCCGAATTCCAGCGCTTCATACAACGGAACGACTCTCCCCTGAAGAAGGTAGCATATTTTACCTATCTCCTCTGCTCCTGCCCTGCGGAAGAGATCCGCAAGTATCCGTGTCATTTCCAGACGCGAAGCAGTCTTCTCAATGGTCTGAAAATAGTGGGAAAGCACTGTAAACGTCATGGTATATCACCGAATCACGAGTTCATACGCGCCGACAATCAGTCCTAAAAAAATGACACCCAAAAAAAAGATTAACCCGCCGTCTTGATCGCGATGTAACAACTTCCCTATCCCCTGGACAATGACTGTCGCTGCCAAAAGCACCGGCAAGACAAGAATGACATAGAGAAATTCCGGCTGATCGGATCCTGCTCTTGTGATCCCGCCAAGCCAATCCGATACGCTACCCGCTAATGACGCCATATGGACAGTGTAAAGTTAGGTCGCCAATACATACTTGACGCCTTTTGTTGTCCCCTCTTTTTTAATAACCCCTTTTCCGATAAGATCCTTTATTTCGCGCAAAACCGTATCTTCCGAAATCATGGGGAATAATTCAAAAAATGTTTTGTTTTGCAGAAATCCGTTCTCCTGGATGAATTCAACGATTTTTATCTGCCGCTCCGAGAGAGCAAGCGGTTGTCCTCCGAGCGATTTTTTGAGTTTAAGGTCCGTAGAAAGGGATTTCACTTTTTCTTTGATACGGGTAAGCTCAATGGACAACCCTAGGGTAAAGTACTCCAGCCACGCTGTCATGTTGCCGTTAGCTTTTCCGACGCTCTGAAGCCCATCATAATATGCCATAGGCTCGCGGTCATAATATTCCTCAAGAGAAAAAAACCGCTTTATATCATACCCTTCCTTGAAAAGGACCAGCGTTGCCATCGCCCGTGCAACCCGACCGTTTCCGTCCAGAAACGGGTGAATGCGCACCAGCTCATAGTGGACAGTGCCGGCTTTGAGCGTCGTGTGGATGTCGTCCGGTTTGGCGCTATTGAACCACAGAAGGAAATCCCTCATGAGAAAGGGTACTTCAACGGGCGGCGGCGGACGGAAAGTAATTTCTCCTGTTTGACTGTTTTTGACTACGACTTGCGTTTTTCGAAAAATTCCGATAGTTTCCTGGGGTTGTAACTTATGCACCACCATCTCGTGGATGTTTCTGATGGTCTCCTCGGTAATCTCCGGTTTGTCAAAGTTTTCGATGAACTTTATAACATTTCTGTAGTTAAGGACTTCCTGGATATCCCGGTCGCGTCCGACGATTTGGGCTCCCGCAAGTACTTTTTCCGCTTCGGTAAAGTTGAGCTCGTTGCCTTCAATGTGTGTCCCGTGATGTACCGTACGCACAAGCGCATCCTCCCGGAATTTTGCCTCCCATGCGGGAACCAAAGGAGCGTTTTCTATGACCTCCTTAGCAGCCTCAATGATGCCTATGTTTTTGAGGATTCTGTTGGTTATGGAGAACTGCGGAGTATACATAACGGCTTTCTATCTCCGTATAATACCCGCATAATTACCGGAATGCAATCGAAAAGATCAAATCAGAGAGTCAACAACTCCTTCATCGTTTTGGGGATTTGATTGGCCAGATCAGTTGCGTTGAAGTAAGGTCCGACGGTTACATACAACGCGTCTCCTGCTTTTTTGTTGATAAAGCTACCGGCAAGTGTCGCTAGCCATAGGTCGTTTTTGCAGGCTAAGGAAGCGATAAGACCTGCCAGCACGTCCCCGGTCCCGCCTTTAGTCATACCGGCATTCCCGCCTGCTATCTGAACTGTTTCTTTGCCGTTACTGGCGATATCTGCATGGCCCTTAACAAGAACGGTGCAGGTGTGTCTTTGTGCAAACATGCTCACGCGTTCTTCTGTGGTCTCGCCGACGGAAGCAGGATCTTTAGCTAATAAACCGTCGAATTCCTTGTGGTGCGGTGTCAAAATAGCTCCATGGGGAATATGTGCGATCTCCATCATCTGCAGAGCCCCCGCATCAATCACCCATTGTTTATTGGGATGTGCCGTCAGGAGTCTGTCTGTCAGGGTTTTTGTTTCCTCATCCCGGGTCATGCCCGGACCGATGAGTATGCAATCGTCTTCTTCAATATACGACTCTACCTCGCTGCGCGGTATGACTATTCCGTCCCGGAATTCTTTCTTTATGCGGGTAATCAATTCATTGTTTTCGGGCACCGAGCTGTAATGAACAAGGTCGACAATACGCGAGGCAACAGTCAAAGCCCACAGGCTTGCGGCATGGAACAAATGGCTTCCTCCGATGATAAGGAGTTTACCGTTTTGTCCCTTATGGGATTCCGGTGGCGGTATATAGAGAGTTTTGATATCGTCTTTCGTAATGCGTCGCATAGTACCCCTCACCTCCTACTTTACCAGAGGAAGCCGTATGATTTCCAAATGTTTCGCATGTGCGTGTTTGAGGAGTTGTAGCACCCCAATGTCTGTCGAGCTCACAATGGTCTGCTGTTTTCCCATAAGCGACAAGACCATCTGTTGGTGTTCTTCGTCCAATTCGGAAAATATGTCATCCAAAAGGAGGAGCGGCGGTTCGCTCGTTGTCCCTTGGATATACGACAATTCCGCTAACTTAAGCCAGAGTACGGCAAGGCGCTGTTCTCCCCTGCTGCCGTATTTGCTCAAGTCCAGAAATGACTCTTCCCCGCGCTCTTCCCGCTGTACTGGAGTAGGTTTAGTTTGGATGATGAAATCATCGCGGTGCGGTCCCACAAGGGTCGCTTTCGCGGCAATTTCCTCATCCGCATACTGTTGCAGCCTTGTGTCGGATATAATACTTTTGTCGTAGACGGTACGGAATACAACACCGGGGAAAGTATAGTCATTGACGTACGCGAGGAGTTTCGTGCGCATGTCCGTGAGATATCCGCCGGCCCGAATAAGGAGCTGGTTCCAAAATAAGAGCTGGCCGGAAGATGCTCTTCCTTCATTGATGAGATCCAGTAATTTATTGCGCTGTCGCAATCCGCGCTCATAGGAAAGGAGGTTGCGCCGATACTCCCGGTCCGTCTGCACAAGCACGCTGTCCAGATAGCGCCGCCGCAAGCTTGGGCTGTCGGTAACGAGTTCCAAATCTTCCGGCCAAAAAAGAACAGTGCGCAGGTTGCCGGCAAAATCAACCAAACGTCGGGGAACGCCGTTCACCGTATATTTCTTGATCGGCACTTTTTGGCCACCAAGAAATCCGCTGGTAATGACCATTTCCAGCGTCGTATCCTCCAACGTGGCCTTGAGACGGGTAATGTCAACACCCCATCGGACAACTTCGCTGTCTCGGTCAGCACGAAAACTTTTTCCGGTTGCCATCATTACCAGTGCTTCCAATATGTTTGTTTTCCCGGCGGTGTTGGGTCCGATGATGAGCGTGGTTGTGGGTGAAAATGTTAACGATTGCCGGGTATAATTTCTGAAGTTTTGTAAACTGAGCGTACGCAAAATCATTGCATCATTCTACCACGTTTGGGGTGTCAAAGGCGCCTCGGGGCACTCCGGTTATCTATTGGCCTCTGTGATTATTTAATCGTCGTTCCTTTAAACGGTTTTCCGTCAAGGGCAGCAGCTACGCTGTTCAGATTTCTGCCGTTGACGATTTTGACCGTAAGCCGAAGGTCGCCTGCCAGCTTCGAAGCAATAGGGTCAAACGGCAGGTTCATGCCGGGTTGCCAGAGGTCTCCGGCTATCTTTCTGTAATCTTTCCAGCTCGTACTGATGAGCGGTTTGGCATCGGGATATTTGCGGGGATCTTGGTCATATACCTGATCGATGTTGGTCAAATTGATAACCTGGTTGATGCCGTAGTCCTGGCACAGGGTAACGGCACAATAATCCGTACTCCACCCCGGTTTCCAACCGGCTGCTATGGCAACAGGCCGCTCGATTTTGAGAATTATCTCATAATGCTTGATTACTCTGGGGTCTGCGACATCCCGCAAGATTGTACGCAGCAGTTGTGCATTGAGTCGGGTAGCATGGATGCCCAGCCAATCCAGGTCCTCTCGGGTGAGGTGTGCGTGCAAAACAGCCTCTCCTGCATCCCGGTACTGCCGCGCGGTGGTCCCGCCGCCGACAACTATAAAAAATCTCCTCTTTTTGGAGGAGACTTGTTCGCGTATAAAGGCATTAAAATCAGACAGATACTGAGTATCGATAGCCCCGTCGTGGACAACAAGCGATCCACCCAGAGAGAGGACAAATGCGTCTTTTCCGTAGCTCATTTGTTCGTTATTCTGCAAAAACGCGCATGTACTGCGCGTGCCTAGGTGTATAGTAACAAAAACTCGCCAATTGTCAAACTATATAATTTTTGCCCAACCAAATTGAAATAACATATTTACCGTTATATAATGTGACTATGAGTGAAAAAACAAATGAACACGACACTTCTCCAGATGTCACACAAGAGGCAGCTGATATTAGAAGACTTATTGAAGCTGGTACGAGAACAGATGATCCAGAAACAACGGCTGCGGGTATTGCACGAGCGGGCAGACTAAAAAGAACAACGGGGTTGGACATAACAAACCCTACGGTAGCTTCAATACTTAAGTTAGACACTGTAGGCAGAACACAAGTCAAGAAATAAGATATCTAACCCATAGTTTTACATTCCTCCTCCAATCTGCTACAATCCTCCCCCAACACGTCAGTGTGTTGGCATAACACCATGTCACCCAAATACGAACGATTTGCTGCTTCACAACCCGATTTTATCGCGGCAAGTATCGGCGGCTCAGCTTTCCATCCTGATCGCCTAAATATCGATTTTATTAAAGACCTCGCCGATTTCTTCCAAGAACTTCTTGCACAAAAAAAGACAATATTTGCAGTGGTCGGCGGCGGCGGAAAAGCACGGAGCCTCGAAGAAGACGTAAAAACGCTTGGCGTGAGGCGTGCCAAAGCGGTTGATCAGATTGGCATAGCGGTAACGCAAGTCAATGCGTTGGTCTTACAAAAATATCTCGAAGCCCGCGATATTGACTTTCGCTGCTATTCCGACGGTGATTTGCTGAAACGGGGCGCAGGCGTCATCTATGTGCAGGGGGGTTCGGATCCTGGCCACACCACAGACTTTGTGACCATTCAAGCTTCCCATGAAGCAGGCCAAGAAGTCGTCCTCAATATCTCAACAGAACCGGGTGGAATCAATCCGAGGAGAGGCGGAGAAATCATCGAAAATGAACTGATCGAACAAATGACATGGGATGAGTATTTTCGAATTTTTCCGAAAGAACACAAGCCCGGAAGCCATAGTCCGTTCGATGGGCCTGCTGCGCTATTTGCCCAAAAGCACAAGATGACCGCTATTCTCGTGGGACCCGATATGAACAACCTGCGAAAGTGTTTGCGGGGAGAAGAATTCCGCGGAACAATAGTTCATCCCTAAATATTTCTCACTTTCTCTCAAAAGCTTTGCACAGTCAACTAAACTTCACGAGCATTCCACTCTCCTGTGCTTTACGAAAACTTCTAGCAAAGTAAAGAAGTGACAGCGTCAGGTACAAGAGGTTAAGTCCAGTGGCCACCAAAAGGCCTTGGTAATCGAAACGGCCAGACAGGAGTGCTCCCCGCATCCCTTCAAAAACGTAGCTTGTCGGCAGGAAATGGGCCACGACTTGCATCCATTGAGGCATCACTGAGACGGGATAAAAGACTGCCGAGAAGGGCTGAATAATCAAGACGAGTGTCCAGGCAAACGCCTGCACACGGTAGCCAAATCGAACGATGAGCCCGTTGATAACAAATCCAGCACTCCAGCCAACCAGAAACAGGTTGATAATGAAAGGAATGAGCAGCCATCCGACAACAAAGATGTTGAAAGCAAACAGGAGGTATGCCAACAGGATCATCCAGGCCGCTGAAATAAACAGTTTCAAACTCCCTAAAAGAAGCGAAGCCGTCAAAAACTCCCAGACGGTCAACGGCGAAGTAAAAAGATTAAGGAGATTTCGGTCCCATGCTTCGCGGAGAAAAATAAGCCCCATCTCCTGCTGTGAACGGTAGACAAACATCCACAGAACAATAGCTCCGATGAAAAACCCCGTAAAAAATGACGGTACACCCTGTTTATGCTGAAGGTAGACTGTCGTTAAACCCCAGATAAAGAGGTCGAAACTCGGCCACCAGAAAGACTCAGCCAGATTCTCCAGTTCTCTGGGCCACACAAAAAGATGGCGTATGACCACCGCGCTCACCCGATTGAGGTTAATCCGCATGTCTCGCCTCCCCGATGAAGAAATCCTCAAGCGTCGGTTTATCAATGGTAATCTCGCTGTAATCCACACCGCGAGCAGCTAGGCCATTGAGTACCTTTGCCACATCTTGTTCCCTCATTTCAATCACCACATAGCGGTCACTCACTGAAACAGATAGCCGCTGCTCCTGACAGAATGCCACAGTTCTTTTCTGTCCGTCGCGCATCATCAGCCTCACCCGCGTTTTCTCCATTTTTTTGGCCAATTCCTCCGGAGTGTCCTCAGCAATGATTTTCCCACGATTCATAAAAATAACGCGGTCACACAACTCTTCAATCTCAGCCATATTATGAGAAGTAATTAGAAGTGTTGTGTTGAATTTTCTGCGCGATTCTTTAATAAATTGTCTTACTCTGTCGGCAATGTCTGGATCAAGCGACGACGTGGGTTCGTCCAAGAGGACGAGTCGTGGGTTGTTGATAAAGGCTTTCGCCAAGTTCAACCGCGCCATGTTGCCGGAAGACAAATCACCAGCGAGGGTGTTCCTGTAATGTTTTAAGTTAAATGATGTCAGCACCTGATTAATCTTCTTCTCTAAATTATCTAATTGATACAATCGAGCGAAGACGTACAAATGTTCCCAGACTTTCAGCCTCCAGGGTGCTTTGATATAGGCAGAAGAGTAGTTCATTGACTGGAGAATCTCCTCTCGATGGGTAAAAAAATCCAAGCCAAACACGACAATTGTTCCCGCTGTCGGCGCAATTGTTCCCAAAATCATTGAGAGCGTCGTCGTCTTCCCTGCTCCGTTTGGTCCCAGAAGTCCCACGATTTCCCCTTCCTTCACGCAAAAGGAAATGTTGTCAACGGCAACAAGTGTATCGAAGCGTTTTGTAAGGCTCTTGACCTCAAGAATGGTCTTCTCCATGAAGCTCAGTATACTCCTGATTGAAGCTACTTTGAAGGAGTGGGGTGACCCTTTTCCTCAACGAAGGCCTGCAGTTCTCTTTTAAATCTCTCTACGCTAAACTTCTGCGCTTGAGCGCGGCAATTACCGGCCCAATTTTGAGATAAAGACTTGAAGTGCTTAATCGCAGCTATCAGATCCGCCACTTCGGGTTTTTTGAACAAGACGCCGGTAGCTTGCCCTGCGCCTGTCGAAGGGTCAACGACCGTTTCGCGTACTCCCCCCTGTCCCAATCCGATGACCGGCACGCCATGCGCCATTGCTTCAACCGGTACCATGCCGAAATCTTCATCAAGACTGCAGAAAATGAGTGCTTTCGCTCCCCCGTATGCTTCCGCAAGCTCCTCATCCGAAACCGGTCCCAGAAATTCAATTGTCGGTCCCGCAATGGACCGCAGGCGCTCTTCCTCCGATCCGGTGCCGACAATCTTCAGAGGTACTTTGATTTTGTTGCAAGCTTCAATCGCCAAATCCGTCCGTTTTGCCCATTCAAGCCTCCCCACGCTTAAAAAGTATTCTCTTTTTGATTTGTTATTTGGATTTTGGATTTTGCCTGCCTGCCGGCGAGGCAGGGATTTTGGATTTTGGATCGGCGGATATATCACCGTGCTTTCCTTTCGGTAAAACTTACGCACCCGACGGGCTGTCTCCTTCGAATTAGCGATAAAATAATCCACCCGTTGGGCAGTCTCGTAGTCATAATGTCGCAGGAAAAAATTAATGACGGACGCGTAGGCCCGTACAAGCGGATATTTTTCCACGAGTCCGCCCGTTGCATAGCCATAGAGGTGCCGCGGAGGGTGATGGATGTAACAGATGTGTACTGTCGGTTTTTTGACAATGACCCCCCGGCTTATAAACCAACCGCTGGAAGACAAAACGACGTCATAAGCGGAGAAGTCAAAGCTTTCCCACACGCGCGGTGCAAGAAACCGCAGGGGTGAAATGAAACGCCGGACTATTGGATTATGTTGTACCCAGCTTGGGCGGATATCCCAGCCGCGGAATCGCTTCGCATGTTCACCCAGGCCCTCCCAATCGACCAAAGCGGTATACAACGGAGCCTTCGGCCATAGTTCATGCATGACCTCAAGCACCCTCTCGGCCCCTCCATACTCACGTAAGTAGTCATGAACTAAGGCAATCTTCATAATACCCGGCCCTTTACCCCGCACACGTGCTCTTCCGACGCGAGGACGTATGCCTCGGGAGGAAGTAAGCGTTGTGCTGGGACCCCGTATTCCCGCAAATAATCATGCACAAGAGCCAGTTTCATATTAGAATAATTGTTGCTGTTGGCTGTTTTCTTTATTTTCTTGCTCCGTCTCTTTCTTTTTCTTCTTTTTTTCCGGCTGTGAATTTTTTGCGTCAAGCCGCTTGATAAGCGACTGAAAATTGAGCTCGGCTAGGATTTTTCTTGCCTCCGGCGTATCAAGGGAAAAAACCTCTTTTTCGGGAAATACGACTTCAACCGGAACGTCGCATCGTATGGTGGCAAGGTCTTTGGAGAGTACCGCGCTCTTCTTGCCTGCTTTCAGTTTCTGCAGCGTACCCGCGGAAAAAAGGGTAATTTTTTTGTCTTTCCTGTTGATAGCTCGAAAGAGTGTTTCTATTGAACCGAACTGCGCCACAAGCTCCGCCGCAGTCTTGGGTCCGATGCCCGGAACTCCGGGGTAATTATCCGAGTTGTCGCCGGCGAGCGCCTTAAAATCGGTTACGTTTTGGGGGTTTACGCCGAGCTTGTCCTTTACGTCTTTCGCGTCATACAGTTTTGCTTCGGAGAGCCCTTTGGTAGGCATATAGACCCAAGTGTGCTCGTCAACCAACTGCAGCAAATCCTTGTCTCCTGTAACGATGATAACCTGATCCATGCCTTCCTGTTTTCTTCTCCCGACAAGTGTCCCGATGACATCATCCGCCTCGTATCCGTCAACTTCGCAAATCGGAATCCCCAGTGCCTCAATCACCCTGTGAACGGTATCAATCTGGCCCGCCAGTTCTTCGTCCATTTTCGGCCGCTTCGCCTGATACGCCTTGAAAAGTTTTTTTCGGAATGTTGGTGCTGGCCGGTCAAAAGCAACAACGATCTGGGTAGGCGAAAGGTCATGGGCGATTTTGATCATCATCGCCGTAAAACCATAGACTGCGTTGACCAGAGATCCGTCCGGAGACGTGAGCGGAGGCAATGCGTGGTATGCCCTGTGGAGAATGGCATTGCCGTCGATAAGAACAAGGCGTTTCATGCACGTGTGGATCGTGGTGATTTGCGCGGTCCGCCCATGAGCGTTTCAAATTCATCGCCTTCGATGGTCTCTTTTTTCACAAGTTCCGAAGCGATAACGTCCAATTTCTTTCTGTGTACCTTAAGAAGGGACAGGGCATTTTTGTACCCTTCGTCCAATAGTTTTTTGACTTCCCGGTCAATGGCAGCCTGCATGTCTTGGGATATCGATTGCTGCTCAACGAACGCTTTCCCCCATTCCGTAACATCCATTTGCGGACCGAAGTTGATGGGCCCCAAGTCGCTCATCCCGAACTCCATGACCATGTACCGGGCGACGCGTGTCGCCTGATCAATGTCATTGGCGGCGCCGCTGGTCATCTCGTTGAAGATAAGCTGTTCCGCAGCCCTGCCGCCCATCATGGTTGCAATTTCCTCCAATAAATGCGACTTAGTTTCGTGCAGTCTGTCTTTTTCCGGTGGAGTCAACGTGTATCCGAGCGCCATACCTCGCGACACGATACTGATGCGGTGAACCCTATCCATGTTCGGGCTGAAATACGTCACGACGGCGTGCCCTGCCTCGTGACATGCGGTCATCTTTCTGTCCAAGTCAGTTTGGAGCCGCTTTTTCTCCGGACCGAGTTTGACCTTGGTCGCGGCTTCCTCCAGATCCTTCATGTCTATCTCTTTTTTGTTGTCTCGCGCTGCCAGGATTGCTGACTCGTTGAGCATGTTTTCTATGTCCGCACCGGAAAACCCGACGGTCCGTTTGGCTACCTTATCCCAATCAACAGCCATAGCGTACGGTTTTCCCTTCGCATGGATAGCCAAAATCGCTTTTCTCCCTGCCATGTCCGGCAGGTCCAAAACGACCCTTCGGTCAAACCTTCCCGGTCGAAGAAGGGCCGGGTCAAGTAGGTCTCCTCGGTTGGTTGCGGCGATAATAAGAACCGCAGCGTTGGGCTCAAACCCATCCATTTCAACAAGGATCTGATTGAGCGTCTGCTCGCGTTCGTCGTGCCCTCCCATGATACCAACCGACCGCATCCGTCCGATAGCGTCTATTTCATCAATAAATATGATGGCCGGTGCATTCTTTTTTGCTTGTGCGAATAAATCGCGCACACGGGCAGCGCCTACACCGACCAACATCTCCATAAACTCGCTTCCGGCAATCGAGAAAAACGGAACATGCGCTTCGCCCGCAACGGCTTTCGCAAGAAGCGTTTTTCCTGTCCCGCTGGGACCGACCAAAATAACCCCTTTGGGAGTTCTGGCTCCTAAGGCACGATATTTGATGGGGTTTTTGAGGAAATCGACAACCTCTTCAAGCTCCTTCTTTGCCTCGTCCACTCCCGCAACGTCGGCAAATGTGGTTTTTGGTAAATCCTTGCTCCACACACGTGCTTTGCTCTGTCCGAAAGAGAAAATGTTGTCCTGCGCTCCCCGTGCCTGCCGGAAGATAAAAAGGAAAAAAAGGACCGTCAGCACGAGCGGCAGCACATTGGAAACAAGTCCGATGATAAGCTGTCCGGTGCTCAAATCCTTTACCTGTATTTCAACCGACTTGGGATCGGCACCCGATGATTCTAGCGATCGGAACAGCGATTCTTGAGGCTCTTTATGGGATGTGGCCTTTTGCCCGTCTTTGTAGAGTATCGTGAGTTTGCTTTCTTCTACCTCTATCTTTTGGACTTTCCCTTCTTTGACGTCGGAAACTACTTTCGAAAACGGAGTCTCCAGAAGTAGGCTTGCCTGTCCGCTGATGCTTCCGATTGCCGAAAGCAGGAGAAACACGATAAATAAACCGATAAAGATATTTTTGAGGTTAAAATTTATTCGAAACTCAAACAACTTACCGCTCTTACGGGTATTTCCATTTCCATTTTTCTTTGATTTTGTTGTGTGTTTGTCTGCCATATCAGCAAAGTGGTGAACCGGGTTTTGCGGTCTTGGTTACTGGGATGAGCAAGGGCTTCTCCCCGTCCACAGCCAGCATCATACCTTGGCTTTCACTACCCATCATTGTACGCGGTTCCAGGTTTGCGATAAAGATGAAATTCTTGCCCAGAAGCCGAGTTTTTGTGTACCACGGTTTGACGCCTGCCAAAATCGTCTTTTTCCCGTATTCATCGCCTAAATCCACGGTCATTTTATACAATTTTTCGCTTCCTGACAACGCATCGATAGCCACAACCTTCCCCACCCGCAGGTCAAGCTTCGCAAAGTCATCAAAAGACACGGTCGGCTTTCGCATAAGCTAAAAGTATACCACTATCTACCGTCTGTTGCACATAAAAAGAGAGCCTGTTGGTATACGCCGAATTTATGAAGAAAGGGAGTATGAATTGGTTATTCCGATTGCTGCCCGCACGTCTCTCATGGTTTGTGCTGCAACACTCCCGGCACGTGCAGCGCCGTCTCGAAGGATCTTTTTCACCGTCTCCGGCTTATTTTTTAGGTCCTGGTATCGTAGTCTGGCATCTTTGAACGATTTCATAAGGGACTCAAATAAATACTGTTTGACGTACACGTCTCCCACGCTCCCCTTTTGGTACTGCGTTTTCAGTTCGGCAACTTTTCCAGAGTCTCCGAAGAAATCAAGATAGGTAAATACCATGTTGCCCTCAATATGTCCTGGGTCGCTCTCGTGCACGCGCGTCGGGTCTGTATAGGTACTCATTACTTGCTTTTTTATGGTTGTTTCGTCTTCAAAAATACTAATGTAATTACCCAAGGTTTTACTCATTTTGCGTTTGCCGTCGGTCCCGGGGATTACTGCCGTGTTTTGCGGAATATATGCATCTGGCAAGGGGAATATATTGCCGGTACCTGTCCCCCGAAGCTTTAGCGAAGGGGGAAATGTTTTATTGAACCGCCCTGCAATATCCCGCGTAATTTCTATATGTTGTTTCTGGTCTTGTCCTACCGGTACAAGATCAGGCTTATACAGGAGTATGTCCGCAGCCATCAGCACCGGATAGCAAAACAAGCCCATATTGATATCCTCAATCGTTATGTCTTTGGCGAGTTTGTCCTTATATGCGTGGGCACGCTTAAGAAGACCCAATGGTGTCACGTTATTGAGTATGGTCTGAAGTTCGGTGTGCTCTAACACGTCCGATTGGCGGAAAAATGTAATATTGGCAAGGCTTCCAAGCAGAGCCAGTTCGTTGAGAATGAGGGTTTCTATGTTTTTCTGCATCTGTTCCCGGTTTTGGACTGTAGTCAGCGCGTGCAAATCAGCCACGAAAAGAAAGCACTCATGGTCTTTGGCGAGTGCCTGAAACTGCCGCACGGCTCCCAGGTAATTGCCTATGTGCAGGCTCCCGTCGCCGGAAGGTGTTATGCCGGATACAACGCGTTTCATAACCCCCTTATTGTAGCGGATTTGAGACTATTTTACTAAACCCCGCCTGTTACAATGTTTGACGCATCTTCTTCCCAAAGGTATAATAAACCACGCTCAAGAAGCCGCGGGGTAGTGTAAAGCAGCACAGAAGGCTCATAATCTTCTAGACCGGGTGCGATTCCCGGCCCCGCAACAATGTAACCACCTTATAAGGTGATTTTTGTTGCCTTTCAGCCTCAAATTTCGTACAATGAAGACCGCAAAAGTACGTATATAATTCGTCGTGAGGGGGTGACGTATGATCTGAACCCCTCACGACTCAAATGAAGGAAAAATCGTTGGGAAGGAAACCAAGGGTTTCCGTCCCAGAAGCCAGCGTAGCTCAGTGGTAGAGCGGTGTCTTCATAAGGCAATGGTCGCAGGTTCGATCCCTGCCGCTGGCACACGAGAGATTTCTTACTAAACGTAAGCGAAGTTAGAAATCTCCGTGCCCTCCGAAAATCGCCCCTCAAGTCGTGTACGCCTGTCCGTCTATGGGGGGAATAGTACTGACACCTGCCGGCAGGCAGGAAAGACTTGAGATAAGATTAGGAAGGGCTACTTCAAAAAAATAGCGTCCACCACTGTTTCCAATAGGGCAATTGTCTTTCGCCCTCTCTGTCTTGAGGGTTAAGATTTATATTTTGAGATTGATCCATAAGAACTATCGTCTCCCCTTCTTTGGATAACCCGAGCTTCTCCCGTGCCTCTTTTTCTATATACCCTGTGCTCTGGACGCGTTCAAATTCGCCCTTGAGGCGCCTATTTTCCGCCGCAGCTTGTTCAAGGACTTCCTGGCGTTCCCGGATGACATCCTTCTTGCGCCATAGGGAATAGACGGACTGGGACAACCCTATGATTAAGGTTATCCCTCCCAAAACAACAAGTAGCCGTACAATTTTGTTTCTAAATAGCCTCATAAACAGGAATCCGCACCCTCTTGCATTTTGACTTATTTTATGATATTATAGGTCATCAATAAACAAACCTAGTTTGTAAACACTTCAAAGGACCTGCTCCTTTGTCGCGACACATATGGCATCTGTAGATCTGAAAACCGCCCATACACAGTTTACCGAATACCTCGGATCCCGACGGCGTGCACACGCAACCATCGTAGCATACAGCAAAGACATCGAACAACTGATCGGGTTCCTGACAAACATGGGGAAAAAGACCGTGGCAGAGGTAACCCGTGAGGAGCTGGAAGGGTTTCTCAAAAAACTCGCCAGCGACAACTATACTCCCAAGTCCATCTCGCGCAAAATTAACTCCATGAAGACCTTTTTCAGATTCCTAAAGGCTTCCGCAGCAACGAGCGTTGACTCTGCTATCGAGATAGAACATCCGAAATTTGAAGTCAAACCGCCCCGGATTCTCTCCAAGCTGGAATATCGGGCGCTTCGGGACGCCTGCAGAGCAGACACGCGCATGTATGCCATAGTGGAACTGTTCCTCCAGACCGGAATTCGCATCGGAGAACTGGCCAACCTGACGACAGACGACGCCAAAGACAACGAGCTTCATATTGCCGTCCAAGAGGGGCACGCCGAAAGAGGTGTACCTTTGAATAAAGCAGCAAAAGAAGCACTATCCCGTTACCTGGAGATCCGCGGTTCGACGGCAAAAAATAAAGCAATTTTTATTACCAAAACCGGCCGGCCGCTTCTCATACGCAACATTAGAACCGCCATTGACCGGTACTTCAGGATTGCGGGTATTGAAGGGGCAAAAGTCAACGATCTGCGCCATACCTTTATCGCCCACCACCTGATGGCAGGAACGCCCATAACGACATTGAGTAAGCTCGTAGGCCACAAGCGTCTGTCCACAACCGAAAAATACCTCGAGCTGGTCAAAGACCAGAAGACCGAAAACGTTAAGCTCGAAGAGTTATAAACGGTTCGTCCTTCATCTTGCCCGGTTGCGATTCTTCGGATACAATACTCCGCGTGTTATTATGATTTCAGGTATATCCGTATGCGCAGCAGAGAACGGGGAGGTATAAACGAGTTGATGAGTAGACTTCGGAGAGAAGATCAGCGATGTTCGTGGCAGGACGGCGCGGAAGGGCGCGACTGGCCCGAAAGCAGACCGCACCACCTGAAACCTCCGGAATGGGGAGGACCTGAGGCGAATATGGGATACCACAGACGCGGCCCCAATGCGAGCGACTGGTAACCGTATGGAAAAAGCATATAATCCCAAAACTGTCGAAGAAGTCATGTATCGGAAGTGGGAAACCGGCGGGTATTTCTCCCCCAATAAGGAAAAAGGGGGGAAAACCCTGCCTGTCGGCAGGCAGGCTTTCACGATTATCCTCCCTCCCCCCAATGCCAACGCCGACCTGCATCTTGGACACGCGATGTATGTTATTGAAGACATTATGATCCGCTACCATCGGATGAAAGGTGACGCTGCGCTATGGCTTCCCGGTGCCGATCACGCGGGGTTTGAAACACAATTTGTCTTCGAGAAGGCGCTCTCCAAAGAAAACAAAAGCAGATTTGATTATCCCCGGGAAACCCTCTACCGGATGATCTGGGATTTCGTACACAAGAACCGCGGGCACATGGAACACCAGTTGCGCCGTCTCGGATTTTCGCTCGATTGGTCGCGTAACGTCTTTACGCTGGATCCTAAAATAATTGCTATTGTCTACAAAACATTCAAGCGCCTCAATGACGAAGGGCTGGTCTATCGGGGACAACGGTTGGTCAACTTCTGTACGCGGTGCGGCACCGGGTTCTCGGACCTTGAGGTCAAACATGTGGAGCAAACGGATCCTCTTTACTATATGAAATATGGACCGTTTGTATTGGCAACGGTCCGTCCGGAAACCAAATTCGGAGACACCGCGGTAGCGGTCAACCCGAAAGACAAACGCTATAAAGAGTGGGTAGGGAAGGAAATTGAGGTAGAAGGACTCCTGGGCAAATTCACCGTCAAAGTCATCGCGGACGACGCAATTGATCCTTCCTTTGGTACCGGTGTAGCCAAAGTAACTCCTGCCCACGACATGACGGACTTTGAAATCGGCAAACGCCACGCCCTTCTCATGAAACAGGTTATTGATTTCGACGGCAGGCTGACGGAAGCAACCGGTCCGTATGCGGGTCTGAAAGTGAAAGTCGCACGGGCGAAAGTAGCCGTCGATTTGGAAGAAAAGGGGTTATTGGATCACATCGACCGCAACTACCGCCATACGGTTGCGACCTGTTATAAATGCGGTACTGTTCTGGAACCCCTTCCCCTGTCCCAGTGGTTTATAAGTGTCCGGCCGCTCGCCGACAAGGCAATGGATGCAATTAAAAGAAAGCAAATCAAATTCGTTCCCAAGCGATTCGAGAAGCAGGCGCTCCGGTGGCTTACCGATTTCCATGATTGGAATATTTCCCGCCAAGTCGTGTGGGGCATTCGTATACCGGCATGGAAATGTGCTGATTGCCAGGAAAAAGGCGTTGAACAGTGGACGGTAACGGATGGTCAAACCCCCGAGCGTTGCAATGTGTGCGGATCCGCAAACCTGGAACAGGATGCGGATACCTTCGACACGTGGTTTTCCTCCGGTCAATGGCCGTTTGCGACGCTCATGGTAAACCAACCCGGAGATTTTGAATATTTCTATCCGACGAGTGTTATGGAAACCGGATACGATATTCTCCCGTGGTGGGTGTGCAGAATGATAATGCTCGGTATGTATGCAACCGACCAGATACCCTTCAAAACGGTATATTTGCACGGATTAGTGCGTGACGCCAAAGGCCAGAAAATGAGCAAAAGCAAGGGAAATGTTATGAACCCCCTGGTATTGTCCGACCAGTACGGCGCGGACGCACTGCGGCTGGCGCTGGTGTTCGGTACTGCCGCAGGTAACGACCTGTCCCTTTCGGAAGACAAAATCCGAGGCATGCGTAATTTCGCCAACAAGCTGTGGAATATCGGCAGGTTTCTGGAGATGAATCTGCAAAACCAAACCGTCAAACATTATACATATGACGAGTCATCTCATGAGTCGCTGAAGAACCCCGGCGACAAGAGGATTATTTCAGAGCTAAACATGCTCGCTGCCGGCGTTACGAAAAATATGGAAAATTATCGCTTCTCCGATGCGGTTCAGAAAGTCTACGACTTCACATGGCACACAATCGCAGATGTCTACCTGGAAACTAATAAAGAACGCTTCAAAACAGGCGAGGGAGAGGCACTGGCGGTCTTACATCATGTGTTTTTGACGGTTCTCAAACTTCTCCACCCGTTCATGCCCTTTATCACGGAGGAGCTCTGGAGCAAGTTTGTA
>Ga0214473_10001584_pt1 | contig 29659 bp, 30 predicted proteins | sample RVTome_7_FD_203509 | JGI IMG/M metagenome (GOLD analysis project Ga0214473, IMG submission 203509) | Soil microbial communities from uranium-contaminated site in the Upper Colorado River Basin, Wyoming, United States - RVT98D197 | ecosystem: Environmental > Terrestrial > Soil > Contaminated >...
CCTGTCAACATATTGACGAGATAATTTAGTCACTACATTTCAAATCTACTGGTCCGGTATGTGAAATCATTGAGGAATGTCGATCGCGATGCCGGATTTTTCGAACAATGGGGCGAAGTTGGGCTAGATCGGGCGATGTGCCCAACGGCTGGACAGCCGAAGACGAGAGCCGGCGTGCCTGGCCGTTCCCCCGACGTGCGGAGGTGGGTTCCCCGCCTCCGCACGTCTCTCCTTCAAGCGACCGTGGGAGCTTGGAACGTGGAGGCTTGAAGTCTCAACCTGCAAGCCCTCACGCCGTCAAGCCCCTTTTTTCAGCCAGTCCGTATGGACGAAACCGCGTTCGGGATGATCGGCGCGCTGGTAGGTGTGTGCCCCAAAGGCGTCGCGTTGCGCCTGGGTCAGGTTGTGCGGCAGTTGCGCTGCTCTATAGGAATCGAAATAGGCCAGGCTTGCGGCCATCGCCGGCACCGGGATACCGAGGCGTTGCGCCGTTCCAGCCACGCGCCGCCAAGCCGGCTGACATTGGCGCAGGGTCAGCCGGAACTGGCGGTCGAGCATGAGGTTGGCGAACTCAGGAGATTCATCAAAGGCGCGCATGATCTCGTCCAGAAACCGGGCTCGGATGATGCAGCCGCCCTTCCAGATACGGGCCATCTCGCGCAGATTGATGTGCCAGTCGTAGGTCTCGGAGCCGGCCCGGATCAGGTTCATTCCCTGGGCGTAGGAGCAGATCTTTGCGGCGTACAGGGCGTCATGAACGGCGGCGATCCACTTGCTCTTGTCGCCGCGTGCGCGGGTGGAGCGCGGCCCGGCGATGCTTGCGCTGGCGGCGACGCGCTCCGCCTTCATGGCCGACAGCAAGCGCGCATCGAGGGCGGCGTTGATCGTCGGGACCGGCACAGCAAGATCGAGCGCCACCTGCGCCGTCCATTTGCCCGTACCCTTCTGCCCCGCCCTGTCGAGCACGCAATCGACAAGCGGCAGACCTGTCTCCTCGTCGCGCACGGCAAAGATCTTCGCCGTGAGCTCGATCAAGAACGACTCCAGCGGGCCGCGATTCCAGGCCGCGAACGTGTCGCCCAGTTCCCGCGCCTCCAATCCGAGAGCCCTCTTCAAGAAGTCGTATGCCTCGGCAATGAGTTGCATGTCGGCGTACTCGATGCCGTTGTGGACCATCTTGACGAAGTGACCGGCACCGTCAGGACCGATGTAGGTCACGCAGCGGCCGGAATCGGTTTGCGCCGCGATTGCCTCCAGCACCGGCCGCAACGACTCGTAAGCGGCCGGGGCTCCGCCGGGCATGAGCGACGGACCGAAGCGGGCGCCCTCTTCTCCACCTGAAACACCGCAGCCGACGAAGAGCAGCTCACGCCCTCTCAGCTCCACCTCGCGCCGCTGCGTGTCCTTGAACCAGGAGTTGCCGCCGTCGACGATGACATCCTCGCGCTCCAGAAGCGGCGCCAGTCTTCCGATCATCGCCTCAACCGGTTCGCCGGCGGTGATCATCAGCAGAATCCGGCGCGGGCGCACCAGTACTCGAACGAACTCCTCCAGGGTGCGCGCGCCGGCGAGGAGTTTGGCTGAGTTGGCACGGAGGAATCGTTCAACCCAGTCCGTCTCCCGGTTCCAAACCGCAACCGGGAAGCCGTGCTCCGCCACGTTGAGGGCCAGGTTCTGCCCCATGACGCCGAGACCAACGACGCCGAACTGCGCCGGCGGTGCGCTGCCTTCCCCGTTTGCCATGATCACCTCACGGGATACATCCCAGGCCCAGGCTACATGTGGTCTGTCACGGGCATCAAGATGGCCGGCACAAGGGACAGCGGAACGTCGCCTACCGGCGCACCACCTGGCGCACGACCTCGGCGATATGTTCTCCCGTGAAGCCGAACTTCTCCAGATTGACTTCTCCCGGAGCGGAGGCGCCGAAGCGGTCGATTCCGATTGCGATCCCGCGGTCGCCGATCCACCGGCACCAGCCGAAGGTAGCGCCCGCTTCCACCGAGACACGCGCGGTAATGGAGGCTGGCAGGACCGCCTCGCGGTATTGACTCTCCTGCGCCGCAAAGGTCTCCCAGCAAGGCATCGAAACCACTCGCACGCGCACGCCTTCTTTCAGGAGCAACTCGCGAGCTGCCAGAGCAGGATGCACTTCGGCTCCGGTTGCAATGATGATTGCCTGTGGCGCACCGCCCGCCGCATCCGCCAGCACATACGCGCCCCGAGCCAGACCAGCAGCCGGAGCCAGCTTTTGGCGGTCGAGTGTAGGGAGTTTCTGGCGGCTCAGCACGATGGCAACCGGTCCCTCACGGTGCGTCATGGCCCAGCGCCAGGCCTCGGCAGTTTCGTTGGCGTCTCCGGGCCTCACCACCGCCAGGTTGGGCATGGCACGCAAGGACATCAGATGCTCGATCGGTTGGTGCGTCGGACCATCCTCACCCAGTGCCACCGAATCATGCGTCCACACGTAGATGACCGGCAACTCACCGAGAGCCGCCAGGCGCACCGACGGGCGCATGTAGTCCGAGAAGACGAAGAAGGTTGCCACAAACGGCCGCAACCCCCCATGATACGCCACGCCGTTGGCGATGGCGCCCATGGCGTGCTCGCGCACGCCGAAATGGATGTTTCGTCCGGAACCGTTCTGACCTTCGAAAGAGCCGGCATCCTTCAATGCGGTGCTGGTAGAGACCGACAGATCCGCATCGCCGCCGATGAGCCACGGCACCCGCTTGGCGATCGCATTCAGTACTTTGCCGCCCGCCTGCCGGCTGGCCAAGGCTTCTGTCGGTGCAAAGTGCGGCAGCTCACTGTCCCAACCTTGCGGAAGTTCTCCCCGCATCATCAGCCGCCACTGCACCGCCAATTCGGGATAGGCTGCGCCATAGGAGTCGAAGCGGCGTTGCCACTCCGCCTGCACCTGTGCACCGCGCTCGATCGCGGTACGGAAATGCACCAGTGCTGCCTCCGGGATAAAGAAGGTTTTCTCCGGGTCCCAGCCCAGAGCCTTCTTGGTAAGCGCAACTTCCTCGGGCCCCAGCGGACTCCCATGAGCCTCAGACGTACCTTGCTTGTGCGGAGAGCCGTAGCCAATGGTTGTTTCTATGACGATGAGCGCCGGGCGTGAGGAGTCTGCCCGCGCCGCGGCGAGCGCGGCGTCGATGGAGGCCAGATCGGTGTTGCCCTCATGCACGTGCAACACCTGCCAACCGTAGGCTTCGTACCGCTTGGCAACATCCTCGGTGGAGAAAGCCAGCGAGGTCGGCCCATCGAGCGAAATCTGGTTGCAGTCGTAGAGATACGTGAGCTTGCCGAGCTTGAGGTGCCCGGCGAGCGAGCTCGCCTCCGCCGACACACCTTCCATCAGGTCGCCGTCGGATACCAGCGAGTACGTGCGGTGGTCGACGATCGTGTGACCCGGCCGGTTGAAGTAGCGTGCCAGGGCGCGCTCGGCCATCGCCATGCCGACGGCATTGCCTGTCCCTTGTCCCAGAGGACCTGTCGTGGCTTCGATGCCGCATTTCTGCAGCACCTCAGGGTGTCCCGGAGTGGGACTGCCCCATTGGCGAAAGGACTTGATGTCGTCGAGCGCCAGTGGGTAACCAGTCAGATGCAACAGGGCGTACAGAAGCATGCTACCGTGCCCGCCTGAAAGCACGAACCGGTCACGGTCTGGCCACAGCGGATCCTTCGGATTGTGGCGCAGGAAGCGCTGCCACAGCACGTATGCCATCGGCGCCGCGCCGAGCGGCAGCCCCGGATGTCCGGAGTTGGCTTTCTGAACCGCATCAATCGCCAGGGTACGGAGGGTATTGATACTCAACTGCTCAATAGAACTCTCAGCCACGGCCACAGCTCCTTTCGCAACACCTACAGCGCCTCCTCGAACATATCGGACCACCGGCGACCCGCAAGTCTTCGCCTCGGCGCTGCGCCTGCGCCCATCCGTTGGCACAATCGAGAGCGTCTCGCAAACCGAGCCGAACATCCAGGTGCGGAAAGGCGCTCGGAGGTGGATTCAATTGCAGCCGCCCCGGTCACATCCGACTTGCAAATCGGTGACGAAATGCGAGCCTGGAAGAGTATGGTTCCGATTGCGCCCTGAAGGAGGAGTGCTGTGATGGATGAAGATTCGTCTTTCTCGGCTCGCCGAGATGCGGCGCAGGTGTTCAGCGGACTTTCTGCGGCAGAGCAGGAGATACTCGACCAGGCCGACCGCTTTGCGCGCCAGAACCTGTACTCGCTGGCGCAGCGCATGGATGACGAGGAGTGGTGGCCCGAGCACATCTTCCCCGCCATCGGGGCGCACGGCTACTTTGGTGTCACGGTGCCGGAAACATACGGGGGCGCCGGGCTGGACCTGTTCACGAGCGGATTGGTCCTGCAGGCCTTTGCCCGCTGGAACCATGCCTTGGGGCTGGCCTGGTTCGCCCATGAGAACTTGTGTCTGAACAATATCTTCCGCAACGGGAATGAGGCGCAGCGGAAGCGCTTTCTGCCTCGCCTTTGCCAAGGCAACTGGATCGGGGCCCTGGCACTCACCGAACCGGGTGCCGGCTCCGACGCACTGGGATCGATGCGCACAAGCGCCCGGCGCGACGGCGATCAGTACGTCATGAACGGGTCGAAGATATTCATCACCAACGGCCCGGTTGCCGACGTCGTGCTGGTGTACGCCAGGACCGACAAGCAGAAAGGCAGCAAGGGGATTTCGGCGTTTCTCGTCGAGAAGCAGTGCCCCGGCTTCCGCGTCGCTCAGAAGCTCACCAAGATGGGCTTCCGCGGCAGCACCACCGGCGAGCTGCTATTCGAGGATTGCCGCGTGCCGGCGGAAAACCTGCTGGGCGTCGAGAACCGCGGGGTCGAAATCGTCATGAGCGGCCTCGACCTTGAGCGTGCCATGGGATCTCCGATCTGCCTGGGCATCGCCGAACGAGCGCTGCAGCTGAGTCTCGAGTATGCTTCCACGCGCCAGCAGTTCGGCCAGCCGATCGCAAATTTCCAGATGATCCGCTCCAAGCTAGCGGACATGTATGTCTGGGTCGAGTCCATGCGCCTGTTCACCTACCAGACGCTGCGCGCCGCCAATGATCTGGAGATAGGCGGCGGCGGACGCGGAGAAATCCACAAGCTTACAGCCGCCTCGCTGTTGTATACGGCTGAGACCCTGAACCGCGTCCTCAATGAAGCGGTGCAAATCCACGGCGGCACGGGTTACATCTGGGAGTCCGAAATCAACCGCCTCTACCGCTCCAACAAGCTGCTGGAGATCGGCGCGGGAACGACCGAGATCCGCAAGATCATAATCAGCGACGAGCTTCTGCGCCAATGATGAGTCGATAGTTTATAGTCGAGAGCTGGTCTTGGCGCAGACCTGCGTAAATGGTGGCCCTGGAGGGACTTGAACCCCCACCCGCGCAAGGCGGATTTTGAGGCTGTCGGGTTTGAGGACCCTGTACAGATCGGGGAAGGCCCCGAGCACGGTGTCGAGGCAGTCGTCGTTGGCGATGCTGCGCCCGGTTCGGTCGTGATAGCGGACGCCATAGGGCGGGTCGGTGACGATCAGACCGACGCTGTCATTGGGGAGCGTGGGCAGGATGCGCGTGCAATCACCGTGAATGATCTCGTCGGTAATCATATCGGCCTCCTGCGGTGCAGAGCGACGGTGGCGCGGTAAAGCGCTATGGCGTCGGTAAGCGTGACGTCGATATCGAGAATCGTGCCGATGGCGGCGTTGCGGTCGCCGCACCGGAGATAATCGTGAGCCTCGGCCGTTATGGCTGCCGCTTCGCGGACGAGCGAGTTAAGGGCTTCAACGTTGGCGGCGATGGCAGGGCTGGCGGTGTCGCGTCATGGCGCCCTCTCTTTCGCGCCGGCCTCGTAGGCGGCGCGCAGGGCGGCGCGGATTTCCCAGACGGCAAGGTCGTGAAAGTCGAGGTGATCGGCGCCACGGCGGTGGAGCGTCCGAACGCCGAGATGTTCGCGCGCAATGCGTTCAAGCGCTTCGGGGATGAGCACGGGAGGTTGTGGCGCACGTTGTTGCGGCTTGCGGTCTTGGTTGCAGTTCTGTGTCGTCATTGTCTTTCTCCTTTGTTTGGGTTTTCTTCGACTACGCGTGACCCAAGGACAGGGCGGAGAAGCGGGACGGTCACCGCGAGGGGAACGGTCAACACGGGAGCGCAGCGAAGGGAGCGGGCAGCCCGTTGACCGGCCTGCGCGCCCTGTCAGGTCATGGCGGCAAAGGTCGAGGAAACCCGGCGAAGAGAGAAAGCGACGGCACCGGGGATGATCTGCGGCAGAGGCCGCACGGCGGCGCGAGATCACAATGCTTTGCGGTTGCGCCGTGGGACGAAGCGGCGGCGATCGCGCGCCGCTCGTCGCTCGTGTCTTGCGCATACCGATCTGGTAGTTTACGGCGTGGAGGCCGGGCAAGCCCTCGCGAGCTGCCGGACGCATAGCTAGAGAAGGTAACCGACCAGCTTTAGCGTGCGCTTGACGTAGCCTTGCAGCTCCGCTTCATCGACCGGCTCTGTTGCAGCATTGGGGTTTTCGCCGTGATGGTAGCGGCGGCAGTACATGTTCAGCTCGTCGAGGTCCTCGACGATTGAGGAGAGTGGGTGCGCTGTGCCCGCATCGCGGATCTTGGTAATGATGCTGCCCATCATCTCCTGCTCCGCGAATTGCGCCGGGTACAGAGTGCGGCAATAGGCCTCCAGCACCGGCCTGATCTTTTGGATTACATCTCGGCGATCGCCCTCACCCAGCGAGAAGAACCGCTGCAAAGTTTCGAGATCGGCACGGTAACGCGCTTGCACCGCCTTCTCGATGTCCCATTCCACGATCGTGGTGTTTTCTTCGCCAATGCGCGCCATGGCCAGCGTTTTCCGGTCCGCCGCGGCAATACGCTGCCACAGCAGATGCAAGAAGCTAGGTTCATGCGAAAGCACAACGACCTGCGCGCACGTCTCGCCGCAACGGCAAATCTGGTGGACGGTATGGTTCCGCCGGAAGCTGTCCATGCTCGTGAACGGATCGTCGAAAACGACAACTTTGCTCGCCCGGTTTGGGTCCTGCTCTAGTTGTGCAAAGAAGAACGCGAGCGCCAGCGTGCTCCGGTCGCCCGAGCTGAGCGTGTTCTTGAAGCTTGGCCTGTCTGGCGGCGTCTGGGGATCGCCCAAATCAACGGCGTTCTGGTTGATCACAATCTGATAGCTCGTGCTGGGCGGGCCACCCCGGTAGGTATGCGTGGGCGTAGTGATGCGGAAGCCGGCATTGATGCGCTCCAGATACCAGGTGATCTTTTGACCGTATTGCGTGATGACCTGCTGCGTGTGCGCGTCGAGCTGTTCCCGCGCAGTCTTCTTCTCTCGTTCCAGCACCGTCTTTTCGCCCTGCAGGCGGGCATCCATTTCGCACAGCGCCTGCACTTCGTCGGTATGGCGCGCTTTCTGGGCTTTCAGCTTGGCTAGGGCGTTCTCGACGTCGCGCACATTGGCGGCCTGCGCCTGCCGCTTTCTCGCCGTAATGACGGCATTCGCCGTTGCGACGGCTGCGTTATAGGCGCCGAAGGACGTGCGCAGGGCCTCGAATCCGCCGAGTGCCTGCGTGAAGCGATCGTTCGGCGGTACAGCCTCCAGCGGCGTTCCCGCCTTGATGTCGAGAAGGGCCTGCCCGGCTTCGCGGAGCGCGCCCATGATTTCCCCGATCCTGCCTGCTTCCGGCAGGACGGGCGCAGCGAGGTCGCAATACTGCCGCCACGACTCGGCGTTGCTGCTGTTCTGCAAGACTGCCTGCTCGATGTTTGCGGCGGCGCGATCCCCGACCGCGGCGTCTACCTGGCCCTTCAGCGTGGTCACTTCGTCGCGCAGCGCATGATATTCCCGGCTGAAGAACGATCTGTAGTCCTTGATCAGCCCGGCTTCGTCCAGCGGCTGCGCGCAGAAGGGGCAGGTGCCATCGGTTACATACCGGAGGCCCTCGGTCAGCCACGGTTCGCCGCGCGCCTGCATCCGGTGACGCGCAATATGTTCGCCGACGCGGCGCTCGGCATCCGCCGCCACATTCTCAAATGTTTTGGCGAGCAGCGCTGCAAAGGCTGCGGGAAAGACCGGCACGGTCAGCGCGGAAAGGCCCGCTTTCTGCTGGAGCTGGGCCGCCTGGCGGGCGGCCTGCAAGTCCTGCTCCTTCGCGGCGATTTTGGCGTCGATTTCCGCGTCTTCAGGTAGGACGATGAAAGCCTCGGCGGTGATGCCCTGCGGCATGTGTCGCTGCATCAGCGCCCGGTTCTCCTTGATCTCGCCGTTCTTTGCCTTGATCTGGCCGTCGAGGGCGTCGAGACGGGCGGCCAGTGCTACGCCTTGCGCGCCGATGATGACCCGGTAAAGGTTCCGGCGGTGGCCGGTATCCACGGCGTCGCCAGCATAGACGTTCTCGCTCACATATGTCCCATCGAACACGGCGATATCCGGGAAAGGGGCAGTCCATCCGCCGTTGCGAAAGCAGATGTTGCCCGCGGAGATCAGGAGTTGGATTTCGGGAGGGTCCGGGCTTCCGAGCGTGGCCCGACCCAATACGAGCGCGGGCATGTTCGTGAACAGGGAGCGCAGAATGGCGCACAGCGTCGTCTTGCCGCGCGCGTTCTCCGCGAAGACCAGCGTGAAACGCCGGAACGTCACGTCGCCGAGCGCAGCGCAGTTTTTGAAACGTCCGACGTTCTTGATGGAAATTATCCGTTGCAGCATGAAGCAATCCCCGATCGTTAAAACCGTCAGGCGCGGCGCCGCGCGGCGCGGAACTGGTATTCAGCGCCGGTGATGCGCTTCCGGAAGGTAACGAGATCTTCGGTGATGCCGTACTCCTCCGCAATCGCGTGGACGTTCATGCGCCGGCGCAAGCAGGCGACGAGCGCGTCGCGCGGAAGAAGGACGGCCCAGCCAAGCCAGTTGGCCTCGTCCTCCTGTTTCTTGTTGAAGGAACGGATCGCGAGGTCCAGCTCTTCGGACATGATGATCGTCGTCGGCTTGTGGTCGAGGAGGAAGTGCGCCAGCTCGTGCATGATGTCGCTGGCGCGCCGCCCCTTCGACTTCCGGGGATTGTAGATCAGGAGCCAGCCGCCGTTGATGGCGAGGCTAACCGCGGACCAGCCGAAGGGGTCGCCCTCCAGCAACGGGTCGATCACATCCGCTGGAAGGTCCGGAATCTCCCGCGGCGTCCGGACATCGACGCCGAGAAAAGCGGCGACGCGGAACGGATCGATGGGCGCAAGCGGCCCGAGGTCCAGTTCGCGCCGTAGCGTCGCTGCGGTTCGTTCCGCCCAACTCTTGAATCCCCGGTCAAGCGTCTCCATCGTCTGGCAGTTCCTGGGAACTCTGGCGCATCTTGGCGGCGTGGAGGATCATCCTCGCGAGCGCATTGACGGTCTTCGGGTTCGGGGTTTGGTCGAGCTTCAGGTGCGCACTCACCTGGTAGGTGCCGGGCTCCTCGTGCGCTTCGAGTTTTGATTGAAGGCCGAGCAGCGGTCGCGGGTCGATATCGAGCCACTTGCAGATCTTCCCGAACGTGCCAAGGTCCGGCACGCGGCCGTTCTCGATGCGCATCAGCGTCGCGGCGCTGATTCCGATTTCCTTTGCAACCTCCCTGAGCTTTCGAGATCCACGCTTCTCCTTCACCCTCACCCCCAGTGTTGCCAACGTCACACGCGGCATACACCCCTCCTCCTCTCAGCGCGCGTTTCACCAACGAAACGCAGGTTGACTTGCGAACGCATCCGGATTAACGTCTCCTCGGCAACAGAGATACACGAATGAAACGGCGCCGTCGATGGCTGGCAGCAGCGTTGGAACCCACGGGTGATCCCGTGGCTGACCACCATATGTGTGGGGCGAAAAGTTTTTCAAGCACTACCCCTTGCGGTCACGGCAGGGATGGTTAAGACATCAAAATTCTCGAAATGAGCGCTGCTGTTCGGGCGCTGAAAGGTGGGGATGGTGATGAAGACGTACAAGCCCGGTGAGAAAGCGCCGGCCTCAGCGCAGTACGAGATCGTCGGCAAACGCGGCGGCCACACCGGCGTCGAGCGGACGGTGACCAAGGGGAGCCGCTGCCGCCACCGCCCGAGCGCGGGCAATCGTACCGCATCGCGGACCGCACGAAGAACAAGAGCGGGCGGGCGTAACGCCCTTCCGGCCGCGTCGCATCGAGAGACGGACGGGGAACAGATGGCCGCCGCAGGGGGACAGGCTCGTCGCGCGGGAGCAGCATTGTGAGCAATCCGGAAGGAATTGCGCGCCGCTGCCGCCTGCCCGATGCCGGCTTCGATGCCGCCTGGACGTCGATCAAGCTGGGCGACGGTGTGCACGAGCGGCTGATCGCGCAGGCGCTCCTGTCCTTCACGGTTCGGCGGGAGCTACCCTTCGAGGTGGCGCCGTTGCACGGGTTGATCTTGCTGGCCGGGCCGCCAGGGACGGGCAAGACCACGCTCGGCCGGGGCCTCGCGAACCAGGTCGCGAAGCAGTTACCGGGCACGAAGACGACCTACGCGGAAGTCGACGCCCATGCGCTCGCGAGCGCGGCCCACGGCCGCAGCCAGCAAGCGGTGGCGAAGCTGTTCGAGCAGACGATACCGGAACTCGCGACGGAGGGGGTGGCGATCGTGCTGCTTGACGAAGTGGAGACGCTCGCCGTGTCCCGTCATTCGCTGAGCCTGGAGGCCAACCCGATCGATGTGCACCGCGCCACCGATGCGGCGCTGGCGGGCATGGATCGCCTGACGCGTGAGCATCGCAACGTCCTCCTGATTGCGACGACGAATTTCCCGAAAGCACTCGACCGCGCGATGCTCTCTCGCGCCGACCACGTCGAAGAGATCGGCCTGCCGGGCGATGAGGCGCGCCGCGACATCATCGTCGAGACGCTGAAGTCCGTCGGCGGCGTCTGGAAGAAGGTGCGCGCGCTGGAGAACGACGCCGATCGCCTCGCGAAAGCGGCCGAAGGGCTCGACGGTCGGCGTATCCGGAAGGAGATCTTCGTCGCGATCGGATCGGACATCGAGACGGCGAAGGACCCCAACAAGCTGACCCGAAACCGCATCGAGTCGGCCTTTCGCCAGGCCCTGAAGACACAGAAGGAGATGGCGCGATGAGAGTGCGTCGCGATGTGAGTGCAATCCCGCTTCGCTCGGCGAGCGAGACCTGGCAGACGATCGTTGACCTCGTCAGCGGACCGGGGTCGAAGGACGTTGAGCAGCTGAAGGGCGCGGCCGGCATCATGGGGTCTATCATCACGGACGAGCACCCGGCCGGGCGCGCGATCATGATCGAAGGCGTCGGCCCGCAGCTGCGGATCTGCTGCCGATACGGCATGAAGGCGATCGAGGCCGGTGACAGCGTGGATGCGCTCACCTGGAACCCGACGGCGGGAGATTGGGCGATGCACGTCCCGTGCGACGCCGAGAATATGGAATGGGTGAAGGCGGCGCTGTCAAAGACTGCGCCCCGGCTGCGGGTCTTCGACGTTGCCGAAGCGGATCGTGCTGAGGAAGACGATGCGCCGGCGGCGGCAAAGCGAAGTGGCGTGGTGGTCGACTGGAACGTGAAAGGACTGCGGTGATGGGAAGCCCTGCCTACGCGAATACCTACACCTACAGCTATACCCGGACGCACAGCATCGTTTTTCTGAGCGACAACCTGCGCAACACGCTGCGCGAGGTGATCCGGGAAAACGGGCTCGACCCGTTCAAGCTGATGCAGGATTGGGAGACGATCGAGCGCGGCATCCGCGCGTGGCTGCAGTCGGGTCACCTCTACAATGTTGTCGTTGAGTTCTTCCGGCCGGGCGCGTCGATCGCGTCTGCGCGCTGGGACTTCCCGATCGGCCACGACGGGTCGGGCGTCGATGACGACATGTGGCTGGACAAGGCCTACCTGCGTCAGTTGATAGCGAAGGCGGCGCGGCCGACGAGCGATTGCACATATCGAGTTTTGCTCTGCACGCGCACTGGAGCACCGGCGGTCTTGGGCTTCACCGACTGCACCTTCTTGTCCACGGGATCGCTGGCCGCGCGCCAGGCGGGCACCGTGATTGCGACCGGCCATCTGACGGCGGGCGCCACATATTGGAGGTAGGACAATGCTTTCGACCGCGCAGGCGTTCGAGAAGTTCCGGCAGCGGCTGGAGCTGAGCGACAGGGAACAGGCGGATGCGGCGCGCCGCCACGCCGACGTGCGTGAGTGCATCCGCGCCGGATTCGACGTGAAGAACGATTTTCTGTCCGGTTCGTACAAGCGGCACACGAAGACGAAGCCGTTGAAAGACGTCGATGTGATCTTCGTCCTCGGCGAGAAGGAGAAGTGGCGACGCGACAAACCGCCGATCGAGACGCTGCAGGCTTTCGAGCAGTGTCTGAAGAAGAAGTATACGGAAGAGGGTCAGGTCACGATCGGCCGCCGCGCGGTCACCGTTATCTTCGAGAAGAACTACTACCCGGATGACCACGACGGGAAGGTACTGAGCATCGATGCGGTGCCGGCGTTCGAGTGCGACGGCGGCAACTACGAGATCCCGGACAAGGTCACCGGCACCTGGATCAAGACCAACCCCGCCAAGCACAAGGAGCAGGCGACGGCGAAGAACGCGGCGCTCGACGGGTATTGGGTGCCACTCGTGAAGATGGCGAAGGGGTGGAATCGGGCGAGCAAGATGCCGATCAAACCGTCGTTCCTGGTCGAGGTGATGGCTGAGGATCTGGTGGAGGCGCCGTTCTCGACCTACGCGAACGAGGTCCGCAACCTGTTCGCGGCGATGGAAGCGAACATCGGCAAGGTCTGGCCCGACCCGGCGGGGCTCGGCCCGCCGGTTTCAGATCAGATGACCGCAGAGAAGGTCGCTGAGGCGAGGAAGGCTCTCCAGGAAGCGCAGCGCAAGGCCGCGCTGGCCGCCCGCGCGGAGCAGACCGGACGGCAGGGCGAGGCCCTGCAGATCTGGCGCGAAATCCTCGGCGACTACTTTCCGCTTTCCTGAGTGGGGAAGAACCTGTGGCGACCGATCCGACAGGGCGTTCATTCATCAGTTACCGGCGCACGCGGGTGAATGAGGCCCGGCTTCTGGTCGAGGCGCAGCACGACGTCGGCATCCCGACGTGGCAGGATTTGTCCGAACTCGACGAAGGTCACACCGACGCCTTGCTGCGCGAGGCGATCGCTGCGGAAACGACGGCGAACGCACTCTGCTGGCTGACGCCGGACGTCGAATCGTCCAATGTCATCACGCGGACGGAGTTGCCATGCATCCTCAAGCGGCGGGATGAGAAGGACGGATTCTTCGTGGTGCCGGTTGCCGCGGGCGGCCTCGTTTACGACGATGTCACGCGGGTAATCGGCACCTATGTCGGGCGGCCCGACCTCGGCGACTGGAACGTGCGGAAGGTGGCGTCTGATCCGATCTCTTCTTCGGAAGCAACTGCGGTTGCTCGCCACGTTTTGAAGCGGCGCTTGCAGGAGATTACAAAGCGGCTTCCTGCGGGCGAGCCGCTGCGAATCGTCCTCAACACCCGGAAAGCACCGGCATTTGAGCCGGGCGTTACGCTTTCCGTGGATTGGACGCATCGCTTCGATGGCCGGCAGGCGAAGCCGGCGACGGCATGGCTTGATCATCTCTTGCCGGCCCTAGAGACGATTGCGCAGCATTGCGAGCAGTACGCACCGGGGAGGCGGATTGTCGCGGAGGGGCTCTGTGCGCTGCCAGCAGCGGTGGCGCTCGGGACGACTTTTCTGGCGACACGCGGCGTGCCGCTCGCATGGCGGCAGATATCGCCGAAGCGGCCTCCCACCCTTTGGTCGCTGCGTGACGCCCCGGAGCCCTCCGGCTTCAGCGCTGAGGTGGTGTCGGCGAATGTGAACGGCGATGACGTCGCGCTCCTCGTGTCTGTCGCCTCGAACGTGGAGCCTGCCTTCGCAGCATCGCGGCCAGGGCTTCCGCCGTTGCGCTGCCTCATTTGCGTCACGAAAGAAGGGAGCTACCCGCACGACATCGAGACCTCGGGCATGGTGGGCGACACCGTGCGCGTGATCTCGGAAGCGATGCGGCGCGCAAGAGATGAGTTCCACCCGCGGGGTGCGATCCATCTCTTTCTGGCGGTCCCGGCGGGACTGGCGGTCATGATCGGCCAGACGCTCAACACGTTCGGGCCGGTTCAGACCTATGAGCACATCGCGACGGACGCGGTCGGGATCTACGAGCCGGCCGCCCTCCTCAAACCGTCGGCGTGAAAGGGGTGTCCGTATGAATGTCGTATTGAAGAATTCGCGTAGGGTGATCGGCGCCTGGAAGCAGCCGATATCGATCGAAAAGGGCATTCCGTTGCCTCATCAGCTCGGCGCACCGGCGTACCGTTACGGCGCCGTTGTGCGGTGGCAACCGATGGGGCCGCCACCGCAACCACAAGGGGTTCAGGTCGAGGTGCCATTCTGGTGCGACCGTAACGACAAGGGCGAGGTCGAGATGGTCATCGACGATGATGACCAAGCTCTCTTTCGCGAACACCCGTTGTTTCGGGCGAACGCCGGACAGTAGCCTAACGTTTCCCCGCCCGAGCGATGATGTGCGCGCCGAGATCATCAAGACTTCAGTACCGGAACTGTCCTTGAAGCAGGCGCAGGTCGCCGAACTGGTCCAGCTCACTGGCGCGCAGGAGGCAAAGAACCGGGGGGTCCCTTTCACCTCCTCGGACATCACCGACAGGCTGCTGCCTGCGGCGTTGTCCGTGTCCCTAACCAGACGCCCGCCTCGTCGAAACCGGCGATTCCATCAACTTGAGCCGAACCTCGCGAGCGAGGGCTTCACCGAGCTTGACTGGAACCGCGTTCCCCAGCTGTCTTGTTGTCTTGCTCCATAGGCCGGGGAAGACAAAATCATCGGGGAATGTTTGCAACCGTGCTGCTTCCCTAACAGTAAAGTATCGCACGGTACCGTCGTCAATGAGCAACATATTTTCTCCACCGGGCACACCGTGATTCCCAGCTTTGAGCGTTTTCGCCGGTTGGTCCCAGGGACTCCCAGTATGGCCGGAGTATATGCGGGCGCCGGGAATGAACTGGTGGTCCGGAACCGGAGAGTTGCCGTTCTTAGAGGGAACTGGCAGGTCGACCAAGGCGTCGCGCACGGTGCGCCAGGGCTCGCGTGGTTGAGGTGGTGACAGTCGACCGAGGCGATTGATCCTTGGCCTCAGTCTGGGTGTCGGCTCCGGTATGTGGCGTCTCGCAATCCCGTGTCTGTCCCAATATTCGCCTGTGATCCATTGGTCGATCAACAGAGCATCCAGTGAGTGCGTTGGCGCTGGAAATCGCCATTTGACCCGGCAGTCGGAACGAAACCCAAGAATGAATACGCGCTTGCGAAACTGCGGAACACCGTAGTCGGCCGCGTTCAGTACGGCGAACCCGATCTCGTAGGCGAGGCCCTTGCTGGTACCCTTATCCCGAAATCGCACAAGCCTCGATAAATGGCTCGGCCAGACCTCACCCACCTCTCGAACGAGTTCCGGATACGCAAGCTGGAGCAGGATGTATCCGAAATACCGTTGAAAGCGAGTTCGTACGAGTCCAGACACGTTCTCCAAGAGAATTGCCCGCGGACGAAGCTGTCGGACCGCTCTAGCGACTTCCGAGAACATATCTCGTTCGTCGCGATGCGCTCGATGATTCCCGCCAAAGGAAAAGGGTTGACATGGCGGCCCCGCCGCCAGCAGATCCACATCATCGGAAACGACCGAGTAGTCCAACTGCCGAACGTCCCCTTCACACAGAGGCCACCCCCGTACGTGCCGCACGCAGCGTAGCTGGTTCTCGCGAATTGTCGCGATGGCGTTTGCGTCGCGATCCGTAACGAGCAGGTGGCGAAACCCAGCCCGCGACACGCCGAGGGCCAATCCACCAGCCCCGACAAATAGGTCAACTGATTTCATGCGTCCCTGCCACTCCGAAGGAACATCTGAATCTGGCGCTGAACCTTTTCCATGTCGCGGAGTTCACACTCCCACACGACGAGCGCCGACCACCCCAACGTTTTCAACGTCCGCAGATTCCCTAAATCTCTGCGCCGGTTCCCATCGAGCTTTCTGACCCAGAAGTCGACCCGCGACTTTGGTGTTCGGCTGCTCGCGCACCCTCGATGCCGGTGCCAAAAACAGCCATGGACAAAAATGACTCTGCGGCGAGCAACAAAGACCAGATCGGGGATTCCCGGCAGATCGCGGCGGTGGAGTCGGTATCGATAACCCATTCGATACACCAGGCGACGGACGGCGAGTTCGGGACGCGTGTCCTTTGCCCGAACGCGGGACATGATCGCGCTCCGCTCATCCTGACTGATTGTGTCCATCACTTGTTGCCCGACGAGAGTCCCGCTTCCGTACGCGCCCAACGCGACCGTTTACACATCGCCGAAGTAACCCAAGCCAGGTTCGTCCAGCGTTCCCACCACCAGGCCCCGATCAAGAAACCGATTGAATTCTTCGCACGATGTCTCGGGTGACAGTGCGCAGTTGTGGCACGCTGCAAGATTGCACGAATCCGGCCCTTGCCCGCCGCTAACGCCGAGTTCCATGCAGACCGGATCGGCGGAACACCAGGTCGCGTTTTGGACAGCACGACGAATAACCGACTCCAGGTTGCCCGGCTTCCCCATGCGGACCAGCCCGCCCATGGTCCCTTCAGCATCACCTGCCGCCGTATAGAGAAGGACGCCCGCCATTGGCGCAGCCGCGTCCACCGACACATAGAGTCGTTCACGCAGCGATGCCGTTCCGTAGCCGCACTCAAAGGTCAGTTGGTTCATCAGTATGTGGGCAAACGTGTGGAGCAGGACGAGACGCGGCGTCACCGGACGGGCACGCAGCCCGCGTTGTGCGCGGACAAGCTGGTATCGATCGGCCAGCGAGCGCACGCGTGCGACAACGTCTTCGCGTCGCTCCCATTGACGCAACTGATCGCTGGAGAACTCCAAGAAGATGCCCTCGCCGTAGACCACATATGCCGGCAGCCATCTCTGACCGACCTGCGGTGGGTCCCGCCACAGTGCCGCCTTGCGCTCCTCGGCCGTCTGATCATTCTCAGGGTAAACTCGAGTAAAACCGGTTAGCGCGCGTGTCTCGCGGAGCTTCTCGGCAAGAGTGACCGTCGCCAAGAGTCGCCCAAGCTCTGCGCCGTAACTCTGCACGCCTATAACCCGCGTCTGCAGTTCCTCCTCCTGGCGGCTGGTGCCGAGTGTCGAGTACTCCGCGCGGCGAAACGCGGTTTCCGGGTCATCGCCAACGACGCCGCCGGCCCCCGCTTGCATCGATTGCCCCGAGGCCAGCGTTAGCGCCGCTTCAATCTGCGAGTCGCTGAACAATCGCAGCCGGGCACCTTCCAGCTCTCGCAGTCGACCGGGATCGAGCGGTTGACCAACCTGCGAATAGACCTTAATCAAAGCAGCCAACGTCGGCGATTTGAGCAACTCAAGCAACTCACTGGGCACCGCGTTCCCTACGGGCAGGTAGATCGCGCTCCGGACGACCGCGTAGTAGACATTCGTGGCTCCGCGGAGTGAACCTCGCAGGGGCCTATTGCATGTTGTCCCCTGAACATCATCGAGCCAGGGGCGCTTTCCCTGACAGCCAAAGTCGGTCCCCTTCGAAAGATTCCGTGTCAGAAAACTAGATGCGTTTGGCTCAGAAGGCGGATCCGCTTCCGTAATTTTGTCGAGACTGCGAGTTCGACCGCAATCGCAGACTACCTTGGTCGCGACCAACGAAGCCCCGCCTGTTGCGAGCAATCTCAACGGCAGTTGGCATCCGGGACTTGCGGTCTCATGAACCCACTCCCGCCACGGAAAGTCTTGGATATGCCCCTTATCGCAGAGGGCAATGAAACGCACTTGAACCATCGCTGGCGGCTTTCTTGCCTTGCCGCCCGCCTTCGGCTCGCAGGTCTTCGACGGGCACCTCGGCGTCTCTCTCAGCACCAAGGGCAACTGTTCCAAGCGAGCGCACTTGGGACAAACGTGCCACTGTGGGAAGCGCAAAAAAGGAACCGTCAGGCCCGTGTTCGGCGGATCGTCACCCCAAGAATCCCATCGCCGCTCGCGGAAATCTGGAGGAAGATAAAACCAGTCCACTCCAAGTTCGCGCTCCAGGCGCCATTCCGAGAATCTAAACTCTGTCGGATCAACCGGCTTGCCGTCAGCACTCTCTCGCTCGAACCAATGATCGAGGCCAGCCGCAATAAGGCTGGTTCCGTCCTGGGCCACAGCCATGGCTCCGACCCCGAACGGTGCAATGCTTTGCGCCCGGCGAATCGGACGTCTACGCATCTTGCACCTCATCTTCGAGGTAGAGGGTTGTAATCACAGCTTCACATTCGGCATCGACGTTCCGCATTGAAGTCGGCGTAGACCAAGACAGTCGTCGTTCTTCCCCAGTCGCATATTCGCCCGCGCGCCGCAGCAATGGGATTTCCTCATCCGAGCCGCGATCAGACCACCTTGTGCGCTCCCATTGCAGCCACTGCTGGCTTCTTCGACCGAAGACGCGGCCAACGTTGGCCGCCTCGGCAGGGTCAACAATTTCCGTTCGAGCCATAATGAGTTTCTGAAATCGCTCCACGAGGTCTTTCGGATATGGGTACGGTGACGCCGCCGTCGACAATCCCCCCGTTTGCCGAGCGTACGTTACCAACACCGCATGAACCGCCCGTTCAAGAGCGGGCGCCGAGAATGGCGTAACACTGGTGGGCTCCACGTGGGCATAAAGCTGCTGATGATAGCTTCGGAAGCGTTCGAAGTGTGAACGATCACGTGGTTTTGAGGGACTGTACATGGTAACAACAAGACCAGGTCGGTCAGCTCGACGTCCAATGCGCCCGGTTACTTGAATATATTGGGAGGTTGTCTTGGGCTGCCCGGCAACAACCATCAGTGACAACCGCTGGATGTCGATGCCCACCTCGATAACGTTTGATGCCAGACAGACATCCAATGTGGGACCCTTACCGCAGGCCACTTCCAGCGCGGAGATGGCGCCGGCGATCTCATCGCTTGGTAGACCACCCGTTAGCTCAAGCAATCGTGACGGATAACGTCTGGCCTCGCGCGGCGTACCCGCCCGATTGCCGATCACCTTCACATAGTCTGGAATATCCGACTGGAACAGGGTGTGTGCGGTGCCCATCTCGCGAATGCTGTTGAAGAAGACCAACATTGTCCACCATGGATCGCGGGCTTCCGGATCGAACGGAAAAGGCGACTGGAGTAAAGACGTAAACGTCCGCACCCATTCCGTCTGAACCGAGCCCAAGCTTGCCGCGTGGACACCGACGTAAAATCGCCCGCGCGTCTTACGGTCGTACCTTGCGAAGAACGAATCATCCACGTCGAGCCCGGGGGGTGGAAAGAGCGCAACGTCATCGCGCGCATACAGCGCTCGGATTTGCTCGACATAGCGACGAATGGTTGCGGTAGAACTCACAATCTTGGCACGCACTGGAGGTTCCGTGCGACGATCTGTGCACAGCTCGTCAATCACCGTTTCATAGAGGCCGGCGAGGGATCCCAGCGGGCCGGAAATGAGGTGTAGTTCGTCCTGAATAATGAGTCCCGGTGGCGAAGCTACGCGGCGACCCTCCTGATCAAATCCAAAGAGCCCGGAGGCCTCGGGCTTCCATGCCAGGATGGCAAACTTGTCGATTGTGCCGATGATCAACGCGGGCCGGAATGCGTAAATATCTTCATCCACAACCCAGACGGGAAGCCCGCTAGAGAAATCACAACGGTTGTCCGGACACTTGAATGCCACGGTTGGAGAGATGGACCCGGTCGGAACTTCGCGAGCGTATCCGGGAGTCAGGACGTCAGGTTTCCCGCGCGATTTTGACGACTGCGACCCGGATGATTTTGGGCGCATCTCGAGTCGTCGAAACTGAGCGCCACACCACGGGCATCGAGTAAGAAGAAATGGGTTCCGCGCCCGCGGATACTTCTTGAACTCGCCCAGCGCGCGGATGGCCGCGTCTCTTGTGTTCGGGGTAGTATCTCCTCCCACCCAGATCCCCACTCCGAATGGTGCCAAGCCCAAGGCATCAGTCTCCTGGCGGCGCAGGTACTCCATAGCGCAGAGGAGTCCCGCCGCACGCTGAAACTGCTGCGTTGTGAGCAAGCGCAATGTGTACCGCATCAGCGCATTCACTCCGGCATCGGCCGGATTCCTCAAACGTCGCAGGAAGGTCGAGAAGGCGCCCAGGCCTAGATACGCTTCTGTCTTTCCGCCTCCTGTGGGGAACCAGATTAGCTCCACCGTCTGTCGATCGGGGGCGCCGCCTTCGGCAGTCGAGCGAATACTTGTCAGCAGGAACGCGATTTGGAATGGGCGCCATGCACCTCGACCGCTTGGTGGGTTCAGCGGATCAGGAGCGCGATATTCCTCGGTGAACGAGTACCTCGCTTCGTCCCCATCGTAGTCGATCAACCGTGGGCTATCTCGGGTGATGACCTGCTGTAGCAGGATTGCCCGGTTGGCAAGTTGAAATGCGAGGCGTGCCTGAGAGTCATTCGCAAGATAGGCGAGTCCCTCTCGCATTCGACCCACCGCGCGGTCGCATGCATCCAGGTGACTAACGGCGGCGGTTCGGTATTGTGCGTTCAATTTCGCGATCTGTGCGCGCCGCGTGGATACCCACTCCTCGTAGAGATCGACAACTTCTTCCATGGCAACCCGGCCATCATCCCCGTCAACCAGCCCGGCGAGGGTTGCCATCGAGACCAGGAGCTGCGACCCGTCGGACCGAATGATGTCTGGTGTCGTATTGGGTACCTCCACGACGGGAAAGCACTCGATACTGACGGTTCGAGTACTTCCGTCTGCCACGTCGCGGTCCCAGTTCGCAGAGCAGCCGTGTCCGGTCGCAAATGTCTGTGCGCCGCGATAGAGCAACGCGAGCGACGCTTCCTCAGGGTCATCTTGAGTGCGTCTCGGGCTTGGGTATGGACGGATACACTTCGTTCTTCCGGGGCATTCCGCTGTGGTAGTGAAGTGGGTTTGAAAAAGGCAGCATTCGTTTGCTCCTCCGGGAGTATCGGAAGAGGTGCGGTTGACCAGGCAGACCGTTATCAGGCGCTGCCTTCCTTCGCGTGGACGCGAAAATACTTCGACGCGCAGATCAAGCCCGTCCGCGTTCTCCGCCACCAGCTGGAATTCAATCGCGTCTGGAGTTGTCCTCGCCACCAAGCGTCGGCGTTTGGCTTCAAGCAGTGCAGTCGCCGGGAAGTCGGCTCGTAGCCGGACAGCGCTTCGCGTCCAGCAAGGGCGTTGCTTTTTCTCCCCGCCCACCGTGATAGCGATTGTCCCCCTGCGATACCTACCACCCGTAACATCAACAACGAGGTGCGACTCCTCCGGAAACTCCGCCAGGAAACTCACGCCGAACGCGCTCGGTTGGTATGCATTTGCCAATGAAAGGTCCAAATCCTCGCCTTCCGCTTCAGCGGGGCTCGCTGGGGGCACGCCCTCTGTATCGAGGTCGATCGTTTCGAGTTCGACACTGTCCGGAGGAGCTTCGGCTTCCGGAATTTGGTCGTTGGCTCCCACGATCTCCGACTGCTCTTGCGGAACCCTGAATGGGAACAACACTCCGATTCCATAACGCTTGACTGGCCCGTCTCGCAGTAGGATCTCTTCGCCGGAGCCCCGCTGGCGCCAAGGGCCGTACGACTCACTCGGGCTATCGAAGGACTGCTCGGCAGTCGGATCGATTTCCGGCCCAGCGGGCGCTGGTCCCACCAGTTCTCGACGCAGGTCGCTAACAACCATCTCGCGATTCTCGGCATGGTTTGTCATTGTGTTCCTCGATCGCAATCAAGTTTGTCCGCACGCAGGGTCTTCAACAGATTGAGGATCTCAGAGCGAACTCGCTCCGTTGCAAGGATGACTAGGCGCTGAAGCGCGCGTGTGAGAGCGACATAGAAGAGCGCCTTCGCTCCGGGTGTGCCAATCGTTTCGATGTCCGTTACGACAATCGCCGCCGCCTCCAATCCCTTGAAGGCGTGAATTGATCCGTACCGGACACGAGTTCTGGAGGACGTGCCTAAAGGTGTCAAGCGCTGAGCCCAAGGCTTCGTTTGCGCGAGGAGATTCGCGCACGCCCCTTCGGCCAGTGGGGAGAGCACAACAATATCGGGTCCCGAGAAGCCTGCGGCCCTTAGACTGGTCAGTGCTCCGCTCAGGCGCGTGTGCTGCTCGTCTGCGCGACCGTAGAAGAGAAGCTCTGGCGAAACACCATCGTTCGGCCGCAGCACGCGCTGGTATGGCGGATTCAGGCCGCCAAGGAGGCGGACGTATTCCGCAATCAGTGGGGTATTGCGGCAGTTCACCCGCAGGGAAAAGATCGGCGCCCCGCCGGAGCGTCGACTGCGGAAGTCTTCTAGCCCGACATTAGCGGCGGCGTAGATCGCCGCGTTCTCGAAGTCCCCGAAAATGCGCCATTGCCCGGCAGCCAACCCTCCCCGGAGACTCAGGTCAAGGAAGTCCAGGTAGGCGCCGCGAAGGATGTCCTGTGCTTCGTCGACGACGAGTTCGTCGACGAAGCACTCATCGGTGTCTCGGGCGTCAAGCAATCGGTTGCACGCCAACTCGGGAAGTTGCGTTTGCCAGAATTCCGAACTGGTGCCACCCTGATTCGGATCGGCGCCGCTCACCGCCAACATGTGCCGGTGCAGTGTTCGCACGCATACGTTCGGCCGCAGATCGACTGTTACTTCATCGAGCCAGGCCCCAAGGAGACGGTTGAAGCAAACGAAGAGCACCTTTCGGCCGGCCGCGTGGGCGCGTCGGGCCGCCTCGATCGCAAGAAAGGTTTTCCCCGTTCCCGCCGGCCCAACGAAGAGCGCCCGAGGGTTCTCCGTCATGGCATCCAATGCCAGCAACTGCTCGCCTGTGTATCTTAGGAGTTCCGCCCGAAGTGCTCCTGCACGGGCTCCAGGATCCGCGGGAATCTCGAAGTTGCGCCGGAGCGCGTCCCGGATGGCATGGCACTGGTCTCGCGTCGGGCAATCCGCCGCCAACTGTGGGGAATTGTAAACCGACCGTAGGTGAGTCCGTGAATCTTCCAGCACCTTGCGAAGCAACTTGCCCAGTGGCGCCGAGCGAAAGGACCGACTATCGATCACCTGCCAGTCGTGCCATTCAACCGAATGTTCTCGAAAGACGGCATACGGAAAAATCACGCACGATGAGAACTGGACGGCCGCGTATTCCGACTTCTGAGCGACCAGTTGACGGCGCAGACTGTGCATCGCCTCGGACACCTGCTGAAATGGGCTGCGGCTACTTCCTGGATCATCTGGTCCATAGTACCAGAGCCCTTCGGCTCTCCGCAGGTTCGTGGCAGCGCATCCCTTCACCTCAACACAGAGCACACCACCGCGCGGGATGATCGCAACGAAATCGACTTCGCCTTCGACACGCTTTTGGTGCGTTGCCAGTCCGAGTGAATGCAAAACGATCCAATCTCCCGTATCCGGATCGTCACGTAGCCGAAGGAACACCTCGCGTTCGCCTCCGCTTCGACAGGATTCGCCGACCACCGGTGGGATCATCTGCGCCATTCACCTACTCGCTCAAGGGAAACGGGTGCCCGCATCTGGAGGCTGGTACGAGGTCAAGGTGGGGGGATCTTCCCTCTACCCGGAAAGCCGTAAGTCTTCCCCCCTCGGCTTCTGGTAAGACGAATTCCATCCTACCCGTCTTGACTAACGCCGTTACGTCAGTGGCCCTGACCTGTTCGAGAAGCCTCTTGCGGATTGCTTGGCCCGAGCGCTGGTGCGCCGCATGAATGTCGCCCATCATCTTCCAATATGAGTCAAATTCGTGCTCGCGCCCGATCAGTTTCATAATCGCAGAGAAATCCCTGGGATCTTGCGGCTTGATGCTACGTTGGGACATCCAGTTTCGCACGTTCCCTTCGTTGGCTCGATGGGAGCCCAAGTCGATCAGCGCGATGCTCACTTCCAGCAAGCTCGAGTCTCGGACCTGGTTCCGTAGTAACTGTTTCCACAGCCCCTGCGCCTGCCGCAGGGTCGGAGCCCTCGCGCCCAGCAGACGGTCCGCGACGGGCACGACATAATCACCACCGCCAATCGTTCGGAGCAGCAGGCACACGCCCGGCTCGATCTCTCGGGCTTCAACCCGCTTTACGCTGGATTCTTCGTCTTCATCGAAATCGATTACGAGCGACGAGGCGCGAGCTTCCAGAAAGACACCGTATCCCCCCTGAAGCGAAAACAACCGGGCCTCGACAGGCTCATGTGATTCATGTCCTGGAGACTCGTCGAATCCGCTTGTGTGCCGCTGGGCGAGCGCCTGCCAATCCAGCTCAGGCCACAGCTCTTCAACATCTCCGTCACCGTCGTCCGCAGTGTCCTCGCCTCCGGACGGTGGACGCGCCGAATTCGAACAGGCGAACGTCAAGTGAGGACGCCAGCGGCTGCGGTTCCAACGATAGGAGACCACCTCAATCTTCGGAACCTGTGGCGCAGAGAAGAGGTGTTCTGGAAACCATCGCGTCGGTCCAATCAAAATTAGGCGGGAAAACTCGTGTACACAACGATGTGCGCCGATCGATACAACCTCGAACCCCATGTGACGCAAGCGGAGCGCATGGCGGACCAAGTCGACCAGCCTACTGTCTCGAAGCATTACAACGGTTGAGGGTTCCGGCTCAGCGTCCGCAATTGAGACGAGTCGGTCCATCATCGGGTTGTCACCGCAGGCCGCCAACTCAAGAAGCAACTCGCCAGCCTCTCGAGCACTCGATGCCAGTTCCGGATAGATTGCGGCTGACCGCAACATGAAAGACCGTAGCCGTTCGGCCTTCACGCCGACGGTGGTTGCGCCATCGCCGAAAGAGACTGGCGCGGCCATGAGTTTGAATCTGTACCGGCGAACGGTACGTGCGAAATCCAGCCAATATTCGTCCGACTCCGTGTCCGAAAGTGCCTGAAGGAAACGTCGTGATCGCTCAGAGAATCGACGGAACAGTTGATGATCGACCCGTTGATAGCGGATTCGTGCATTACCGCAGAGAGTGTGACGCCGGTCCGCTTCGGCGAGAGTGATGGCGTTCACCTGGGCACCTCAAACCCCATGCATTCCAAGGATGGCGGCACTTGCTGACGAAGAGGGGGCGGTCCGCCATTTACCCGCTCGCCGACATACAGGCGATTGATCTCTCCCGCAGCGTCGTCGAAGCGGGCGTCGGACCGGTCGAGCACCGCAACCCAGTGGGCCTTCGGCCAAGCTGCAATCCAACGCAGGAAGGCCAATGAACCATCGAAGATCACCACCGGTGGCGGTTCATCGGAGGGAGAACAACCTTCCGTCCCCGTCGCCGAATACAACTCTGACCGGTAGCTCTGGTTGCCACCGGTGAGGCCGCGCACCCTGAGGATATCCTGCAGCTTGCCCGATACCGCCGCATTCGAAGGGGGAAGCACCGAAAACTGCGTCCTCTGAATCTCTTCGCGGAGCAGGCTTTCGTTCCCCACGATAACGCATTCCAAGCGCGAGTGTTGGAGGAACGCGTTCAACATGCTCCGCCCCAGGATGGCACCCATCAGACCTGGCTGTACCCGAACCGTTTGGGAGATTACTTCCCGCGGCAACGCGCTCAATTCATCGTCCACCACTTGTACGGTGAGCGACCGAGCAGCCGGAATCTTATAGGTCAACCCACCGTGCCGTTGTGCCTGAAACTGCACGACAACAAACCCCTGGCCATTCTCCGTCACACAGCGGATGAGCCATCCCTTTCGCTTCTTCTTCAGGTCCTCTTGATACGTAACCGTCGTTCGGTCTGGCAATGTCGTCAAATACTCAAAATGGGTTGTGGCGTCAGTTGCTACGGGAATCTCAGCGCGGACTCCAACGATACCCACGGCGCAGAATGCGGCGGCGAATGCCCGCGTTGGTGTTGCGCTGGCGATGATCACTCGTCGATTGTCGTCGTGGGTCCGCATGCTCAGCGCTGCTCCAAGCTCCACGAAAAACCTGGCCCACCCGGGGAGCGGAAGAAAATCGCCGTCAGCTGGGACGCGCAGCATCTCCCCAAGACCTGTTTTCATCTGCGGGGTCCCCGACTAACCTTGATGTCTCCTTCCCGGTCGCGGCCCTCGGCAATTTCGTAGGCCGTTTGGAGCCGAAGAAGGGTGTCCACCTTCAGGCCGGATGCATTTTCAATCCGGATCGCCATGTCGGCCGAGAGCGCAAGCCGGGTCACGCCAAGAACCTTGGCGGCAGTGGTGACGGAGAGAGGCTCGGTCACTTCGGCGCTGATGAACTGTCCCGGTTGAGCCGGGTACACCATGGTGATTCGTTTCATGGTCACTTGCGGCAAGCGGTGCGTCGCCGGCGCGTGGTCTGCTCCGTCCGGGGCTCGGCTTCGATTTCCAATAGATCGAGGATGGGACGCTCCTTTGCGTCGCGAAGAGCAAGCTCCAGGGACGAAATTAAACCCGGCAAGCCCTCGTCCTCGTCTACTGCGAAATGGATCGGATTGGCGGTGTAGTTGATCGGTTTCCCGGCCTTGTCGTAGTAGACTTCGTGCAGGGCAAGGTGTCCGTCAGGATGACGCAAAACACGATGATTCCAAGGCATGTCTTCGGTCATCCCTCCTTCTTGCCAGAGAGGACGCTTGCGCGCGGGATCTTGTAGCGCCTGGCTGCCTGGAGTGCGGTCAGCTTCGCCCCTTTCTGGTCCCTTGCGGGCCTGAACTCGCCGCGCTCGTATGCGGCGATCTGTTCTCTTTCCTCGTCATCATGGAATTCGCGCTTCTTCATTCTGGCTCTCCCGCTCGTGCGTTTCCGCGTCGTCTTGGTGCCCCCCACCGTTCACGCGACGACGACGGATACGTTGCCGTGTTCCTTCCGGGTCGCCCTGACGGTGATCTCAACGTCTTGCCCCAGTGCAGTAAGAAACTCCATCAGGCGCTCGGCGGAGAAAGTGCCGGAACGATTGCGCATCAGGGCGGAGACGTGGGGCTGCTTGATGCCAAGGATCTCCCCGGCTTCGACCTGGGTCAGGCCGCGCTGCTTTATGAGACGGTAGATTTGGAGCGTGAGGCGAGCCTTGAGCTGCTCCCGCTCCGGATTGGGAAGCCCAAGGTCGGCAAAGACGTTGCCGCTGCCCTCTTCCACGGCGATTTTTGTCTTCTTCATGGTCAGTTCTGCCTTTCTTTGTAGTCGTTCTCTGCGGCGGCTAGCCGCTGTTTGATCAGGTCTATGTCCTTCTTCGGGGTCGCAATGCCCCGCTTTGATTTCTTCTGGAACACGTGGAGAACGTAGATCAGTCCGGCGAAGTAAGCCGTGTAGACGGCCCGGTAAGTGTCGCTGCCGTGCCGGTCGACGATCTCCATAACCTTTGCGCCTCCGAAACCCTTGAGTGGTTTTGCCGCCGGGTCTGTCTCTCCCATTTGCGCCGCATAGAGGGCGTGCCCCATGTCGCCGCGAACCTTCTGCGGGAAGGCTTTCATGTCCTTCCGCGACGATCCCAACCAAACGACGGGCTTCGGCGTATCCTCCATTTATACAAGTATACGTCTTTTTATATGTCCCGTCAAGTGCTGGCATTCTCACGAAGGGGCTGGTGTCTGTGGGCGATCGGCGCGGTGTTCATGGGCCGAACATCCGCCGCATTGGGGATGCGGGACGGGCTTCGATCGCGACACGGAAAAGAACTGGGAAGACACACGTGCGAACGCCGCCATAAGTGCGGATCCGAGAGCAGCGCGCAGGCCGGGTCAAGGGCGTCTTCGCAGTCCCTTGACGCGCCCGAGCACTGCTGTACTGAAAATCGGGCGGCGTTCTAGCCAGTGCTCCAACTGAAGCGATCGATCCTAGATCGCAATCCGCTCGATCTCGTCGAAGATGACTCCCCTTCTCGTTGGTCTCTCCGCTGTGCGCGACTTTTATGGTAAGAGGAGCGTGCTCGTAGTTCCCTGGGAGAAAAACAAAATGCCAGACGACGACGTTGAAAAATTCCTCGCCGAACAGAAAACGCTTGAGGCTCACCGCCACGATCTGATCAAGGAGCTGCTGCGCCAGAAGGAAGCCGCGATCAAAGCCTTCGACGAGAAGCTGGCGAAGCTGGGCTATGATGGCGCGAACCCTGCCCGGCGCAGCCACCACAAGACCGACGAGCCCAAGCCGGAATAGATCTCAAGTCATCCCGGCTTGAAGTTGGTCGTCCGGCGCGATGTTTATGGCATTTGAGATCCTCGCCAGCCCTTCAGAACCCTGACCGTATCGGCGTGGCCATTCTCCACCGCCAGCTGCCGCGCCGCCTCATCGCCCGCATCGGCGCCCGCTGCCAGCAGCGTCCTGACGGTTTCGGTATGCCCGTGCGCCGGCGCCAACACCAGAGCCAGGCCCTGGAACACATGAACATCGGCGCCCTTGGCGAGCAGCTCTCTTACCAGCTCGATGAGTCCGTTCGCCGCTGCTTCGATCAGCGCCACATCCTGATCGGCCCCGGCGTCCAGCAATGCCCTGACGGTTTCGTTGTCACCTTCCCATGCCGCCTGGCACAGCTTTGTGTCTACACACAGGGATATGTCTTTGTTCGTCATGCCCGCGCCCCTTCACTGGTTGCCCGGACAATCCTAAACGGCTTTTCTGAACATTTGATTAACCAGGTTCCTGCCATCGTGTACCGACAAACGAATTCATAATCTGGCGTGCCGAGCAATGACAGTCGGTGGGACTTGAAGACGGTGGGCAACAGGGAGAAAAACGTTGACCCGCAAAGGCCTCATCGCCTACGCTTTCACTCATGCTGGCCGTTTACATGGAACGATCTGACCACACGCGCAACCTCGCCCGTTTTTACCAGGTCGATATCCAGCCCACTTTGTTCGGAGAATGGGCCGTCCTCAGCCGGTGGGGACGCATCGGCACTCACGGGCGCACGCAGCAGGACTGGTTTACTTCCCTACGTGAAGCCCAGGCCGCCCAGGCTCGCCGGGTGGCGCGCAAGCGTCGGCGCGGCTACGCCCATTGATGCGGTGAAGTTGTCTGTCCGCGGTGGACCCTGAAAAAATATGCGAGCGGGGGGAGTCGAACCCCCACGAGCGTGAGCGCGGCGGATTTTCTTACCTCCTACGGCTTTCGCCGCCCTCGCTAGAAGCGCCAGGGGGCGCCACGTTGAGGTTTGGGGTCTGGACTATCCCTTCACCGTGCCGCGAACACCGTTCGAGGGTTAGGTGCTGCCCGTCTAGTCTCTACACCTTCCCGGAGCGTTGCTCCGGGCTTGGCTCGGGATTGCCATTTCACAGGTTTCCCCGAATTTGTGGCGTGCGAATCTCATGGTTGTCATTCCCGCGATCTTCTAGCGGGAATCCATGCTTTTCAGCAGCCCCGCCGCCCCACCTGGATGCCCGCTTGAAGACTGCGGGCATGACGGAAAAAAAAACTTCGGCGGCGGCCAGAAACTGATCCATTTGCGGCGGCAGCGAGGGAGCCACTAGGCCAATGGCATTCGCTTAAGGGGCGGAGCCATTCGTTTAAGGTTTAGGTCCAAGTCATTGACGGTGACAGAATTTGTCATGCCGCTCTTGACGGTGGCGGCGATCAGGCGGGCGCCAGA
>Ga0214473_10001585_pt1 | contig 29658 bp, 27 predicted proteins | sample RVTome_7_FD_203509 | JGI IMG/M metagenome (GOLD analysis project Ga0214473, IMG submission 203509) | Soil microbial communities from uranium-contaminated site in the Upper Colorado River Basin, Wyoming, United States - RVT98D197 | ecosystem: Environmental > Terrestrial > Soil > Contaminated >...
TAAAAGCACTATTGAATATGGGAGCATTGTCAACTATCCAGAATTATCCTGAGTTTAAATCTTATTATAACCAAAGAGTTGAAAAAGGCCATAACAAAATGAGTACAATAAATATTATCCGAAATAAAATTGTGTTCAGAGCTTTTTCGGTAATAAAGAGAGGATCACCGTATATAAACCTACATAAATTTGCAGCATAAAAAAACATTAAAATATTTGGTTTTGTCTTAGAATACGAAGAGATGGAAGCTGTGGTTGCACTTGCCAATCGTTATCCCGATGCCAGGGTAACAATAGATCCCAACGGGGCATGGTCGCTTGATGAGGCTGTAAAGTTATGCAGAGATAAACACGATGTTCTGGCTTATGTTGAAGATCCCTGCGGTGCGGAAGATGGTTATTCAGGACGGGAAATAATGGCAGAATTCAAAAAGGCTGCAGGGTTGCCGACAGCAACAAACATGGTTGCCACCGATTTTCGTCAGCTTGGACATGCAATCCAGTTACAGGCGGTGGATATCCCCCTTGCTGATCCCCATTTCTGGACAATGCAGGGGGCAGTGCGGGTAGCACAGATTTGTTGCGAATTTGGATTAACATGGGGTTCCCATTCCAATAATCATTTTGACATATCGCTTGCAATGATCGTTCATGCAGGGGCTGCTGCACCGGGTAAAATAACAGCGCTGGACACTCACTGGATCTGGCAGGAGGGGCAGGAACGGTTGACAAAGGAACCTCTGAAAATTTTCGATGGAATGATCTCTCTGCCAGACAGATCCGGTCTGGGAATAGAAATTGATATGAAACAGATTGAAAAAGCCAATAAGCTATATTTGGAAAAAGGTCTTGGAGCAAGGGACGATTCCGTGGCTATGCAATACCTGATCCCGGGCTGGAAATTTGATAATAAACGGCCTTGTCTTGTTCGGTAGATTTGTTAACCTTACTCATTTTAAGATGCTAAGAAAGATATTTTTTAACCGCAAAGCACGCAAAACAGGCCCAAAGTACGCAAAGAAAAGTACACGGTTTTCATTCCGATAGCTATCGGAACTTTGCGATCTTTGCTTAATCCCGATAGCTATCGGGACTTATCGACCTTTGCGGTTATTGGATTTTTGATTTTTGTATATTTAGATTTTGTATCTATCATTTGATTCTCTAAAATTGTATGAACAGGTTAAAAAAAATATAAGACAAAATGGAAAAGGATGATGGATTCAAACCAAAAGGGATAATACCGGCTGTCATAACTCCCCTTACTAAGGATGGCAAGTTCAACGAAATAGCCATGAGGAAACTGATAAACTATCTGATTGACGGCGGTGTACATGGACTGTTTGTAGTCGGGACAACCGGTGAATTCTATGGGCTTACTCCCGAAGAGAAACGTGATATCTACATGGTTACAATGGATGAGACGAAGGGAAGGGTGCCTGTTTATGCCGGAACAAATGGCATTACGACCCGAGAGACTGTGATGCTCACCCGGATAGCCGAGGAATGTAAAGTGGATGCAGTTTCCGTTTTGACTCCTATGTTTGTTTCTCCATCACAGGACCAGTTACTTACTCACTATAAGACAATTGCAGCTAACACATCCCTTCCTGTTTTGCTTTATAATAATCCGCCAAAAACCCAGGTGAGCCTTTCATCAGCAACAGTAATCAAACTGGCTGAGGTTCCGAATATTGTTGGAATTAAGGATTCTTCCGGGGACATGACAGTGACAGCCGAATATATCCGTCTGACTCAAAACATCGACAATTTCTCAGTTCTTATGGGACGCGATACACTTATCTATGGAGCTCTCTGCTACGGAGCCGCGGGCTCAATTGCGGCATGCGCCAATGTTGCCCCGCGTTTGTGTGCTGATATTTATGAAAAGTTCATTGCAGGCGATTTAAAAGGCTCCCTTGAGGCTCAGTTCACACTGGCTCCCTTAAGGATATCATTCGCACTTGGAACCTTTCCTGCTGTAATAAAGGAATCACTTAATTTAATGGGAATTGATGCCGGACCATGCATGGACCCTGCCGGACCAATAACGGATGAAGAGAGGGCGAAACTCAGGAAGGTTCTTGTTGATATGGGATTGCTTGGTTAGGATATAAAGTTGCCAACTGCACATTGCCCATTGCCAACTGCCAACTTTTAATTAGAGAAACAGTAAATTTGTCCTGACAACAGAATAATTAGAATGACAGATCAACCAATAATAATTAAAACTGCAACAGCAGATAACGTCGGGATTGTTGGCAATCTAAACGGGTTGGCAAAAGGGACGCGTCTTGATGATGGGACACTGTTATCTGAAAATGTTCCGATCGGTCATAAAATAGCTCTATTCGATATCGGTGAAGGTGATAAAATTTTAAGATACAACCAGGTCATCGGTTATGCCAGCAAACCGATAAAATGCGGAGAATGGATACAGGAATCGATGGTTTCCATTCCTCAACCCCCTGATCTGGATTCCATACCGTTGACAGATAATCAGTTTTCCGCACCGGAACCGTTGGAAGGTTATACATTTAAAGGTTTTCGTAATCCTGATGGCAGTGTTGGTACAAAAAATATATTAGGTATAACGATAAGTGTAAATTGCGTTACCGGGTTTACCGGTCTTATTGCCAGACGGATAAAAGAAGAATTGCTCCCTAAGTACCCCAATGTTGATGATGTGGTCGCATTGAATCACACCTACGGATGCGGAGTGGCAATTGATGCTCCCGGGGCAGCTATACCAATTAAAACATTAAGAAACATTGCTGCGAATCCGAATTTCGGAGGCAAGGTTCTGGTCGTTGGCCTTGGATGCGAGAAACTGTTGCCGGAGAGACTTCTTCCGGTATCGGATCAATCACCTGAAGGGGCAAAAAGGCATGATTCAAAAATAATTATAATGCAGGATGACTCTTTTAATGGTTTCCAGGAGATGGTCGAAGGGGCGATGAAACTGGCCGAAGAGCATTTGAAAGAGCTTAACAGGCGGAAAAGAGAAATTGTCCATGCCTCTGAATTGATAGTAGGGATGCAGTGCGGAGGGAGTGACGCCTTTTCGGGAATTACCTCAAATCCCGTCGCAGGTTTTGCTGCTGATTTGATTGTCCGTGCCGGGGGGAGTGTAATGTTCTCAGAAGTTACAGAGGTGAGGGATGCCGTTCATTTACTTGTTCCAAGAACTATAAATTCTACAGTTGGAAAGGCACTGATTGATGAGATGAAATGGTATGATGACTACCTTTCAAAGGGAGGAGCTGACAGGAGTGCCAATACTGCTCCGGGAAACAAAAGCGGAGGATTAAGCAACATTGTTGAGAAGGCCCTCGGGTCAGTGGCAAAATCGGGAACCACACCTATTGTGGATGTTTTGTCACCGGGTGAGAAAATAAGAAAACAAGGATTAACATTTGCTGCAACGCCTGCCAGTGATTTTGTTTGCGGGACATTGCAGCTGGCAGCCGGAATGAACATGCATGTTTTCATGACCGGCAGGGGAACACCTTATGGATTATCGATGATGCCTGTAATAAAGGTGGGATCAAACTCAAAGCTCAGCAGCCGCTGGTTTGATCTTATCGATCTTGATGCCGGCCAGGTGGCACTTGGACAAAAGACCATTGAGGAGATTGGGTGGGAGCTCTTCCACCTGATCCTGGATGTTGCCAGTGGTAAGAAAAAAGTTGCCTGCGATAAATTAGGCCTTCATAACGACCTGGTGCTGTTTAACCCCGGGCCGGTGACGTGAGGGTAGGATGAGAAGAAGCGGCGATATAAATTATTTACTTGTTAAATGCCAGAATCCGCATAGGGAACATTTATACGCTGACAAATCCTTAACATATTTATTCTCCTGATGCCAGGCTATTGCTTCCTGAGCCTCAACTAACGAATTATATATAGTCTTCTTACAGGAGGGACCAAGAGGATCTATCTTTTTTTTGGGAGATGATTTGGATTTCATTTTGATATCTGTTTTCACTTCAAAATTAAAATATCTTCTTGTCTAAATTATTATGGGTCGGGCAATTTATTTCCATATATCAAGGGTACATATACTTTAACACTGAACGGCAACCAGAATTACACTCTTGATTATTCAAATATTGATGCCCAGAATAGCCTGGTGATAGTAGCCCCGACGCTCCTGTCGATATCTCAAAGCTGATGGTGATAAATGTCGGTCAGGATGATTTACTGGGAAATATCTATTTGATTGCATAGGGTGAATGATTTCTAAAAAACACCACTAGGCGGGATCAGCGTCTTGCGGTCTTTTCCAACTCTCCCCTTCACCACTTCACCCATTCTCCCCCTCCTTCTTCCCGCCCCCATGCCCATGTACTGTTGTGCCGTTGTGCCATTTAATGTGTGAATCATGTAACTCTTTTCTATAATTATATAAGACAAGGACTTTTACATAGCCTTATCTTTAAAAAATCATCTAATACAATTTAATATGAAAACAGAAGAACCAGGTAAAACCAATCCTGTAAGTAAAAATACAGAGGCCAGCGTAAGTGAAAAGGCTAAAAGTGATAATGAAAAAAGGAAGATCAGGGGTGAAGGTGTAAAAAAAGGCGCTTTTACAGCTTCAATATTCAGCTTTGTAATATTGTTAGTTGCAGGATTAATAGTGTTTTATCTCTACAACCGCGAACATAATAAGCTTCTTGATCTGATGGAGACTCAGAATATCTCTTTTACAGATAAAGTAACCGAACGCGATTCTGTTATAAGCGAGTGGATTATGACTTTTGACGATATTGAAAAAAATATCGCAATGATAAAGGAAAAGGAGAAGATTATCACTGTTAATTCAGCGAATGCTGAGATATCGAAAGACAAGAAGCAACAGGTTCTGGATGACATCAAATATATAAACACACTTCTGGAACAGAACAAAAAGAAAATTGCCTCTCTTACTGCACAATTAAAGAAGTCGGGTGGATCGATGAAGGTTCTTCAGAATAAAATTACTGAACTTGAGGCTAATATGAAGCAGAATGAATTTGAGATTGCTGAACTGAAGAGTTCACTCGTTGTAAAGAAATTTGAGATAGAACAACTCAACACCCAAATGACATTTTTACAGGATACTATTGCACAGAAGGATGTCACAATCAATACCCAGACATATATTATGAACAAGGCTTATTATGTATCAGGAACATATAAAGAGCTGAAAGCCAAAGGTCTTTTAACAAAAGAAGGCGGATTTATCGGACTTGGCAGAACTGAATCATTAACCGGAGATTTTTCAGATGATTTATTTGCCCAGATAGACATCAGTCAGACAATTTCTATTCCTCTTAATTCAAAAAGCGCAAAACTGATCTCTGAACATCCCATGGGTTCGTATGAGTTTATAAGTGACGATGACAAAAATATCATGTCACTTGCAATAAATGATCCGGCGGAGTTCTGGAAAATTTCAAAATATGCTGTTTTAGAGACGACTAAATAAAGTCAGAAAAATTAATACTTAACCCCGCACGATTAACTATCTGCGGGGTTTTTCGTTTTACCGTGATGCCTGATGCCTAAAAGCACTACGCACGACCCACGACTCACGGCGCAAGGCAAATGTCACCAATTGCCTGACGCCTGCTGAGCTAGCCGAAGCACGCCCGACGCCTGAAGGCAGGCTATTGCTTCCTGAGCCTCAACTAACGAATTATATATCGTCTTTTTACAGGATGGCCCAATAGGATCTGTCTTTTTCCTGTGAGTTGGATTGGATTTCAATCTGACAACTATTTTAAATAAAATTCAAAAAGGGAATCAGAAATTTCTTTTAACATTATTATCTGATAAGCTTTAGTACATCACCCCATGTAGTGGTTTCAGGCACAGAAAACGAGAACAAAATATGTGATTCAAAATGATCCGGAGGAAGATCACTGAGTTTATCCTCAATTATCTCATCTGGCATCCTGACTTTCTTAACCGGCTTAGACTTTTCAGATATACGGACTCTCTTATATGGGGCTATTTCGTCCATAATATCTTCCTCTATTTCTGACTTCACTTTTCTCTTTTTAATGGAAACTCCTGTCAGCCTGTTAAGGATAATCTCCAGTTCCGGATGGTTTAGCTCTGTCCTTATAGACTTAAGAAAGGATATTATCTGATCCAGAAGTTCGGAATCAGTCAGGCTGATAGTCATTATGGAATAGGCAGGGTCAGAATAGTAATAATAACCCTTGTTCTGCATAATCGGGGCATTGAAGCCCAGAATGTCGCTTTTCATTACACTAAGATCGTCTCTGACAGTCCTTTCCGAGATATTCTCATCACGCCCGCGATATTCGGCAAGAGCATCGGAACAGGCGTCAATAAGCTCCTTAATCGTCCATCGTCTGCCGCCGTAAAAGCAGCTGTTTATTGTCTTGTACCTGATCAGGGCATTTAGATTTGCCGGCATGTAAATAATTTTTCAAATGCAGAAAGGCTGCAATGGTCTGGTTTTTCTTTGCTGAATAATTTCTAAAGCTGAGGATAAATGTACGAAAAAACCGTGAAGAAATTTCGGATTACGGATTGCGGATTTCTGCCAACATGCTAATTCATTGTTGCCGTTGCGTCTTCGCGCCCTGGCGTCTTTACACCTCTACACCATTTTTAAAGAAGTATACAGATCCAAAACATTATATGAACCTTTTAAATAACTAAAGTCATGAAAACAAAAGCAAAACAACTTACAACTTATGCTAACCTCAGACTGGTACAGGTACAGGCACATCCGGAAACAAAATTTATCTATAAACCCGGCGCTCCTGAGATGAAAAATGGAGGATTGATAATCACTGAATCGACCGGAGAAGGTATTGTGGGAAAACTGGCAGCAGAAAACAAAACTTCATCATTTCTTCTTCTGACAGATGCAGATGTTCTGATTGGAGCAAAGCAGAACAGGATAATCAATAAATCAATATTACTGGATCCCATGACAAAAACAGTTATCGATGTTTCATGCGTTGAAAGACTAAGGTGGCAATATACATCAAGGAATTTCAGCAGCCACGGGACTGTCGCCGATCATGATCTGAGAAAGTTAAAAGCAGCCTCCATCGCTTTTAAGAAAACCAGACCTGATGAGTTCTCCGAGAGTACCCAGAGCACTGTATGGAATCATGTGAGCAACAAGCTTCGGGAGCAAGGTCTGGAAGAAAAGACCGAGAGTTATGCGGAACTTATTGATTACTCCATGAGCAAGGGAGAACATGAATTCCCTGTATGTGAAGCTGAAAAAGGGTGTAACGGGATAGCTGTAGTACTTGACGGCAAGGTTACATGCATTGACATCTTTGGAACGGAAGAGGTTTACAGGTACTATTTCAGGAACTTAAGGGATTCAGCCTTCAGGATGGCCAAAAAAGGCAAGGATATCAGAGAGACCGACATTAATGAGGCATACTTTAAAGTGCTTGATACACTCGATTATTATGAAACAACTGTACGACATCCCGATCCTTCATATAATGGAGCAGGATTATTCAGTATGGCTGACAATGACAGACTTATTGCATTTGATCTTTCGATGGACAGGGAAATGATACATACAGCCCTCTTTATAAAATAACTGACCTTTTTCAGGAACATTTTCCAGGTTGCAGATAGGCTGCGAAGTGTAATTATATTTTTGCCACAAATAACAACATATGGATAAAATTAAAAACACAACTCTTCTCAACAGACTGGAGAGCATCTCTTCAGCTGCACCTGACTGCGACCTTGATTTCCATAAACTAACGGGAATAAGAGACGATATTTCAGAAATTACAGGCTTCCTTGGCATTACATCAGAACAGGCTGTCTTCTTCTCCTGTCTCACAGAACTGAGCTTCCAGAGGATGGTCACTCTTGATATTTTAGCAAAGCATTTAAAATGCAGTGTCTTGAAAATTATCAGTTACATGCACGAATTAGAAGCTCTTGAAAAAAAGGGCTACATCCAGAAAAATTTCAGGAAGAGATCCAGAAAACATTCTTATAATGATATAGGATTTTCCGTTCCTCATTTTGTAATTGAGGCATTGAGAAAATCAGACGCATCCCTGTTGGTATCTTCAACCAAATTTGACCTGCCAGGCATCCTTAAACAAGCTTCTGCAATTGCTGATGAGAGAGAGGATAACTCCCTCTCCACAGCCCAGGTATTATCTGAGATCGAGTTGCTTATATTCCTGAACGGAGATATACCATATGTCTCATTCATCGACAGCGTTCTCTCGTTTACAATCAGTAAGTGTACAATGTTTGCCCTGAGCTATGTAAGACTTAAGGGTCAGTTTAATGTGAGTATTGAAAATTTTGCCAATGCTCTTTTTGATGACCTGGGAGAACAGCTGGAATTCGCACAGGCAGTAACAGCAGGCCAGCATGAGCTTGTGAGGAAGGATCTCCTTCAAATTGTTACTTCAGAGTTTGACGGTGAGAGATATGTAGCTCTGTCACCAAATGCTGCAAAGAACTTGTACAAGGATTATCCGGCACTTCTTATTGCTGATTCAGGCAACTCCGGACTTATCTCCTCCAAATCGATTACCGGGAAAGAGCTTTTCTTTAATGAGGATGTTAAGGATCAGGTCAGAGTCCTTGAAGAGGTACTTAAGGCTGACAAATTCAGATCGTACCGCAAGGCACTTCACAGCAATAAACTCAGCTGGGGGGTCACGGCCATCTTCTTTGGAGCGCCCGGCACCGGTAAGACAGAAGCTGCGTACCAGCTGGCACGCAAAACAGGAAGGGATATAATGATGGTCGACCTGAGTGAGATAAAAAGCAAATGGTTCGGTGAAAGCGAAAAGGTTGTTAAGAAAATATTCAATGGCTACAATTAATTAATATCAGACCGTAATCGTTTTTACGATCTTTTAAATAAATCATCTGGAACGTCTCATTTCTTGTATTATCCCTTATATGTTCCAATGCTCTTTTCCTTGAATTGACCAGATGCCTTCCAACCTTAATAATTTTTCCTTCAAACCAAAAGACATAAACTCCTGGCTGAGCAACTGATAGATCTTTTGATTCATAAGCATCAGCAATAGACATACTTAAAATATTGAATTTTTTCTCTATGCTCCGAAACTCTTCTCTGAATTTTGATTTTACAAGGTCTTCCATTTTCTATTTTTTATATTTCCGGTTAGCTTTCACCAGACTTTCATCAAAGATACCCTCCAGATCCTTATTTACTCCTCTTAGTCCTGCAACAACTTTCTCTGCCCAATCGAAGTAATCAAGGATGCGTTGTAAGGGCCACCATGTGGGAGGGTTATTAGTTATATCCCTGATATTCATAATTATATCAGCTAATTTCAGCTTCCTGGCATTGGCTGACTTGGATGGAGCATGTTCGATTTGCAGCCGTTTCCTTTCCGCTTTTTCCAGGCTTTTATCATCAGTGACTTCCATTACCAAAGACAGAACCTGTTCACCAAATATCTCCGAGATATGATCAATCAGTTCCAGTTTCTCCAAAGCAGTGTCTACTGTATCCTCTACTACATCATGAAGAATAGCTGCCGTAAGTAAGATGGGGTCTCTCTCTCCTCCCTCATTGGCTAACAGGCTGGCAACCTGGATGGGATGATTGATATACGGAGATTTATCTTCTCCTTTACGTTGTTGGATTCTGTGCCTGGCAGCAGCAAACTCCAAAGCTTTTAAAATCATTCCGATATCATCCATAATATATATTATTTTTTGAATTTATACCGGGTGGTTCTCTTGTCACCGGTTTTTTTAAGAATTCCATCCTCAACTGCTTGTTTAAGATCGCGGCTGGCTGTAGATGTTGAGATGTCTTTAAAATGTCTCATATAGTCTTTTCTGCTAAAGGACGACTTTTGTGTTTTTTCCATGAAAATTTCAATACGGTCTTTAGAAGTAAGATTTACATTCTGACTCGTTAAGAGTTCTTCCAATGACTCGTTAATAATTTGTAGCATGAACTCAATGAATCCGGTCGATTCTCCTTTATTGTCAGATTCTCCGAGTATTCTGTAATATTCCGATTGTCTTGCCTTTATAAGCGTTTCAACAGGCAGAAACTCAAATACCGGCGAGTATTCTCTTAATATAACAGTTTGCCATAGTCGACCCATTCTTCCATTACCATCCATGAAGGGGTGGATAAATTCGATCTCGTAATGGAATACACAACTCTTAATGAGAAGCAGATCTTTGTCTTTTTTAAGATAATCAAACAGCTCCTTTACCAGAGATTTTACGACATTCCCGGGAGGAGCAATATGTATTACTGTTGCTCCTTTAATAATTCCTGCTGATTTGGCACGGATTATTCCGGGATTTTCAATAAGCCCCTTCATCATAATAGCATGAGCCTTGCAGAATGAAGTCAGTCCGGTTGGTTTAAAACTATCGAGGTTCTTGTAAGCTTTTATTGCGTTTTTTACTTCAAGAATATCTTTTTCCGGTGCTAATATTCTTTTATTGTCAAAGAGTGCTGTGACCTGCTCGAGAGAAACGGAATTACCTTCTATCTCAAGAGATGATTGAATTGTCCTGATCCTGTTTCTTTTTCTTAGCTCAGCAGGCGGTTTATATAAGTAGGCTGCATTGACTTCCCCAATCTTCTCCGATATGGATGAGATTAATTCCAGAATTTTATTTGTAACCTTATATGGTGGTTTCATTCAAAATCAGTTAATGATAGTATCAAATGATAGTATCAAAGATAATGAAAAGTTCTCAATCTGCTGTAGGTGGGATAAGAATTTCTCCACTTCTCCCATTCAATTGTCAGGTAAGTCTCACAGCTCATGTGGTGTGAGTGTGATGATAACTACAGTCCGGTAATTCCAGACCATAACTGGTAAAAACCAAAGAGAAGAAAAGCAAGTACTGAGAAAATTAATGATATTCTGCGAACCCTATGACCCAGATTTCGGGCTGAAGCAAAAAGAATTACCATTATTGCCGAATAGATTATCATTGAGCTATAGAAACCCGTAATCAGTGCTATACCGTTTTTGACACTTTCGTTCCAGCCTTCTATCAGCATAGGGCCCATTACAAGACTCCATCCAAGATAGGGATTGGGATTGAACAGGTTCACAAGCACTGCTTTGAAAAGATTGCCATAAGCGGTCGTATCCGGTTTGTTGTTTGTTTCGGGGGAGCCTGTTGCTTTATATGCCTTATAGGCTAGGTAAAGCAGAAATAACCCTCCAAAAATCTGAAGTATCCCTAATACTGCATGAGGAAGAGATGTCAGAACAAATAATACAAATATAATAACAGGCAGATCGCTTATCAAGGGTGCAAATACCAGAGGAAGGCTCTTTCTCCATCCATTTGTAATGCTCTGAGAGAAAAGATAGGCCTGGAACGGACCAGGCTGTACCACACAGGCAAATGAATAACTCAGGCCGAATAAGAAATAGCTGATCATCAGGTGTTGCGCTAAACATTAATAAACCTCAGGTTTCAAAGTTAGCAGAAATAATCTTCTAAAGATGACCAGGATTATTATGTCTTGCAGTCTAGCGGTTCCCGCCAGGGCGGGATCTGCGCGGTGCTTCTAGTTGCAGTCGCTAAACTCAGGTCTCTCGCCTGAATTCTGTAAACTGTTCTTTATAAGTAATTTACCGTAGCAGTCCTGGCATTCTCCTTAACCGATGCAATGCCGTTTTCCATTGATTCTTTCGTTGTGTACATCTGGCTTTTACCAATCACTTTGCTGTTGGCAGCCTTAAGTACAAAATAATACGATCCATCTTTGGAATCCTTACGCTCAAAATTCTTTTTGCTTGAAGCATTCTTCTTAACGCTTACCATACCATTTTCGCATCCAACTTTGGATTTGTAACCCTGACTTGAAAAGATAACCTGACTATTCTTAGCAGTTAAATTAAAGTAGTACTGTTCGTCTTTACCAGTTGTAACCTGAAATTCCGGATGTGCCATCTTCTAATAATTAAAATTGTCAAACTAAAAAAACACATTAATGAGGATCAAAGTTAGGCACAATGATTCCGGTAATAATTACATAATTATTCCAAAGAGTTACATCATTCACATATTTTAGGGCGCACTGTGTACAACGAAGACCGGGATCCATATGCCTGATGCCTTATTATCTGGCTATGTCTCCGAGGAAGGCGATATCCATGAAATATTTATCGGGATTATCCCTGTCAATATAGACATCAATAGTGTTGCGGCCTTCAAGCAGAGTCTTTGGATCCTTCCATACATATTTAATTGTGTGGGTGTATTCTTTGCCGGTGAAAGGATCAATCCACCGGGTATCGATCAGATATGGATGTTCTCTCTTGATGGTAATGCTGGTGTCTTTATCGATCTTCAGAATCTCCGCTTCCATCTTTCTTCCGCTTTCCCTGAATTTAACTGCTGACTTATTCCTTGATTTATCCTGATAAACGGAGACAATATTCACCACCAGGAGGAGAACAGAAAATATTATTACTTTTCTGCCACCCTTTACACCATCAGTAACACGCGCTTTATCAGGATTATCTGACTGGTAGAAAATTTTAACCTTTTCATTTTCCCTTCGTTTTCCATTCTTTTTCTGTGCTCCTCTGAAAGTTCGTTCAACTCCATCGTCGGAGGTATACTGAACATAATAATAAGTTATATCACTGTTGACAATAATACCTTCTGTTATTCTGGCACTTTTCTGAAAGGATGATGCTTCAAAATAAATAATAATACCTGTAACTATCGCAATCGCACATATTACGAAGAGTAATTTGTTTCCAAGTTTCATGGGTACATGTTTGAGGATTTGTTTAGTAAATCTAGGAAACTATTTTGAATAAAAAAAGAGGCATGGGGCATGGGATTTAGAAAAAAGTCATGCAGGTTGAAGAAAGAATTTCTATAACTGATTTATGAAGCCAAATTTAGTTCGTTAATCCTTATTATAAAAGTACTTTTCTTTATCAATCTCCAGTAAAAATCTTGATGGTAAGTGAAATACTGCATCATAGGAATAGATGTTTCGGGGGAATGTAATATAGAGTTCTTCCTTGGCCCTGCTACAGGCAACATAAAACAATCGGCGCTCCTCTTCCATGTCTTCCATGTTTATCGCTCTGTTCGACGGGAACATGCCTTCAAGAGCATGTGGAATAAATACCGCAAACCATTCCAATCCTTTTGCAGAATGAACTGTGGAGATTGTAACCTTACCGTCTTCTTCTCCTTCGTCTATTAGGGGTTTGGTTTGATCTGCTACTCTTTTTGATGGCGGATCAAGTGCAAAGTCAGATAAGAACCTGTCCAGATCCTTATACTTTTTTGACAGGTCAATCAACACTTCAACATCCTGCATCCTGATGAAAAAATCGTCTTCTCTTGCCTTGAGAATTGGTGCATAGTAATCTTTAATAACCTCTATCTTCTGAGTAAGGGTATATTCAGGCTGACTGGCTTTTGCCAGCATTTTTCCCAGCAGCAGGAGTTCAGAATAGAACTTGCGGAATTTAAAAGATTCGAATGAAAAGGGGTCATCACTGTTTCGGAAATCATTAATTACACTCCCCGCGGTTACTTGTCCCACACCACCAATATATTTTAATATTCGGTGCCATGCAACCGCATCAGCAGGGTTGTAAGTTATCCTGAGATATGAGATTATATCCTTGACATGCATCCTCTCATTAAAACGAAAACCACCAACTACCACATAGGGTATTCCTCTCTTGCTCATTTCAACCTGGATGTACCTGTTGTGCCAGTCGGCCCGGTTAAGGACAGCTATCTCGTTTAAAGGAATATTCTGTTCTGTCAATTCCATTATCCTGTCAACAATAAAGACCGCCTCTTCCTGCTGGCCATAAACTCTTTTTATTACCGGAATGGATTCTCTCAGATTCCTGGTATAAAGTCTCTTTTTATATCCGATTTTAGCATTATCTATTATGGAATTTGTGAAGTCCAGTATCTTCTGATTACTTCTGTAATTCTCTTCTATTTTAACCACAACACATTCAGGGTAAGTCTCAGGGAATCGCAATATATTTTCATAGTTGGCACCTCTGAATGCATAAATGCTCTGGGAATCATCGCCAACAACCATTATTCTTCTGTGCTTTTCAGCAATGAAATCAACAATCTCTTTTTGTACTATGTTGGTATCCTGAAATTCATCTACCATTACATACTGATAATGCTTTTGAAGATTCTCACGAAATATAAGATTATCTCTAAGTGCATCCCTCAATACCTCCATGAGATCGTCAAAATCGAATAAGTTGCTCAGGGTTTTGTATTTGGAATAACCATTATAGATCAGTTCAATATCAGGTATGTAATCAAGGAGACCTGAATATTGTTCTTTCACTATTGAACTTATTATGGTATTCTTATTCCTGGAATATGATATTATATCAAAGATTCTCGATTTACGGGGAAATTTTTTGTCTTTTGTGTTGAATTTAAGCTCTGTTCTTATCAGGTCAACAATATCTTCCGAATCACTTGCATCGATAACGGTAAAATTATTTGGAAGCTTTAGCATGTTAGAGTACTTCCTGAGTATGAACACCGCGAAGGAATGAAAGGTGCCTCCTGCCACGTTTCCGACCCTTTTATCCTGGAGAAGTGTTTCCACCCGTTCAAGCATCTCTCTCGATGCTTTCCGGGTAAAGGTTAACAGCAGGATTGATTGTGCATCAATCCCTTTCTCTATCAAATAGGAGACTCTGTAGACAATTACCCTGGTCTTCCCACTGCCGGCACCGGCGATTACAAGAACCGGCTTTTCGGTGGTAAAGACAGCGGCAAGCTGCGATGGATTCAGAGCATGGGAGTAGTTTACCTTAAATTTACTGATGTCCTGGTTTGAAAATGCGACCGGATCGACATTTTTCTTCTCAATCGAATTTGCAATAATCTGAAGTTCTGACATTTTCTTCTCAAGATCAGGAGGTAGTTCAATGTCAGGATATTCCGACCATTCTATCGAATGAATATTATCTGTCTCCTCACTGCTTTGTAATGGTTGTATTGAAACCTGTCCGGTTATCTGTTTCAGAAAATTATCCAGAATGTCCATTCTGGAAGCAGGTTTATCAGATGGAGTGATTTCTGATTCGTCCTCCTTCCTCTTCTCTATTTCTTCGTTTTCTGCCATTTCTTTGCCTAGAAACTAATCAAACTTTCTATTGAAATGTAGCAATTTTATTGAATATTACATAATTCAGAATAGATGTCATTACAATTTTTATCTGAGATATTTGGTTTATGGCTGGGGACATGCCATGCCATGTTCATATGGTAAATACACATGTTGTATGTAGTGTAACACCATAACGTGACCTTCGTCCTATTTATTCATTAAAGCATTCAGTATAGGTTCAACCCAGCTCTCCTTATCGATGTTGTAGACTATAAAATCGCTGTCGAATTGCCAATAGGCCCAGGAAAACCCAAATTTCTCCGCTGTTCGGGCCACAAATGCAGTATATCGCGCCCTTGAATCCATATCCGCTTTGTCGTAGGCGCCAAATTCACCCAGGAATATTGGCCTGTCATTTTTCATGGACCAGTCAGTGGCGACTTTGAGTCTTGATTCTATCTCATCTTTCTCTTCCGGAGAGCCTGTCCAAAGGATGCCACTCAGGTTTTTATTCTCACTTGACCATGACGCTCCCTGGTGGGTAAATCGCATTGGATGATAAAAGTGTACTGTAACGATTATGTTCCGGTCATTTTCCGGTAGTTTAAGGGTATTCAGACTTCCAATTCCGTTCCAGTTAGCCGGTCCGATTATCAGCGTTCGGTCAGGATTAGTCGCCCTGATTATCTTCACCGCCTCCGCAAGGAATGCGTTCCACATCTCTGCGGTTAGCTTCTGGTTTGGTTCGTTCAATAATTCAAATACTACATTGCCGGATTTGTCCTTATACCTGGGAGCAACCTGTCTCCAGAATGAAAGGAACATCTCTTTTTTTGCCTCAGGGTCATCGGCCATAGCTGTGAATTCATGCAGATCAAGGATGACCATGAGATTCGCTTCAAGTCCCTTATTAACGACCCAGTCAAGTGTTTCAAGCCAGTTTGAATTTAGCTTATTCTGACTATCCATCTGTCTGAACGGATAAAGATTTATCCGGACTGTAGAGAAACCTGCCTCTTTGATCATTTTGAAGTACGCCTCCTTGAACCTTCCATTTGTATGGTCCTGCCAGAATGCTCTGTCATATCCGAGGATGTTAACTCCTCTGCCCATTTTTAGAGATTGATCCTTTGCAGAAACGATTTGTGCCAATGATATATAGTTCATTGAAAGAGATGCTAAAAACAGAACCGAGGTTAAGAGAAACCTTTTCATATTTTGATATTTTGGGTTATCGGATTGGAGTAATACTTATTGTAAGTTATGAAAACAAATTTAATCATTTATTGAAAAGGAATTGATGTGGACGCGAATGTATTAAGAAAAAGAAAGGGAAGAGTACATTAGATAATATAGTAAGGATGAAGGACATTAGAATATAATCATCTATCTGAGTTAATTCTTGGATGGATTATTATTTGAAAATAAAATTGACTTCAGCTTAAACAAGGTGTAACTTTGAAGTATATTTTAATTTTCAGTTCTATGTCAGAATTGTTTTGCCAGGAAAATCTTCGTTCATTCAAATAATTATAGCTATGCGCAAGTATATATATTTAACCTGCAATCCTGAAGGACTTGTGGCTTCAATGCTTCCTCCGGTGGGATTTGGTCACTACCTTTCAACAGGTACTAAAAAGCGGAACAAAGGCCAGACCATTTTCTTCGAAATTGAGCTGGATAAGATTGAGAACCTGATAGATATTGATAGCCTTAATAAGCGTTGTGTGGCGAAGCCAGACGGCAGCCCAAAAAGCTCAGTCTATCTTTCCGTTTACAGAGTGCTTGAAACTGTTCCTTTGGCAGCACTGAAAAGTCTTTATCTTACCACCGATCATGGTTGCGTCCTGGAGCTGAAGAAGGTTATCTATGATAGGACGAAGGAGCCAAAATATTCTCTTCACCTGTATCAGGAGTTATGTCCTGTGACTCCACTGGTAGCTAGTGGACTATCTCCTTCGGTATTTCTAAAAAGACTTACTGACGGATCAATTCCAATTGTTCTTCCAAAACTATTTTTTGTTGAATTAAAGCTTGGTGAAATGGCAAGTAATCCGCTTTCAGGTTCGACTGAAAACCTTCCTTATCCAAATATAGGGCATTTGAGAGACTGCCTTGAGATACTTAAGGGTGAATATGAAAAAGATATGAAAACTGTGCATCGTATATTTTCAGGAGAACTCCTTTACAGGACAATTGATACCGGATTCTATGTGGGAGACAAAGATGAAATCGCTCATTATCCTTATCCCGGAGTGATGGATCTGAAAAACATTAATTATGAGTTTTTCAGAGATATATAGAGGGATTTATTTGTTATTATTGGCTTTCAAAAAGGCATAACGTTTATAAAAGCAAGTGATCTTTTTCTTCTGAAAGGGATAAAGATATTTAGTGTCTGCAAGGCATCAGCATACACACCGCAAAAGGCTAACAGTTAAAATTGATTAAGGCATCACTCAGACAATATACCCTTTCCATACCAGTATATCACAAATAGGGGGAATGATTTTAAAATGAATTTGACTTTGGCTATAATCTTATAGTAACTTTAACTAAGTACATCTCAAAATAATCAAAGGAGTGTATTATGAAATTTGCATATTTCAGGTTTTATGAAGAATTGAATGATTTTCTCTCTTTGGAGAAAAGAAAGAAGTTCTTTCCCTATTCCTTTAACGGCAATCCATCTGTTAAAGATGCCATCGAGGCACTGCGTGTGCCGCATGTCGAAGTAGACCTGATCCTGGTGAACAGCCTTTCGGTCAATTTTTCATATAAACTTCAGAATGAAGATTCAGTATCTGTTTATCCCGTTTTTGAAAGCTTTGACATCACTTCTGTAACACATTTAAGGGAAAAACCCTTACGGGATATGAAGTTTATCCTTGACGTTCACCTGGGGAAACTCACAAAATACCTTCGATTATGCGGTTTGGACACGTATTATAAGACAGACTGTAACGATCAGGAAATTATCAGTCTCGCGGTATCTAATAAAAGGGTTATCCTGACGCGGGACTTAGAATTGCTGAAAAATAAACAGGTAACCCACGGTTACTGGATACGTTCCCAGCACCTTGATGAGCAACTTAAAGAAGTATTCCTTAGATTTGATATGATAAACCAGATCCGGCTTTTTACCCGTTGCATGGTATGCAATGGCACACTCGAAGATGTATCAAAAAAGGATATCTTGTTTCGTTTATTGCCCGGAACCAGGCAGTATTATCAGAAATTTAAAAAATGTCCTGATTGTGACCGGATTTACTGGGACGGTTCCCATTATAAAAGGATGAAAGATAATATTTACAGTATAATCAAAGTAATAAAACAGGAGGAGTACATTAAACCAAATGAATATACGTCAGACCCTGCTTATTTATCGCTTTTACATTCGCATTTTTTGGTTACGATAAACAGAGCTGTGGCAAGCAGCAGGAAGCTGTTTGCAGCATGGAAAAAATTCACAGCATGACTAAAACCAAAAATTACTCTTCCTATCAGAAGAGAAATACATGCAAGTAAGATAATAACAGCTGCAATTGCAGCGGAAATCCAGGCTACCCAGTTAAGTGTTTTCATGATAATATAGCTTTTGTTGTCTGTATGATAATATAGCTTTGCAGTATCAAATTTCGCACTAAGAAAAATGCCAAACAAATTTATTTTTGCCCCGACATATTTTTCAACTATTATTAGTATAAGAAGTATGAAAACTAAAATTATGTTATTAGTAAGTGCTCTTTCGCGTCAGGGCTTTTTATTTGCAGACAAGAGGATTGAATTATCTAACCATAATTTGATAAGAGACATGGAAAATATTATCAGGTTGGAGGAGATTTTATCAATATAAAGCAATTAGAACCCTGACTTATAATCCGAAGATGGTTTAAAAATTTACCAAAGCATTAAAAAAGTGAAATTTTCTTTATTTTGTTAAAAATTTTAGTTTTCAATGTATAATTATGACTCAATACTTTTTTTTATTAATGGATTATCTTTCAGATTAGACACATAATCATTAAAAACTATTACTATGGCTGGAATTTTTAAATTCACGTTTGGACCCTGGAATATTCATGAAGGAGGTGACCCGTTTGGCCCAACGGTAAGAGAAACTATCAAGTTTTCAAAGAAACTGGAATATTATAAAAAGCTAGGTTTTGATGGCGTTCAGTTTCATGATGATGACGCAGTACCCGAAATGAATGATCTGACATCACTGCAAATCATTCACAAAGCACAAGATGTTAAGAAATTATTGGATGACCACGGTTTGGCTGCAGAATTTGTAGCTCCCAGATTATGGGAGGATGACCGGACCATTGACGGCGGATATACTTCAAACGATGCCAGCTGCCGGCAGTATGCCATTGATCGGAGTAAACGTACTATTGATATTGCAAATGCACTCGGTACGAACCTGATCGTACTCTGGCTTGCCCGGGAAGGAACCTATATCCGTGAAGCGAAAGACAGCAAGCTGGCTACAGAACGGATCATAGGAGCCATTAACCAGATGCTGGAGTATGATCCCAAGGCCAGAATCTGTATTGAGCCTAAACCCAATGAACCTATGGACCATACATATATTCCAACTACGGGTCATGCGATCGCATTAGGATTGTTATGCAGCGATTCCACTCGTGTTGGTGTCAACATTGAAAGTGCTCACGCAATACTTGCCGGTCTGGATCCGTCTGATGAGATGGGATTTGCTTTGACATTCAATAAGCTGTGGACAGTTCATTTGAATGATCAGAATGGTTTAAAATTCGATCAGGATAAAACTTTTGGTTCTGTTGATCTACGAAGGGCATTTAATCAGGTCCGCATTCTTGATAAGCACGATTATGGAAAAAACGGCGAATATATTGGTCTTGATGTTAAAGCAATGAGGACCCAGAAGGATGATGTCGCAACGAAACATCTTACAAATAGCAAAGAAATATTCCTTAAAATGTTAAGCATTTCAAGAAAAATAGACGATAAATTCATCGAGAAATGTCAACGGAACCGTGATTATGAGGAACTGGATCTTTATATTATGGAATCATTGCTGGCTGGATAACCTAACGACCTGCACTTATATAAATCATATCTTTTTATGGATTATTGTCGGGGTTTTAAATTAATTTGACATGACTGATAAGATCATAGTTTCCGGGGTTGGATGTTGTCTTGTCGATATGTTGTATAATAATGTCGATTTCTCGGGTGATGTAATACGCTGGTATATTTCAAAAGAACGCGGAGACGGAGGACTTGCACCCGGGAAACTTGTATTTCAGGAAGAATTTGAAAAATACAGCGGTATATCACTTGATAACTTCCTTTTGAAAATTGCAGAAGGAAGAAACAGCGATAACATAAATATTGGAGGCCCTTCCATTGTCTCCCTTATTAATGTAGCGCAACTTACTGACAAAGAGAGGTGCGAAGTTCGTTTTTATGGCAGAGCAGGTAATGATAATAACGGTTTATACCTCGTTTCATCACTTGAAAAAACCCCTGTTGTGCTTAAGGATTTTAAGCTTCTCGAAAATCGCACTCCATCGACATTGGTATTATCTGACCCATCATATGATAATGGTCATGGAGAGCGGATGTTTATAAACTCAATCGGCGCTGCATGGGATTATTACCCTTATGAACTGGATGATGACTTTTTTAATTCTGAAATAGTAGCTTTTGGTGGTACAGCGCTTGTTCCGAATGTTCACGATAATCTGACAACACTCCTTAAAAAAGCAAAATCAAAAGGTTGCATAACCGTCGTAAATACAGTTTTCGATTTCAGGAATGAAAAGGACAATCCTTTAAAGAGATGGCCGCTGGGGGAAAATGATGAGAGTTACATGTTGACCGATATTCTTATTACTGATAAAGAAGAAGCATTAAGGCTAAGTGGTGAATCCGGTATAAATAAAGCGATATGTTTTTTTCTTGAGAAAAAAGTTCCCTCATTTATTATTACCAATGGATCTTCTGACATAATAACCTATTCCGATGGTTCATTTTTCACTGCCTCTCCTGTAAATTCCATGCCTGTTTCCCAGGCTGTTTACGATGATCTGAAAAGTCTTAGAGGGGGTGATACAACAGGTTGTGGCGATAACTTTGCCGGTGGTGTAATTGCTTCTGTCGTTAACCAGTTAATGAGTGGAACCAGCAAAATTGATCTGAATGAGGCATGCTCATGGGGTATTGTTTCCGGTGGATTTGCATGTTTTTACATAGGCGGAACATATTTTGAAAAAACACCTGGTGAAAAAAATGCCATAATAAAACGATACTATGACAACTACAGAAAGCAGATATCGAAATGATGGGAAGAAGATAGTAATATTTGGTGCCGGAAAGATAGGACGTTCATTCATCGGACAATTGTTCAGCCTTTCCGGATTTGAGGTGGTATTTGTGGACATAAATAGGAAACTGACCGATGAACTTTATCGTCAGCGACAATATAAAGTTTTGATTAAAAGTGACGATGTTGATGAAATCATTATTATTGATAATGTTAGGGGAGTTTGTATGGCTGATGCTAATCAGGTGATAAGGGAATTGTCTGACTCAACTATTGCAGCTTTGTCTGTTGGACAACAGGGTTTACCTGACACTTTGCCAATAATTGCAAAGGCCCTTTTAAGCAGGAGAGAGCAGTTTGGCGATTGGCCGCTTGATTTTATTATAGCTGAAAACATGCGGAATTCCGATAAATATTTATCAAATGAGCTTGATAAATATCTACCTCAGGATTATCCTCAGGACTTGCTTGTTGGATTGGTGGAAACCAGCATTGGAAAGATGGTGCCCATAATGTCTCAGAAAGATCTTGAAGAAGATCCTCTTCAGGTGTTTGCCGAGCCTTACAATACTTTGATCGTGTCGCAAAAAGGATTTAAAAATCCGATTCCGGAAGTTCATAACCTGGCGCCTAAAGTGAATATAAAAGCCTGGGTAGACAGGAAGCTTTTCATCCATAACCTCGGTCATGCCACGGTTGCTTATCTTGGATTCAGGAAGTACCCTCAGGCAATAAATATATGGGAAGTACTTACAGACCCTGAAATTTTAGACACTACCAGAAAAACGATGCTTCAATCAGCCAATATTTTGATGGCCCTGTATCCTGACGAGTTTACGGTTTCTCAATTGACAGATCACATCGATGATCTGCTGCATCGGTTCAGCAATAAAGCTTTGGGCGATACTATATTCAGGATTGGTTGCGATCTGTATAGAAAACTTAGTCCGGAAGACAGGTTGGTCGCTCCTATTAAGGCAGCAATTAGCTTGAATAAGCCTTATGACCTGATTTATAATTCATTGCTGGCTGCAATTACTTTCAGGGCTACGAATGAGCAAGGTGAATATTTGCCATCAGATAAAAATTTCTTTTCCGAATCGTTATATGGAATAAACCATATTCTTAGAAATATTTGCAGGTTAGATTTACCGATCCGGTGATATGTGCCAAACCCGGTCATATTGACCACTCCTGGAGGGCATGTACCTGCATTATAACCACACGTTTTATGTAGGGTCACGCAATGGCGTAACCATAAGCCATCAACATAAAAGCCCTATTATGTTGACATGATTATTATTAATGTCAACAGCCCACAAGACGTTAAAAAAGCTGTAATTTGATGTTTGTTGCATGTTTTTGCACACTTTTTTAAGGCTGGAATTATTTACAGACATTAATATATGAATATTTTAATGTTTGGCCGGTAAATTCTAAGTATATTTGAGGTCAGAATTATAATAAACATTAAATATTGGATAAATTGATGTCTGAAATATTATACCCGGTTAATCCCGACAGAAATGTTCCCTGGAATGATCTTCCTCCGTTGCCAATCAGAAAGGAACTCTATAAGAGAGTTGAAATACTGGAAAAGCTTGGAGATGCTAAAGCTGCATTGGCGAGGCTTCAGGGTCGTAGCGTTGTGATTCCGAATCAGGGACTGTTAATTAATACAATAAGCTTACAGGAAGCAAAGATTTCAAGTGCAATTGAAAATATATTCACAACAGACGATGAATTATACAAATCATATAGTGATCAAAGTGTAGATATAAACGGAGCGTCCAAAGAGGTATTAAGATGCAGGGAAGCACTTTGGACTGGTTACACCTATCTGCAAAACAAAGGGCGGTTTGATCAGGACTACTTTATTAAGGTATTTCAGGAGATAAAGCAAACATCAGAAGGGATCCGTCCTGATTTTTTGAATACAACCATAAAGCAAGGAGGTACCGGACCAAATGCCGGTAAGGTCATCTACACCCCACCCAGAGGTCAGGATATTATTCAGGATAAATTAGATAATCTTGTTTACTTTTTGAATGATGATACACAATTTAACATTGACCATCTATTAAAAATGGCTATTGCTCATTTCCAATTTGAGGCTATTCACCCCTTTCGCGACGGAAACGGCAGAGCAGGACGAATATTCAGCATCCATTATCTGACTAACAAAGGACTTTTGGATGTTCCAATATTGTTTCTCAGCAGATATATATTGGATCATAAGGACGATTACTATTCAGGATTAATTGGAGTTACCCAGAGGGGTGACTGGAAAAATTGGTTTTTGTTTATGCTCAGAGCAATTGAAAACACCTCTAACATTACCTTTCACAAGATCAATAATATTGTATCGGTAAGAGATATAATTTTTGACTACATAAAGAAAGATAAAAGGAAATTCAGAGAACCTGAAGATCTGATAAAAATCCTTTTTACTCAACCGTTTACCAAAGTAAAACACCTGGTTGATGCAGGAATTTATGCTGAAAACACTGCAAGAGATTATTTAAACAGGTTGTGTGAAATACATGTCCTCGAAAAGAAAGAAATTGAAGGACATCACTATTATTTAAATACTGAATTATATCGTATACTTTCAGAATAGAAAGAGGGATATGCAAGGGATTGACTCTGTAAATAAATATTTTGCATTTAGTTACCTGAAGCTCTAACTTTGATTATAAATCATATAATCAATAAATGCAGACATGGCCCACGATGTATTTATAAGCTATTCAAATAAGGATAAAAATGCAGCTGACACCGTTTGTTCGGTTCTGGAAGAAAACAATATGCGGTGCTGGATCGCACCTCGCGATATTACCCCGGGCACACCGTTTGCAGAGGCAATTATTGACGGAATAAAAGGCTCCAGGGTCTTTGTACTTATCTATTCCTCAAACTCAAATAATTCCGTACAGGTAATTAAAGAGGTAGACAGAGCTGTGCAGTACAAACTCGCTATAATTCCTCTTCGTCTCGAGAATGTTCCGATGACAAAGCAACTGGAGTATTATGTGAGTAATGTCCACTGGATGGATGCTCTTACTCCACCTCTTGAGGATCATATCGAGAAGCTGTGCAGGGTTGTGAAGATCCTGCTGACTATGGATAATCTGGGGAATGAAAGTATCAACAATGCCTTTGAAACAGGACAGAAGGTTGATTCTCAAAGAGGAATAAGGAAGAGAGCAGGAACGTTTAAAAATATTATCATTTCAGCCGCTGTTATTATTCTGGCAGCGGCAGGTTTCTGGATTTATAGTTCAGCTAAGAAACAATCAAGGATCAGGTGGGCAAAAGAAGTTGCGATACCTCAGATTGCTACCTTTATAGAGGATAATGATGTATGGCGGAACCTTGTAGCACCATACAAACTTGCAATAAAAGCTGAACAGATACTTGGTAATGATGCAACACTTTCAGCTCTTTTCAGAAAATGTTCAAGAAATATTGATATTATATCGAATCCACCAGGAGCGAAAGTCTATATTAAGGAGTATGTAAAACAAGACACTTCCTGGACCTTTCTGGGGTTAACACCTCTGCTGAATTACAGGATGCCAATAGGGATATTCCGCTGGAAATTTGAAAAAGAGGGTTACGATACTTTGTTGGCAGCGGCATCCTCGTGGAACGTAGGAGGAGACACAGACTTGATCGCAGGGTATAATATAATTCGTACTTTAGACAGGAAAGGCAATCTTCCTGAAGGAATGGTAAGAGTACCTGCAACTGAGACTGAAGCAGGGAACCTTCCGGACTTTCTTATAGGTCGCTACGAGGTAACAAACAGGGAGTATAAGAAATTCATTGATGCAGGTGGTTACAGGGAAGATAAATACTGGACTCATCAATTCCGGAAAGATGATCAAATAATTAACTGGGATGCTGCTTTAAGACTGTTTATTGATCAGACTGGACGACCAGGTCCGTCAACCTGGATAGGGGGAGAGTACCCTGATGGAGAGGGCAATTATCCTGTCGCAGGGATTAGCTGGTATGAAGCTGCTGCATATTCTGAATGGAAAGGAATGAGCCTCCCTACCTCTCTTCATTGGAATGTGGCTCGCGGATATATGACACCGATGATCCAGTTCCCTCAGTTAGGTGGATTCGCGATATTTGCCCCATTTTCAAACTTTGGCAGAAAAGGTCCGATAGAAGTAGGTTCTCTTGGTGGTGTCACTGCATACGGATCATTCGATATGGCTGGAAATGTTCGGGAATGGTGCTGGAACGAAGCCGAAGCCGGAAGGATAATTCGTGGAGGAAGTTTTGAAGATAATACCTATGAATTTGAAAATGAACGACTGGCTCTATCCATGGATCGTTCACCCAGGAATGGATTCAGGGTTGCATTTTATCCTGACACGTTCGAAATACCTGAAATGGCGTTTGATCTAAGGGTACCTTATTTTGGAACAGACTATAAACTCAAAAGACCTGTTCCCGACGATGTCTTTAAAATTTACAAAGAGCAGTTTGCGTATGATCAGAAGGAATTGAATAAGGTAATTGAACAAAGAAAAGAAAATCCTGACGGTTGGATACACGAAAAGGTCTCCTTCGACGCAGCTTATGGAAAAGAAAGGGTGCTTGCTCATCTCTTCCTGCCTTCCGGGAAGGAGCCACCATTTCAGGCTGTTATTTATTTCCCCGGAAGCGCTTCAACAATATTGCCTTCAAGTGAAGATATTGAAGATTACTATGAATTTACAATGTTTCTGTCCTTCTTAGTAAGAAACGGACGAGCGGTTTTATACCCTGTTTACAAGGGAACTTTTGAACGAGGGACGCCTGAAACTATGGACTTGCTAAATAATCCTGCATTATCAGAAACATATGCCTATACCGAACTAATTGTCCAGGAAGTGAAAGATTTCAAAAGGTGCGTAGATTATCTTCAGAGCCGTTCGGATATTGATGGTCAGAAGGTAGCTTATATGGGAATGAGTTGGGGAGGAAACATGGGGGCAATAGTCCCTGCAGTTGAGCCTAGGATAGGTGCCAGTGTACTGATTGCAGGAGGACTTTTTGGTTTGGGTCGTCCTGAAATATATGATATAAATTATGTTGGACATGTCAGAGTACCAACATTAATGCTAAACGGGAAGTACGATGTTATTTTTCCTATGGAGACATCATCTGGACCAATGTTTGAACTTCTTGGCGTTTCTCCGGAAGATAAAAAGTACATTCTTTACGAAACTGATCATATACCACCTCGGATTGAATATATTAAGGAAACAATGGCTTGGCTGGATAAATATCTGGGTCCTGTGAAGTAGAAAAGATATCTTATACCTGACACAGGAATGTTAAAAGTATTATTCGCTTAGTTCATGATTTTTTGGATAGCAGCCCAAAGAAAAAGCCCTGCCAGCTGCCTGGGGGACATGCCATGGCATGTTCCTACGTCATGTCCAGGTTGTATGCAGGGTCACGCCATGGCGTGACCCTCAACAAGGATAAACAAAAAACCCCGGTGCTTTCGCACCAGGGCTTTTTCTTTGTAGCGGAATGTGATGAAATATCTAACCTCAGATTAGTAGATGATATTTTAAAAATACTTGAATTCATAGAGTCAAAAGTATCTTGAGCATAGATGATTGTTCCATTCTTCCAACCCTCTTTTGTTTTAGTATTTTCCTAAATAGTATATTTGTATTATTAAGGTTGAAAATGTATTTAGAAAGTTACATCAGTGAGATCAGGCTCCTTTGTCAGAAAAACAAGGTTAAAGGTCTTTATGTTTTTGGATCAGTATTAACAGACAGGTTTACTGATAAGAGTGATATTGATCTTATTGTTGATATTGATTCCATTGATCCGCTGGAGTATTCAGACTTCTACTTCAATCTTAAGTTTGCGCTGGAAGATCTTTTAAGAAGGGAAATTGATCTTTAGGAAAGCAGAGCTCTTAAAAATCCTTATCTTATTGATAATATCAACCAATCCAAAACACTTCTTTATGCATCCTGAAATAAAGATTTGGCTTAAGGATATTGAATTGTGAATTAAAGAAATTCATAGAGTCAGATGTATCTGGCTTATAGATCATTGACCCTTATTTAATAAAATTACCAACTATTTTTTCAGTATAATCTTCCTAATTTTATACAAAGCAAAAAAACAGTCTGTTCTTAGGTGGTCAACATGTTCGTTTTGAGGGTCAGCATCACTGGAATATCAGATTTAATAGGAAAAACAATATATTTGTATTTAACAGCGGCACCAAATAATAGAAGTTGGAGATACCCAATAACAAAATCCTGCCATGAAAACAATATCATCAATATGTCTACTTGTACTTTTTTTGATTTCTTGGAATAGCAGTTATTCTCAGATAAGCAAAATTAATACTTACGGTTTTTTTGATACTGAGGTCGAAATTAGCAATGAAAGTTCAGAAACAAAAAAGTGGGCTTTTGATCAACATCATCTGAATGTTTTAGTAAATTATTCTTTAAATAATCAATTTACAATTGCAACCGAAATAGAATATGAGCATGTACCAGACTTGTCATCGGAACAACATGACGGTAGTATCTATTTAGCAAATGCCTACTTACATTATAATCGTTCAAATACCTTCCAGGTAAAAATTGGAAAATTCATGAATCCATTCGGTATTTATAATGAAAGACATGATGCTACGCCAACTTTCATTTCAACAGAATTACCAAATTCAATTTATGATGATCATGAATTAGCTCTAGGGATTTCTGGACGACTTTTCGCCAAGCATTCCACAGGGATTCAGGTATTAGGTAGATTTTATACTGATCAATGGGGGTTTAAATATAAGATGTATTTGAGCAATGGCAGAGGGCCAAATAGTGGCGAAAAGGATACAAATTTTAATAAAGGACTGGGATTCCGTTTAGAAGCAGATTCTCCGATTGAAGGACTAAGATTTGGAACCTCATTTTATACTGACAAGAATGGATACATAAATGATATAAAACAATCTGCTTTAGGATTTGACATCGAATTAGAAAAGTCATCCTATATGATTCAGACTGAGTTTATTTATTCAAAAATTGAAAATACTGGTATCGACGAATTACCAAATGGAATATTCACGGGAGTAATGGGGTATTATATTATGGGCTCCTATACTTTTTTCAATAAACTTAGCCCATTTGTGAGATATGATAAATATTTTAAAAATGTTAAGACTCCTAATAATGCAGAGAATATTTCCATGGCCGGAATAAATTTTGCTATTTCTCAAAGTATTTTTTTAAAAGGCGAATTCAATATTCATCGTTTTCATGATGATAAGACAAAGAATTTCGAAATATTCATTTCTTCTATTGCTGTTGCATTTTAATATTTTTGAAGTGAAGAAAACCATAGCAATAATTATAATAAAACAGGTACTATTTGTAATCATACTCTTTTGTGGTGATAATGTTTCATACGCTCAGATTGCTATTGTTGTAAATAAAGAGAATCCTGTAAATAATCTTTCTTTTCAAGAACTTCAAAACATATATTTAGGTGAGATAACTTCTTTTTCAAGGGGAAATACTATTGTTCTTGGTGTTAATGCTGATCTTAAACAGAAATTCATTACAATTCTATTAAAATGGCCTGAATTAAATTATAAAAAACACTGGATGAAAATGATCTTTTCAGGAGAAAGCCATGTAGCTCCAAAAGAGTTAGAAAGGACAGAAGAATTAAATACATTTATATCACAAAATCGAGGCAGTATTGCATTCATTGATATTACCAAAGTAGATAAGGATTTGAAAATTATTACTATTGATGGGAAAGAACCTGGCAGTAAGGATTATCCTTTAAATTAATTTTTTAACAAGAAAGACTGAAATGTTAATAAAGTTCATTACCAGGCTTCCAATAAGATTAAAGATTCTTAGTGGATCAGTTTTGGCATTAATCATGATTAGCATATTTATCTCCACATATTTCCCTTATAAAAGTTCAAGACAAATAAACCTGACTATGCAAGATAAGTATCATAGCATGGCGGAAATGATCAGCTTAGGAGTAGGGGTAGGCATGGAATCAGGTGATTTTGAGATAATTATGGAAGCTCTAAAATGGGCTAGAAAAGATTCTTTTGTTGTGTTTATCGAAGTGCTTGATGAAAATCTGCAAGAATTTGCTTTATATAACCCATCGAATACAGTATTCGAAATTCCATTTCTCCTGGAAAATAATGATATTA
>Ga0214473_10001586_pt1 | contig 29649 bp, 39 predicted proteins | sample RVTome_7_FD_203509 | JGI IMG/M metagenome (GOLD analysis project Ga0214473, IMG submission 203509) | Soil microbial communities from uranium-contaminated site in the Upper Colorado River Basin, Wyoming, United States - RVT98D197 | ecosystem: Environmental > Terrestrial > Soil > Contaminated >...
CCATCCCGGTGCCGTTCTACGAGGTGTCCTCCTTTGGCGGCGGGCTGCACTGCGGCACGGCCGACGTCTATCGGGAGGGGACCCTGGAAGACTACTTCCCGAAGCAGGTCAAGGGGTTCTAGTTCGCGGACCCCTCGGACTGACCTTCTCCTCGTTTAACAGCAAGGGTCCCACCGCCGCGTCTGGGGGGTGGGACCCTTGTGTTGCTCTACGTTGAAAGGGGTTTCGGCCGGGCTCTAGCCCTCATACGCTTTGTCGGTCGCCGCCAAGGCCTGGTCGATCATGGCCACGTCTTCCCTGATCTGATCCTCGCGGACGGCCAGCGGGGGGCAGTAAAGGACCATGTTCCACCGCACGAAGGTGCTCAAGCCCTGCTGCGTCAAGGAGGAAGCCACTGCCGACATGGGTGGGGCCAGCGGCCGCTAGCAGCGGCTCCGGCACTGGCGGACTCCGCACTGACTGGCGGTCGAAGTGCGGGCGGCAGGCTTGCCATCCGTCCCAACTGTGGAGTAGCACACCGCAAACCGCGTGTATCACCGAGCGCCCATCGAGCAAGTGTTCTTGATATTCTGGGACGCGCCCACCTTGCGGAAATGTGATCATCGAAAACGCGACCACCTTGGCCAGCGCTCCGCTGCCATGGGGCGTTCCCATGGTTGGCGGAGGCGAGGAGATGATACAGGTGGAGGCAATCGAGCCCATCCGGCGGGCGTCCTTCATTCAGGGCATGGCCATGCGCCAAATCAGTCGCCCCTACGGGCATTGTCGGCGGACGGTGCGAAAGGCGATCCAACAAGCGGGTCCATCGAGATACAGACTTGGGCAACCAGGCGCTGCGCCCGTATTGGGGCCTTCCAAGGAGCGAATTGACCACCTGATGCAGGGCAGCGAGCAGCAGCCTCGCAAGCAACGCTACCCCGCTCGCCGCACTTACAGGCTGATCCAGAGAGAGGGGTATCCGGGCGGGGAGAGCACGGTGCCGCGCTATGTGGGCAGAAGCGGAAGTCCAGACGCCGGCCGGAGCCTTACCTGCCATTGGAGTTCGACCTGGGGAAAGGGGGTCAGATGGACTGGACTGAGGCGGTGGCCGAGATCGCCGGGGTCGAGAAGAAGGTGCAGCTCTTCCTGATGCGGCTCAACCACTCCAAGGTTCGCTTCGCCATGGCCTTCCCTTTCCAAGAGCGTGATGCTCTCTTCGAGGGCCGCATCCAGGCCACTCACTTCTTCGGCGGGGTCCCGCGGCGCATCAGCTACGACAATCTCAAGCCCGCAGTGTTCCGGATCCTGAAAGGCCGCAACCGCCAGGAGCAGGAAGCCTTCGTCGCCTTCCGCAGCTATTACCAGTTCGAGAGCCGCTACTGGAACCCGGCCCAGGCGCATGGGAAGGTCGGCGTGGAGAGCGATGCGGGCTACGCCTAGCGCAACTTCCTGGCGCCCATCCCGAACCTGCCCTTCTTTGCGGCGCTCAACGCGCATCTGGGCCGGGCCTGCCAGCGGGACACCCAGCGCCGTCCAAGGGGTGAAACGCAGACTGTCTCCGAGCTGTGGCAGGCTGATAAGGGACAGCTGTTCCCAATTCTGGCAAGGGACTACCCGGTCTGCGCCACCCACGCGGTGAAGGCCAACTCCTACAGCCAGGTGGCATTCGACACCAACCACTACTCCATGCCTACCGGGTATGCCCGGCGCCAGCTGGTGCTTCGCGCCTATCCCTTCCGCATGGACATCCTGTTCCTCGACCAGGTGATTGCCACCCACGAGCGCTGCTTTGAGCGGGAACAGGACTTCATCGATCCGCCGCACTGCCGGAGGCTGCACTCCCAGCGTCCTGGGGCCTTCGAGCACGCCGTGCCGGTGCGCCGCTAGCGGGAGAACTGGCCACCGGTCTATGAGCGGCTGGTGGAAGCTCTCCGGGAGCGCTGGCCCGAAGGTCGCGGCCTGCGGGTTCATCGGCATCGTGACGCTGCATCAGCACTATCCGGCCGAACAGATCGGACAGGCCATCCGGGCGGCGCTCGAGTGCGGCGTCGGCGACTGGACGGCTTCGAGCTGCTACTTCGCCGCGAGCGGGCCCCGGAGGTCCTGCCGGGGCCTCCGGACCTGGCGGGGCGCCCCAGGCTGCGGGGCATTGGTGAACGGCCGATCGCCCTGGAGCAGCATGACCGGCCGCTGGACGCAGCCTGAGCGATGGAAGCCAACGCCTTGCTGGAAACCAACCTCCGGCATCTGCGATTGTCCACCTTCAAGCAGAACTACGCCGCCTTCGCGGAGGATGCCTCCCGCAACAACCTCGACCACGCCCGCTGCCTGTTAGCCTTGGCGGCGGTGGAGATCACCCAACGCCAGCAAGACCGCATCGCCTGCCGCATCAAGGCAGCCAGGTTCTCGGCGCTCAAGGAGATGGCGGACTTCGAATTCAGCGCCATTCCCAGACTCGACAAGGCCCAGGTGCTGTTCACCTTTTGCTCCGAGCTCAATGAACGAGTAGCTATGATCGTGAACACCAACTTGAAGTTCGCCGACTGGACGCGGATTCTCGGGGAGGAGAAACTGACCGCGGCTCTGCTGGACCGCCTCACGCACCATGCCCGCATCCTGGGGCTGGTGGGCGAGCCCTACCGTTTCCGCGAGCGGATGGCAAAGGTAGTAGCGTGAGGAGGGAACGGTGGGGAGGGAGCATTTTATGCGCGCAAATGGGCGCGTTTTCGATTGACACTAACAATCGCTGGACTGCGACATACCAGATCGACAGGTGGGACCTGACCCAAGGCTTCCTTCGCACCTTTCCCGAGCACCCCCAAGTGGCCCATAAGCTCAGGCGGGATCTCTAGCACGGCAAAGGGCAGAAGACCCTTGCCGCTGTTCGCCTAGCCCGGCTGAATGGCCTCAGCGATCCAGAATGGATCGACAGGCTCTTGGCGTGTCTGGATGCCAATCAAGGAGGTCTCTATGGCGCCTGTTCCCTGCGCCTGTTCCCTGCCTCCACATCTTTCCCTTGAAGCCCGATTGATCTGTCTCGCCGGTCCAGGCGTGACGGAGAAACACACCGATCTCGAAATCTGCAGACGCTTTGAGGGAAGGGGCAGGCGCTGGACACGTACTGGAGCTAATCGCTTGCCCAAGCTTCGGCTCCAGGAATTGGATCGGGCAGCCTAGGTCAATAAGCGCAACAGGCTTGGTTCTCGTTCGACCACTAGACGTTGTTCCACGGTAGAGGTGAAGAGCCCCAGAAAATGAAAGCCGCAGAACTGGAACCGTATAACAGAGTCCGGCAGACTGGTTTCAGGTCGGTATAGTACTGATGATCCCTCGGCTAGAGTCAGACACTGCTGATTGCCATGAACGAGTGGAATTGGTTCGCCCTCACTGCGGCCGATCGAATGAGAGGGCTCCTATGAAACGTTTTTCGAAATCTGGATGGGCTGTCAGTTCGATGTATTCAATTCGCGAGCGGATTAGGTCGGCGGCTTCTCGGCGGGAGGCGGAGATCAGCATCTGGCGAGCCCCAGTGCCAGCGGCGTTCCCCACCTGTTGGAAGCGATCCCGCGGCAGATCGGGGAACATCCCCACCGTCACCGCACTCTCGATATCCAGGTACGTTCCGAAGGCGCCAGCGACGATGAAACTCTCTATATCTCCGGGCTGGATGTCTGCTTCCGCGAGCAGCATTTCGATCCCGGCCCTTATGGCGCCTTTGGCCAATTGGATTTCCTTCACGTCAGAGCGTAAGATGATGACGTCGCGGCCGTGACCGCTTTCAGCGGCCGGCACCAACAGATACTGCCGATGATTGGAATCTTCCGAATTCGAGACGCGCGGGGCCGATTCGTCGATTGAGCCGCGCGTGTCTACGATTCCTGCTTTGATCAACTCTGAGACTGCATCGAGGATGCCCGATCCACATATACCGATTGGTTCTTTGCCGCCGATCGTGAACACCATCGGCCGTCCATCGATGATCCGCACCCGCTCGATCGCGCCCGGAGCGGCGCGCATGCCGTCGCGTATGTGCGCTCCTTCGAAGGCCGGACCTGAAGCACAGGAGCAGCACAACAACCGACCGTGATGAGCGAGTGTGATTTCCGTATTCGTACCGATATCCAATGCGATTTCCGTCTGCTGCGTCTTCCATAAGTCCGTCGAGAGGATCATCGCAACATGGTCGGCTCCGACAAAACCGGCGATATTCGGGGGAAAGTAAACCATCGCCCCGGGTGCGATTGCCAATCCCAGATCTCCTGCAGACAGTTCAAGCGCCTCACTCACTGCAGGAACAAAGGGTGCCATCGCTAGTTGGTGGACGGGCAGCCCTGCAAGCAGGTGGTGCATGGCGGTGTTACCCACCAGGACTGCCTCAACCACCTGCTGCGCCGAGATGCCGACCTGGGTGTAGAGTCCTTCCAGCATTCGATTGATTTCCAGGACCAGTCTCGATTGGAGTTCATGCCGACCATCAGGATGAGAATCGGCATAAGTGATTCGGCTGACGACGTCCTCACCGTAGCTGATCTGGGGATTCATGACGCCGGTCTTCGATAACGTCTCACCCGATTCCAGGTCTAGCAGGTATCCTGCGACTTTCGTCGTTCCCACGTCGACTGCCAGGCCGACCAATTGTGTTTCTGCGGGCAGAAGCGCTACGACCAGGCTGCCGCGCAAGGCAGCGCGTACTCTCCAATTGTCCTCGCGCAGCACATCCGAGATCGTACCTAATACCGGCAGACTGAACCGGATCGCCTCAACGCCAGCCCGCTCGAGTGCACTCCGCAGCCGGCTGGTATCTGAGCGCAAGTCGTTCAGCGAGGGCGGTTCAATCTGAAGGTCGCGAGATTCGATGACGCGTGCGCCGGTCGTCTCAACTTCCTGCCCTTCGATTTGAAGCCGCTGGGAGGTTGCCAGGGATTCGGGAGGGACATCGACCTTGACGTCCGTTTCTGGAATGGATTGGCAGGCAAGGCGAGAACCCGCGGCCAGATCTTCCGGTTCGAAGATGTCCTGTTCCTTCAGTGTAGGCGGGTTAAGTCTGCCGCCCATCAACCGCACACTACAGCTGTCGCAGGAGCCATGACCTCCGCAAACGGAGACCAGATCAATGCCGGCTGACCGGGCAGCCTCGAGTAGAGTCTGGCCAGGAAGGACTTGAGCGCGTCGGCCGATCGGTTCGAAGTCGACCATCAGCTGCTTCTTTGACTGGGTTTCAGGCATAGTGATCCTGGTAGCGGCAGGTTTCCTTCAGGCTGCAGAAATCACATGTTCGGGCCGATGTATCCATGCGTTCTCCCAAGCCGATCACGAAGCTCAACGACTTTCGTGGGGTCATCATCATGCTCGAGGATAGCTGAACGCCGATCTCGCTTGAATCGAGGATCTTGAACATCTGTGGCTGGCCCTGCTCGACCGGCCAGCCGATCATTCCGGGACTAAGCGGGATGCTGGAATGCTCGCCGACTTGTCTGGTCTGGCTTTCAGAATAAGCACAGAAGGCATTTGCCAGCGCTTCAACCGCAGCCGAGCCTGCACCATCCAACGCCAGACCCTGTACGGTGTCATTCCGGGACACCTTCGAGGAATACATCTCGAGCGCGTCACCGATGGTGCAGATGACTGCGATAACGTCATGGGCACCAACCAGGTGTTCAGCCAAGAGCGGGCCCTGCAAGCGGCCTCCATCCTTGAGCCGTATTTGCTCATGTCGTACCTCGACGACCGGAAGGCGCTGGTAAAGCACTTTAGGTCTGAGCAGCGACCTGGCCTCGGATATGGCTCGTTCCGCGGACTGGAGGAACCGCGGGCTACGGGTGCGTATCACGTCGGGATTCGCACCCTGGCCACGCAGCACGGCATCGGCGTCAATCATCAAGGACCAGTCGGTGAGCACTGGCATTGGGGACTATTCGCCTTCCAGGGCTAGAAGTCTACAGTAGTGCTTGATGTACTGACCGGCCAAATCGTCACGGCCACGCAGCAGACCGAGCGCTTGAGCAATCAGACCGACCCTCATCAGGTCGGTAATGGCACAGCTGGCACCGGCACCGATTGCCAGGCCGAGAAACGCCTGGTCGATCGTTTGGCGCTCGGGCAGACCGAAGGTCACATTGCTGGCGCCCAGGTTGACGTTGGCGCCGAGTTCCCCTCGCACCAGTTCGATCGTCTGCAGGGTAACCCAGCCGGCCTTGCTGTCCGCACCGACGGTCAGCACGAGCGGGTCGATGACGACGTCCTCGGCCGAAATGGCGGGCTTGGCGGCGTGTTCGACGATCTTCCTAGCGATTGCGAGGCGGACTTCCGAATCGCTGGGAATGCCGTCATGGTCCATGGTCAGGCCGATGACAGCTGCCCCGTACTCCTTCACCATGGGAAGGACTGTTTGAAGCGATTTCTCCTCGCCGTTGACCGAATTGACGAGCGGCGTGCCGGGCGTTAGGGCCAGCGCCGCTGCCAGCGCATCCCGGTTGGCCGACTCGATGCAAGCATGCACGTCGGTGGCCTCCATCACGACACAGCACACTTCTGGAAGAAGCGCCACCCCATCCCTGCCCGGCACGCCGACGTTGACTTCGAGCGGAGTCGCCCCGGTCGCAAGGTGTTCTAGTACCAGGTCGCGCACGTAATCGTGATTGCGTTCTCTCAGCTGGGGGCCAGCGCTTTGCGGCCAGTCGGGTCGATTTTACCGCCGATGATGACGAGGGGCCATGAGTGTCGATTACGACTTCAACGGTCTGACTGCGAAGCGTTGTTTCCCGCGGGTATCCGATGTCTCTTGAAGTCGCCAGATGTGGGGATTGAGTGGCCCAGTGATTCCAGAAGCGCTGCATCTACACTGGATCACGTCGCGGCGGCTCCGCCCAAGCTCAGGCTGGTGGTGCTGGATGAGTTGGCTTCATCCCGTTCGCTCCCAACGAAGCCCAGGCTCTGGTCACCATCTGCTCCGAGCTGTTTGAACGAGTTGCCATGGTTGTGACTACCGACTTAGAGTCCGGCGACTGGCCGCTGGTACTCGGGGAGGAGCAATTGAACGCGGCCCTGCTCGACCGACTCAAGCACAATGCTCACATCCGGGAGCTGGTGGGCCGGTCCTACTGCTTCCGCGAGCGTCAGGCTAAGGAAGCAGGTTGAGGAGGTAGGTGGCAGCAGGGGGTGGTGGCATCTTCGATGATCAAATGGGCGCGTTGTCGATTGACACTAACAGCAAGTCGGCTACCAGGTTGGGTGATGCCTGACAGCCTCGTTCAGGTGCTCCAGCGGACATGCGGGGCAGATGTCGGTGCTGTACTCCTGCTGATGGACCATACGCTCGTCCCCTGTGTCCTCTATGGCGGCCGCGACAATACCGAGATAGAAGGCTTCAGAAGTCACTGCAAGGGCGAGAACCGCTGGTAGTTCCTCGGTGCACGCACGCCGGACAAGTAGGGGCCCGTTCTGGCGGAGTGGAGAGCCGCCCACAACCAAGTAGAGAGAGTCACGTCGACTGGCTGCCGCGTACCAACGAGCCCTTCGCACCTCTGCTGCCACAGCTGTAGCACCACGATTTCCATAGGCTCAGATTATCCAGCAAGCCCGGTGCAAGACTGTGGCTCTCACTCAGCTTCAGGTTTCAGCACGCTTTCGGGATCAGCCACAATGGGCACGGCGAAGCAAGGCTGGATAGGCGCGGGTCCAATATGTATTGGCGAAGCCATGGGGGAAAGCAAGAGGGGTCGCGGGACTTACATCGGAGTGAGAGGAGACACATGGCATTAGCCGATCGGAGACAGGCAAAGACGACAGGACGCACATATCCCGGATTGAGGCGGTGCAATTACCCGGAGCCCCTCGCGGCAGGATTGACGAGGGCCAGGTCGGGGAGCGAGAGTTTGAATACTCGGAGGATGATGCTGGTGCTTGTTGCGTAGACCCCGGGAATCCTATTAAGGCGCTCTGTGATGAGGTTCGAGAGATGTTCCTGGTCCCGACACATTACATCGAATTCCAGGTCGAATTCGCCCGTGACCAGGGCCAGATAGTAGACTTCGGGAAGAGCCGCGATCCTCTCCGCTGCCTGTTCAATCAGCGTCGACGGTCTCAAGGATACTTTGATGTTCGCCGGTGTGTGGAATCCAACGTGATGCGCATTCGGACGGCATATAAACTGCACAGTCCCTTCTCTGACCATTCTCGTGATGCGGTTTCTGACTGTCCCAATGGAGACCCCCAGGGCCCTGGCGATGTTCGTGTATGACCTGCGGCCGTCGTCCTGTAATTGGGTCAGGATGGCGAAATCGAGTTCGTCCAATTGGCTGCGGGATGGATCTATCGAGTTAGGCATAAGACTCTCCTGACGTTCCTCGCAGAATGCATACCTCCAGGTGGCGAGTCGCGATCAACAGGTCCGCGGAGCACACTCCCAAGCGGGCCGCCGCGGATCTCCCCAGTTGGATGCAGTTCCAACCGCGTGGGATCGATGGGAGGAACTCCGATGTCGACAGGGAAGCATCAAGTTCAATTCGAGCAGGGTGTCTGCTTCGATCACAGTGAGTGGACAGAGAGCGTCACGCGAGAGCGCACTCAACCCCTTGCGCAAGATCCGATGCCTCCGCACACGGGAACTATCCGAATCCTTGCGGCCGGTGCCGCGCCCGATGAATCGGCGCCGAACTCCACATCCACGCATGACCCGATAGGCTCGAAATCGGCGGAAATACGGTCAAGGCGATTGATGAGTGAGTCAGGCATAGTGATCCCTGTAGTGGCAGGTATCGCGCAGTGCGCAGAAGTCGCAGGCCTTGCCTGCCTCTGCCATCATCGTCCCGATTCCGAGGACCATCGAGAGCGACTTGCGGGGAAACATGACCCAGGAAGGGCTCAGGCGCACTCCGATCTCTTCCGCCTTGAGAAGACTGAATATCTGCGACTGGCCCTGATCCACAGGCCAGCCCATCATGCCCGGGCTCAGGGGAATGCTGGTCTGCAGAGCTGCCAAGTCGGCTTCGTCTTCGAAGCGGCGGCACGCGGCATTGGCGAGCGCCTCAACGGCAGCTGAGCCCAGTCCATCCAGGGCGAGCCCGAAAGCCAGGTCACAGGGCATCGTCTCCGAGGCGCGTTGCTCCAGGTCCTCGCCGATGGTGCACAGGAGTACCGCGGCCTCGGAGGCTTGCGCGAGGTGCTGACCCAATAACCGGCCCTGGAGGATAGCGCCGCCTTCGAGCGTGACGCGCTCATGGGCGACGCGCTCAAGCGCCAGGCGGCGAAAGAGGACCTTGGGCCTAATCAGGGGGGAGCCCTCGCGGATGGCGCGCTTGGCGATCAACACAAGATCCACCGAGCGGCTGCGGACGACTGCTGGATCGGCACCCTGCCCGCGCAGCACGGCGTCGGTGTCCACAGCCAGGTCCCATTCTCGCCAGACGGGCACGTTTAGCGGGTCTACTCGGGAAGGGTTCGGAAGTGTCGGATATAGCGAGCCGCAAACGCGTCCTTGCCCAACAGAAGATCGATTGCGCGAATCATGAGGGTGTGCTTCATCGGATCGGTGATGACACAATTGGCGCCCAAACCGGCTGCCAAGGCGAGGAACGCCTCATTGATCGTGTGTCGACCGGGCAGCCCGAAGGAGACGTTGCTGGCGCCAAGGTTGATATTCACCCCAAACTCCCTGTGTATCCACTCGATCGTCCGAAGTGTAGCGACGCCTGCGTTCGTGTCTGCACCGACGGACAGAACCAGGGGGTCGACTACGACATCCTCCGGTCCGATGCCGAGCCTTGCGGCCCGCTCCAGGATCTTCCCGGCGATCGCGACGCGAGTTTCGGCGTCGCTCGGGATGCCATGTTCATCCATAGTCAACGCAACAACGGCCGCGCCTCGGTCCTTGATCAAGGGGAGGATTGAGGTGAGCGACGACTCTTCGCCGCTCACCGAGTTAACCATGGGCTTGCCCGGCACAAGCGGCAGGGCTGCTGCGAGCGCCTGCGCGTTGGCGGAGTCCAGGCAGAGAGGGACATCCACCGTGCTGGCAACTGCCTTTATGACCCTAGGTAGAAGTTCGACCTCGTCCAGCCCCGGCACACCGACATTGACGTCCAGAAGATCGGCGCCAGCCTCGACTTGCCTACCTGCCAGTTGTCTAACATACTCGAGGTTGCCCTCCAGGTAGGCATCGGCCAGACGTCTACGACCGGTGGGATTGATACTCTCTCCTATGATGATGATCGGGCCCTCGGGGGAGATTCTGGCTTCTCGCCCCTTACCTTCCAGTACTGTGTCCATGCAGGATGTCTTCCCTTGTTCCGTGAGGGTACTCTGTTGCGCTTCGCAATGATATCGCGTTTCGTGTGAACTGGTCCATGGAACGGCCAAGAGAACGGCAGCGATATTCATCCGAGACAGGAGGTATTCGTCGATCGGCTACTGCGCACCCACGAGCTCCCTCGCGACTCTGCGCCCGAGGGTGTAGCACCACATTTCCCAGGAGCCCAGACGGTCCGGCAAGCGTGGTGCAACGCTGAGGCTGTAGAGGCGGGCCCGGTAGCCCTGGCGATGGCGAATTGTGTCTAAGAGACATCGGCAGAATGCCGGGGGATGATGATGGAGGGTGCGGGCTTCGGGGTCATCGACCTGGATTTGGGTGTCATCCCCAAGGAGTTCGGCGAGGTCGTTCACGTGCACATGCTATGGCTTGTGGGTATGTCGGGATTCCCCGCAACGATGATGTAGAACCGGCAGGCAGCGGTGGGGGCGCAGGGGGACCTGAGCGTGTTCAACCAGAGCGAGGCGCTACTGCACAACTACCACCTGCGAATCTGCCCCTGGTTGCCTCCCGATGGTCCCTGTGAGGCTGCCGGGGCCTGCTGGCAGCTCCGAAGGGCGGTCAATCCGCCTTTGAATGACCGAATTCCGCGTGCACCCGACCTCTTGCAGACAATCGTACTTGACTCCCTGTAGACAATTGGTTATAGTGAATTAGCATTGTTTTAGAAAATGCAGTGGGAGGTTGCGGTTTCTGCAAAACTCCTGCGCATCAATGTCGACTTTTCATCTCGTAACACTCCAATATCCTGGCGGCGCGAATGTGCATTGCGAAATCCTGTCGCCAATCACCAGGATCTTCTTCCCTGCCGGGGGCATTGCCCCTGAATCATGTACATCCTGAGCACGTGAAGGGGCCCACTACGAAGGCCAATGCACGCTGCGGCCAAAGTCGCTCTACACGGAGGCATTGACGGCGGCCATCGTGCGGTGTTCCGCAAGGCTAACTCACCGGAGCGCTGCAAAGGCGCTCATCGGTGGAGAGCGCCGTGTGCAGATCGAACTCGCCCCTGCCCAAGGTTGCGTAGCACATCGCTCACTTGCTCCCCGATGCGGAAACCGTTTGTACCCCGGGACCCGCTCTCAGAATCGCCCCTTCAAGCGACATTTGCACCGGCGCATCCGGTCACAACGGACAATCGGTTCACAACACAGCAGAGGTAGCTTCTCCAGACGGAGTGCTGCTCGGGATAGAACACCCCCTGGATGGTCCAAACTCATTCGCAACCGTTCAGCCGACTTGGCAATACGCCTGGTGTGTGGAAATCGACGGTGACGGCGATCATTCTGAAGATCGGTTGGGTCTTGGGTGTGTGACGGGAGGATCACATCGAGCTCCCCGCGCTCTGCGGAGGGTTCGCTCTGCACGCGTTTTGTCTCACCTGACTTGAGGCAGAGTAGACGGGCACCTGAGTAGCGTGTCCTCCAGACGATGCCATGGATGTGGGCCTGCATCCAGTACGTATAGCAGAAGCTCAGTGCGGATGCTTGAGCAGTCTTCGACAGGAGAGGAAGAAGAGAAGAGAGGCGCCTGCGAGAACGGACATTCTGCTGCACCTGATCAGGAACGAACTGCTGAACACGATCTCTCAAGGGAGCGTCATTCATGGAGACTGAGATCCTTGCGAACATGGGACGGGCACTGAAGGACTATGATCGGGCCGGTGCCACTAGTTGGGCCAGTAAGGCAATGCAGGAGGGGATTGATCCGCTCACGGCCCTAAACACACTGACCATGGTCATCAGAGAGATAGGCGACGCCTTCGCATCAGGAGATATCTTCCTCCCCGAGTTAGTAGGCGCAGCAGAGGCCATGCAGGGCGCCATGCCCATAATTGAGAAGGCGATCAGTGAGAAAGGGGGGAAAAGGGAGAGCGCAGGCAAAGTCGTGGTGGGCACCGTCTCTGGCGATATCCATAACATCGGGAAGACCATCCTCTGCACGCTGCTCACCGCGGATGGTTTTGAGGTGATTGACCTGGGGATCGACGTGCCGGTGGATCGCTTTGTGGAGGCGGTCAAGGAACACCACCCGGACGTGTTGGCGATGTCCGCCTTGCTGACGGTCACCGCCGTAGAGCAGAAGCGGGTGATCGAGGCCTTGAGCCGAGAGAAGTTGAGGGAGGGCGTAAAGATCATTGTCGGCGGGGGCGCCATCAGCGAGCACTTTGCGGAGAGCATTGGTGCTGACGGTTACGATGCCACCGCCCCCGGGGGCGTGAAACTCGCTAGGTCCCTGCTGGGGACCGGAGGGTGAGAGAGTGATCAAGGGCTTCACGCGCAGATACAAACCGCTCGAGTTCATGACGACGGAGGAGATGGATGCCATCCATCGGGCGGCGTTGCTGGTCATCCAGAAGACTGGGATGCGCATACAGCATAAGCCGACCCTTCAAGTGCTCGCCGATCACGGATGCGAGGTGAACCTAGATGAGCAGCGGGCTCGCATCCCACCGGGGCTGGTGGAAGAGTGTCTCCGCAAGGTGCCCAGCGGCTTCATGCTCCGGGCGAGAGACCGAGCCAAAGACGTCATGGTGGGCGGCGACACGGTCTACTTCATGCAGGGAATGGGTGCGCGCTATGTGGACCTGGAGACCTGGGAGACGAGGCCTGCCACGGCGGCAGAACACCGCGATGCCATGATCGTCGCTGATGCGCTTGAAAACACCCATATCGCCGAGGCCTGGGAGATCTACACGGACCGGAGTGGTATCCCACCGATCATGGCCATGTTGGAGAACCTTGCCAGCGGGATCCGATACTCCAGCAAGACTCAGGTTGCGGGCAATATCCACGACACAGAGATCTTTGCCATCCAGATGGCAAAGGCTGCTGAGACCGATCTGCTTCCCGAAATCGAGCATGTCGCTCCCCTGACGATTCAGTCCGGTGGAATAGAGGCCGCCTATCGCTATATGGAGGCCCAGATCCCGATCGTCCCGGGACTCACTGTGTCCATGGGCGCCACCGGTCCGGTGACGCTGGCGGGTTCGGTCATGCTGATGGTAGCCGAGATGATGGGCTGGGTGGTGGTAAGCCAGCTTCACACGCCGGGAGCCCCCATGGCCATTCACCATTCCACGGCGCCCGTCGACATGAGAACGGGGTATCGGCTGCAGGGCAATCCCACCCGGGGGATCACAACCGGCATGATGAATCAGATGCTCCGGAGGTACAGAATCCCGATCTTCTCAAACGCCGGTTACGCCGGCAACTCCAAGAAGATCGATTACCAGACCGGGTATGAGAAGATCACGCTTACGTGCTTGTCAGCGATTTCTGGAGCTCACTTGCACAACTTCCAAGGAAGCACGGGCCTGGAATTGGTCTACAGCCCAGTGTTGTCAGTCATGGATGACGACGGTGCCGGGTGGATCGGACGGGTGGTAGAGGGCGCAGCCATTAGCGATGAGACTCTGGCGTTCGAAGTGATCAACCAGGTTGGACCAAGCCCCGGACACTACCTGGGCACCGCCCATACTCGGGAATGGTGGAACAAGGAGACCTTCTTCCCGCAGGTTGCGGATGTAGAACCCTACGCCTCGTGGATCAAGACTGGCAAGAAGGACATGATGGCTCGGGCCAAGGAGAAGGTTGAGGAGATCCTGGCGACGCATAAGCCGCTGCCGCTCACACCGCAGCAAGACCAAGGCGTTGAGGCAGCGCTGAAAGAGGCCCGGGATCATTACCGCAAGCAGGGAGTGATCACGGAGGAGGAGTGGTCGGAGTACATGGATACCCTTCGTTCCGAGGGCTGAGCCGACGGCCGATTCTCGGTCGCCCATGCGCGTCCTGAGCGGAGGTCCTCTGTAGGTTCCCGGGGCCTCTGACCTTCATGGGGCGCCAGAGTGTGACGATGGAGAGATGGAGCGGCAAAGGCAAGATCTTTGAGCCGATCAAGATCGGCACGATGACGGTCCCGAACAGGATTGTGGCAGCTCCATTCTGTTCGCGATTGGCCGATGCGGATGGGTTTGTGACGCCCGAGCTCATCGACTATTGGCGTGAGCGGGCGGCGGGCGGCGTAGGGATGGTTGTTTTGGAGGCGGCGGCGATTGATCGAAAGTGCAGCCGGATGGAGCGCAATCAGTTGGCGGCAAACAGCGACGACTGCCATGTCGGGCTGGCAGTGCTGGCTGAGGCAATCCAGGCCCACGGCGCAAAGGCAATCCTACAGTTGGCGCATGCCGGGCGGCAGACCATGCCGCCAGCGCTGTGGGGGCAAACGCCCATTGCCCCGTCGGCCATCCCATGCCCGTATATGAGCAGGCTCATGGGAGGGCCCAACCCGACACGCGAGATCACCAGTGACGAGATACGCGAAGTGACTGCCAGCTTCGTGCGGGCTGCAGCTCGCTCCCAGCTAGTGGGCTTTGACGGCATCGAACTCCACTTCGCCCACGGCTACCTCGTGGCATCCTTTCTCTCCCCGCACACCAACAAGAGGCAGGATGAGTACGGAGGCAGCCTAGAGAACCGTGCCCGTTTCGGCCTAGATATCGTGCGAGCATGCCGAGCCGAGGTAGGCGCCGGCTTCCCGATCGGCGTGCGTATCAGCGCCGACGAGTACCTTGACGGTGGTTTCAACCTAGAAGAGAGTCGGATCTTCGCCCAATGGCTGGAAGCGGCCGGGGCGGATTACCTGCACGTGTCGGCTTCCAATTACGAAACCGTCGAGATGCAATGCCCCACGAGTTACCAGCCGCACGGCCTGCTTGTCCCCCTGGCCGATGCGATCAAGGCCTCAGTCAAGATTCCGGTCATCACCGTCGGGTCGATCACGGCGGAGTTGGCAGTCGAAATCATCGAGGCCGGCAAGGCTGACCTGGTGGCCTTCGGGCGAGGGCTCAATGCCGACCCACACATGGCTCGAAAGATGGCCGAGGGCCGCCAGGACGAAATCATCCCGTGCATTCGATGCAACCGCTGTGTCGAGAGCGAAGGCCAGGAGCGCCCCACTCGCTGTGAGACCAATTTCCTTACCGGTCGCAGGCTGCAATACCCGATGATCCAGGTGCGGCATCCCCGCCGGGTGGTCGTTGTCGGCGGCGGCCCGGCAGGCCTCGAGGCCGCCAGGGTGGCTGCAATGCGCGGCTGCCGCGTGAGCCTCTACGATCAGAATGACCGGCTGGGAGGGGCGCTGTTGGCCGCCTCCGTTCCCCGCTTCATGGACGACCATCGGCGCCTAATCGGGTACTACGAGAGGCAACTTCGCCGCCTGGATGTGCAGCTCCATCTGAACTGCACTTCAACGCCGCAAACGGTGCGGCAAGACCAGCCCGATACGCTCATCCTGGCTCTGGGCGGAGCTCCGATTCCGCCCCCGAGAGCACTTGCAGCGAACGGCACAGATGTGGCCCAGGTGGCAGACGCCCTGCTTGGCAAGATCGATGTTGGGCAGAAGCTGCTGATCCTTGGCGGTAGCTACATCAGTTGCCAGGCGGCCGCCCACTTCGCTGAAGAGGGAAGGCATGTCACCCTGGCCAGCTCCCGGGCCGACGCCAGTCAGCTCGGAGCGGAGTTGGAGGCGATCTGTCGATCGATGCTCGTCCGCTTGCTGGACGATTTGGACGTTGAGCTGCTCCTTGGCCATCGATTGGTGGAGGTAGCCGGAGGCAAGCTGCTCTTCGCCAGCGCCGGCGGGGCGACCGAGGTGGTGGCGGATCAGACGCTCTTGTCGCTGGGCTACCTGCCGCGAAGGGAGGAGATCGCCGCCTACCAGGGTCTGGCGCCGCGCATCTACGCCGTGGGTGACTGCGTCAGGCCGCGACGAATCGGGCCGGCGATCCACGAAGGCTTCGTGGCCGGGTACGAGGCATAAGCGCGTGGGCCGTCGGCCGGCTGGGCCCGCGGTGCAGCAGAGTCGGCCCACCTTCGTGGGCTATGGTTGGCGGCGCTTCGTTTGCGACGATGTGTCGATCGCCGGCGCCAGGGAAATCGATGGATGCCTGACCGAGAGGGAACACCGCGCCAGACACCTGACCAAGGACCGATGGAGAGGGTGCCCGCATGGTGGTGATTGACGTGTCGCTGTGCAATCGCTGCGGGCTGTGCGTCGATGTGTGCCCGGAGGGGGCGATTGCCGTCGGCATCGCAGTTGTTGTGAACCGTACTGCGTGCCAGGGATGCTGTACTTGCGTCGATGTGTGCCCGATTGGCGCGCTTGCCATTTCGTCAGAACACCAGCTGACCGAGGGGACCGACTAGTAATGAAGGGATCGGCAGCTGGCGAACAGGCGGTCGGCCCCGTGCTTCGCGGTGGGGAACCTCCTTCATGGTGGAGTGTGTTGGGAGCCGCCGTCCAAGGCGCGCGCGAGGCCTCCGGACGTATATGAGATCAACGGGAGCATTGCGGCCTCTGCACAGGTATGCTTGTCCTCGGGCGACAGCAGCGGGAGGATGCCTCCCTGGTCGGCACGACCGGCCAGGGCGTGGCACTTCCACATGTGTCACGCCCCGAGGATTGGCCCCACGAGGCACTACGGGCGAAAGGCGCAGAGAGACGTACGAAGCGCACCGCGACGCAACTCGATGACATGATGGTGCGAACATGCCCGAGTCCACTCCGACGTCCGGAGGTGTGGTTGCCTGTAGGTTCAGGCAATAACGCCGAGTCGGTGCTTCATGAGCGGAGGGTTGAGCATGAGAGCTGAGGACCTGACGTGGGAAGAATATGGAGCGCAGGTCAATGACCGAATCGCGATCCTGCCGGTCGGCTCCACAGAGCAGCATGGCCCTCACTTGCCCCTCAACGTCGACGTAGTGATCACCACTCGCTTGGCGGAGATGCTGGCGAGCCGAATTCAGGGCTTGGTCCTGCCGAGCATCGTCTACGGTTGCAGGCCGCTGACCACCAGTTGCTGCGGCGACCTGTTTCCAGGAACCACCAGCCTGGAGGTCGTGACCCTGATCGACGTCGTCTCTGATGTCATTGGGGAGACGTATCGGCATGGCGCCCGAAGGTTCCTGATCCTGAACGGCCACTGGGAGAACGTGCCCTCCTTGGTGGAATCGGCCTACCGCTTGGTGAGCCGTCGCGGCGATGCCAAGGTGGTGGTCATGTCCTGGTGGGATGTGTTTCCGCAATCGTTGATCGAGCCGGTCTTCGCGGGCGCCGGGTTCGATGGATGGGAGAAGGAGCATGCAGCGCTCGTCGAGACGAGCTTGATGCTGCATTTTGCGCCGGGATCCGTCCGTCGGGATCGCATACTGGATGACGGGAGCGAGCGTTTGCCTTTGTATGCCGTGCTCCCCCAGCCTGCAGACATCATCCCGAAATCCGGTGTTGGATACAAGGCGACGTATGCATCGGAGGAGAAGGGAGGGCTTATTGCGGACCAGCTGGCGAATGCCATTGCCGAGGCCACCCTGAAGGAACTCACACCATGAGCGATACTCGTCCAGCTCCGACGGGACCAAGGGGATGTAAGCCAGCACTGGCGTTTCCGATGGGAGCAGCTTTGTTCTATGGGGTCTTCCGACAATGCACCGTCAATTCTGGACATTAGGAGGCAATCCATGAAGGCGCGGATCTTGTGTATCGCGGCCACCCTTGTCGTGTTCGCAGCTTTGGTCTCCGCGTGTGGTGGAGCTGAGACCGTCGCCCCCTCTGCACCAGAGGGTGAAACCCGGGTGGCAATGCTCTTCCCTGGCCAGGTCTTCGATAAGTCGTGGAACGAGGAGGGCTTCAATGGCCTGAAGCAGGCGGAAACGGACTGTGGTGTCAGCACTGCGTACACCGAAAACGTCAAGCAGGCTGACCAACTCGAGGGTTTTCGCAACTACGCGATGCAGGGATACAACATCATCATCGGCCACGGCGGAGAGTTCTATGACGCAGCCGTAACCGCGGCAGCCGAGAACCCCAGTCTGCATTTCATCGTCATCATGGGGCTGGAGGCGGAGGGCAACATATCCGGCTCGGTCCTGAGCTTCGCAGACATGGGTTACCTGGCCGGGGCTCTGGCATGCAACATGACAGAGTCGAACAAGGTCGCCAACGTGATCGGCGGAACCTTCCCGATCATGGAGCAGGGAGCGGAGGGCTTTGAGAGGGGTGTGGCGAGCTGCGGCAAGGAGATCGACGTCCAGACGGTGGACATCGCCAGCTTCGATGATGTGAACAAGGCCTACGAAGCTTCCGTAGTGCTCATCAATCAAGGCGTGGACGTGCTCTGGCACATCGCCGATGACGCCGGGAGCGGTGTGCTGACCGCGGCCCAGGACAAGGGCGTCTACGCCATTGGCCTGTACGGCGATCAGAGTTCGCTTGCTCCGGATGCGGTGATCGGAAGTGCGCTGGGTTCACCGAGTGCTCCTGTTTACCTTGCGGCCTGTGGCAAGATCGCGGCGGGCGACGTGGTACAGGTGGGCGCCTCGACCCCGGGTGGTGTCTCGATCCTGATGGCCGACTGGCTGCCGCAAGCAGTAAAGACGGCTGTGCAGCAGGCCTATGAAGATCTGAGCACCGGGAAGGTCTCGGCGCTTGGCGAGTAGCGCGACTGCCGCCTGAAGTTCGGGATGGCCGGATGTCCGTTGACTGTCGATTACGGCGGCCTTCAAACCAGGACAGCCGGGAGGTATCCCGCGCCACCTGCAGCGCGGGATACCTCCGAGAGAGCTAGCTCATGGATCCGGAGAGCAGTGTAATCCTGAGAATGGAGGGGATCTCAAAGAGGTTCCCCGGCGTACTGGCCAACGACGACATCCACCTCGATATCCGGAAAGGGGAGGTGCGCGGGCTGCTGGGCGAGAATGGGGCAGGGAAGACCACGCTGATGAACATTCTCTACGGTCTTCATCAGCCCGACGCGGGGGAGATCCTCATCTCAGACCGGCGGGTGAAGATCGACTCGCCCAGGGTCGCGGTGGACCTGGGAATCGGGATGGTCCACCAGCACTTCATGCTCGTCGAAAACATGACGGCGCTGGAGAATGTTCTTCTTGTTCTGCCTTCGCGCCGGCCGCCGTGGCTCGATGTTGGCGGAGCTCGCAGTCGCTTCGACAAGATTGTCCAAGAGCATGGGCTTCAGATTCGCCCCTCAAACCTGGTCTGGCAGATGCCGGTTGTTGACCAGCAATGGTTGGAGATTCTCAAGCTGTTGATCTTGGATGTTCAGCTGATCATCCTCGACGAGCCAACGGCCGTGTTGGCGCCATCGCAGATCCAGCGCCTCTTCGACGCCATCCGGCGTTTCGCTGTCCAAGGCAAGAGCATCATCTTCATTAGTCACAAGCTGGCCGAGGTGAAGGAGATCACTGATCGGGTGACGGTGCTGCGTGATGGGCGAGTGGTCCGCACGGTCGAGACGCAATTCGCCACCACGGCGGAATTGGCGCAGATGATGATAGGTCGGTCCGTGACTCTGGAAAGGAAGCCCCGCGCGGAGATGGGGTCGAGGAAGGAAGCACTCTCCGTCCGAGGATTGCACTGCAATGATGATCGAGGGGTCGAGGCGCTGAAGGGAGTCGATCTCACCATCCATTCCGGCGAAATCGTCGGAGTGGCGGGGGTGGCGGGCAACGGCCAGGGAGAGCTCGCCGACTGTATTGCGGGGCTGCGCGAGGCAACGCGTGGGAAGATCACGATCGGCGGCTCAAGTGTGAGGGGGGTGTTTCGTGACCCCAGGCTGCTTGGCTACATCCCCGAGGATCGTCGCAAAACCGGATTGGTGGTCGATTTCTCGGTGGCGGACAACCTGATTCTGCGGAAATACCGCATGCCCCCCTTCAATCGGAAAGGCTTTCTCCAATGGGACGCGATCCAAAGAGAGGCTCAGCGTCTCATCGCTAGACTCCACATCAGGACGCCTGACGTCAATGTGCTTGTCCGGAATCTATCGGGCGGGAACCAGCAGAAGATCATCGTCTCGCGTGAGTTGGACCTGCAGCCACAGCTAATCCTTGCCTCACAGCCGACCAGAGGTCTTGACCTGGCCTCGGTTGAGAGCGTTCACCGAACTCTTCTTGAGGAACGGAATCGGGGGGCCGGTGTGCTCTTCATCTCGGCGGAGTTGTCCGAAGTGCTGGCGCTGAGCGATCGCATCGTCGTCTTCTTCAAGGGAGAGATCATGGGAGAAGTCCGTGGGGAAGGCGCCGACGTGCAAGCCGTCGGCAGGATGATGATCGGGGAGAGGTCGGTGGCTCCCGCCGCAAATCCGGCTGCGGTTGGTTCGGATGCCTAGACGCGACCTCAGGCCACTGGCGGCAATCCTGCTCACTTGGCTGCGACCAGTCTTGGCGATTCTGCTGGCGTTCATTGTTTCTTCGTTTCTCATCCTGGCGCAGGGCGTCAACCCCTTGGCCGCCTATGCTGCCCTGATCAAAGGGGCGTTCGGCTCAACTGCTGGCCTGGCGAATACTGGTGTGAAGATAGCCCCGCTGTTGCTCGGCGGGCTTGGCGTTGCCGTGGGGCTGAAGGCTGGGCTATTCAATATCGGGGCAGAAGGCCAACTCTACCTTGGTGCGCTGGCGGCAACGACGGTCGGGGTGACGGATTTGCCCGTGCCGGCGTGGTTCCATCTCACCCTGGCCATTGTAGCAGGCTTCGCTGGCGGCGCCTTGTGGGCTCTTATCCCGGGCCTGCTGAGGGCCTACCGCGGCGTGAATGAGTTTGTGGTTACCTTGATGCTGAGCTATGTTGGCATTCAGCTGGTGAGCTACTTCCTGCACGGGCCATTGCGTGAGGTGCCGGCTCCCTATGTTCAGTCGCATCAGATTCTTGAAAGCGCTAGGCTGCCTGTCCTGGTCAAGGGCACCAGCCTTCATGCCGGCCTTGTGATTGGGCTGATCCTCGCCGTAGTGCTCCATTACTTCCTGCGCAGTACCTCCTTTGGATTCGAAACCAGGATTCTCGGTGCAAACCCCGAGGCAAGTCGCTACATTGGCATCAACGTGAGGCGACAGATCGTGCTGGTGATGCTGCTGAGCGGGGGCTTGGCCGGGCTGGCTGGCGTGGGCGAGATCCTGGGCCTCAAGTGGCGGCTCTTTGACTTCTTCGACTCGATGCTGGGATATGATGCCATCGGCGTCGCACTCCTGGCCAATGCCAACCCGCTTGGTGTAATTCCTGTGTCGTTGTTCTTCGGGGCGCTACGCGCCGGCGCGAACAACATGCAGCAGGTAGTTGGGGTGGAGACCGCGCTGGCCACTGTCATCCAGTCGCTGGCGATCGTGTTCGTGATCGGAATCGGATTCGTCGGCAAACGACGACCGGCGTTCGCCGAACCGGAGACACAGCCTGTCTCGCTGGCAATCGCCGAGCCAGATTGGCCGCCCGACCCTAGGAAGTGATCATCTATGGACTTCCCAACAGAGGGGATCGTCAATTGGCTCGAGTCAGCAATCCGCTTGGCCACACCGTTGATCATCGCAGCCACCGGTGGCCTCTTCGTTGAGCGCAGCGGGGTGTTGAACATTGGCATCGAGGGAATGATGCTGTTCGGCGCTTTCGCGGCGGTGGCAGGCAGTTTCTTGACCGGGAACGTACTGCTCGCGGCCCTCATGGCGATGGTTGTTGGGGGTCTGCTGGGGCTGTTGCACGCCTACCTCACCGTCACCCGCCGCGCTGACCAGATCGTATCCGGTGCAGCGATCAACTTGCTGGCGCTCGGCGCGACCGACTTGCTTAACCGCCGGCTATTCCTGGAGGGTAGGCCGCGCGTGGCTCTCTTCCCGGTGATCGGGCCCGAGTCAATGCGGGACATACCGATCGCGGGGCCGCTGGTCTTTGATCAGCCGGTGATCGTTTGGATTGCGATGCTCCTGTCCATCTTTCTCTCGATCCTTCTGTATCGCACCACGATCGGGCTACATCTGCGGTCGGCTGGAGAGCACTCCAAGGCCCTGCGGTCGGCTGGCCACTCAGTTGTCCGGCTGCGCTATTTCGGCGTATTGATGAGTGGTATTTTCGCCGGTCTGGGTGGCGCGGCCCTGAGTTTGGGAGCTGTGGGGATATTCACCCCCAACATGACCAACGGCCGCGGTTTTGTGGTTCTGGCGGCTTTCGTCGCCGGTAAGTGGAACCCGATGCTCGTTGCGATCGCCTGCCTTGTTTTTGGTATGGCGGACGCGCTCCAGCTACAAGCCCAGGCTGTTGGAATGGGCATCCCGTATCAATTCCTCATCATGTTGCCGTATCTACTTACGGTAGCGGCGTTGGCGGGCTTGGTCGGACGTACGACCACGCCCAAGGAATTGGGAAAGCCGTACGACCCGCAGGATGTCTGACCTCGCGCGAGGGACGGCCTGGTATTGTTGCTGAGCTGGAGGATGGCAGACTGGAGCGCAGGGAGGAGAAGGCGCACTCCGCGAGGGGCTATCACCAGGGGCGCGCTGGGCCCTCTCATAGCGCACCAGGCGCCTCAAAATACTGCGAGTACTGGGAGGACGAAGATGCTGAAAGGCTTTTCGAGGAGATTCAGACCCCTCGAGATCCTCTCTGATGAGGAATTGGAGGGGATCCATCGCGGCGCGCTCTACGTCCTGGAGAAGACTGGAATGCGTGTAGAGCATGAGCGAGCCCTTCAGCTATTTGCCGCAAATGGTTGCCAGGTCGATTTCGATCAACGAAGGGTCCGGATACCTGCCTGGTTGTCGGAGGAGTGCCTGAGGCGATGCCCCAGCAGCTACCTCATCAAGGCCCGGGACAGCAGTCTTGATCTCATGGTGGGGGGAGACACAGTCTATTTCATGCAGGGCATGGGCATGCGGTATGTCAACCTGGATACCTGGGAGACTCGGCCAGCAACCGCGGCTGAGCACAGGGAGGCCATGATCGTTGCCGATGCACTGGAAAACGTACATCTTGCCGACGGGGTCTTCTTCTACATGGATCGAGAAGCGATCCCTCCCGTGATGGTGATGCTGGAGAACCTGGTCAGTGGATTGCGCTATTCCGCCAAGGCGGAGCAGTTTGGTTATCAAAAGGATTGCTCGATCTTTGCCATCAAGATCGCCTCGGCGCTTGGGATCAATCTCAACCCAGAGTTGGACGCAGCATCTCCATTGACGCTGTACGGAGGAGCCATTGACGCTGCATTCCGGTATGTGGAGGCGGGTTTTCCTATTCAACCCACCATTACCACTACCATGGGTGCCGAAGCGCCAGTGACCCATGCTTCGGCCATGGTCCTGTCACTATCTATGATCATGGCCTGGACTGTATTGACGCAACTGATCAGGCCAGGTGCACCCATGTCCATTCAACACGGAATGAAACCGATGGACATGCGAAGCGGCATGCAACGGGCCGGGGCTGTGGGCAGAGCCATTACCACCATCATGACACACCAATTGCTTCGGAAGTATCGAATCCCATCCTGTCCCGGTCTCGGGTTCGCCAGCGACTCGAAGAAGATAGATTTTCAAGCTGGCTACGAAAAAAGCATGGGGGCGTTGATTTCTGCGCTTTCCGGCGGAAACCTGCTGATCTTCCAGGGAGGGTCATGCAACGAATTGCTCTACCATCCCGTGTTGTCCATTCTAGACGACGACATCGCAGGATGGGTCGGCCGGCTCTTGCAGGGAGTGACCTACACGGACGAGACGCTGGCGGTCGATTTGATCAATGAGGTTGGGCCCATTCCCGGCAACTACCTTGGGCTCGCACACACACGAGAATGGTGGCGGATGGAGGATTTCTATCCCAAGGTCGCCGACCTAGAGGCTTATCCGGTGTGGATCAGGTCGGGCAAGAGGGACGCGCTGGCTCTGGCAAAGGAGCGCATGGAGAAGATCCTGGCTGAGCATAGGCCCCAACCGCTTACGGCTGAGCAGGAGCAGGCGATTGAAGCAATCCTGAAAGAGGCCCGCGATTACTACAGAAAGCACGGGATGATCTCCGATGAAGAATGGGGTGCCTATCGGAAGAGCATGAGATTCTGATCTCCCAGGTGCTGGGCCGCAATGATCTTCTGCCACGGGGGTCGGGAGCAGTGTCGCGGGATCGGCTACACCATGGCATCGCCGATCTCGATCGCGAAGGAGAACGGGGGAGCCAATGCCGGACAGACTGGATCTTGGATGGCTGAGGGGCGACGGTGTCTCATTTCCCGCATGATCAGAGACGAGGAGGAGAAAGCGGAGAGACAGCAGGGAGTGGCTGCATTGCGTCAACACCGAATTCCGAGAAGAGGAGACCAATGTCATGAACAATAGACAGGCATGCCCATGGCTCGCCATCTCCGTAGTTGCCGCCTTCGTGCTTTCGTCCTGCGGTCCGGCAGCTGCGCCCCTCACCGAGGAGGCGCCTCCGGTGGCAAGCACGGAAGCAGCCATGCCAACTGCCGAGCAAGAGGTCGCTGCACCTGCTGAGAATATTGGCACCTTTGCCTTCAGCGGTGTCAACTTCGAGTTTGATCCCAGCCTGGTGCTGTCCATCGATCATAACCCTGCCTTGCAGGTGTATGAACACTTGGTCATGTGGGACCCAGAGAAGGGCCCGGTACCCGGAGTGGCCGAATCCTGGGAAGCCAACGCAGATGCCACAGTGTGGACCTTTCGCATTTTCGAAGGTGTGAAGTGCCACGATGGCACTGACTTCACCACTGCCGATGTGAAATTCTCCATTGAGCGAACCATTGCAGCCGGCGCGCTCACGTACCAGTTTGTAGCACTCGACTCGATCGAAGTGATCGACGATTACACCATCCTCTTCAAGATGAAATACCCCCATGATCTACCCAACACCTTCACTGACGCATGGGGGCAGTTCATCATGTGCGAAAGCGTGGGCGACAAATCTCCTGAATGGTTTGGCCAAGGGAACGGAATTGGCACCGGCCCATACAAATACGAGAGCTACGTACCTGGAGAGCGTCTGATCCTCACCTACAACGAAGATTACCGCGGGGGCTGGAGGGAGGGGCAATTCACAAAGATCGTTTACGAAATCGTCGAAGACTCGACGATTCGGGAGCAGATGCTTCGGAGCGGTCAGGCAGACGTTTCCGTGTACATTCCATTTGATAGTTTTGAGAGTCTTGAAGCCACCGGTGAGACTACCCCAATAGCCTTTCCAGCATTTGCCCAGCTCATCTACTTCTTCAAGACAGATAAACCGCCCGTCGATAATCTGGAAGTACGCCAAGCGCTTTCCTATGCCTTCCCATACGAGGACGTGGCAAGTGGCACGTTTGGCGGGTACGGAGTTGCTTCTAAGGGAGCAGTTCCGAGGTTGATGTGGGAACCTCCAACCGAACCCGAGGGTTACGCCTTTGATCTGGAAAGGGCAGCGGAAGTCTTGGCAGGCTCAGGGGCTGCTGCACCTATCGATGTGAACCTCGGCATACAGGTCGGAAACCGTGAGGCCTTGCTTGCATCACAGCTGTGGCAGGGAGAACTAGCCAAGATCGGGGTCGACCTGGCGATCCAGGAGCTGTCAACCGGGGCGTTTTGGGATGAGGTCTACAACCCCGAGTCCGGCTTTGATATCATCGCCTTCCCGATGCATATCGGACACGTGACGCCAAACGAGTTCTTGGGCGCACTATACAATGCCGAGTGGACCTGGTTCCCGTTTACCAGATGGAACAATCCGGAGTTCAATGCTCTGCTCGACGAGGCGAACCAAAAGGAAGCGACAGACAAGGCTGCCGCTGACGAAGTCTATGCCCGTGCGGAACGGATCCTAATGGATGACGCGGTTGCGGTCTGGGCACTCGACATGCCCGAAGTGTTAGTGCGCCGCAACGACATCAGCGGCTATGAACCCAACCCCCTTTACTCCTATGATGTTTTCTGGTACGACTTGACGCGCAAGTAGGCACGTGAGCGCAGACTGCAGTCGGGAATGGCGGGGGATCCCCCCGCCATTCCCTTCGGAGCATCCAGAATATGCTGGATCTGGCCCTGATCCAAAGTCGCGGGCTCGAGACAGGTTGCCCAAACCGCTGGAGCTTGTCGAAGAGAGATTCACCAGTGACGGCCCGGACGAAGCCTGAGATGCCGACGACAACGCCTTTCACGGTTCCTCGAACAGCGTCGTCATCCGAACAGCCGTCGCGACCCCTGGACCCGATTGCCGCATCCTGGCAACCGAACCCTGGGGCCTGAAGACGATGCCACATCGGCAACTGCTCCAAGCATCCGACAAGCAAACCGCGCATTTGCCTGGCACCTGGAGCTATCTCGTCGAGTTGTGCATGGGGAAACGGAAACTGACGACGGAGGGGTGAGGCATTAGTTCAAGATCTCACGAGCGCAAGTCAGGTAGATCTCAGAGTACGATGCTGTGTTCGGATCTAGACCGTCAAAGCTAGCTTTGGCTTGTTGGAGAGAGGCATCGATGCATGGACTGAACCACGCTGTCGGAGCCATTCCCGGTGTTTCAGTGGAGGCAGCATTTCTGGCGCCGCGGGTGCTGTGCACTCGGCTGGGCCTACTGGGCGATGCGCCGTGTATCCCACTCACGTGCGGCTTGGATGTGCTGGGTGCTGAACGATGCCCCAGACTCTGGGCAGGCTGCGGCTCTGGCTCAACAGCCTCCGAGAGCCGTGCCCATGAGTTGCACCCCAACATCGCGGGCTCACCAAGGACTGTGGGTTGTCATTCAGTGCGGCCAGGAGCTACCTCGCTGCGACGGGCTAGCGACGATCGATCGGTGGTTGGCCGCCCTGAGATGCAGCAATTCTGGGGTCCGTCGGCTCAGATCTGCAAGATTCCGTCCATGGAACCGGAGCTACGGCTGTCGGGGCGCTGGGAACGAGGCAGTCGCACGACAAGGACTTAGGAAAGCTCTCCTGGGCCCAAAGGCATTGGGTGGGGCCGATGGTTGCCACTTTCGTCTCGAAGCAACGCAGTGAGGTGTGGTTGGATGAGCCAAGCTGAATACGCTCTGCGCCGCGTAGGGCTGGGCATGATGGTAATCATAGGTGTTCTGATGGTCACCTTCTTGGTCTCACATGTGGTACCTGGGGACCCGGCCAGGCTATATCTGGGCCCGCGAGCCACGCCAGACATGCTTAAGGAGGTGCGTGAGCTGCTCGGTCTCAACGAACCATTGCCGAAGCAGTTCATGCATTATGTGGCCAACACGCTGCGTGGAGAGCTGGGCCTTTCGTTTCGGACGAAGCGCCCCATTCTTGAGGATCTGAAGATCCGCCTCCCCGCAACTATGGAGTTGGTGACTGTCACCATGCTCCTTGCCCTGATAGTCGGTGTACCGGTGGGTGTCCTGGGCGCTGCTCGGCGAGGGAAGCTCTTCGATCAGCTTAGCCGGGTCGTCACAATAGGGGGGGTTTCCATCCCCTCCTTCTGGCTGGCCTTATTGCTCCAGCTGCTGTTCTTTCTCCACCTTGGATGGCTGCCTCTAGGAGGGCGCATCAGCCAGGACACGCTGTTCAATAACCCTGTCAGGACGGTCTCCGGCTTCTATCTTGTCGATGCAGCCATCACTGGCAACTGGATCGCTTGGCGCGATTCGGCCTTACATATGATCCTGCCTGTTTGCGTGCTGTCAGCCTATCCGATCAGCCTCGCTGTCCGCATGACACGGGCCTCGATGATTGGGGTGTTGTCGGAGATCTACGTGACTGCAGCTCGCGCTGCAGGGTTGTCCGAATGGGAAATCCTGTTCAAGCTGGCTCTGAAGAACGGTATCGTCCCCACACTCACGATCATGGGACTGCTATTCGCCTACTCCATTACTGGCGCGGTTCTCGTGGAGATCGTCTTCGCTTGGCCCGGAATGGGTAGCTACATGGCAGAGGCCATCCTAAACGACGATGTGTATGTCCTTTTCGGCGTCACATTGGTTGTGACCATCATATACATCGTTGTCAACTTATTGGTGGATCTACTCCAGGCTGCGCTTGACCCGCGAGTCCGGCTTGGCGAGAGAGCTGAGATGTAGCGATGGTCATGATCAGCGTGTGGGAACGATGGCTTGGCAACCGTCACTTCCTACGGATCGAGCCAGGCTCCGCAGTATGGCACTTTCGGCGTGACAAGATCGCCCTGGGGGGCTTCATCCTAATCCTGATCATGATCCTGTCGGCTGTCTCGGCGTCCTGGCTCACGCCCTATCCCAATGAAGGCCGTGGGGAACCCAACATTAGCAACAAGCTGCTCCCGCCTAGCACCGAACACCCTTTTGGAACCGATGCTCTGGGACGAGATGTATTGGCCCGAGTCCTCTTTGGCGCCAGGACCTCACTCACGGCCGGGATGTCGATTGTTGGTGTTTCGGTGGTCATCGGCACAATTCTGGGCGCCGTCGCCGGCTTCTTTGGCGGCTGGGTGGATGAGGTTATCATGCGGGTAACCGACATCTTCCTCGCCTTCCCTCCGCTGTTGCTGGCAATGACAGTTGCGGCTGTCCTGGAACCTAGCCTGGCAAATGCTGTCCTGGCCATCACCCTCACGTGGTGGCCGTGGTACACGCGCTTGGCGCGGGCGCAGGCGATCTCAGTGCGGGAACGGGATTTCGTCAAAGCTGCGCGTGGGATTGGGGTGAGCGACTTCACGACTATTCAACGGCATATCACGCCCAATATCATCACGCCGATTCTGGTCCAGGGCACGCTGGATCTGGGAGCAGCGATACTGACGCTCGCTGCTTTGAGTTTTCTGGGTCTCGGTGTTCCTCCGCCGACCGCCGACTGGGGCTCAATGGTCAGAGAAGGTCGAGCCTACATCATGGGTGGAAGATGGTGGATGGGTACCTTTCCCGGGTTGGCGCTGTTTCTCACGACGATGGCCTTCAACCTGCTGGGCGATGGGCTGCAGCTGGTCACTAGCCCCCGGGCGCGCGGAGAGGCGCAATGATGGCGCAACCTCTGCTTGTACTAGACGACTTGCACGTAGTCTTCCCAACGCCCCAAGGTGAGGTGCGTTCCGTGTGCGGGGTAAGCCTTGAAGTGGAGGAAGGTCAGATCTACGGCATTGTGGGTGAATCGGGCTGCGGCAAGACGACCACCGGGCGAGCCATTCTGCAGCTCGTGCCGTCACCGGGAAAGATAGCTCATGGCCGAATCCTCTTCCATGGCGAGGATCTGGTGCAGAAGAGTGAGCAGGAAATGCGCCTCCTGCGGGGTCGCCGGATCGCCATGATCTTTCAAGACCCAGCTGCTGCCCTCAATCCGCTTTTTACCCTGGGGCGGCAATTGATGGGGATCATGAAGCGACACCAGATTGCCCATGGAGAACAGCTCCGCCGCAAGGCAGTGTCTCTCTTGTGGGATCTCGGGCTTCCGAACCCCGAAGAAATCCTCAACTGCTATCCGCATCATCTTTCGGGAGGCATGCAGCAGCGGGTGATGATTGCCATGGCGCTCTCCGCCGACCCCGCCCTCATCATCGCAGACGAGCCGAGCTCCAGTCTCGACGTGACTATTCAGTCACAAATTCTGGATTTGCTTGTCAGAT
>Ga0214473_10001587_pt1 | contig 29644 bp, 31 predicted proteins | sample RVTome_7_FD_203509 | JGI IMG/M metagenome (GOLD analysis project Ga0214473, IMG submission 203509) | Soil microbial communities from uranium-contaminated site in the Upper Colorado River Basin, Wyoming, United States - RVT98D197 | ecosystem: Environmental > Terrestrial > Soil > Contaminated >...
TCCTGCTGATTGTCTGCACTGGATGAATTTTCACTATTCTCTAGTTTCATCTAGATTATAGTATCACCAGATACTCAGATGTTCCAGCATATAGCCAAGTTTTACTTCAATCCTTACGGATAGAAGGTCGCAACAATTTTACGACTTAGCGCTCCTTACCGACCCTGCCGTGGTACCCCAATCGGGGCACTTCGGGCATTGCCGACTCGGCTCACTTGACGGGCGGTGAGTACAAGGCTCGAGAACGTATTCACCGTGGCGTTCTGATCCACGGTTACTAGCGATTCCGGCTTCATGCAGGCGGGTTTCAGCCTGCAATCCGAACTGGGGCCAGATTTCTGGGATTAGCTGCAGCTCACGCTGTCGCGACCCTTTGTTGCTGGCCATTGTAACACGAGTGTAGCCCAGGGCGTAAGGGGCACGCTGATTTGACGTCATCCCCGCCTTCCTCCCCGTCTAGGACGAGGCAGTCCCCAGTGAGACCCCCGACGTGACATCGGGGCAACACAGGGCAAGGGTTGCGCTCGTTGACCGACTTAACGGGACACCTCACGGCACGAGCTGACGACAACCGTGCACCACCGGCCTAATGGCTCCCTTGCGGGCACTCCCACATTTCTGCGGGATTCCAATAGGGTGAACCCTGGTAAGGTTCTTCGCTTATTGTCGAATTAAACCTCATGTTCCACCGCTTGTGCGAGCCCCCGTCTATTCCTTTGAGTTTTAACCTTGCGGTCGTACTCCCCAGGCGGCTGACTTAACGCGTTAGCTTCGCTACCAAAAGGGTCGATGCTCCTGATAGCTAGTCAGCATAGTTTACGGCGTGGACTACCGGGGTATCTAATCCCGTTCGCTCCCCACGCTTTCGCGCCTTAGCGTCTGAGATAGCCTAGTAAGCTGCCTTCGCCATCGGTGTTCTTGACGATATCAATGGATTTTACTCCTACACCGTCAATTCCGCTTACCCCTGCTACCCACTAGTTTTGCAGTATCTCGACAGATTCCACTGTTGAGCAGTGGGCTTTATGCCGAGACTAACAAAACCGCCTACGCGCTCTTTACGCCCAGTAAATCCGGATAACGCTTGCCACCTTCGTATTACCGCGGCTGCTGGCACGAAGTTAGCCGTGGCTTATTCTTAAGGTACAGTCATAATCGTCCCTTAAAAAAGAAGTTTACACTCCGAAAAGCTTCTTCCCTCACGCGGTGTCGCGACGTCAGGCTTTCGCCCATTGCGTACGATTCCTCACTGCTGCCACCCGTAGGTGTCTGGGCCGTGTCTCAGTCCCAGTGTGGCTGGTCAACCTCTCAGTCCAGCTACCCGTCATTGCCTTGGTAGGCTTTTACCCCACCAACAAGCTGATAGGACGCAGGCTCCTCCCGAAGCGCCCCAAAAGGGGCTTTTCTCTTGCGAGAACATAGAGTATTACCCCGCCTTTCGGCAGGCTATCCTCTACTTCGGGGCAGATTCCCACGCGTTACTCACCCGTTTGCCACTAACCGCGCATAGCGCGGAAACTCGAAATTCGAATATCGAAACTCGAAACAAATATTAAGGTAACAATGTTTAAATATTTAAACATTTTGAATTTAGCTATTGTTTCGGATTTCGGATTTCGTGCTTCGGATTTCTGTGCTACGCACGGCTCGTTCGACTTGCATGTGTTAGGCACACCGCCAGCGTTCATCCTGAGCCAGGATCAAACTCTCAAAATTTTTGGGTTCCCCCTTCGCATAAAGCTTCGGGGGATTAGCTCAATTTGTTGTACAGAGATTGAACTTTCCCGACCTGTCAGGCAGCGTCGGGATAACTCTGTATTCTTGCAACCGCGTAAAAACCGAACATAGTGAGGTTTTTACTGGTTAGTCCCGTGATTACGCTCCGTTTTGATGCGAACGTAGTTCGAATAAAACAGGAAGTAATTTTACGGGGCAACCACGTATCTCACTCTTTTGCTTCACGCGGTTAACTCGCATAGCGCCGAATTGTCAAAGATCCGGCCACAAATCCAGAATCCACAACCGTCGGTTATGGCCTCTGGTTTGGGGCAATCTCCAGAAACCCTTCTACGTTCTTACTGTTCGGGGTACCATCCGTCCGTCGTTCAGCCTCTCGCAGTATCCTGATTGCAGGAATCTGCGAGTAGGTTTCACTTCGGAGGATTGTCGGCGATAGGTAGGGGTTTCTGCTTGAACCCTTCTACGTTCTTACTGAAAAAGGGACTACGTCCTCTACTTTCAGTGCGAACTGCGCAGGGTTGTTTTCGAAATGTGGGCAGATCGAAAACAAAAAAACTTCCAGGTGGAAGTTAATAACTACCAACTGAAATATCTATTAAGATGAATTTTAAATCAACCCGATATACACATCATTATTAAACACTAACACTGTATTGCTGTCAAGCAGTCGCCGACTCATGTGACGCTCCCCCGGCTATAACAGGGGGCTTTTGGGTCGCTCCGACGCTCTTTCGGAGGTCGGCACTCCGACCCAGAAAGCCATTCATCCACCAGCTCAAGCCAGTGGCTTTCTGGCGTCGGAGATAAAAAAGAAGCAATAAGGTATAATAAATATAAATCCAAATACCAAAGCCCAAAATCCAAATTTCGGTTTTTGAATTTTTTAAGTTATAGAAGGAGGGGGTATTGGCTGTCGGAGAATCAGCTCAACCTGCTACATCGTTTAGTTTTATCAAATGGTGGTTCGTTGAGCATCCCAAGTATTTTTGGCGTGTCACTAAGGCATCGACGAGAAAAACTCTGGTCTTTTTCTCGGTGCCCGTTCTCATTGGCACACTCTTCGCGCCCTGGAAGCGCGACCTGCAAAGAACTTCCAACCTGCCACTTGACCTGGCTGTTAGGAGAGTGATGGATAATATCATTAGCCGCTTGGTTGGTTTTGTAGTGAGAAGCGTAACTATCATTGTAGCCCTCGGGGCGGTCGCGGGTTGCTTTCTTGGCGGCGTGATAGCGATGATTTTCTGGACCGGTTTGCCGGCGGTTGCTGTTCTAATTGCTTGGATGGGGGTGGCGCTATGACACCAAATTTCGACTTAAACAGCGCCGTTTCGGTTGACCTGTACCGCAAAAAAAGTTTAATCGACTCCTACTGGTGGGGTACGGCCAATCGTTTCGTATATTTAACTTTATTCGCCTGGCTTCTTTGCCTGTCCTTTCCCAACATTAGTCATACACTGTTTGCCGCATTAAGTTTTATAGTTCCGGTCGGCCTTCTCTGGCTTTGGTTCGGTCGCTACTGGCGTTTTTTGATTCAAACCAGGCCGGCAATCGGCCAAAATCTTGCCGAATTACTTGATTTCGATTCGATTGAGTATCTTCTCGCGGCGCAGAAACTTGCTCAAGACAAACAGATTCCCGTTGACGCCGGAGTCCTTTGGCTGGCACTCAACAACTCAAAAGCGGGCCGCTACTTCCTTATCCGCGCCGACCTGGCATCGGTGGAAAGCTACAGCGCTAAGCTCTCCGACTTTTGGCAAAAGACCAAGGAGAATACCACTCCTTGGCCGCCTGAGCTCATAAGCATCCTTGACCGAAATAATAATACCGGCCAATCGTTTAACTTCGCGCAATTACTGGGAGGCCTGGCCGCCAACTTCAAACTTTGGCAAGAAATATTGGCTTTGAAGAAACTTGACACCAAGGACGCCGAGTCGATATTGCGCTGGTATGAGAAATTCCGCCAGCTAAGACAAAAAACTCCCGCTTGGCAAACCGATACAGTTGAAGGTGGCGTTGGGCGCGATTGGGCTTACGGCTATGCTCCAACACTCTTAAATTACGGGCGTGATTTAACTATTGCCTCGGCAAATTTGAAAAATCTTGAAATTCACGGCCACACCAACGATGTTCTGCGTCTTGAGCAGATACTTACAAAATCGAGCGACAGTAACGCGCTTCTGGTCGGCGACCATGGTGTCGGCAAAAAAACTATCGTTTACGCGCTTAGTCAAAAAATAACTCACGGCCGCGTGGCGCCGTCGCTCTGGCACAAACATATTTGGGAAATTGATACCGGGCACGTTCTGGCCGCCGCCGGCGCCAAGGGAGAAGTTGAAGCGCGGCTCAAAGCAATTTTCGACGAAGCGGTGGGTGCCGGAGATATCATCCTTTTTATTGATGATATCCAAACGCTGCTAAGCCGCCGCGAAAAAACCGGCGCCGTAAACGCGACGGAAATTATTATGCCGTACCTCCGCCGCTCCGATGTGCAAATTATTGGCACCACCACCGTCGAACAACTTCACTCTGACATTGAAGCTAACGCCGGACTTGCCCAATCGTTTGAAAAAATTGATGTTGTTGAACCGCCCAAGAACGAGGTGATATTTGTGCTCGAAGACATCATTCCATATTTTGAAGCGCGCCACGGTACTATCTTTACTTATCCCGCCGTCAAAGAGGCAGTTAATGTTTCCGACCGTTACATTCACGACAAACCGTTTCCTCAAAAAGCCATTGAGCTTATAGACAACGTCGCGGCCAATGCCGCAAGCGATAAAATAAAAATCGTGACGCCGGAAATTATCGACAAGGTAGTTTCCATCAAAACCGAAGTTCCCGTCGGCGAGGCATCGAAGTCCGAAAAGGAAAGATTGTTAAACCTCGACGCAATATTACACCGGCGGGTCGTGGGCCAGAATGAAGCTGTCAGCGCCGTCGCGGCCGCCCTGAAGCGAGCCCGCAGCGGGCTAAACCGCGAGCACAAGCCCATCGGCACTTTTCTTTTTGTGGGACCTACCGGTGTTGGAAAAACAGAAACCGCCAAGGCCTTGGCGGAGGCATACTTTAGTAGTGAAAATAAAATGATACGGCTTGATATGAGTGAATACCAAACGCCTGACGCGGTCTCGAAACTCATCGGCGCGGCACCGCAAGGGGGGGAAGGAGGAGGGCAGGGCGAGCTGACGAAGGCGGTGAAAGATAATCCTTTTACTGTCGTGCTTTTGGACGAAATTGAAAAAGCCAATCCTTCGATATTGAATTTATTCTTGCAAGTGCTGGACGACGGCCGCCTGACTGACGGAACGGGCCGTACCGTCGACTTTTCAAATACCATTATAATCGCGACATCCAACGCCGGCGCTGAAATCATCCGGCAAGCTATTAAGAAAAATACTCCCTATGAAGAACTTAAGAAAACTTTGCTGGAATTCTTGCAAAGCAAGAATATATTTAAGCCGGAGTTTCTTAACCGCTTTGACGCGGTCATCGCTTACCGCTCTCTGACGCTCGACGAATTGCTACAAATAGTTGACCTAATGACGGCGAAGGTCAACGGCAATTTGAAATCAAAAAACATATCCATCACCTTGACCATGCCTGCCAAACAAAAGTTGGTACAGCTTGGTTACGACCCGGTCTATGGCGCCCGTCCGCTTTGGCGCGTTATACAGTCGAAAATTGAGGACCCGCTCGCCGACCGCCTCCTGCGTGACGAGATTAAGCCGGGCACCATAATTACTGTGGACGAAAAAGACATTACCTAAATAACAAATGCCAAATCTCAAATCACAAATAAGCTCCAAGCTCTAAATTACGTGAATTAAATAACTCAACAGGTGTAATTAAATATTGTTGTGTCATTGCGAGGCTTGGCGAAGCAATCTCATTAGGTAGGATTGCCGCGTCGCCCTCGACAGTAGTCGGGGCTCCTCGCAATGACAAGGTGAATACAGTTTCTTAATTCACGTAAATTAGAAACTTTCGGAACTTGGAATTTTAAATTTATTTGTTTTTTGGTGCTTGGGTTTTGTAATTTATTTAACCTTATGATTGCAACCACACATATTATTGCCGGGAGCGCTATTGGCTCGCAAGTTGACGCGCCGTGGCTCGCCTTCGTGCTGGGTTTTGCGTCGCATCATCTTCTGGATGCCGTGCCGCACCTTGACTATGGTGATATCGGTAATAAAAAGGGTGTCCCGTTTACGACATGGCTTTACATCGGAATGGACCTTACAGTTGGCGCATTATTATTGGCCTACTTTATCCATACGCCCCATCATCAACCGGGCCTTGTTTGGGGCGCGCTAGGTGGTTTATTGCCGGATATAATTGATAATAGTCCTCTCTGGCTGCGCTACACCCGCCGCTGGCCGCTATTGAAACAACATTGGCAATTTCATGAATTCGTGCAGCGGTATGAGCTTAAACCAAACCTAAAATGGCTTAATATCATCTTGCAAGCAACGGTAATCATACTTGGGTTGGCGTTTATCCCCTACTAGGAGCATAAGCACCGAGTTTGTATTTTAGAGTAGATTATATCGTTCGAGGTAATCCGAGAACTGCTAAGAACATTAGTTCTCACCCCGCTGGGTTCGAACGATATCGAGATTAATGAATCTCGATTATTTTAGTGCTTGAGGTGTAGCCCGAAATTATTCGGGGAGAACTCTTGGGGACATTGAAGAAATCCGCCAGCGCGTCAATAATGGCGCGGTTGGCCATCCCTTTGACCGGCGGCTCTACAACAAAAACTTTGTAAGTCATCTCATCCACTTTTTCAATCTTGGCAACTTTCGAGTTCGGCTTAGCAAAAATCGTTAGTTTCATATGTATAAATTTGGTGGACCTGAGAGGAATCGAACCTCCAACCTCCTCATTGCAAATGAGATGTTCTACCATTGAACTACAGGCCCCCAACTTCGCTCTGGTTTACACCAGAGCTACGCTGGGCAAGCATCTATATTATATTGAGATACTTGTCCCGCGAAGCCCGAGTGTAACGAAGTGCGGAGTGGGAAACTACAGGCCCAAAATTTCTGGATCCCCGATGTTGAAGCGCTGCGCTTTCAGCTCGAGGATGACACTAGTTGCGAGATTGCTTCGGGCCATTGGCCCCTCGCAATGACACTTGATTGTATCTAATCGGTCAAACCAATACAACCCTATAAGCCATTCACCCAGTCCATGGCGCGGTCGCTGACGGCGGAAAAGAAATAAATGACGGCAAGGATGGGCGCGAGCACTCCAATAATTTTCCAAACAGTGTAGCTGCCGCCTTCGCCCAAATATTTTTCCGCCCAGCCCATCTTGCCAAAGAGGTGCGCCATTTGCAGAGTTTTAACAAGACCGAGATATGATATACCCGCGCTGGCGGCTAACCAGAACCATCTATTTAATAATATCTTCCAAAGCAACATAGGGCTCCTTAAAAATTTCTAATTTCTCTTAGCAGTAAAACTTTTGCCTTGTGTCATTGCGAGCCCCGACCCAGCGGGTCGTGGGCGCGGCAATCTCTTTATGGAAAGGCCCAGATTGCTTCGCCCAGCCTCGCAATGACACTTGACAGTTCTCGACTCCCGGAGTTTACCCTGAGCGATGCCGAAGGGGTCGCTCGAACAGTAAGCATTATTTAACCATTTTCAGAAACTCGGTTTCGGAGATAATTTTGACGGCGAGTTTTTGGGCCTTGTCGAATTTACTGCCCGGTTCCGAGCCGGCGATGACATAAGTCGTATTCTTGCTCACCGACCCCGATGCGTCGCCACCAAGTTTGCGCACTTTGTCCTCCGCCGCCTGCCGCGTCATACTCTCCATCCCGCCGGTAAAAACAAAGGTCTTGCCCTTGAGCGGACCGGAACGCGCGGCTTGCTCGGGATTCTTAATTTTAATACCGCTCGCGAGAAGTTTTTTGACCATCGAACGCTTGTCGGCATTGGCAAAATAATCAACTAACGAACGCGCGACCCGCTCGCCGATGCCGTAAACCTTGCTCATCTCGCTCATATCGGCACTCATAATTTCGCCTATATTGCCAAAGTGTTCGGCGAGGTCGAAAGCCGTTTCCTCGCCGACCATGGGGATGCCGATGGCATTCAACAACCGTCCCAGCTCAACTGTTTTTCGCACATTTATTGACGCGATAATATTGCCCGCCGACTTGTCGGCGAACCGTTCAAGCGGCCGTAGGTCGGTTTCCGAAAGTTTGAAAATATCGGGAAAACTGCGCACCAACTTTTGCGTATAAAGTTGATGCAGTATCTTGGGCCCTAGCCCCGCAATGTCAAAGCCGCTCTTGCCGACAAAGTGCTGAAGGGCGCGCAACTCCACCGAAGCCAGCTTGGTGCTGGTAACTTTATGAGCCGCCTCGCCCTCTTTGCGGACGACAGAAACTCCCTCGTACTTTTTAGGCATACGCCACGGCTTGGCGCCGCTCGGGCGCAACTTTTTAACCACCTCAACCACTTCCGGTATGACGTCACCGGCTTTTTGGATAATGACCGTGTCGCCGACCCGAACATCTTTGCGGGTAATTTCATCTTGATTATGAAGCGTCGCGCGAGACACCGTCGAGCCGGCAACTTTGACCGGCTCAAAAACCGCTACCGGCGTGAGCGTGCCGGTACGGCCCACTTGGACGATAATATCCTTGACTGTAGTTGTAACTTGCTCGGCGGAGAATTTATAAGCCAGCATCCCCCGCGGAGCTTTGCCGATAACGCCCAATTTAGCTCGAGTCCCCTCGTCGTCCACCACCGCTACAACGCCGTCGATTTGATAGGGAAGCTTTTCTTTTCCTTTCTCCCAATGGGCGTGAAACTTTTCCACCGCGCCGGTATCTTCACAGCGGCGGTTGGCTTCCAGTATCGGAAAGCCCAAACTCTTGGCAATGTCGTGCTCTTCGCGGTGGGCTTTTTGGCCGATATCGCTTGTTATTTCATAGACAATAAAGCTTAGCTGGCGCGCCGAGGTGATGTTGGGGTCGAGCTGGCGGATGGAACCGGCAGCGGCATTGCGCGGATTGGCAAAGAGCGGCTGGTTATTTTTCTTTTGTTCGCGATTAACCGCTTCGAACGCTTTTTTTGTCATATAGACCTCGCCGCGTACTTCAAAAGTTCCCTTCGCGACCCGCGTGTAATACTTGGACGCCGCGCGCAGTTTCAAAGGAATAGCACTAATAGTTCTAATGTTGCTGGTCACATCTTCGCCAACTTTGCCATCACCGCGCGTCGCCGCTTGTTTTAGGAGACCATTTTCATAAATAAGAGCGATGGCAAGGCCATCCATCTTGAGCTCCGCGAAATACCCTCTTGAGAGGGCAGGGGAGCCAACCAATTTTGCAGCGCGCTCCTCCCAAGCTTTTAATTCCTCGGATGAAAAAGCGTCAATCAGCGAGAGCATAGGGGAGCTGTGAGTAACTTTAGCGAACTTTGCCAATGCCTTTCCCCCAACCCGCTGGGTGGGGGAGTGGGGAGTAATAAGCGCGGGATATTTTTCCTCAAGCGCCTGCAGCTCGTGCTTCAAAGAGTCGAGGGCGGCATCGGAGATCTCGGGTTTGTCGAGGACGTGGTAGAGATAGCGATGCCGGTCTATCTCATGGCGAAGCTTCCTTACCCTCTCTTTTACCGATTTTGGCACTTGATTTGTCATTAACCCTATTATACCGAGCCATACAATAATGTAAATTCGAAATTCGAATATCGAAATTCGAAACAATAATTAATTTTCTAAAGTTTAAATATTTAAACATTCGGATTTTGAATTTGTTTCGTGCTTCGGATTTCGTGCTTCGGATTTATTTTTACTTTATCATTGCTCGGAGTTTTCTGATGCGGTCTTTGACGGGTGGGTGGGTGCTGAATAAATTAGAGATGCTTGAGCCCTTAAAAGGATTGGCAATGAAGAGATGAGCAGTTGCCGAGCTGGCGGTCTCGAGAGGATGTTTGTCGGCTGATATTTTCTCAAGCGCCTTTGCCAGGCCCTCCGGATAACGGGTAAGCAAGGCACCCGACGCGTCAGCCAAGTATTCCCTGCGGCGCGAAACGGCCAGTTGAACGAGCATCCCGATAATGGGCGCGAGAATGATGAGGACTATACCGACAATCGCCAAGATATTGCCGCCACCACCCTCGTTGTTGTCCCGCCGTCCGCCGCCCCACCAAAGCGAGCGCGTGAAAATATTGCTTAGTATCCCCAGCGCGCCGATGAGCACCACCACAACCGTCATAACAAGGATATCGCGATTCTTAACGTGGCTTAGCTCATGAGCAATTACGCCCTCGAGTTCCGTTTTGTCCAACCTCTCGGCGAGCCCGGTAGTAACGGCGATGCTCGAATGTTTGGGGTCGCGGCCGGTAGCAAAGGCATTAAACGCCGGGGACGAAATGAGATAAACCGCGGGCATGGGAACGCCGGCGGTGATTGACAGATTTTCGACTGCCCTATAAACCTCCGGCGCGTCACTCTTTCTAAGCGGGCCCTTGGCCCCTGTGGCAAAAAGCGCGATTTTATCGGCGTAATAATAACTTATCAGGGCCTGTACCAAACTTATGACAATTGCCAGCACGAAAAACAACTGATTGCCGTACACTCGCGCCAACGCCCAGCCCACCAGAGCGTAGAGCGCGACGATAACGACAAAAAGCAAAATGGTCCGGCGTTTGTTGGAAGCAATTTGGCTGTACATGGCAATATCTCAAATATTAAATATTAGAATGCAGAATGATGGATTCTGAATTGTCATTGCGAGGAGTCCTTCGACTTCGCTCGGGATAAATCTGCGACGCGGCAATCTGGGTGAAGCAGGAGATTGCTTCGCCTAGCCTCGCAATGACACATATTCTGTCTTATATCTTTCGAGCGTCAATATTGAGTCCGCCAGGTGGCAGATTCGCGTGTGTTAGCGTGTAAGTAATATAGTACTATATTGGAAAAACTTCAAGGAGTTTGCTGATGCCGAGGATGCGGTTGGTTTTGCCGCCGAGCGCCGAGACAATGCCGTATATGCTAGCTACCATTATCGCAATATTAAAAAGCCGGCCCAAATAGAGCGAAGTATAGCCGTAAGTAATGATATCGAGAAACACAAAAAGCACATTGGCCAGCACCGCGACGATAAAGAGCATAAACCCGTGTCTCACGTGATAGGCGGTGAAGGTATCATCCTCCTCGACAAGCGCCAAGGGTACAACAAAAAGAATGCTCAAATAGCTGACTGCCGCCAACAACTTAGTGCCGAGACCTGGTCCGCGCATGGCAATATCTTTCGTATCGATTACACAAAATTATGAGTTACTTGGCACCGCCACCCATCTGCCCCGCGAATTTACCGATCACCGGCAAGGGTTTTTCTTGGCCGTTTACGGCATTGAGGATACCCATAATCATAAGTATGAGGACGAGAACCTCACCTACTCCGCCGACGACCCATCCCACAAAAGGAATTGCCAAGATAACACTCATAATAATCGCTGCGATAAACAAGACCATACCCTGCTTGGCGTGAAACTGGGCAAACGGACTCTTGGGCGCCGCTAACATCGGCACTAAAAAGAGAATGCCCAGGTAACCGATAGCCGCTAACGCTTTATTCTGCTCAACGTCTTTAGGGTCTGCCATACTCTGCCTCCTAATAATATTATTAACTTCCTATATTGATTATACTATAAATCAATTTTGGGCGCTTCTTTGGCCGCCGCTTTTTGCGATTCTTGGATTTCAAACAATTCGAAGGCGGTAAAACCAAGCATAGACGCGAACGTATTGGTGGGAAATACTTGCATCTTGGTATTGAAGTCACGGACGTTACCGTTGTAGAAGCGGCGAGCGGCTTCGATTTTATCCTCCGTGTCGGTCAGCTCGTCTTGCAGTTTGGAAAAATTCTCCGAAGCGCGCAATGTGGGGTAATTTTCCGCCACCGCGAAGATGGACTTTAGGGCGCCGGTCAGAACATTTTCCGCCTTTTGCTGCTCTTTGACACCCTTGGCACCCATCGCCGCCGTTCGGGCTTCGGTCACTTTTTCGAAGACACTGCTTTCGTGTTTAGCGTACGCTTTCACCGTTTTAACGAGATTGGGGATAAGGTCGTAGCGTCTTTTCAACTGAACATCGATGTCGCTCCATGCCTCTTTGGTTCGGTTGCGGAGCGAGATTAAACCGTTGTAAGTCAGCGCCAGCCAAAGCAATATTATGCCGACTAAGCCGAGGGGAAGCCATAACCACATATGGACTCCTTGTTAATGGATATTGGAAATTTAAGGTGTATTGGGTGGAGCGGCAATAGCAGCATCGGTCGTGGAAGTTGTTGATGACAATACAACACCGGGCGATAATGTTACTTGATAACCGCCATCGGCGGTGGCGGTGGCGGTTATGCCGCCGGGCAGGGTATCGAAAACCGCGGTGAGCGCATACGTACTGCCATCAGCGCTCTCGTAACCATAATATCTTGTACTGCCACTTGGGTCAACAGGAATATTTAATAAGTATTGCGGCACCAGAACCTGCAGCGGGCCAGCGGCATCTTGGGTTTGGGTGGCAGAAGGGCTAACGGGATACTTCTGGTTAGCGGCAAAGTATTGCTCAAGCGCTTTTTGAAGGTTTGTTAGATCGGTATGGCGCGTTAAGTCAATACCGGTTAGAGATTCTGCCGTTACACTCGTTTTGTTTTTGCCGCCCGAGAGAGACGTATCGGTACTCCCACCACCAAGAGGCGAGACGGCCAGATCTTGCGGCTTATTGATAAAAAACATATAAGCCGCCACCACACCGCCAAGCAGAATGATAAGTACAATAACCAACCCTACTACGCCGGATGACTTTTTGGGAGTGGGCTGGCCGGTTGCAGCCGGCGCCTCGTGAGTCGGCGATGGCGTCGGTTGCCGCAAATCTACCGTTTCCAACTCTCCCGGAAAATCTGTCGCGGGCGGAATAGGCGACATCGCATTCGGCTCGGGGGTTGGGGGTGTTTGCGGCAGAATATTAGCGGGAGGCGGCTCGGGCGTTGGGGGAGCCGGAGCGGGGGGCTGGCTGCCGCCGCCGGCTTGACCGGCGAGAAGCTGGTCAAGGAAAGCATCGCCATTCCGCTCTTCGGTTGGCTCGGCAGGGGGCATGGCGGCGCCGGAAGGAGCAGGCGGGGGAGCCGGCGGCGGCGCAACATCGGGAGGAGCCGCAGTTGTAGTTTGAGCGGGATTATTATTGCCCAAAGATGTCCCTACGTTTTCAACCGGTCCGGTTACAGGGGGAGGGGAGGGAAGTTCCGGCGGCAGAGCGACAGGAGACATACTTTCAATAGGCGCGCGATTGTCCATCTTTTGCGCCGTATAGTCCGACGGCATATCGGTTACGAGCGGACCTCCTTCGGAATCATGTTCGCCATCAGCCACTCTGCCCTCCTCTGCTCACAAAAAATTAATTATTTATAATCACTATACCAGAGTCAACGATTGATTTCGACAAACGCTCGGTCAAGCTGGGGATCTCGTCCGGCACCGTAATCCTCTTGCGACATAGGCACGGCAATATCCGGCTCAATGCCTCCTTTATCAATTTCCCTGCCGCTTGGCGTCAACCATTTGGCAACGGTCAGCTTGAGAGAAGAGCCGCCTTTCAATTCTTCCAATGCCTGGACAGTCCCCTTGCCGAAAGTTTTTTCGCCAATCACCTGACCCCGTTTATGGTCCTGAAAAGCGCCGGCAAATATTTCACTGGCCGATGCCGAACCGCCATTGACCAAGACAACCGCGCGCGCGTCCGGTATGACCGGATTACCGTTGGTTTTAAGTTCTTCAATGCTGCTATCTTTTGCCACCTGTTTGACCGCTACCGTGCCTGCCGGCAAGAATTCACTCAAAGACGCGACCGCTTTATCGAGCAATCCGCCGGGGTTGTCGCGCAAATCAATAATAACTTTTGTAATTTTCTTTGATTTCATCTCGGCGGCAACCTGTTCTAGGTCGGTGTCAATCGAATCGCCAAATTGGCGAAGGCGCACAACCACAACCCCTTTTGTTACCTCCCATTCGGCATCCTTAACCGTCACCGCAGCGCGCGTAATGATTATATCTCTCGTCTTATCTTCACCCTCACGCACAATAGTTAACTTGACTTGGCTACCGGCCGCGCCGCGAATTTTTAGGACAGCGGTATCGAGGGACATATTTTCAGTTGATTGGCCGTCAATGGCTATAATATTGTCGCCCTTTTTCAACCCGGCCTGGGCGGCAGGCGAACCCTCAATAGGCGCGATAACAACGGGCACGCCGTCTCTCTTGCCAATTTCCGCGCCTATGCCCTCAACTTGCCCCGAAAGGTCTGACAAAAATAATTTGGTTTCCTCCGGTGTTAGATATGCGCTGTACGGGTCATTGAGGGCGCCGACAGCGCCGGCAATGGCGCCGTAAAGTGTTGTCTGCGCCGTGGCAGAATGCAAGCTTTCGTCTTGCACACGGTTGTAAACATCCCAAAACAAGCTGAAATCAATATCTTTGGGTTTGCCCAGCTCGCGCTTCACCAAATGAGGCGTATAATTTTTATCCAGCTGTAAATTACCGTGCCCGAAAATATAACCTAACCCAAAAACAAAAACACCCACCAAGCATAGGATGGCGCTGTTACGTGACCGAGCACGGCGCGCAGTTTTGTTCATAGACCCACTATAGCATAGGCCGCTCGATGACTCCACCGCCTAAAACGAGATCTTTTTGGTAAAAAACAATTGATTGCCCGGGCGTTACGGCACGCTGCGGCGTGTCGAAAGTGACTCTGGCAAGTTTTCCCTCCAACGTAACCTTAACCGGCACCAGCGCGTGGCGGTAACGGATGCGAGCAATGGCCGCGAATTTATCCGGTAATGCGGTGACTAGCCAATTGAGCTCTCCCGCCACCAGCCCTCCGGCGAATAGTTTCGGGTCGCGGCGCGGGGCGACTACCAAGATATTTTCAGCCAGTTTTTTCTCGATGATATAATATGGCACGCCGCCGCCAGTGGTACCGATACCGGCACGCTGGCCCTCCGTGTAAAACCAAACGCCGTCATGCTTCCCCACTACCTCACCATTAGTATTGACAATACTCCCCACTCGCGTGGGCAAATTTGTTTTTAGATATTCTTTCACGTTAATGGGACCGATGAAACATATTCCCTGGCTGTCCTTTTTTTCAGCCGTCGGCAAACGCAACGACTGTGCCAAGCGACGAATTTGCGGTTTGGTAAAATCACCGACCGGCATAAGCACTCGCGGCAATATTTCCCTATCTATTGCCCAAAGAAAATACGATTGGTCTTTGTTGGCATCAATGCCAGCTAATAGTTGGGCGCTTGGCGTGGAGCGTGGGGCGTTAGATTTCTGTGGTTTGCCATTTTGATTTTTGATTTTTGATTTTTGATTTCGCGCTATGCGCGCATAGTGTCCCGTTGCCACATAATCGGCGCCGGTATCTAACGTCTTCTCCAAGAAAACATGGAATTTGATTTCTTTGTTGCACATTACATCCGGATTGGGCGTGCGCCCTCGGCGATACTCGCTAAAGAAGTATTTTACTACACGGTCGTGATATTCCTTTTCAAAATTCCAAACCTCAAAGGGTATGTCGAGGCGCGCCGCCACCGCTCTGGCGTCGCGCAAATCACTTTCCCACGGACATACCCCTTTGAATTTAGGGTCGTCTGAGTGCCAATTTTTCATATATACGCCGCGCACATCGAAGCCGCGCTCGACTAAGAGCGCGGCGGCCACCGATGAATCCACTCCGCCGGACAGGCCAATAACTACTCGTTTCTTTATATTTTTCTTAATTTGGGACATACTCTTGCTGTTTCTATTAGTTTTTCTTCCTCAAATTTCTAAACCACGTGAATGAAAAAGCTGTATTCACCTTGTCATTGCGAGGTAATCCGAAGCAATCTTGTTTGGTAGGATTGCCGCGCCCACGACCTCGCTAGGGTCGGGGCTCGCAATGACACGGGAACACATATTTCGAAATTCGGATTTATTATTGCTGTTTTTCAGCGGCAATAATGACGTTTTTCATCAGTAGGGCGATGGTGACGGGGCCGACGCCGCCAAGGCGCGGCGTTATGGCGCTGACAACTTTTTCCGCCGCCGCGCGGTCAACGTCCCCCACTACGGCATCGGTCTTTGGGTCCCGCGCGCAGCCAACATCAATTACAACCTGGCCATCTCGCAGGAATTTTTCATCTATCAATCCCGGTTTGCCGGTGGCCGAGATGACAATTTTTACTCTTGCGACTTTGGCGGCAATATTTTTTGTCGCGTCATCGTAAATATTAACCTCGGCCTTTTGCTTGGTAAATAAGCGCGCGAGCGGTTGGCCGACCAAGATGCCGCGCCCAATAACCGCCACTTTTTCACGGCGATAATCGATATTATAGGCCTCCAGCAGTGCCACCACAGCCGACGCGGTGGGTGATTTATATTCGGAGTCCGGAGTTAGCGCATCGACATCTTTCGTTTTGTCGATGAACTTTAAGCTTTCGGGAAGTGACAGGCCCCGGGGAATGGGCAATTGGATAACGATGCCGTGGACGCTGGGGTCAAGATGAAGAGTGATGAGCAGCTGCTCTAACTCATCTTGGCGAACGCTATGAAACCGATAAAGTAAAAAATCGATTCCTACTTGACGGGCGATTTTTTGCTTGGCACCGACGTAAACATTGCTGGCTGAATCATCACCCGCCAAAACCACCGCCAAAGTCGGTGTCACGCCGCGGCCATGCAGTTTTTTAGCTCGACGGCTGGCATCAACAAGCAGCCGATCGGCAATTGGCCGACCGTCGAGAATCTTCGCGGTTGTCATACATTTTCCTCTCCGCGCGCGTCGAACTGTTCCGCGTAATAAGCGACCAGCTGTGCCAGCTCCTCTTTACTTTCTTTGTCTTTTCCCACCCCAACTTTAAGCATAGCTTGCACTTCTTTAAGCGTTCGAGCGCCGCGCGCTACCGCTTCTTCGATATCCGACTCTGTAATGCCCAAATCGCGGTCGATAATACGCGAGCCCTCTTTTTCAACTTTATCAAACTGTTTGGTTCGATAATAATAATTATTTATCGCCACCCGCAGGGCTTTGTCGCCCAAGACCGAGCAGTGGACTTTTCGGAGAGGCAAACCGCCTAGATATTCCATAATGTCGCCGGGCTTTAACTGCCGAGCTTTTTCAAGCGTCATACCGCCGCCCTTGGTAATCATTTCACTCATAGCGCTCGTCGAGGCAATCGCCGAAGCGCAGCCGAAAGTGCGCCACCGGCATTCTCTAATTCGTTCTGCCTTTTTATCCACTTTGAGCCAAACTTTCATCATATCGCCGCAGGCCGGCGCACCAACTAAACCAACACCGTTGAACGCGTCTTTCTTTGTCGGCTCGTCGAGCAGTAAATTCTTAGGGTGAAAAAAATGTTCCTTAACTTTATCCGAATAAAACCAATTTTCACCGGTGAATTCTTGAATATCGCCGATTGCTTCTTTTGTTTTGTAAGAATTCTTTCTAGTCATTTTTACCTCCTACCGCCGATATTTGGCGCAATCTTTTCGCAACTTTGGTTAATACTGCCAGCGTGTAATCCAAATCTTTTTGAGTCGTTTCCCGCCCGAGCGTCAGACGCAAGCTGCCGTGCGCCCGCTCATGATTCTTGCCAAGTGCCGTTATGACATAAGACGGCTCTAGATTGGCTACCGTACAGGCCGAGCCGGTGGCGCAAGCTATCCCCTGGGCATCCAAGTACAATACAGCCGATTCGCCCTCGATGCCTAATATCGAAATATTGATATTATTGGGCAATCTTTTTTGGGAGTGGCCGTTGAGTAGGGTTTTTGGTATCTGATCCAGCACAGCATCAATAAACTTATCTCGCAGAGCGGTAAGGCGTTTGGCTTCACGGCTTCTTTGTTTCTGGGAGATACTTAACACCTCCGCCAACCCGACGATGCTCGCGACATTTTCGGTGCCGGAACGCAAGCCGAACTCCTGTCCGCCGCCCCAGATAATTGGCACTAACGACACATCGCGGCGGCGGTAAAGAAAACCGATGCCTTTGGGGCCATAGAGTTTGGAGCCGTTGACTGTCATCAAATCAACCGACAAGTCATTAACATTTATATTAAGATACCCTGCCGCCTGGCAGGCATCGCTGTGGAAGGCAACGCGAGGCAGTTGCCGACGTTGGCGAGCAGCATTGAGCAATGCAAGTTTTTTGCCGATGCGGGTAATGGGCATAACCGTGCCGATTTCATTGTTGGCGTACATCACACTCACAAGGATCGTGTCGCTTCGAACCGCGCGCGCTACTTGCTCTACCGTTACTAAACCGTCTTTATCGACAGGTAAATAAGTAATCTCAAAACCCTCGCTCTCCAGCGCACGGCAAGCATCCAGAACAGCGTGATGTTCGATGTTGGTGGTAATGATATGGCCACGATTATTGCCTTTTAACGCGTTGGCACGAGCGTAGCCCAAAATCGCCAAGTTATCGCTTTCCGTACCGCCGGCAGTAAAAATGATTTCCTGGGGTTTGGCGCCGATGAGCTTGGCGACGCGAGCGCGAGCCCCATCGACAGCGTGTCTCGCCCGTCGGCCCAAATCGTAAATCGCGCCGGCATTGCCAAAATCTTCTTTGAGATACGGCATCATTGCCTTCAATACTGAAGGGTGGACTGGAGTTGTAGCGGCATGGTCAAGATAGATTGTTTTCATAATATTACTATAATATTCTTCGAGAGAGCCACGACCCAGCTGTGTCGTGAGCGAATCGAGAAGTTATTTGCGAAATGAGATTGCTTCGTCTAACCTCGCAATGACAGCCTGTAGTTCTCGTCGCTGATATTATCCTGAGCGAAGTCGAAGGACTCCTCGAACAATAAATTTATGCTATGTCACCTTTCTCAATTTTTTACCGGTAATCTCGCGCCAGTGCTCGACACAGCCGCGGCATTCCTGATGCAGATTATGGTATTCGTCAACCGACATTAAAATAGCGACCGGCTTGGAGTAGCGCATAACTTCAAAAACCTCGCCGCGCTCGGCGCGCTTAACGACTTTACTGGCATCCGCCTGCAACTCTCGAATGTTGATATTTCGGGTCATATATATAAGTATATATAACTCCGCCTGTTTTGTAAAGGATAATTCCTACAAACTCAAGCTTCCGCCTTCGCTCTTCGAGCTGCGGACGGACAAGAAAGCTTGTGCTACAAGAAACTCTGCCATTCGCGTGAGTTGTACTGTCGTTTAAATAAGCTACACTGTAAAAGTATGAGAATTTCTTACTCGGCTTACGCCACCTACAAACAGTGCCCTCTGCAATATAAATACTCTTACGTTGACCGCCTGCCCAAAAAAGAATCGCACCATTTGTTTTTTGGCAGCTTAGTCCACGAAGCGCTGCACTATATGCTCAAAGACATAAAGCTGCGCACACTTGATGATATTCATAAGTTCTATCACTCGAAGTGGGACGACCGCCTTTTTGTAGAAGCCAAACTGAAACCGGAGGAATGGAAGCAAAAGGGGCTTAATCTCATAGATGCCTTCCACGGCAAATTCGACCCCAACGCCCAGGAGATATTGGTAACCGAAGATTATTTCGCCATACCTCTTGAGGGCGGGCACGTCCTCTCCGGCGTCATAGACCGCCTCGATAAAATAAAAGATACGAGCGGTCAGAACACGCTCGAGATTATTGATTACAAAACCGGCAAGTTGGAGTCGCAAGCTCACATCCACGATAACATTCAGCTAACTTTTTATTACCACGCCATTCGAAGCCGATTTCCGGACGTGAAAGATATTCGCCTAACCTTGTATTTCCTCGAACCGCAAGTGCGCCGTTCGACATATCGTGACGAGGGGCACGTCGCGCGCATGAAGGAGGCGGTATACGAGACCATCGCCCAGATTGAACGGCAGAAGTTTGAGCCGAAAATTAACAACCTTTGTCCGTGGTGCGACTACAAAGAAATCTGCCCCGCTTACGCCAAGGAACAACCGGCGCGCCGTTGGCCCGCCCTCGACCTTAAGTGGCAGGAGGTATTATTGAAAGCCCAAGGCGCTAAAGGCGCCGAACCGGCAAGCGCTAGTACTCAAGTAGAGCACAAGCCCACGAGTCGGGCGAAAGAAAAGAACGGTAGTTCGCAGGCAACCCTGTTCTAGATACAATGGGATATTATGGGATTTAAGGGGTATTACGACCCCTTCTTATCCCTTAAAAACCCTTTGAGATATTTATTGAACTCTTCTTGTCTCTCTTTATTTTCTTTCATTGCACGACTAGCATTTTCACCCGCGGATAAGGTTTTTTCGGTAATCATTTTCCTTTCCAGCGCTTTTATTTGGTTGAAAAGCATCTTACCCTCGCCTTTGCACAGCCAGAAACCCCTTTCCGCCATCGCTTGAGATTCCTCGCCCCAATGGGGCTCGGAATAACCGGAGGAAAGGCAGTGCTCGAAATCGGCCATTAACTCTTCGTTTGACCCGGCCGAAAAGCCTAAGAAATTAATGTACTCCCGCGTTGAAGTTCGGCGAAAACCTTCCTCGATATTTCTCACCGTCGAACGCGCGGAACGGTCCATATGGCTTTTGGCGGGCTCACTGTGAGGGAGGGTTTTGATAAATTCTTCCGTAAGGCGCAAAATCTCATTGGCTTGCTGCCAAGTCCGAAGCTGTTTATAAGCTAAAGGGTTTTTATAGGGCAACATAATGGGTTTTATTAAGGGTTTTTAGGGGGATTAAGGGGAAATAAGAGTATAGAATTATGCCAAGCCAAAAAGATTAATGGCGGATTGGGTGGTGAGGCGGGCGACCTCGGCGGTATCAATGCCCCTAATCTCCGCTATGCGCTGCGCCACCTCCGTGACAAAGGCGGGTTCGTTGCGCTTAATACCTTTGTTCTTCTGGCGGCGCGGTACGACGTAAGGCGCGTCGGTTTCTATCATTATTCGGTCAAGCGGAGCTTTCTTTATGACCTCAATAGTACTGGCGCCAATATTATCAAGCGTGATGGCGCCGGTAAAAGAGAGATAAAGACCCATATCCAGCAGTTTTTGAGCGTACGCCCAGTCCTCGCTAAAGAAATGCATAACTCCTCTCGTCCTATTCGCGTCGCGTAATATCTTTAATATTTCCATACCGGCTTGGCGGTTGTGGATAATTATCGGCTTATCAATCTGCCCCGCCAAGGATAGGAGCTGCTGAAACACTTCTGTCTGTCGCTTGACCGAATCAGGATTATGATACAAGTCCAAGCCAGTTTCACCGATGGCTACCACATTGGAATCTTCGGTTAGTTTTTTGTATCGCTCAACTTCAAAATCCTCATCGCCCACATGGATGGGATGCAAGCCAACAGCCGCAAACAATTTCCCTTCGTTGAGGTTGCGGACCCGGTACTGCCGCGCCAGCTCTATCGCGCGTACGCTCGTGCCGTAATTCGAGCCGACGTTGATTATGCCTTTGACATCAGCATCGAAGGCGCGTTCAGCCGCGCTCCGCCAATCGGCGTCGAAGGCCTTGAAGTTAAGATGACAGTGGGTGTCGATTAGCATAATTTCAAATTTTAATATGTAGCGAAATGCATCTTTGTTGTCATTGCGGGCCCCGACCCTAGCGTGGTCGTGGGCGTGGCAATCTGACCGTCCGCGGTCATCCCGACTGGAGCGAAGCGGAATGGAGGGATCCCTCGACTCCGCAGACTGCGCTCGGGATGACGGTTACGTCAGATTGCTTCGTCCCCTTCGACTACGCTCAGGGTTCCTCGCAATGACAATATATTGAAAATTATCACATAAAGGTTTCCCCATCCGCGGCCAAGTAGTGATGATTACTACATAGCGTTGGATGGGGAAGTGGTTAGGTGACTCTCACCTTTTGTGTCTGGCAACTGACTTGCTCCTTTCGCGCCCCAGGGGCGCAGTCTTCGCACACCCCGCGCTTCAGCTCATCTGCGGCCAGACGTTTGAAACATTTGTTGCAACGCAGATGGGCACCGCAGTACCCCTCGGGGCGATACTGATTGGGCCGTCTCCGGCAACCCCGGTGTTTGCACCGCCGGCCGTCACCGTTGCGGTATCGAGGCGGAGGCGGCTTGGCGTTGCGGTGGTACTGGAGCTCGGCGAGAGTCACACGCCGAGGACCATTTTGTCCAGCCATTTTTATCACCTCCTTAGGCAGATATGGACCGGACTAAGGTGAATATAACAAATATGGCTATTACACGCAACGGAGTAGTTCTCGCCCCACTGGGGCTCGAACAATATTTCTACAGCCGAGGGAAGAGCGGCTCGGGCTTGAGAGTGGTTAGCTGATCGCGCATCTTTTTGGCCGTTTGCGGCATAAAGGGTTCGATTTGCTTGTTGATAGCAATCAATAAATCATAAAGGGAGCACAATACCTTGGCACACTCTTTGGTATCTTTTTGCGCTAACTCCCATGGTTTTCTCTGGGCAATTATTGTGTTTCCCCGATGCACACCTTCCCATATTACACGCAGAGCTAACTCAAAATTTAATTTTTCGACTTCTTTCTGTAGAGTAAGCTCTATTTCTATCGGGTGGTACTGAACTTTAACTTGATACTTATTTATCATTACAAGAACTCTTTGCATTAAGTTACCAAGCCCGTCAGCTAAATCACGTTCGTATCTCTGCTGCAAGATCTTCTCGCTAAAATCGCCGTCTTCGCCAAAGGGGAATTCACGCAGGAGGGCGTAGCGCACCGCGTCGGCACCATATTTTTCCACCATTTTAGTCGGGTCTATGACATTACCGACGCTTTTGCTCATCTTTTTACCGTCAATGGTAAAAAAACCATGGGCAAAAATCTTTTGGGTCAGAGGCAATTCTAATGCCATCAGCATAGCCGGCCATATGACGGCGTGAAACCACAAAATGTCTTTTGCCATCAGGTGGATGTCGGCGGGGTGCTTCTCCCAATCCTCCGTGTCAAAGATGCGCGTCGCGGTGTAGTAATTTAAGAGCGCGTCAACCCAGACATAGATGGTTTGCTGGTCATCACCGGGAAAAGGAATGCCCCAACCGGCGCCGGCACGGGAGACGCTGACATCCTCCAGGCCCTGCTTTATTTTGCCCAATATTTCATTGCGCCGCGCGCGCGGTTCTATAATGAGTTCATTTTTTTCAATCTTTTCACGCAACCGGTCGGCAAATTTTGAAAGCAGGAAAAAATAGTTCTCTTCGCTCGACGGCGTCGGGACGCTGTGGTGATCCGGGCACTTGCCATCAACCAGCTCGTCTCTTTTAAGAAATCTTTCGCAACCCTCGCAATATAGACCTTCGTACGTTCTTTTTTCAAGATAGCCGGCGGCATTCAGTTTCTGGACTAATTCTTTGACTATCTGTTCGTGCTCGTGGTTGGTCGTACGGATAAAGCCGTCATATGCAACATCAAGGTCTTCCCAAGCTTTCTGGTAAGTTGGGGCGAGCTCGTCAACAAAATCTTGGGGGGCTTGTCCGGCTTTTCGCGCCGCCGCGGCGATTTTAGCGCCATGCTCATCAGTACCGGTCAGGAAAAAGACGTCTTTTCCGGACTGCCGATACAAACGCGCCAACACATCGGCGGCGATGGTTGTGTACGCGTGCCCAATATGCGGCTTGTCGTTGACGTAATATATTGGCGTAGTAATAAAAAATAACTTTGGTGTATTGGCCATTATTTACCTACTAATTTGCCACGCCCCGCATAGTCCCGACCTGATAAGGTCGTGGACGACGTGGGGTCATTACTTCTATATTACTGGTTTATGGGAACGAGGGCAATAAGAACTGTCGGCTGCGGTTTACCGTGTCTGGCTTACACCCAAATTCGTACTAACGGCTCACCTTAAATCTTCCCTCGAATAGGTAAACCGCTCTGCACACTTCCGAAGTGTGCAATTTGCAGGTTCAGAAATTGGAGTTTGGACAAACTAGTGTCTCGTACTCAAATACCACCCCCACCGGCTCTCCCCTTGCTAAGAGGAGGTGGGGTGAGTGGGCTCGAGCGATAAACAAGCTTCCGCCTTCGCTCTACGAGCTACGGTGGACAAGAAAGCTTGTTCTACGGTAATAGAACTAACTGAAACTCGAACTACATACAACGATTTGGAGAACTACGGAGTATAGGTTACTTTGGCGGCGACGCCGTCTTTGGTCATAAGCCAGAAGCCGCGGTAAGGCGCCAAGGTCGCGCCCGACAACTCGGTGTAAACGTGGGGCTTGGCCACCTGAACCGTGGGGAAACGGGAGGCGTCGAAATAGACATCGTATTCTTGGTTACTATTAGTCTCGAGATTCGTGTCATAGAGATAGATAGCCGCGATATTACGATTCTTAAACCCATCTTGGATGCTTTCGCCATTGACATTGACATTCGCCCACGGCAGTTCGGCCGTAAACGGGTTGCCGGTCATATTGAGCTCATAGTAGGCCTCTTGGTCGGCAGGGAAAGTTATCTCTTGAGTACCTGCAAGAGGCGTGAAGCCGCTACCCACCAAACAGAGCGAGGCATAACTGCTTTTTGACCAGTAACTTTTACCTGCTTCGCCGTTGGTACCGGCAGCATATGGTTGGTTAAAACCACTAAAGCTGTATATATTGCCATAATCGCGGGCGAAGACCGCTCCGATGCCAGTTGAAGCGGCTGAAGCGGAGGACGGCGCGAACGGGTAGGTCAGCATATTCCAAGCATTGGGTACAATGTTCAGTTCCTTAGCGCACTCAACAAAAGGGCCGAAGACGGGTCTGACCGGAGGCGTAGCGGCTTCGTCTTCAATCGGTCCAACGGGAGGGATGAAAGGGCCAAAATCTGGACGAGCCGGCGGCGTGTCGGCATCCAGTGTTGCCTCACAGCCCGTAGCGTCAACAATTTGGCCTGCTGGTGTATTGGGGCATTGGTCAACTGAATCGTCAACACCGTCGCCATCGGCGTCATTCGTCGTCGAACCGACTGTTACTCGAACCGTTTTAGGCACGGCAGCTCCCGAGCTTACTGTTAGAGTTGTCGAACCCGCGGCGATTCCTTTCACGTCAAAACCGCCGGCGGACGCGTTGAAGGCGCTGTTGCCATCCGTATCGTACGCTGTCGCGATGGCTATATCGGCGCTCTCGACACTAAAGTAACCGGTAACTCCCGAGACACTGATTCTTGCCGTCCCGCCAACCGGCACCGTGACATTGTCCGGATTAACTATAATAGTATCCGGTTGAGAAGCGGCAGTCACAATGACAGTCAGTTTCGCGTTGGGACGGCCTCTGGGCGCTGTAGCGGAAAAGCCGTTGCCGTTGGGGTCGGCATAGAAGACAATAACGGTATTGCCAGCTTTTACGCCCTTAATTTTAACTCCCGTTCCGCCCAAGTGCTGCCAACCATCAGTAGCAGCAATATTATCCCCATTGACGATATTTGTATTATTCGAAGTAACTATTATGCCCTTCTCATTGCTGTTGAGATAGACATTAACCTCTTCTGACGATTCACCTTCCTTAACAGTGATTGTGTCGGGAACGACTTTAATGGTCGATGGCTCTTGCGCTCCCGTAACGGTTACGATAATATTTTTTGTTGTTTCACCCATCTTGACACTAACTTGTGCCACTCCCACGCTGCCCCCTTTAATCTTGAAATCTATACGATTGCGTCCCTCAACAACAGTATCGCCTGGCACCGAAACAATTCTTGTATTATTAGATGCAACTGTGTACGACGAAGCAGAGGTGTCGTTAGAAGAAGTTGCCACAATCCAATCTGATGTTTGGCCGGCAACAACACTGACACTTGTTGGAGAGAATGTGATGACGGTTGTTGTTGAGGAACCTGGGGTGCATATCGCCTGTACCCTATGACCTACGTTCCAAGTATCTTCCAGCAGCTTCGAGCCAGTGTAGTCAATGCCGCCATCCCACCACCCTGCCCATGTCCCGACTTTCAATTTACAGCTGCTTGCGTTAGTACAGCTTGTCGAATAAGTATGTCTCGTCGTAGGTCCATACCCTTCTCCATTCGGGCCGTCATTCTCAAATGGCGGCTTATGCGACGCGTAAACCGCATTGCCCGAACTATCTCTTTCTGAAATACTACCGCTGCCTACGGATATACCATCCTGCAATAAAGTCGCGGTGCAGGTTCCAGTACTGCTTGATGATTGGGCAAATGTTTTCTGCTTGTTGCCGCCGCCGAGAACCAGCAGGGCGACACCGACGGCGATGAATAAAATCCCCCAGAGAGTTGGAAGTATCTTTTTTGTGTTGAAAGGCATATCTTACTCCTTGATTTAGTGAAAAGTTGGTGCGGTTCTCGACTTCCCGCCTCGCGTCGATGAGCGAATGCGAGTCGAGGCGGGCGCTCGAACGATATTATTGTTCGAGGAGTCCGCCAACTGGCGGAGCGACGAGAACTAATAAAGGCAATAGTTCTCGGATTACCTCGAACGATAAGATAATTATTCTTCGAGCTTGTCGAGAAGCACCTTTTGAGGCAGTTCTCCACAAGGTCGAACAATAAAGCAAGCTATAAACTATATTTTTTCTGGCGGGAATACTTGCGCAAACTCAATACGGCTATGACTCCCAGTCCCACAACCAGCGCCACATCAGCCGGGCCGGACGAGGTGGTTGATGCCGTTGTCGTGGCGGAAGCAACTGTTGCCGTTTCGTTGGTTTGCGTTTCCGTCGTGTCCGTTAAACCGGCTGTCGGCGGATCGGGAGGAAACGCCGGCGGAGATGGAGGATCATCCGCATAAGCATAATTCGTCCCTACAAACACCATACACCCAAAAATCAACGCGGCAAGAGTTTTTTGTTTAAGCATTTTATTTTCGCCCTCTTTGTGACATTACTTGTATCCGTTCTCGACCCCACTGGGGCTCGAACAATACATAGCTTATTATAACATAATCGCGCAATACCGCCTCCCCAACCACTAACAGCTATTTTTCGCGGCAACGCTCAAACCGGCTGTCGTTGTGTAAATGAAGCCCGTGCCGTCGGATAAACTGGCCGATAGCGCCGTATTGAATGTGTGAGGGGTACCACTCAATTCGAAAGTGGTGATTTGCCCCGAGGCCATAGTGCCTATCTTTATGGTTGCTTCTTGGTAAGCGCCTCGCGTTTGCCAGCTTGGCTGGTAATTGGCTATCGATAAATCATTCATACCCTGAACCTTGAGAATCAATACCTCATCAACTTTATCGGGGCTATCGTTTTGAACAATCACCGTCCAGCGGCTGGAGACATTTTTAACCAAACAAGCGCGGCTTTCGGCATCCACACTGACTGTTACGCCCTCCGACGAGGTCGCCAGCGAACCGGCAAACTTCAATGCATTTGTCGCAGGGTTGATGTCGGCGCGGATGGTGCCGTTCTGCACCAGAACAAAAGAAAGCACCCCCGCCACAAAGAGCGCGAACACAGCAACGACCCCCAATATGATGCGTTGTCTTTCCGTCAGAACCGCCTCCTTTATTTGGAACCCATCGCACAAATCTATTGGCAACTGCAACAGGAAATCTTATGGCTATAAGACAAGAATCTTTCGTCAACGTAGCTTGGGCTACGCTTCCTTAAGAGTTCTTGTCTCTCGCTCATAATCTCTCCTGTTTCGTCCCTAAAAGACTTATGCGATAGGTTCTGCACTAACCACAGTTTATCACGGTAGAGCGGTAAGTGCAAAAATCAAACTAAGCTGACGAAGTCGAATTCGTTTTTATCTTTCTTGAAACGATAAGTTAGCCGCTCAAACCGGCCAAACGATTTTCTGACAAAGGCCAAGAATTGCTGAATCTTGCCCGTCTCGCCCTCTAGCACCATAGCTATCTCGTCGCAATCATTGTCGAAACGCACAACGCCCGCCAAGCCCATTTGGTTGGCCTCTCCCGACAAGTAGACGCGCCGAACGATTTCTTCCCGTGCCGCTCTCCTGGTCAATTTCAGCTCAAGCCGCATATATCGCGGGTTTTTAAACAGTTTCATAGGGTTTCCCTTTAATATTATTTGGCGCGATTAAAACGGTGAACTCGCCTTTTTTATTGATAATATTACTAGCCGCATCGCCGATTTTGAAAACTTTTACCTCTTCGTGAAGTTTAGTCAGCTCGCGTCCTACCACAACCGTCGCGTCCTCCCCGAAGATGTCGCGGAATTGCGCCAGAGTTTTGCCAAGCCGCTCGCCGCGTTCGAAAATTATTACCGGCCAGCGCGCCAGCTTGACGCGTCTAAGTAATGTCTGCCGCCCTTTTTTCTTGGGTAAAAATCCCAGGAATAGAAAACCGTCGTTGATGTTGATACCCGCTACTTGCAGGAGAGTCGTGAGCGCCGAGGGGCCGGGAATCGATTCGATTTTAATACCCGCTATCCGTGCCGCCGCGACCAATCGCCCGCCCGGGTCGGAAATATTCGGTGTGCCAGCATCGGTTAGATATGCTACTCTACCATACTGTCCATCATTGATTTCGCGGATCAGCTTATCAACAGTGTCCGCCGACGAGCGTTCGCGAATGGACTTTAGGGTTTTGGCGATACCATAATGGCGCAGAAGCTTCTGTGTTACCCTAGTATCCTCCGCCACCACCAAATCCGCGCGCTTCAAAGTTTCAAGCGCGCGCAGGGTTAAGTCCCCCAAGTTGCCTATGGGCCCGGCGATAATAGATAGGATAGGTTCGTTCATTTATGCCAAAGTATGGCAGAAATGCCTAAAGAAGTCAATATTAGAAATTTCTAATTCCTAATTGACCTAATTAACCTAAACAATACCCAATTCCCAATGACCCAATTTGGGGAATTGATTAATTAGTGCTTGTTTAGAAATTAGTAATTAGGACTTAGGAATTATATACGTGTTTAGCTGGTTGATTTTTTTTCAATACTTTGCTAACGTCAAAGTGACGCCTGAAAGCCCGTCGGGTGTCTTTCTTTTTTTGGTGAATTAAATACAACACGATAGTTCTCGCCCCATTGGGGCTCGAACAGTATCTTAATTACAATGACCATATCGCTCGCCGCGGAAAAAATCCCCGGCCTACCTATTACCAATTCGTTTCTCACCGGCATGGCCGCCGCCCTCGTTATATTGCTGATTTTTTATTTGCTGACGCGGGCCATTAGACCCGTGCCGCGAAAACGGCAAAATGTTGCCGAATGGATAGTTGAGGGATTTTTGAACCTCACGGAAAGCATCACCGGCAACCGGCAGAAAGCGCTCAAGCTATTGCCACTGGGACTAACTTTCTTTATATTTATACTCGTTAACAATTGGCTTGGGCTATTGCCCGGTGTCGGCTCAATCGGTTTCAATGAATTGGAAGAAGGCCGTGAAACTTTCATTCCGCTGCTGCGTTCGAGCAATGCCGACCTCAACACCACTTTAGCCCTCGCCGTCATAGCCGTTTTTGCCATTCAACGCTTTGGCATCGGCGCGCTGGGGCTCAAGTATTTCAAAAAATTCTTCAATTTCAAAAATCCCATCTATTTCGGCATTGGCATATTGGAAATTATTTCCGAGTTTGCTAAGATTATCTCGTTTTCCTTTCGACTGTTTGGCAACGTTTTTGCTGGCGAAGTATTGCTGGCTGTCATCACTGGTTTAATTCCGTTTATTGCTCCACTGCCTTTCTATGGCTTGGAGCTGTTCGTCGGCTTTATCCAAGCGTTGGTTTTTACGATTTTGAGCTTGGTGTTCTTCCATATGGCAATGCAAGAACACTAGAAATTAAATTATAAATTTCGAATTTTAAATGAATTGCAAATCACGTGAATTAAATAACTCAACAGGTGCAATTAAATATTGTTGTGTCATTGCGAGGCTTGGCGAAGCAATCTGGGCCCAGATCCTTCGGCAAGCTCAGGATGACACTGCTGTGTCAGATTGCCGCGTCGCCCTCGACAGTAGTCGGGGCTCCTCG
>Ga0214473_10001589_pt1 | contig 29623 bp, 21 predicted proteins | sample RVTome_7_FD_203509 | JGI IMG/M metagenome (GOLD analysis project Ga0214473, IMG submission 203509) | Soil microbial communities from uranium-contaminated site in the Upper Colorado River Basin, Wyoming, United States - RVT98D197 | ecosystem: Environmental > Terrestrial > Soil > Contaminated >...
AGGATCCGCCCCTTCTCGTGCGGAATCTCGAGGTCCTCGACCGCGATCGACACGCCGCCGCGCGTCGCGTGCGCAAACCCGAAATCCTTGAGCCGGTCGAGGAACTGCACCGTCTCCGCGAGTCCGGCCCGGCGGTACGCCTCGAACACCGTGCCCGACAGCGCCCCTTTGCGCATCACGGCGTTCTGGAACCCGAGTTCCGCCAGCACCGCGCGCGGCAGGATGCTGTTGAACAGGACCCGACCCGCCGTCGTGTAATGCCAGCCGCTGCCGTAGTCCGGGTCCGCCTCCGCCGGCGCCAGGTACCAGAACCAGATGGGCGTGTGGTAGCTGAGGCGGCCCGTGGCCAAGGCCATCTCGACTTCGGCCAGCGCCCCGAACCGCGGGGCCTTGGCCTTCACGGCCTCCTCGCCGAAGTTCGCCGGCTGCTTGGTGACGAAGTACGCCCCGAGCACCATGTCCTGGCTCGGCTCCGCCACCGGCCGGCCATCCGACGGCTTCAGCACGTTGTTCGACGAGATCATCAGGACGCGCGCCTCGAGCTGCGCTTCGAACGAGAGCGGCACGTGCACGGCCATCTGGTCGCCGTCGAAGTCGGCGTTGAACGCCGCGCAGACGAGCGGGTGGATCCGGATGGCCTTGCCCTCGACCAGCACCGGCTCGAAGGCCTGGATGCCCAGGCGATGCAGCGTCGGCGCCCGGTTGAGCATCACCGGGTGGTCCTGGATGATCTCCTCCAGGATCTCGTAAACCTCGGGCGTCTCGCGCTCGACGATCTTCTTGGCCCGCTTGACCGTCTCCGCGATGCCCTTCTGCACGAGCTTGTGGATGATGAACGGCTTGAACAGCTCGACCGCCATCGTCTTGGGCAGGCCGCACTGGTGCAGCCGCAGCTCCGGCCCGACCACGATGACCGACCGGCCCGAGTAGTCCACCCGCTTGCCCAGCAGGTTCTGCCGGAACCGGCCCTGCTTCCCCTTCAGCATGTCGGACAGCGACTTGAGCGGCCGCTTCCCGCGCCCGCGAATGGCCTTTGAGCGCCGGCCGTTGTCGAACAGGGCGTCCACCGCCTCCTGCAGCATCCGCTTCTCGTTCCGCAGGATGACCTCCGGCGCGCGGTGCTGGATCAGCTTCTGCAGCCGGTTGTTCCGGTTGATCACGCGGCGATACAGGTCGTTCAGGTCGCTCGTCGCGAACCGCCCACCGTCGAGCGGCACGAGCGGCCGCAGGTCGGGCGGGATGACCGGCACGACGTCCAGGATCATCCACGCCGGGTCGTTGCGCCGGTCGCCGGTGTCGCCCGAGTTCCGGAAGGCGTCGAGGATCTTGAGCCGCTTCAGCATCTGCTTCTTGCGGTGCTGGCTCGTCTCGGTGGCCACCGCCGCCCGCAGCTCCTCGGCCACCTTGTCCACGTCGAGCCGCCGCAGCAGCTCCCGCACGGCCGGGGCACCGATATCGGCGAGGAACGCCGAGTCGCCCTCGGCCCGCGCCTTGGTCTTGAGCTCCAGGAACCGCTCCTCGTCGAGCAGCTCGCGGAACTGCACGTCCTGCTCGCCGGGGTCGATCACGACATAGTTGGTGTAGTAGATCACCCGCTCGAGGTCCTTGAGCGTGAGATCCAGGAGATTGCCCATCGGGCTCGGAAGGGTCTTGAAGAACCAGATGTGCGCGACCGGTACGGCGAGCTCGATGTGGCCCATCCGCTCGCGCCGCACCTTCGACAGCGTCACCTCGACGCCGCAGCGGTCGCAGATCACGCCGCGATAGCGGATCCGCTTGTACTTCCCGCAGTGGCACTCCCAGTCCTTCACGGGCCCGAAGATGCGCTCGCAGAAGAGCCCGTCCTTCTCCGGCTTGAACGAGCGGTAGTTGATCGTCTCCGGCTTGGTCACCTCCCCCCAGGACCACCAGTACCGCTGGCCCTGCAGGGCGAAGCGCTCCCGCTCCTTCGAGTCCCGGGGACCGCGGATCTCTTCGGGCGAGGCGATCCGGATCTGAATGAAGTCGAACGTGGAGCCGCGCGGCTCGCGGGTGCTGCGAAAGTCGATCATCGTCGCGTCTCCCTTATTCCTCGACGTCCTCGGTGGTGCCCAGCGTGACTCGCAGGCCGAGCGCCTGGAGCTCCTTCACGAGGACGTTGAACGACTCGGGGATGCCCGGGTCGGGCAGGTTCTGCCCCTTCACGATGGCCTCGTACACGCGGCTGCGGCCGTTGACGTCGTCCGACTTGACCGTCAGCATCTCCTGCAGCACGTGCGCCGCGCCGTAGGCCTCCAGCGCCCAGACCTCCATCTCCCCGAACCGCTGGCCGCCGAACTGCGCTTTGCCGGCGAGGGGCTGCTGGGTCACGAGGCTGTAGGGGCCGATCGAGCGCGCGTGGATCTTGTCGTCCACGAGGTGCGAGAGCTTCATCATGTAAATCGCCCCGACCGTCACTTCGGAGGCGAACCCGTCGCCCGTGCGGCCGTCGCGCAGCCGCATCTTGCCGGTCGGGGTGATCCCGGCCGCCTGGAGACACTCCCGCAACGCGGCCTCGACGTCGGCCTCGCTCTTCGGGCCGAGCAACCGCGCGAGCGCGGGGTAGCCGGCCGCCGCGACGGCGTCGGCCTGCGACAGGGCCGCCGCCTTCTCGGCCTCCTTGAGTCCGGCCTTGAGGCCGGCTTTTTCGTGCTTCCCGAGCTCCGGCTCGTCGAGCCGCCGCTCGTGGACCGCCTGCTGCAGCGCGGCTTCCGCCCGGTACCGCTCGCCCAGCTCCTTGGCGGCGGCCTCCAGGAACGTCCGCGTCCCGTGGAACAGGTCACGGGTCTCCTGCGAGACCGCGCGGCCGCCGAGGGTGTCCAGCCGGAACGTGCCGAGCTGGGCATCGCCGTTCTCCGCCGGGACGCGCTTGAGGTCGTCCAGCAGCAACCGGATCGTGGGCGGGGGCAGCGGGGGCGCGGGCGCCGTGATCCGCAGCGCCTCGCGGGCCCAGGCGAGCCCGGCCAGCCGGAGCAGCACCGCGATCTCCGCCTCCGATGCGCCCTGGAAGACGGGGGTCTTGGCCTCGAAGCCCAGGATCCGTGCGGCCCAGCCCAGATGCGTCTCCAGCAGCTGGCCCACGTTCATGCGGCTCGGCACGCCGAGCGGGTTGAGCACGATATCCACGGGCGTCCCGTCCGGCAGGAACGGCATGTCCTCCTCCGGCACGATCCGGGCGATGATGCCCTTGTTCCCGTGCCGACCCGCCATCTTGTCGCCCACCGAGATCTTCCGCTTCTCGGCCAGATACACCTTCACGAGCTGGATCACCCCCGGCGGGAGCTCGTCCGGCTGGAGGATCTTGTCGATCTGGTCTTCGGCCTTCTCCTCGATCTTGGCCCGCTCCCCGTTCGCCGCGTCGAGCGCCGCCTGCACCCGCTCGTTCACGCTCCCGGTCTTGACGCGGAGGGTCTTGAGGTCCACCTCCCCGAACGCGACGTCGGCCAGCACGGCCTTCGTCAACCGGGTGCCTTCCGGCAGGTACTCCTCGACCGTGCCGTTCCGCAGCATGCGGACCACATCCTGTCCTTCGAGTTGGTCGCGCAGCTCTTCGAACAGCACGCCGCTGATGCGCGACTTCTCCTCGTTCTCGAGCTGGCGGACCTCGCCGATGCGCTCGCCCCGGTCCTTCTCGACGACCTGGTCCTCGACGCGCGAGAAGATCTTGACGTCGATCACGACCCCGGCCATCCCGGGCGGGACCTTGAGCGACGAGTCCTTCACGTCCTTCGCCTTCTCGCCGAAGATCGCCGTGAGCAGCTTTTCCTCGGGCGACAGCTCCGTCTCGCCCTTGGGCGTGATCTTCCCGACGAGAATGTCGCCCGGCACGACGTGCGCGCCGATCCGGACGATGCCCCGTTCGTCGAGGTCCACGAGCGCCTCTTCCGAGACGTTGGGGATCTCGCGGGTGATCTCCTCCTGCCCCCGCTTCGTATCACGGACGTGCAGCTCGAGCTCCTGGATGTGGATCGAGCTGTACGTGTCCTCCTTGACGAGGCGCTCGGAGAGGACGATGGCGTCCTCGAAGTTGTGTCCGTACCACGGCATGAAGGCCACGAGCACGTTGGCGCCCAGGGCCAGCTCGCCGTTCTGCGTCCCCGGCCCGTCGGCCACGATCTGGCCGGCCTTCACCCGCTCCCCGACGCCGACGAGCGGGCGCTGGTTGATGGCCGTATCCTGGTTCGTGCGCCAGAACTTCTTGAGGCGGTACCGGTCGTGCTGCATCAGCCGGCTGAGCGGCACCTCGCCACGCCGGGTATCCGGGCGACCGGTGTCCACGATGATCTCGTCGGCGGTGACCTTGCTCACCACGCCGTCCCGCCGGGCGATCACCACCGCGCCGGAGTCGCGGGCGACCTTCTCCTCGAGTCCGGTGCCGACCAGCGGCGCGTCCGGGAACAGCAGGGGCACCGACTGCCGCTGCATGTTCGAGCCCATGAGCGCGCGGTTCGCGTCGTCGTGCTCGAGGAACGGAATCAACGCGGCCGCGATCGAGACGAGCTGCTCGGGCGCCACGTCCATGAAGTCGATCCGGGCCGGCGGCAGGAGCGGGTAGTCGTCCCGCTTCCGCGACAGCGCGAACTCGTTGACGAACCGGCCGTCCGCGTCGAGGGGCGCGTTCGCCTGGGCGACCGCGTAGTCCTCCTCTTCGGACGCGGAGAGCCAGCGGATCTCGCCCGACACCTGGCTCTCCTTCACGATGCGGTACGGCGTCTCCACGAAGCCCAGGTCGTTCACCCGCGCGAACGTCGAGAGGCTCGTGATCAGGCCGATGTTCGGGCCTTCCGGCGTCTCGATGGGGCACATCCGGCCGTACTGCGAATAGTGCACGTCCCGGACCTCGAATCCGGCCCGTTCCCGGGTCAGCCCGCCGGGGCCGAGCGCGCTGAGCCGGCGCTTGTGGGTCAGCTCGGCCAGCGGATTGGTCTGGTCCATGAACTGCGAGAGCTGCGAGCTGCCGAAGAAGGCCTGGATCACGGCGCTCACCGTGCGCGCGTTGACCAGGTCGTCGAGCGTGATCTTCTCCGGATCGCTGTTGATGCTCATCCGTTCCTTGATGAGCCGCGCCATGCGCGACAGCCCAACCGAGAACTGGTTGGCGATCAGCTCCCCGACCGTGCGCACGCGTCGATTGCCCAGGTGGTCGATGTCGTCCGTGTGGCCGCGGCCCTCGGACAGCTCCAGCAGGTAGCGGATGATCGCGATGAAGTCCTCCTCGGTGAGGACCGTGTGCGATTCCGGAACCCGCAGGCGGAGCCGCTGGTTGATCTTGTAGCGGCCCACCCGGCCCAGATCGTAGCGCTTCGGGTTGAAGAACAGGCGCTCGAGCGCCGCGCGCGCGGTCTCGAGGTTGGGCGCCTCACCCGGCCGCAGCAGGGAGTAGATCTGCTCCAGCGCCTCGGCCTCCGACGAGGTCGGGTCCTTGGCGATGGTGTTCTTGATCAGGTTGGACTCCGCCCGCGCCGTGGAGAGCAGGACGTCCACCCTGTAGGCCCCGGCCTTGAGGAGCTTCTTGCGGACCGTGTCCGACAGATCCTTGCCGGCGGCCACCAGCACCTCGCCCGTCTCCCGGTCCGGCACGTCGAACGCGAGGATCGGCTTCTCCTCGAGCTCCCGGATCGTGGTCGGGCGCTCCTCATCCCGCAGATCGATGGTGGTGTAGCGCGCGAAGACGCGGAGGTGCGTGAGGCCCGCCCGCCGGAACGCGTTGTACCGCTCCGTGGTCAGCTCGTCGCCTTCCCGCGCCAGCGGCTCGGCGCCGCCCTCCGGATCCGCCACATCCTCGGCCAGCGTCGCGCCGATCACCTCGCGGCGCAGCACCCGCTCTTCCAGCTTCTGGGTCAGGTCCAGCGTCTTCGACGCGTAGAACAGCCGCAGCAGGTCGCCGTTCGAGCCGTACCCCAGGGCCCGCAGCAGCGCCGTGGCCGGGAACTTCTTCTTCTTGTCGATGTGGACGTAGATCACGTCGTGGATGTCCACGGTGAACTCGACCCACGAGCCGCGGAACGGAATGATCCGTGCCGAGTTGAGCCGCTGGCCGTTGGGGTGGGTCGTCTCCTCGAAGACCACGCCGGGCGACCGGTGCAGCTGCGACACGACCACCCGCTCCGCGCCGTTGATCACGAACGTCCCGAGCGGCGTCAGGATCGGCAGCTCCCCGAGATAGACTTCCTTCTCGATGATGTTCTTGGGGCGCCGCCCGCCGCCCTCGAGCTCCTCGAGGATGACCAGCCGCAGCGTCGCCTTGAGGGACGCCGAGTAGGTCATGTCCCGCTCGATGCACTCCTCGACCGTGTACTTCGGTTCGCCGAGCGCGAACGCGACGAACTCCAGCGAGTAGTTCCCGTTCACGTCGGCGATCGGGAACACCTCGTGGAACACGCGCTCCAGACTCAGGTCCTGGTTGGCCGCGGCTTCGCCAGACGCCAGCAGGGCCTGGAACGAGCGCGTCTGGATGTCGAGGAGATGGGGCATGGACATCCCCGCCTCGAGCTTCGAAAACGAGATCACCGGCAGTGTGGTCATCAGCCGTCCTCACGCAGCGCGAACGGCCCCGCGCGCCCCCGGTCCGGAAGACCGGGGGGCGTGCACGGGGCGTGCGTCACGAGCAGAGTGGATGTGCGCCGTCGTACCTGATGCATGCCGTTCGGGCTGAAGTCCGCGGGGGGCCGCGCTACTTCAGCTCGACGGTCGCACCCTGCTCTTCGAGCTTCTTCTTGATGGCTTCGGCCTCTTCCTTCGACACGTCTTCCCGGACGTTGCCGGGGGCGTTGTCGACCAGGTCCTTGGCTTCCTTGAGGCCGAGCGTCGTGACTTCGCGCACGGCCTTGATGACCTGGATCTTCTTGGCACCGGCTTCCTTGAGAACGACCGTGAACTCGGTCTTCTCCTCGGCCGCCGGCGCGGCGTCTCCGCCCGCCGCGGGGGCAGCCGCCGCCGGCGCCGCCGCGATCGTGACGTTGAACTTCTCCTTGAACGCCTCGATCAGATCGGCGAGATCCATCACGGACATGCCGGCGATCGCCTCGAGGATTTCGTCCTTGCTCAGACTCGTCGTGGCCATGGTGTACTTTCCCCTTACTGGTTACGCAGCCTCGGACCGCTGCGAGCGGAGCGCCTCGAGGGCGCCAACCCACTGATACAGGAGCCCGTTAGTCACGCCCAGGAACGCCTGCAGGGGCGCCTGGAACGCGCCGGCGAGCTGGCTCAGCAGCTCGGGCCGGGACGGGAGCTTCGCGAGGCGTTTGATCTCGTCCGGGGTGACGGTCCGGCCTTCCACGAGTCCGGCCTTCACCTGGAACGTCTCCGCCTCTTTCTGAAAATCCGTGATGATCTTCGCCGCGCTGACCGGATCCTCGGCGAAGACCCAGCCGGTGGGCCCGGCGAGGGCCAGGTCGAGCCCGGTCACGTCGACCTCGGCCAGCGCGCGCTGCGCCAGCGTGTTCTTGAGGACGACGTACTCGAGCCCCGCCTGACGGAGCCGTCGGCGGAGGTCGGTGACCTGTTTCACCTTGAGCCCGGTGAAGTCCGTCAAGTAGACGTTGGGCAACCGGCCAATCCGTTCGCGGACGTCCGCGATGATCGTCGACTTCTCGGTGCGGTTCATCGGTACTCCGCGGTGTCCACGGGGACGCCTGGTCCCATGGTGCTCGACACGGTCACGGACCGCAGGTACGTGCCCTTGGCCCCGGCCGGTTTGGCCCGCACGACTGCCTCCACGAACGCGTGCAGGTTGTCCGCGAGCTGGCCGGCCGAGAACGAGATCTTGCCGATGGGGCCGTGCACGTTGCCGGTCTTGTCCACCCGGAACTCGACCTTCCCCGCCTTGATCTCCTTCACGGCCCGCTGCACGTCCATCGTCACGGTGCCCGACTTGGGATTCGGCATGAGGCCGCGGGGGCCCAGGATCCGCCCCAGCTGGCCCACCTGGCCCATCATGTCGGGCGTTGCGACGATGACGTCGGTGTCGAGCCACCCGTCCTTGATCTTCTGGATGTACTCGGGCCCGACGAGGTCGGCGCCGGCCGCCTCGGCTTCCTTGGCCTTGTCGCCCTGGGCCAGGACCAGTACCCGCACGGTCTTGCCGATCCCATGGGGCAGGACGACCGTCCCGCGGACGATCTGGTCCGCGTGCCGCGGGTCCACACCCAGATTGAGCGCGATGTCCACGGTCTCGTCGAACTTGGCGAACGCGGCGCCCTTCACCAGCGCCACCGCCTGCGGCGGGGCGTACCGCTGCGCGCGATCGAAGGTCGCCGCCGCCGCCCGGAACTTCTTCCCGACGCGCATCAGTCCACCACCTCGACGCCCATCGACCGCGCCGTCCCGGCGATGATCTTCATGGCCCCGTCGATGTCGTTCGCGTTGAGGTCCGGCATTTTCTGCTCGGCGATCTTGCGCAGCTGGGCCCGCGTCACGGTCGAGACCTTGTCGCGGTTCGGCGCGGCCGACCCCTTCTCGAGCCCCAGCTCCTTCTTCAGGAGCGCCGCCGCCGGCGGCGTCTTCGTGATGAAGGTGAAGCTCCGATCCTGGTAGATCGTCACCTCAACCGGCGTCGTCATCCCGGCCTGGTTCTGCGTGCGCGCGTTGAACTGCTTGCAGAACTCCATGATGTTGACACCCTGGGGACCCAGCGCGGTGCCAACCGGAGGCGCCGGCGTCGCCGAGCCGGCCGTCACCTGCAGCTTGACGAACCCAATGACCTTCTTTGGTGCCATCGACTCCTCACTCTAGCGCCGGGACAATGTCCCTGGCTCCCACGTGACCCCGTGGTCGGGGAACTGCGTGCCCTCTGCCGCGCTGCCCGACACACGACGGGATCCCAACCCCTCCGCCCCGCCTCTCCACGGGATCAACGGGATATCCCGTCCATCCCGTCGATCCCGTCCATCCCGCCGCTTCAATGCCCCCGCAACTGCAGGTAGTCCAGCTCCACCGTCGTCGGCCGCCCGAAGAGACTGACACTCACCCGCACCTTGCCCTTGTCCGGCAGCACCTCTTCGACGGTGCCGCTGAAGTCGGTGAAGGGGCCCTCCATGATCTCCACCACCTGCCCCACGAGGAACGGAATTTCCTCCCGCGGGGCCGACTCTTCGACCGGCTCCTCGATGCCGAGGAGGCGATTCACTTCGTCCTGGCGCAACGCCTGGGGTGTCCAGCCCTGACCCGCGAACTTGATCACGCCCTGGATCGCGTTGATGACGTGGAGCGTCTCCTGCGTCAGCACCATCTCCACGAGCACGTAGCCCGGGAAGGTCTTCCGCTCGACCGTCACCTTCTTCCCGTTCTTGATCTCGACCTCTTCGCGGGTCGGGACCAGCGCCTGCCGGATCAGCCGCTCCTCGGGCGGACGGGGGTCCTGGGTGATCTTCCGCTCGATCAGCCCCCGGACCTTGTTCTCGTGCCCGGCCGTCGTCTGGATCGCGTACCACCTGGCTTCCATGGCCGCTCCGATCACGAGAACAGCCGGCCCAGCAGGTCGATCAGCAACTTCGACGAGATCACGTCCATGATCCCGATGATGATCCCGATCACGATGACGAAGATCGACACGATCACCGTGGTGCGCCGCAGGTCCGGCCACGTGGGCCAGGTAACCTTGCGGACCTCCGCACGCACGTCCCGCACGTACCCCGCGGACCGCCGGGCGAATGTTGCCACCGCGCCCATGACTACTTCGTTTCCTTGTGCTGCCGGTGCGACCCGCAGCGGGGGCAGAACTTCTTCCACTCCTGGCGCTCGGGGTGCTTCCGCCGGTTCTTCGTCGTGACGTAGTTCCGGTCCTTGCACTCGGTGCACTCGAGAATGATGTTCTCGCGCGGCATGCCTGGCTCCTCGATCCCGCCGCCGCGGCCTCACCGCGGCAGCCTGTTCCCCACTCCCATCAGAGCTCGCGATGGGGATTGAACCCATGGCCTCGTCCTTACCAAGGACGCGCTCTACCACTGAGCTACGCGAGCCAAAGCGGGCGACGGGACTCGAACCCGCGACCCTCAGCTTGGAAGGCTGATGCTCTACCAACTGAGCTACACCCGCGAGCCCGGCGCCTTCCTGCCCTGCCCTCCTCCGAGGTCCGCTCCGCGACCCCGACTGCCATGGTGGGGGAAGGATTCGAACCTTCGTAGGCGTTACGCCGGCAGATTTACAGTCTGCTCCCGTTGGCCGCTTGGGTACCCCACCGCCTTCGGCCCACCCCCGCCAAGACGGGGACTCACCCCGTCGTGGCGCCAACGGCTGATCCCTGACCGGGCGAGCCTCGTAACGTAAATCGCGACAACGCGAAGTCAACCCAGCCACGCCGCCGCTTTCCGGTCCCCCCCCGGAACCTGCTTGACGACCGGTTGACGGCTCGTCCCCAACTTGGACCCGCATCCCAACCCCGGGGCCCCCAATGCCTTCGATCCGCCGCCGCGGCACCGCCCTCGCCGCCTTCCTCGCGGTCCTCACCGGCTGCTTCGGAAGGCCGTACTGGACCCCGATCGCCCAACCTCCCGAGGCCGCCAGCACGCCGGCCCCGGTCCGGGACACCGTCAAGGTCCACCTGCAGTCCGGAGACCTGGCGCTGCTGACCGTCTGGCACGCCGATGCAAGCGCCCGCCGGCTGTCCGGCGTCGGCACCTGGTATGATCCCGGCCGTCGCCCCGTAGACTCCGGGCAGATCTCGATCCCCTTCGATTCGATCGCCCTCGTGGAAACCCATCGGAGGGACGTCGCGCACCCGTTCGGGCTGTCGGGCCTCGTCGTCTGGACGGCGCTCATGACCCCGGTGACCGTTGGCTGCACCGCCGATCCGAAGGCCTGCTTCGGCTCCTGCCCGACGTTCTACGTCGGGACCGACTCCGTCCCGCGGGCTGAGGGATTCTCGGCGAGCTTCGCCCGGGCCCTCGAGGCGACCGACCTGGACGCCTTGGGCTCCTCACGGGGGGGCCGGACTTTCAGCGTGCGGATGAGGAACGAGGCGCTGGAGACGCACGCCGTGCGTTCCCTCCACCTGCTGGTGGCCCCCCGTCCCCCGGGCGGCCGGGCCTTCGCCCTCCCCGACGGGCGGCTGGTGGGGGTCACCCGACTCCGGGCACCCGCGGGTTGCGCCGCCGCCGAGGGAGACTGCGCGAACCTGGTCAGATCCCCCGACCGGCGAGAGCGGGTTTCAGCGACCGACTCGTCGGACCTGGGGGCGCGCGAGACGGTCGACCTCGTGTTCCCACCGGCGGTGGGGAGGACCGGCTTGGTCCTGGCCGCCCGTCACACGCTTGTGAGCACGTTCCTCTTCTATCAATCCATGGCGTACTTCGGCCACCACGCCGGCCAGTGGCTGGCAGCGCTCGAGCGCGCCGGGCCCAGCTTCGCCGCCTCAGCCACCGGGCTCGCCGAGGCGCTTGGTGGAATTGAAGTACTTGTCCCACAACGAGATACATGGATCCCAGCAGGCACATGGACCGAGGCCGGCCCGATCGCGACGGATGTCGTCATGTTCCCGTTGCCTCCCGCCCCCGGCTCCCACGATTCCGTGCGCGTCCGGTTGCGGCTGGCGCGGGGCGCCTGGCGGCTCGACTGGGTGGCAATGGCGTCTCTCGAGGAGCCGGTGGGCCCCATCCGACTCGCCCCGTCCGCCGTCTATGCGGGGGGGCGTCCCGACACCGCCGCCCTGCGAACACTCCGCGACACCACCAGACACCTCGTCACGTATCCGGGGGACGAGTATGAAGTGGTATTCGTCCTGCCGGACGTCGCGGACGACCTCGAGCTATTTCTCGAAAGCCGCGGCTTCTACTACGAGTGGATGCGCGGGGAGTGGCTGCGCGAAACCAATGCGGAGCTCGCCCGGCGGGCCGTCGACGACCCGGAAGGCCTGCTTCGGTTCCTGGCACCGGCATTCAAACGCGTCGAACCCGAGATGGAGCGGCTCTTCTGGTCCAGCCGCTTCGGGAGGTGACCGGTATGCGTACGACCGTCCTGCTGTTGGCGCTCTCCGCCGCGATCGCCCCCGAGGCGGCCACACAGGAGCCCTACCGGCCGGGGTCCCCGCTCGGAGCCGATGTCGTGGTCAAGCCGCGGAGCCGCAATGCCGGTCCCCTCGTCCGGGGCGAGCTGATTGCGGTGAGCGTGGACAGCCTGTGGGTTCTCGGGCCCACCACCCTCACCACCCTTCCCCTCGCCGACGTGGCAGGCATTCAGGTTCGGCGGTTTCGATCGGGAGCCTCGACCGCTCTGATCTGGGGTTTCCTGGGTGGACTCGTATCCGGCGGGCTTCTCACCGCGGCATGCTCGACGGTAGCCGACGCCGACGGGTGTGGGGGCGTGATGGTCTTCTCCATCATCACGTGGGGATTGTGGGGTGGCGTCGGAGCGGCGACGCTGAGCGGTTCCAGTGTGCGGACGCTGCCGCCGTCGGAAACGGCCCTGGGGCGGTACGCCCGGTTCCCTCAGGGCCGGCCGGCCGGCGTCGACCGCGCCGGGGTGCGACCCTGATCGAAGGCGGCTCGCGCCTTCCCCAGACCCGTCGTACAGGGAGTCCACCTGCGCCAGGGCCGCTTGAACCAGGCGGCAGCTGGCGGAAACGCGGCGGACCGAGGGGGCACGGTGCCAATCGTCGCCGCGAGTGGGTATTCGCTGGGGTCAGCGTTGCAGGCAGCCACGTTCCCCCGCCGGAAGTGGTATTCATCCACGAGCCGTGGACGCTGACCGAGCTGCTGACCACCGTGCGAGCGTGCTGGACGAGGGGGGCGATGAGGCGCCTTAGCGCGTCCCGCGGTGCGCCCGGCCAACCCAGCCGAGATTCGCGCTCTCCATCTCGCGCAGCCCGAGCCAGATCCGCCGGAGGGCCTCCACCGCGAGTTCCTGGGCAGCCGGGGCGTCGGCGGCGGCCAGCGTGAGAAGTTGGGCCGCATTGAGCAAGTGCCCAACCGCGCTCTCGCGTCGTGGTCGTGGGTCGCGACGCTCCCCCCCGGCGCGCCGGTCGGTCGCAATGGGTGCCGCCCGGCGTCGCCGGTTCCGTTCCCGCCGCTCCGCGGCGCGACGTTCGCCGCCGGGCAGCAACGCGTGCACCCGTTCGCCGATGGGGCTGCGACCCGATCCGCTCATTCCCCGTTCGCCAACGACGCCTCCTCGTCACGCGACGGCCCCGACGATACTCAGCAAGGGCGGTGGGCCTGCTGCCGAACCTCCACGGCGCCCCAGTATAGACGGGCGGCGGGCGCCGTCAACCCACTGGGAATCGAGGACCGGGGTTCATCAGGTAGGGGGAGGCACCGAGCCCACGTCGCGCAGGTAACCCATGCAGCGCTCGAATGCCGCCTCGACATCGTTGGCGAGACCGCCGATGTCCATGGCACCTTCTCGGGCCGCCAGCTCCAGCTCCCGAAGGCTGGCTGCCAGGCGCCCGGCGCGGATGGCGCCCGCTGAAGACTTCAACGCGTGCGCCGCGTCCGCGATGCGGGTGCGGTCACCCAGCTCCACGGCCGTCCGGACCGCCGCGTATCGGCCCGGCGCCTCCGCCTGGAATGTCGCCAGCAGCTCGTCGGTCAGGGACGCCATGTCTTCCTCCGCGAGCATTGCCCGGAGGCCCGCCACGTCTACGGGCGGCGCACCTTCACTGGACGCGGGGGGCGCGAAGCGCTCCACCACGGCGAACAGTTCGGCCGGCCGGAACGGCTTCGCCAGGAACGTGTTCATGCCCGCTTCGAGGCACGCGCTGCGGTCGGACTCCAGGGCGTGCGCGGTGACGGCCACGATCGGGAGCGTGGCGAACCGGGGGTCCCGGCGGATCTCGCGCGTGGCCTCGATTCCGTCCATCACCGGCATCCCGACGTCCATCAGCACCACGTCGTAGGGCACGTCCCGCACCGCCGCCACGGCCGCCTCCCCGTCGATGACGACGTCCACGTGGTGACCGCGCTGCGCGAGCAGCTGGCGGGCGACCTTCTGGTTGATCACGACGTCTTCCGCCAGCAGGACGCGCAGCGCGGGACGGCCCGCCTCCAGCGAGTGTTGCGTGATCAGCGGGCCCCGGGGACCGGGAGCGGCAGGGCGGGCCACGCCCTCCGCGACGGCCCGGAGCACGTCGTCCAGGGAGGCCGGCTTGGTCAGGTAGGCGTCAACGCCCAAGTCACGGCACCGCTGCGCGTCGCCCCGCAGGCCGGCCGGCATGAGGAGCACGATGGAGGGGTCGCTGAGCCCCGGATCCCGGCGGATCACCTCCGCGAGGGCAAACCCGCTTCGCCCGCCGAACTGGAGGTCGACGAGCACAGCGCGGAAGGGGTCGCCGGCCGCCGCCGCGTCCCGCAGCCGGCCGACCGCCGCGGCCGGGCCCTCCGTGGCGTCCGCGCGGGCCCCAGCCGCGGCCAAGCGCCGCGTCAACCCCGCTCGCGCTGGGGCATCGTCGGCGACCACGAGCACGTGCGCCTCGTGGAGCACGGTCGGGTCGACGGGGGCGGCCGGTGCCGGTGCCTGGGGGCGGCGCAGCGGCAGATGCACCCGGAACTCGCTCCCGACGCCGACCGTGCTGAACGCCTCCAGCGTCCCGCCCATGGCCTCCACGAGGCGTTGGGCGATCGACAATCCCAGCCCGGAGCCGCCATACCGCCGGGCGCGACCGGCGTCCACCTGGTGGAACTCGTCGAAGATGAATGGGAGCCGGTCGGCCGGAATGCCGATGCCGGTGTCGCGCACCACGATGCTCAACCCGTGCGCTTCCGCCGTCACCTGCACGGCGATCTCCCCCTCGTGAGTGAACTTGACGGCGTTGCCCACGAGGTTGGTGATGACCTGGCGCACGCGTCCGGGATCCCCGCGCACGAGCGTCGGAACGTCCGGCGCCACCCGGCAGGCAAGCGTCACGCCCTGGTCGCTGGCACGAGGTGCCAGTAGGGCGGCGACGGAGCGGGCCGCGGCACCGAGATCGAACTCCTGGTCATCGAGCTCGACGTGTCCCGCTTCGATCCGCGAGAAATCGAGGACGTCGTTGATAAGGCTGAGGAGCCCGGTGGCGGACGCGCGAATCAACTCGACCGCCTCCTGCTGCTCGGCCGACATGGGGGTGCCGAGCAGGATCTCCGCCATCCCGAGCACCCCATTCATGGGCGTGCGCATCTCGTGCGTGATCGTGGCCAGGAACGCGCTCTTGGCCCGGCTGGCGGCCTCGGCCGCCTCGCGCGCCCGCTCCAGCCCCTCGACATCCGCCCCCGGGATCCCCGCGGGGGTCGCCGCCGGATCGCCCCCCCCTGGCGGCGCGCCGCCGGCGGGCGCGGCCGCGGCGACCACCTCGGTGTCAACGACCTCCGCGTCCGTGCGGACCTCCGTCGCCACGAAGGAGAGCGTTCGCCGCCGACCCACGGCGACGCGCAGCGCCGCGACGACCCCGGGGTCCAGCACGGCACCGGCGAGGTCCTCCATGCGTTCGACAGCGGCCTGCGGGGGCAGCGGTTCCTGGTAAGGTCGGGGGGTCGAAAGAGCGTCGTAGACCTCCGCGGCGTGCAGGACGCGGGCGCCGAGCGGAATGGCCTCGCCCGCCAGCCCGTCGGGGTATCCGGTCCCATCCCAGCGTTCATGATGTCCACGCACGAACGCCGGTGCGTCGCCGAGGTGCGCGAGCGAGTCCAGGATACGCGCGCCGATCACCGGGTGCTGCCGCACCTCCGCGTACTCCTCCGGCGTCAGGGGTGCCCGCTTGTCCAGCACCGCCTCCCGGACCCCGATCATGCCCACGTCGTGCAGGCGTCCCGCGACGCGGATCCGCTCGACGTCGTCATCGGACAGCCCCAGTTGCGCCGCGATGTTGGCAGCGAACTCCGCCACCCGTGTGGAGTGGCCCGCGAGAAAGGCGCTCTTGGCCTCCAGCACCATGACCAGAGCCTCCAGCGCTCCGACGGCCAGTTCCCGTTCCCGCTCGCGTCCCCGCTCGAGTTCCTGCGTTCGCGCGCTGACCTCCCGCTTGACCCAGCCCGCCAGGGCCCGTTCCTGGGCCAGGGTGTCCCGCCGGCGCAGCGCGCGTTCCAGGGCCTCCTCGAGCGCATCGAGGGTCACCGGCTTCGTCAGGTAATCGAGCGCCCCGCGCTGGAGGCACGTGGTCACGGTTGGGGCGTCCTGGGCACCCGAGAGGATCACGATGCCCAGATCCGGTTCGAGGTCGAGCGCCTCAGGGATCACGTCCGTCCCCGGCATCCCGGGCATGCCAAGGTCGAGGAGCATGAGCGCCGGCCGGAGGTCCCGAATGCGGTCCATGGCGTCGACGCCAGAGGCCGCCTCGCAGACCGCGTAGCCGCGGCCCGTCAGGAACCGCGCCAGCTGGCGGCGCATCGGTTCCTCGTCGTCCACGATCAGGACGCGGCTGCGGCGGGTCTCGAGATTCCCGCTCACGACGTTCCACCGGCGTTGAGCGCCAGGACCTGAACGAGTGCCCGCACCAGCTCGTCCCGGGAAAACGGCTTGGCGAGCACCGCCATGGCCCCCAGCGGCCGGGCGAGCGCCAGGGTGAGCTCAGTCGTGAGCGCGCCCCCTCCGGTCATCACGACCACCGGCACTGCGGGGAACTCTGCCGCCAGCCGCCGGGTGGCTTCGATGCCGTCCTCGCCGGCCATGTACACATCCATGAGCACCACGTCCGCGGGGTCCCGGTGCATCGCCGCCCGGGCCGCCCGGCCATCCGCCGCCTCACGGACCTCATGCCCGAGTCGCTCAAGGAGGCGGCGCGTGACGCTCCGGAACGCGGTGTCGTCGTCTACCAGCAGTACAATCGCCATCGCCCACTCCCTTCACGGCCCACGGTTCGCGGGCCCGTCCCGCATCGGCTCGGCGGCCGGAAAGTAGGTGACGAAGGTCGCGCCCTGCCCAAGCCGCCCCGTGCCGTGCACGAATCCACCAGCCTGCCGCACCAGACCGTACACGACGGTCAGCCCGCGATCGAATGCGCTCGGACGCTGCTTGGTCGTGAAGAAGGGCTCGAACAGACGATCCCGCGCCGTCGGGTCCAGTCCCGCGCCGGTATCGCTGACCACCAGCCGGACGAAGCGGGCGGCAACGTCGGGGGAATGCGCCTCGCCATCGTTCCAGCCAAGTTCGACGTTGGCGGTCTCGATCACGACACGCCCGCCGTCCGGGAGGGCGTCGCGGGCGTTGTCGAGCAGTAGCGTCACCACTTGTTCCACCTGGGATCGATCCGCGAGCACGGGCCACAGGTCACCCGCGAGATGCAGCTCGACGTGGATGCTGGTCCCCGCCGCCTGCCGCAGCCGCTCGACGGGGCCAGCCAGCCCGTCGTTCAGGACGAGCGGCGGTGTATCGGTCGCGGGCCCGCGCGGAAACGTCACGAGCTGCCGCGCGAAGGCCGCCGCCCGCTTGATGTGGTCGCGGATCTCCGTCACGTCCTCCGGCCGCACGCCTCCCTCCGTGTCCCGGCTCATCAGCTCAACGGTCGTCAGCACCGTGCCAAAGATGTTGTTGAAGTCGTGGGACACCCGCCGGGCGAACCGATGGATGGCCTCCATCTTCGCGGCAACGCTCCGGCAGGCCGCCAGTCGGGCGCGTTCCCGAGTGGCGACGGCCTCCGCCACCGCTTGAGGAAGGGCGTCCACGTCGCCGGTCGCCACGCAGGCGGCGACGCCCGCCCGGAGGTAGGCGTCCGCGGCACGCGCGGGCAGGACGTCCGCCCGGACCACGACGGTGATCCCGCAGGCCGCGAACCGGTCGGCCGCGTCCCTGCTCAGCATGCCGTCACCTTCATGGATCGTCACGCCCACGTCCGGCGGTGGCACGACACGAAGCGCCTGGTCCAGCTCCGCCGCCGTGCGCGCCTGCCTAACCGACGCATCGCCCTCGCGCTCCAGCAGCCGCGCGACCACTTCGGCCTCGGCGGCGGCGTGACCGACCAGCAGGACCCGCGTCGTCATGCGCGCTCCACGAGCTTCGGCCGCTCGCGCACCAGCGCCTCCCATCCGACGACCACCGAGCCGTCCCACCAGCCGCGGGTGCTCTCGTCGCGCAGCGCGCCGAGGGCCGCGGCCGCGCTCATGGCGCGGCGGTAGGGGCGGTCGGTCGTGAGCGCGTCAAACACATCCACGACCTGGAGGACACGGGCGGTCATCGGAATCTCCTCGCCCGCCAGCCCATCCGGATACCCGGAGCCGTCCCACCGCTCGTGATGATACCGGATCACGGGCAGCACCAGCCGGAGGGACTTGAGGCCCTGGCAGATCCGTTCCCCGACGATCGGGTGATCCCGCATGACGGCCCACTCGGGTTCCGTCAGTGGTCCGGGCTTGAGAAGGATCGCATCGGGAACGGCCACCTTGCCGATATCGTGGAGCGTCCCGGCGCGCCGCAGTGCCACGAGCGTCTCGGGTGGCTGGCCGAGGTGCTCGCCCAGCGCCGGCGCGTACATACTGAGTCGCTCGCAGTGCCCCTCCGTGTACGGGTCCTTGGCCTCGATGCTCCGCGCCAGCGCCATGAGCACGGTCTCGGCGCGCTCGAGCTCGTCCGTGAACGCCTTCAACCGGAGCAGCGAACGCACGCGCGCCAGCAATTCCGCGCGCTCGAACGGCTTGGTCAGGAAGTCGTCGGCCCCCGCGTCGATCGCGCGCACGCGGTCCTCCACCGCTCCAAGACCGGTGAGCATTACGACGGGGGTGAGCCGTGTTTCGGGATCCTCCTTCAGGGCTTGACACACGGCCACGCCATCCCGGCCCGGCATCATCACGTCGAGCAGCACTACGTCAGGCCGTTCGTGGCGAACGGCACGCAGGGCGGAATTGCCGTCGCCCTCGGTCAGCACCCGGAGGCCTTCGGCTTCGAGGATCCGTTGCAGACCCGCCCGGAGGGCGGGGTCGTCGTCCGCCACGAGGACCGTCGGGGCGGCGTCCGGACCGGCCTCAGGTCGTCGCGCCGCACCTCGAGGCGCCGATCCCGGCGGTCGCCTCATGGACGTGCGTGTTCCCGCGTGCATCCATCGCCTCCCATGGAGATCTTCACTGATCCGCCGACACGAGGCCCAGCCGGATCGCGTGGCGGACCGGGCCTGCTACATCGGCCACACCGAGACGTTTCATCAGGTGGGCGCGGTGGGTCTCCACCGTCTTGGGACTGAGGCCAAGCCGGGACGCGACGACGCGCGTGCCATGTCCGTCACCGATCAACTGGAGCACCTCGCGTTGTCGCAGCGTGAGGCGAGTCGCGCCGACGCCTCCGCGCCGGGGCTGAGCGAACCGATCTCCAATCACCGTCCGGGAGACGCGGGAGCCCAGGTAGAGGTCGCCACCGCTGACCACCCGGAGGGCCAAGTGGCGTTCGGCCGGGCTCGCGTCCTTCAGCAGATACCCGCAGGCGCCGGCGCGCATCCCGCACGAACTTCTGGTCGGCGTGCACGGACAGGATCAGCACGCGTCCGCCCGGGAAGTCCCGCGCCAGTCGCCGGGTGGCCACCAGCCCGTTCATGTTGGGCATGGAGATGTCCATCAGCACCACGTCCGGCCCGAGGGTGGCGACCGAGTCAAGGACCTCGGCGCCGTCGGCCGCCTCCCCGACGACCTCGACCCTTCCAGGGGAACGAGCAACGCGGCGATCCCGGAAACGGACGAGCCCGTGATCGTCCGCGAGCAACACCCGGAGCGATGTCACCCCGCGGCCTCCCGGCGCCACGCGACCTCACCACCGTTCATTGCGAGGAGTTCCTCCCCCGACCGGGTTGGCGGCGCCCTCCTCTCACCGTCCAGCAGGTACCGATTGGAAGGCGCGCAGCACGGAATCCCCTGCGAGCGCCAACGATGAAAACTCTGGTGGCCCTACACAATGGGTGCGGGAGGGAAGTCGCGCAACCTGCTACCAGTAGTAGGGTATCCCGGCCCGAGTTGGCGGTCTGCCGGAGACACCCTTTGGGCGGCGGAAGCCGCGGGCCCGGCGGGCCGCGCCCTGCGTGGGGCGGTGTCACCCCCCGGGCGGACTGGCTGGCCGCAGGCCGACCGCGCCCATCAGGGTGCCCGCCTGGATGCGCACCCGCTCGGCCGCGTGCATCGCGTCGGCGACATCCCCCTGATCGAAGGCCGCTCGGGCCTTCCCCAGACCGGCCGCGAGCGAGTCCACTTGCGCAAGGGCTGCCTGGACGTCGGCGGCGGTCATGCCCTCGGGATAACGACGGGTCCGCTGCACCTCGGCGAGGCGCGCCCCGAGCGCGCCCAGCATGGCCTGGAGGCTATCCCGGACCATCGGCCAGCGCGCGGCCGCCTGTTCCTTCCCGGCCGCGATGGCCGGCGCCATCCGACGGGCCTGGGCCGCGGTGCTCTCGGCAGCCGCGATCGCGGCGGTCCAGTCTGCCTTCTCATATGCCGCGCGCGCCGCGCGATAGGCCTCCATCACCGTCGCAAAGCTCTCCGGCGCGAAGCGCATGGCGTCGGCATGCTGGGCCGTGATCGCGCGTTCCGCGTCCTTCAGCGCCTCGTCCGCGTCCTGCCTCGAGGCCGCGCAGGAACTCAGCCCCAACACCACCGCCGTCACCGCCATCGCCATCACAGGTCCAGCCTTCATCGCGACCTCCCGCAGGTCTACGGTCTGCCCGCGCCCGGAGCGGGCGGAGCGCCGCCGGAATCGTAACCGCCTCCGGCCGTTCCGGCCGAGTCGGTCGGTCCCTACGCGGCGACCGCCTCCTCGGTCAGATCGGGGCAGGATTCCCGCAGATACTCGACGACGGCGTCGTACTCCTGAACGACGCGGGTCACGAGTCCCCCGCTCTGGCCGTCGCCGCCCCTCGCGGACGTCTCGAGGGCCGCAAGGGTGGCGGCCAGGCCTGTCGCCCGGATCGCGCCGGCGGACGACTTGAGCGAGTGGGCAACATCCGCCAGCCGCGCCTGATCGTCCGACCAGCCAGCATCCGTCAGGTCGACGAGCATGCGTGGGGTTTCACGCAGGAACGTATTCAGGACATCGTCGGCGAGGTCATCCATTCCGTCATCCGCCAGGATTTGCCGGAAGCCGTCCAGATCCACGGGTGGAGGCTCGGCGGGGGGCCTGCCCCTGGGGGCGCTCGCCGACTGGCCCTCGACGGTGGCGAACAGGTCAGCCGGCCGGAATGGTTTGGCGATGTAGGCGTTCATTCCCGCTGCCAGACAGGCCGCCCGGTCTGAGTCGAGGGCATGCGCCGTCACGGCAATGATCGGCAGCGACGCGAAGCGCGGATCCTCGCGGATCCTCCGGGTGGCGGTGATGCCATCCATCTCCGGCATCTGGATATCCATGAGCACAACATCGTAGTCCCGCTGCTGCACGGCGGCGACGGCTTCCATGCCGTTCGTGGCCAGGTCCACCGTGTGACCCCGCTTCTCGAGCAGCTTGGTCGCCACCTTCTGGTTGACCGCGACATCTTCGGCGAGGAGGATGCGCAGACTCCGACGGCCCTCCCGCAGCGTGTGCTTGGTGATGAGCGGCCCCGGCCCTGGGCCGGATCCCCGTCGCCCGACGACCACCGTGACGGCCTCCGCGACCTCCTCCGCGCCGACCGGCCTCGTCAGGTAGGCGTCGATCCCGATGGTGCGGCAGCGCTCGCCGTCTCCGCGGACGCCGGCGGGTGAGATCATGACGATCGGCGTCGCACTGATGCGTGGATCCTGCCGGATAGTCTCGCACAGCTCGAAGCCACTCCCGTCACGCAAGAACGCATCGAGCAGGATGGCCCGGAACGGCGTCCCGGCCTCGACCGCTTCCCAGAGCAGCCCGAGCGCCACCGTTTGGGTTTCCGCTTCTGTCACGAAGGCCCCGGCAGTCGCCAGTCGTGCCCGTGCCACTTCCCGCGCCGCGGCGGTATCGCCCACTATCAGGATCGGGGTGCCTAGAAGCGGGCTGGAGGCCGGTTCCGGAATGCGCGCGGCCGGCTCGGGCACCGGGGAGGCCTGTCCCAGCGGAAGGGTGAAGCGGAATTCGCTCCCGCGGCCGACCTCGCTGCTGACCGTGAGTGCGCCGCCCAGGGCTTCCACGAGGCGACGGGTGATGGCGAGGCCCAGTCCGGAACCGCCATGACGCCTCGTGTGACTGGGATCCACCTGCCGGAACTCCTCGAAGATCGCGTCGAGTTTGTCCGCCGGGATCCCGATGCCACTGTCCCGAACGCTGACGCTAATCGTGCCCGCCCCCGCCGGACCGACCGTCACGGCGATCCCGCCGGCGGGCGTGAACTTCACCGCGTTCCCCACGATGTTCGTCAGAATCTGCCGCAGCCGCCCGGGATCGCCGCGGACCATCCGCGGCGTCTCGGGCTCGATCCGGCAGGTCAACTCGACGCCGTTGCCGAGCGCCTTGGGCGCGAGGAGTCCCGTCACCGAGCGCGCGAGCGCGGGGAGATCGAAGTCGCTGGCGTCCAGGTCGAGGTGTCCAGCCTCGATCCGCGAAAAATCGAGCACGTTGTTGACCACCGACAGCAGGCTTTGTGCGGCACTCCGGATCAGCTCGGCCGCGTCCCGCTGGTCGGGCTTGAGCTCGCCCTGCAGCAGGATCTCGGTCATCCCCAGTACGCCGTTCATCGGAGTGCGGATCTCGTGGGACATCGTCGCGAGGAACGCGCTCTTCGCCCGATCGGCGGCCTCGGCGGCCAGCCGCGCTTCGGCCAATTCCGCCAGGAGGCTCCGCGGTCCGGCAACCGCGTTTGGGATCGCTGGGGTCGCGACCGGGACGTCGTTCGTCGCCTCCGGACCCGTGCCTTCCGCGTTCCCGGCGGCGCAGGCCTCGGCGACTCCCGGCAGGTCCTCGCGCACGAACTCGAGGGTCTGCCGCCGGCCGACGGCGGATCGGAGCGCCGTCACGACGTTGGGATCCAGCACCGAGCCCGCCAGCTCCTCCATGCGGGCAACCGCCGCCTCGGGCCGCAACGGTTCCTGGTACGGACGCGCGGTGGTGAGGGCGTCGTAGATCTCGGCGGCCTGGATGATCCTGGCCCCGAGCGGGATGTCGTACCCGGCCAGGCGGTCCGGATACCCCTGCCCGTCCCAGCGCTCGTGGTGGCCGCGGACGAAGTCCGCGACGGGGCCCAGGTGCGTCAGTGGGGCCAGGATCCGGGAGCCAATGACCGGGTGCTCCTGGACGTGCAGATACTCCGCGTCCGTCAGGCGACCGACCTTGTCGAGGACCGCCTCCCGAATGCCGATCATCCCCAGGTCGTGCAGCCGTCCCGCGGCCCGGACCTGTTCCACCTCGTCGTCCGGCAGGCCGAGCTGGGCCGCGATGGTCGCGGCGAACTCTGCGACGCGGGCCGAGTGGCCGGCGAGGAACGTGTTCTTCGCCTCCAGGGCCGCCACCAGCGCCTCGAGCATGGCCACGGTCAGCGCTTCCTGCCGAAGGCGCGCGTGCTCCAGCTCGATGGTCCGCTGGCCGACTTCCCGCTTGAGCCACCGCGAGAGTTCCCGGTCCTGCATCATCGTGTCGCGTTTGCGCAGCGCCTTGGCGAGCGCCCGGTCGAGGGCGTCGAGCACGACCGGCTTGGTCAGGTAATCGAGCGCGCCGCGCTTCATGCAGGTGGACACGGTCAGCGCGTCGCCCTGGCCGGACAGCATCACGATCCCCACATCCGGGTCGATGTCGAGCACCTGCGGAATGACGTCGGTGCCCGCCACCTTGGGGAGGCCGATATCGAGGAGCACGAGCGCCGGACGCCCGTCCCGCACCCGTTCCAGCGCTTCGGGGCCGGACGCCGCCTGCAGAACCTCGTACCCACGCCGCGCCAGAAAGCGGCTGAGCGTGCTCCGCACGGCCTCCTCGTCGTCCACGACGAGGACCCGGGTCTGTTCCGTCTGGGTAGGGATCGTCATCATGCCGCTCCTGCGATGGGCGTGCCGTCCGTCACGCCTTGGTGAGCCATCACCGCCCGCCGAATCGCGATGACCTCGTCGCGGTTGGCGAGGAATGCATCGAGTACGTCAGGATCGAACTGCCGCCCCCGTTCCGCCTCGAGGATCGTGAAGGCGGCGTCCAGCGGTAGGGCCGCCCGGTAGGGCCGGTTCGTGGTGAGCGCGTCGAACACGTCCGACACGGCGCAGATCCGCCCGTGCAGCGGGATCGCGGGTCCCCGGAGTCGGTGCGGATAGCCCGTGCCGTCCCACCGTTCATGGTGCGTGAGCGCGATCTCGGAGCCGACGCGCAGCACGTCCGAGACGGATCCCTCCAGGATCCGGGCGCCGATGACGGTGTGCTTCTGCATGATCGTCCGTTCCGCGTCGTCGAGCGGGCCCGGCTTCCGGAGGATCGCGTCGGGGACGCCGATCTTGCCGATGTCGTGCAGGGGCGCGGCGTGGCGGACGACTTCCTGCCGCCCTGGTGCGAGCTCCAGGCGCTGAGCGATGAGCGCGGAGTACGTTCCGATCCGCTCGATGTGCATCGCGGTGTCGCGGTCGCGGTACTCCGCGGCGACGACGAGGCGGTGGATCGTATCGAGGTGCGCGCGGTAGGTCTCCCGTTCCGCGGCCGCCGAGCGCTCGAGCGCGATGCGCAGCGCCGTGGTCCGCGCCGCGACCTGGGCCTCGAGCGTGCGCTCGCTCTGTCGCAAGCGGTCGGTGGACGCCTTCATGCGGAGGAGCCAGGTGGTCCGGAGCCGCAGCTCCGCCAAGTCGACCGGCTTGGTGATGAAGTCGTTGACCCCGGCTTCGATGGCGCGCAGGCGCGCCGAGCGCCCGTTCAATCCCGTGATCATCACGATCGGCAGATCGGCCCAGGCTGGGTCGGTCCGGATCCGGTCCGTAACATCGAAGCCGTCCAGGCCGGGCATGTCCGCATCGAGCAGGACCAGATCCGTGCCCAACCCGAGCTTGGCGAGGCCCTCGAGTCCATCCGCCGCGGTCTCGACAGCGTGCCCAAACGACCGGAGCATGCGGGCCATCGTGTGCCGGACCGCGGGATCGTCATCCACGACCAGGACGCGCTGCTGCGCTTCGTCCAGCCGGATGCTCGGCGCGAAGGGCGTGGACGTCGGGCGGTCGAGCCGCAAGGAGAGCGCTGCCGACATCTCAGGCTTCCGTTCTCGCCGGGGCACCCGGCGGCGAATCCGCGGTCTCACCCCGAAGCGCCGCCTCGATGGCGGCGCGGAGGTCGGCGACCGAGAAGGGCTTGGACAACGTGCGGAACGCGCCGAGGCGCTCGGCCAGATCCAGCGTGATTTCCCGCGACAGATAGCCGCCGCCCGTCGTCACGATCACGCGGACGCCCGGAAACTCCTGGCTCATCTTGACGGTCGTCTCGATCCCGTCCGCCTCGGGCATGTACACGTCCATCAGCACCACGTCCGCGGGATGCGCGCGGAACGTCTTGAGCGCGGCGCGCCCATCGGCGGCGGTCCAGACTTCGTGTCCCAGGCGTTCGGCCATACGCCGGACCGTGTTCTGAAAGCCGAGGTCGTCGTCCACGATCAGCAGGCGTGCCATGATGCTCTCTCCCTCGTTCCTAGGCATCCAGGCCGGCGTCCGCGTCGGCCTGGTCGAGCACCTGCCGCACCTTCTCCAGCAGGGTGTCTCGGTTGAACGGCTTGTGGATCACGGCCACCCGCTGGTCCTCGAGGAGCCGTCGCAGGTGGGTATCGTCCGTATACCCGGTCATGAACACGACGCGGAGGCCCGGCCGGAGGCGCTGGGCCCGCGACCCGAACTCGCGGCCGCCGAGGCCGGGCAGCACGACGTCCGACAGGAGCACGTGCACGGGGTCGGCAACCGTCGCGAGCAGCTCCAGCCCATCTTCCGCGCTCGCCGCCTCGAGCACCCGGTAGCCGTGCTGGGTCAGAATGCGCTGGGCGATCCGCCGCACGGGCGCCTCGTCTTCGACGACGAGTACGGTCTCGTGCCCGACGGGCCCACGCCGCGGAGCAGGCTCCGGCTCGCGGGCCGGCGCACCCGACGCGCTCGGCAGATAGACCTTCATGGTCGTGCCGATGCCCGGCTCGCTGTAGACGCCGACGTACCCACCCGACTGCTTCACGATTCCGAAGCAGGTCGCGAGTCCGAGCCCCGTTCCCTGCCCTCGCGGCTTGGTCGTGAAGAACGGCTCGAAGAGGTGCTTCTTCACTTCCTCATCCATGCCCGTGCCGGTGTCGCTCACGGCGAGCATCACGTGCGAGCCCGGGGAGGCACCGGGGTGGCCCGCCACGTACTCCTCGTCCAACTCCACGCTGCGGGTCGTGACCGTGAGCGTGCCCCCGGTTGGCATGGCGTCGCGGGCATTGACCGCGAGGTTCACGAGGACCTGCTCGATCTGCGTGGGATCCGCCTCGACCAGATCCCGCTCGGCGCTCAGGTCCAGCTCGATGCGAATGGAGGCTTCGAGCAGGCGGCGGAGCATCTTCTCGGCATCCGCCACGAGGGCGTTGAGCCCGAACACCCGCTTCTCGACCATCTGTTTGCGGGAGAACGCCAGGAGCCGTCCCGTGAGAATGGCCGCGCGGTCGCTGGCTTTTTTGATCTCGACGAGCGACTCTCGCAGCGGCGTAGGCTCCTGCACGTCCTCCAGGGCAAGCTCGGCCTCCCCGCGGATGATGGTGAGCAGGTTGTTGAAGTCGTGCGCGACCCCGCCCGCCAGCCGCCCGACGGCCTCCATCTTCTGGGATTGGTTCAGCTGCTCCCGCAGCTGCTGCTGCTCGGTCACGTCCTCCACGACCGAGATGAGGTGCCGGACCACGCCCGCCTCGTCGCGGGCGGCCGAAACGGTGAGCATGACCCGCAATTGCCGCCCGTCCTTCCGGACGTACCGCTTCTCGAGCCGCGCGGTGTCCCGTTTCCCGGCGGCCAGCTCGTCGCGCAGGGCCACGCTTCCGGCCAGATCGTCCGGCGCCGTCACGTCCTGGAAGCGCATCGTGAGCAGCTCGTCCACCGAGTAGCCCAGCAGGTCGGCGAGCCGCTGGTTGGCCCGGAGGTAGCGGCCTTCCATGTCGAGATGCGCGATCCCCACCGCGGCCTGCTCGAACGTGCCACGGAAGCGCGCCTCGCTCTCGCGGAGCGCCACCTCGGCCTGCCGCCGCTCGGTGATGTCGCGCGCCACCGCGCTGAAGAACCGGCGGTCGTCCTGCTTCCAAGATCGACTCACCGCCAGCTCCGCGGGGAACGCGGTGCCGTCGCGGCGGCGCGCCATGACCTCGATCACCGGACCCGAGCTGGGGATTTCGCCCGCACTCGCGTGTTGGGCGAACTGCACGACGTGCTCCGCTTCCGGGAACAGCTCGGTGAACCGGAGGTCGGGCATCGCACGGGCGTCATAGCCGAATCCCTCCACCGCCGCCCGGTTCCAGTACACGATCCGGCCCTCGCCGTCGGCCACGATGATGGCATCCGAGGCGGAGTCCGCGACCGCGCGGAACCGCCCTTCGCTGTAGCGGAGCGAGGCCAGCGCCGCATTCCGCTCCGAGACGTCTTCCTTGATGGCGATGAAATGGCTGATGACGCCCTCCGGGTCACGCACCGGCGTGATGTGCATCTCCTCCGAGTACAGGGTCCCGTCCTTGCGACGGTTCGTCAGCTCGCCGCGCCACGTCCGGCCATCCGTGATGGTCTTCCACAGGTCGCCGTAGAACCCCGGTTCCTGCTGTCCGGACTTGAGCAGGCGAGGATTCCGACCGATCACCTCGGCGGCGGTGTAGCCCGTGAGACGTGTGAACGCCGGGTTCACCCACTCGATCGCGCCCTCGCGATCCGTGATCACCACGCCGTTGGCGGCGGCATCCAGGGCTGCGGACTGAAGTCGCATGACGCGCTCCGCGTCCTTCATTCGTTTCCGCTCCGTCACCTCCCGCGCGACGCCTTCCGCTGCTACCACCCGGCGCTCCGCATCACGGACGTAGGTGACCCGCACATCCAGCCAGATGAGCGAGCCGTCCTTCCGGATGAGGCGGACTTCGAGCGGCTTGCGCAGGGCCTGGCGCTCGTGTCGGGCCTGCTCGACCACGGGCTGGTCGTCAGGGTGGACCACGGCGTCCAGGATAGTGGGATCGGCGCACACTTCCTCGGGCGTATAGCCGGTGATGCGGGTCACCGCCGGACTCACGTACTCGAACCCCTCCTCCGGCCAGAGTCGGTAGCGGAACAGGATATCCGGCACGTGTTCGGCCAGGGACTCGTGGATCAGGCGCGTGGTACGCACCATGTCCTCGACCCGCCCTTCCTCGGTAATCCGCTGCTTGAGGAGGAGGCGGCGCGTAGTGCCGTTCGCCCCGGTTCGCCACCCGTCCACCCGCAGCCACCAGGCACCGCCGCCCGGGTACGGGACCGTCACGGTGAACGTGTCGCAGCGCCCGGCGAGGGCCTCACGCACCTGCCGCTCGAGCGGCGCGAGGCCCGGGCCGAACCGCGTGACAGCGCTCTGGAGGTCCGAGAGGTAGTTCGTCCCCAGCCCGAACGCCGCCCCGCCGGACCAGGTGCTCATGAACTCCTGCCACGCGCGGTTAGCGACGAGGATCCTGGCCGACCCGTCGAGGATCGCCATTGGCACCGGCAACATCTCGACCGTTTCCGGGACCGTCGCGACCGCGGGCAGAACCGGCGCGGACTCGGCCGACCGGGTGGCGAGGTTCCGCAGCGCCTCGACCACACCCACCGCATCCGCGGATTTGTCCAGGAACGCCGCCGCACCCAACCCGAGGCATCGTTCGCGATACTCCTCCAGGACGTGATTAGTGAGCACGACGACCTCCGGCCGCGAGGCGCGTCCGCGCAGCGCTTCGAGGACCGCGATGCCACCGCCCCCCGGCATGCTGAGGTCCAGCACCACGGCGTCGGGCTGCTCGGCGTCGATCAGCGCCAGCGCCTCCTGCGTATCGCACGCTTCCGCGACGACGGTCACCTGCGGATCCTGCGCGAGCTGGGTGGCCATCCGCTGTCGCAGGATCGGCGAATCGTCGGCGATGATAACGCGCATCGTGTCACCCTGGGTCGTCATGGTTCGTGTCTGGCCTGCTGGACCAAAACGTAGACCGGGACCCGCGCCGGGATTATCGGCCGGGGGCGGCATTCCCTGTGCGACGTGGGGAGGGGGGGTGTCGGCCTCGGGCCGACCCCCCGGTAGGGCTCACGACGCCGGGACCAGCTGCGCGAGGAGCTGCAGAAGGCGCTCGAGGTCCGCCGACTTGTCGAGGAAGTGATCGGCGCCGAGCTGGAGGCAGGCGTCCCGGTATTCGGGATAGGCGAAGTTGGTGAATACCAACACGATAGGTCGCTTTTCGGCCCCAGCGAGTTCCTGCAGGACGCGGGTGCCCCCGCCTCCCGGCATGAACATGTCGAGGACCAGGACGTCCGGGGCGTGCTCGCGGATCCGGGCCAGGGCCTGGTCCGCATCAACGGCCTCCCCCACAACGGTCACCCCCGGGAGGCCGGAGACGGCCCCGTGCAGCCGTTGGCGCACGACCTCCGAGTCGTCGGCCAGGACGATCCGCAGCGTCCGCTTCCCCTCCTGCGCCACCATCACCCCACCTGTTCAGGGCCGGATCCTGAACCGCAGACCGAGGCCCGTCGATCAGGGAACCGGACGGTCGGCCCGCGGTCCCCCAACAAGGTACGCCTCGTCCCGGACTTGGGAATGCCGCAGAAACCGCCGGCCCGACGTCGGCGAGGCACACGACGGCCTGTCGCCCGGACTACTCCGCGATGCCGTGCTGAACGGCGTACCGGATGAG